>TARA_R100000935_G_scaffold58883_1_pt1 | contig 44716 bp, 42 predicted proteins | sample TARA_R100000935 | Tara Oceans TARA_R100000935 (sample SAMEA2621502) | marine metagenome | biome: marine biome (ENVO:00000447); feature: surface water layer (ENVO:00002042); material: "saline water (ENVO:00002010), including plankton (ENVO:xxxxxxxx)" | depth 5 m
AGATGTCTCTGGTATCCTGCCGGGGCTTCGCCCCTTTCGCGGGCGGGGCCCGCTCGCACAGGCTGGGTCAGGGGCGCGGTTCCAGTGCCGTCAGGGCGGTTGTCATTCGGGAGGCCAGGTCCGGTTCGAGCGGCGTGCCGACGGGCCGTTCGTCGACCAGCGCCAGGGCCTCTTCCAGGGGCGTGAAGCCGCTCGATTTCATCGCTTTGGGCAGCCGCTCGAGTTGCCAGGCCATGCGATCCTCGCGGGCGTGTTCGGGGCTGTCGACGCCGGCCAGGGCTTCCAGCGCCGCCGCCAGGGCGCGGTCTTCGGCGCGCTCCTCGCCGGACGGCGCACCGCTGACACGGTCGCGGGCCGCCTGCCAGCGCTGCCACCGGGGCAGGTCCTTGCGCAACGTCCTCAGCTGTTCCTGCAGCCGCTGCAGCTGTTGCTGCAGGCCGCGACCCAGCGACGCGCCGTCCACCGCCTGCAATTCCTCGGCGAGGGCGGCGAGGGTGGCGCCGTCCTGTTCCGGCAGGGGCCGGGCGGTTTGTTGGGCGGCCCGTTCCAGTACGGTCTGTGCCTGTTCGGCGGCTTCGGCGCGCTGCGCCTGCTTTTGTTCGGTGTCGGCCTGACGCGCGGCGAAGATGGCGTCCATGGTACGGCGGAAACGCTTCTGGAACGGCCGGTGACGCGCCGGCGGCAGCCAGGGCGCGGCGCGCCATTGCTTCTGCAGCGCCTGGGCCTCGCGGGCGGCGCCACGGACGTCGACGGCCTGGTCGCCCTGGTCGGCGGCCACGCTCTCGGCGAGGGCGGCGGCGCGCTCCAGCAACGCCTGGCGCGGCTGCTCGGCCTGCCGCCAGGCCTCTTCCAGGCGCTCATCGAGTTCGCTCAGCAGCGCCGAAAAGCGCTTTTGCACGTCGCGGGCGTCGGTGAAGCGCACCGGCGCGTGGCTCTTCCACTCCTGTGGCGCCTGCCGACGGATTTCCCACACCGCCTGCCAGTCCGCGTTCTGCCAGTCCTGGGCGGCGACGAAATCGGCCAGCTGCCGGCACAGCGTCTCGCGGCGCCGCAGGTTTTCCTCGCGCTGGGCGTCGAGCTCGGCGAAGTGCGCGCGACAGGGTTCATAGGCCCGGTCGGAGGCGGCCTTGAAGCGGTCCCAGAGCGCCTGGTCCTGATCCTGGTCGGAGCTCATCAGCGCGCGCCACTCTTCGTGCAGAGCCTGGACGGCGCTGGCGCGCTCTTCGGCGTCCATGTCCGTTTCGGCGAGCGCTTCCATGCGCTCACACAGCTGTTCTTTCTTGGGCTGGGCGGCGAACGCGTGCCAGTCGCGCAGCTCTTCCCGGCGTGGCGTGAGGCGCTCGAGCTGCTGTAGCAGCCAGGGGTCGTTCTGCTCGGCCAGCACCGCTTCGGCTTTGTGCCAGAGCCGGTTGGCGTGCTTGAGATTGCCTTGTTGCAGCTCCCGGCGCAGGGCCACCACCAGACCGCGGTGCTCACTGTCGGCGCCGGTCCGCGCCGGTGCCTGCCGGGGTGTCTGTTCCGGCTTCGCCGCTTCCTTCCGTTCCGGCGACTCCGGCGGGCGGGCCGCCGCCAGGGTGGAAGGCGCGGCCACCTCGGCGGGCCACTGTTCGGCCAGCTCGCGGCGCTGGTCGTCGTCCTCGGCGTCCAGGGCCGCTTCCGCCAGGGCGATCAGCCGGCGCCATTCGCTCAACCGGGAGTGGAACATCAGGTCGGACTCGTCGTCCGCCTCGAGCAGTTCGCCGGCGGCCTGCCAGCGTCGCTCCTGGGTGGCCACCGCCGAGCGCAGCTCGCCGAGCTGCTGGTCCCAGGTCTCCGCGCTCAGGTCGCGATACAGAGAACGCAGGGTGTCCAGGGCGGCGCGGCGCTCGTGGGCGGCGGATTCCAGCGCTTCCTGGCGGGCCGCCGCTTGCTGCTGCTCGCGCCGATGCGCGTGGCACTGCGCCAGGGCGCTTTCCACGCGGGCGGAGCGGGCGTCATCGGCGTGTTCGGCCAAAGCCCGCCAGCGCTGTTCGAGCTGCTGCAGGCGGCCTTCGAACAGCGGGTCGGCGCTGTGCTGGGCCAGTTGTTCCAGGGCGTCGATCAGGGCGTCGAGCTGTTCCTCGTGGCGGCGCGCCTCGGCGTCCCGCGCCTGCAGGGCCTTGACGCGGTCGCGGGCGACGCGCACCACCTTTTTGTCGCGGCCTTCGCGGCCCAGCTGACGCAGCAGGGTGGCGTCCTCCAGACGTTCGGCGGCGGCCAGACGCAACGCGGCGTCGGCGCCTTCCAGGGCCAGCCGGTAGAGCGATTCCGGTTCCTCGATGGCGGCGAGGGCGGCGTCCCGGCACGCCTGGTCGGGGCTGTGGCGGGCCACATGCAGCAGCACCCGGGCATTGCCGGTGTGCTGGATCAGCCGCAGCCGGGTGTCCACCGCCGGGGCGCCGTCCACGGTGCCGGCCAGCAGCGCCACAAAGCGCTCCGAGGCGGCGTCACGCACGCCGGCGTCGCCGTCCGCTTCGATCAGCCGGTCCAGCAGGTGCAGGTCCAGCAGCGCCGACACGGCGGCGGCGCGCACCCTGGCGCTGTCGTCGTCGCGGGCGAGTTTCGACAAAGTTTCCTGATCCTGGCGCGGATCCAGGGTCGCGACCGCCTGGGCGCGAACCTCGGCGTCGCGGTGTTGCCACCGGGGTTTGAACAGTTTGCCTAGCATGGCCATCCCATTGGATTTGCTTTGTATTTATGCGGCGCCAGGGGGCGCCGGGCCACTACTATAGGCAACCCTCGGATAGGATCACAGACGTGACTCGATAAGAGCGTCTTTTTCCGCCCAGATTTCGCTCACCCACTCCTGAATGCGGCGCCGGAACTCCGGGTCGTTCTCGTAATCGCCCTGCGCCGCCCAGTCCGGGATCGGCCGGCGCCGGGCGATCACTTCCACCCGGTCCATGTCGCCGCCCAGGAAGCCGAGCAGGGAACGGCTGGTGCCGGGAGGATAGACAATGGTGAAGTCGAGCAGGCAGTGCAGCTGGCCGCCCATGGCTTTAAGGGTAAAGGCGGCGCCACCGGCCTTGGGCTTGAGCAGGTGCCGGTAGGGCGAATCCTGCTGGCGGTGTTTCTCCTCCGTGAAGCGGGTGCCTTCGAAGAAGTTCATCACCGAGACCGGATAGTGCGCGTACTTCTCGCAGGCCTTGCGGGTGGTCTCCATGTCCTTGCCTTTAAGCTCCGGACGTTTTTCCAGCTGGGCGCGGCTGTAGCGCTTCATGAACGGAAAATCCAGCGCCCACCAGGCCAGCCCCAGCAGCGGCACCCAGATCAGCTCCTGTTTGAGGAAGAACTTCAGCGACGGCACCCGGCGGTTCGTGACTTTCTGCAGCACCAGAATGTCCGCCCAGGACTGGTGGTTGGAGGTCATCAGGTACCACTCCTGGCGGGCCAGGCCGTCCATGCCTTCCACCCGCCATTCCACCTGACTGAACAGATCAATGATCGCGTTGTTGATCGCCATCCAGGTTTCGGCGATCACCACCAGCACCCGGGACAACCGTACCTGGGCGGCGTGGAACGGCAGCAGCAGCCGGAGCAGGGCGAACAGATACAGAGGGGTGACCAGCAACAGGGTGTTGAGGAAGATGCCCACCAGCGCCAGCACGCCGCGGATTTTTGTTGAAACGGTCATCAGCGTTACACGGTTGCGGAGTAAGCGCGCATGCTAGCGCAGATGGCGTGCCGGCCCCATGTCAGTTTCGGTCACTCGGGCGACCAGGGCTGCCATTGGCGAGGCTACCGCGAGCGGGTAGGGTCGGGTTTTCGAATTGAAGGAGCGGTGTTCATGAGTGGTCCCCTGGCGTCTTTGAAAGTTCTGGATTTTTCCACCCTGTTGCCCGGTCCGTTCGCGACCCTGATGCTGGCCGACATGGGGGCCGAGGTGCTGCGCGTGGAATCACCCACCCGTCCGGACATGGTGCGGCTGCTGCCGCCGTCCGAGGACGGCGTGTCGGCGGTGCACGGCTATATCAACCGCTCCAAGCGGTCGATCGCCGTGGATCTGAAGAAGCCGGAAGGCAAGGAGATCATCCGGCGGCTGGTGGCCGAGTACGACATTATCGTCGAGCAGTTCCGCCCCGGGGTCATGGACCGTCTGGGCGTGGGCTACGAAGACCTCAAGGCGATCAACCCGGGGTTGATCTATTGCTCGATCACCGGCTACGGCCAGGACGGGCCCTACCGGGACCGGGCCGGCCACGATCTGAACTATCTGTCGATCGCCGGCATGACCGCCTACAACGGCCGCAAGGCCTCCGGCCCGGCGCCCATGGCGTTCCAGGTGGCGGACATCGCCGGCGGTTCCTGCCATGCGGTGATGGGCGTGCTGGCGGCGGTGATCCACCGCCAGAGCACCGGCGAGGGCCAGCACGTGGACATCTCCATGACCGACGCCGCCTTCAGCCTGCACGGCCTGGCCGCGCCGCCGGCCCTGGTGGGCGGTCAGGATCCGGACCTGGAGACCACCCAGCTCAACGGCGGCGGCTTCTATGACTGCTACCGCACCCGGGATGGGCGCTTTATGTCCGTGGCCGGCCTGGAGCCGCAGTTCTTCACCCAGTTCTGCCAGGCCATCGGCAAGCCGGAACTGACCAGCAAGGGCATGACCCTGGACCCGACCCTGGTGGCGGAAGTGAAAGCGGAGATCGCCGAGGTGATCGGCGGCCAGGACTACGACCACTGGTGCCGGGTGTTCGCCGATCTGGATTGCTGCGTGGAGCCGGTGCTGAGTTTCTCCGAAGCCACCGAGCATCCGCAGCTGAAGGCCCGCGACATGGTGGTGGAGGTGCCGCGCCACGACGGCGGTAAGCAGCGCCAGGTGGCGTCGCCGTTCAAGTTCTCGGCCACGCCGGTGGGCTACCGTTTCAGCGGTGCCCGTCTCGGCCAGCACAGCGATGAAGTGCTGGCCGACCACGGCTTCAGCGCCGAGGACATCCAGGCCTTCAAGGATTCCGGCGCGGTGGGTTGATCGGTAATTCCCGCCGCCTCCGGGCGGCGCTATGCTGTCGTCATGAGGCGACTTTCCGGGCTGTTGATACTTTGCATGGTGGGGCTTCCGTTACCCGGGACGGCGGCCCCGGCGACCTCCACGGATCCCTGCGCCCAGGGGCCGCGTGCCCTCTGGGTGGACCGCACCCACGACTGGCTGTCCCGCGGCCTGTGCTGGCCGAGCCGCTGGGTGGACGGCTTTTTCGCAGACCCGCTCAGCACCAGCAACGAGCCCGCCGCCAGCCTGGTGCGCATTACCGGCGAGCGCACCTGGCGGGACGACGGTCTGGACGACCGCGACCTGGATGTGGACGCCCGGGTGTGGCTGCCGAGCGCCGAGCGGCGGCTGTCCCTGCTGTTTCGCAGCAACGAGGACGACACCGTGGCGGACGGCCCGCAGGCTTCCGAAGTCACCGGCATCGGCGAGGACGACAGCGGCTTTCGCGGCGCGCTGCGCTGGGTGATCAACCGCACCGAGGCCATGGACCTGGACCTGGACACCGGCGTGCGCTCCGACCTGACCACCTTTACCCGGCTGCGTTACCGCAGCGTTCATCCCCTGTTCAACGAATGGGCCTGGCTGCGGTTCACCGAGAGGGTCGAATGGCGCGACCCCAAAGGCTGGCGCAGCCGCTCCCTGTTCGAGGTCGACCGCGCCTTGAGCGATACCGTCAGCGTGCGCCTGGCCAGCGAGATTCAGTACAGCGAGGAATTGAACGAGGACGGGCGCGGGCTGGGGCTGTTCCAGGGCGCCAATCTGTTCCTGCGCCAGAGCGACAAGGCGGCCTGGAATCTGGGTGCCGGGGCCGCCGGCTTCACCAAGCCGGAGGCGCGGGTGGACAGCTACCGCTGTTACGTGCGCTACCGGCGCCAGGTGTGGCGGCCGTGGCTGTTCGTGGAAGTGGAGCCGTTCGTCCTGTGGCCCCGGGACCAGGGCTATCAGGGGGTGAACGGCGTTACCGTGCGGCTGGAGACGCTGTTCGGCCGCTTGGACGGCTGACGCCGCTCAGTTGGCCCAGGTGCTGCGGCGGCGGCCCGACTTGGATTTCAGAAGCAGGCCGGCGATGGCGCCGAGAATCAGAATGCCGACCCCGGTGATCCATTGCTGGGAGGTGTTATTACCGCGCAGCATGGCGTTTTCCGCTTTCACCTGGTCGAGCTCCGAGCGCAGCATGCTGAGCTCTTCGTTGAGCCGGCGGTTGGCCTGATCCAGGCGGATCGGATCGGCGGCCACGTCGCGCAGGTTTTCCAGCTCGTCGCTGCGGCTGCTCAGCGACCCCTTAAGCTCTTCGTTTTCGGCACTCAGGCGGTCGCGCTCCGCTTCCACGCTGCTCAGGCGCTCGCGCATTTCGGTCATGCGGCTTTCCATTTGCTTGCGGTCGCCGCTGATCTGTTCCAGACGAATGGCGGCGGTGGGGGAACGGCTGATGTACTGTTTGCCGATATAACCCTCGGTGTCGCCGAAGCGGATGTGCGCCCAGTCACCGTCTTCCCCCAGAAATTCCACCCGGGTGCCGCTTTTCAGGCCGCGATGGACGATGCGGTAGCCGGAACCGGCGCCGGAGCGCACCGGCACGTAGATTTCATCGTCGATCCAGGCGGTGGCGGCCAGCGCCGGTGTGGACAACAGGGCAATCAGCACGAAGCAGAGCCAGCGAACGAGCATTAACAGGTACTCCTTAGAATTCAAGGCGCGAAGTTTAGGCAACCCTCGGCGGCAATGGCGCCGAAATAGTCACATTTTCCGGCGCTTCGCGGGTCGATTTTGTAAAAACTCAGGGCAGGACGGCCTTGAAGGGCTTCACCTGAACGTGCGCGTAGACGCCGGCGGCCACATAGGGGTCGGCGTCGGCCCAGTCACGGGCCGCCTGCAGCGATTCGAACTCCGCCACCACCAGCGAGCCGCTGAAGCCGGCATCGCCGGGGTCCTCGCTGTCCACCGCCGGCAGCGGCCCGGCCAGAATCAGGCGGCCCTGATCACGCAGCCGCTCCAGGCGGGCGATATGGTCGGGGCGGGCGGTCTTGCGCAGCGGCAGGGAGTCGGCCACGTCTTCACTGATTATCGCGTACAGCATCGTCGTCCTTTTTCTTCGGTTCCTTGGCGGATTTTTCCTGGTGGAACAGTTGTTTGCGGTCTTCTTCGGAAATGTGCCGGTAGAAATACAGGAACACCGCCACGTAGAACACCATCTGGATGGCGGTGAAGCCAAACAGTTTGAAATTGACCCAGAAGTCGGTGCTGAACGTATAGGCGATGAACAGATTGAGCGCGCCCAGAAAGATGAAGTACAGCACGAAAGCCAGATTCAAGCGGGTCCACTGGGCGGCGCCCAGCGCCACCACGCGGCCGAAACCGCTGATCATCAGCTTTTCGCACAGCCGCTGCAGCAGATTGCGCTCGCGCAGGAAATGCCCGCCCAGCAGCACCGCCGCCAGCACGAAGCTGATGATCGACGGCCGCCATTTAATAAACACATCATCGCGCAGCAGCAGGGTGAGGCCGCCGAACACCAGGGTGACGGCCAGCACCATCAGGTGCAGCCTGTGCCAGCGCTTCCAGATCAGACGGCCGGCGACCACCTGAAAGCTGGTGGCGGCGATGATGCCCCAGGTGGCGAGCATGATGTCGCGGCCACTGAGAAAATAGAGGCCGAAAAACACCACCACGGGGAGATAATCAAACAATTGCTTCATGGACACGCATCCGTACCGGGACCGCCGATGGTAGCGGGAACGGCGGCGCAAATCATCCCGCCGGGGCAGGTTGTGTGATACCTTGCCCGCCATGACCGATACCACCCGTTTCCAGCGCCCCGATTTCCACAGCCACAGCCTCGCCTCGGACGGCGTGCTGTCGCCCGCCGATCTGGTGGCCCGCGCCGCCGATCACGGCGTCGACGCCCTGGCGCTCACCGACCACGACACCCTGGCCGGCCTGCCGGAAGCTCGCCGTGCCGCTGATCGGCACGGTATTACCCTGGTGCCGGGCATTGAGCTGTCGGTGCTGTGCGGCAGCCGGGAAATCCACGTGCTCGGCCTGTGGGTGGACCCGGAAGCGCCGGTGCTGGTGGAGCGGGCCAACCGTCAATTGGAGGCCCGCCGCGAGCGGGCGGTGCGCATCGGCGCCCGCCTGGACAAGGCGGCCCGGCTGGAACACAGCTACCGCAAGGCCTGCGAGCTGGCCGACAGCGACACACCCGGGCGGCCCTGGTTCGCGAAAATGCTGGTGGAAGCGGGCGTGGTGCGCGATCAGCGCCACGCGTTCAACCGTTTCCTTAAGAAAGGCCAGTCCGGCTTCGTGTCGACCCCCTGGGTGAGCCTGGAGGAGGGCGTCTCCGAACTGCTGGCCGCCGGCGGCATTCCGGTGCTCGCCCATCCCCAGGCCTACGGCCTTACCCGCAAGCGGCTGCGCGAGCTGGTGCGCGATTTCCGCAATGCCGGGGGCCTGGCCATCGAGGCGATGATGCCCGGGCTCAGCCCGCAGCAGGCGGCGCTGCTCGAGGAGTGCTGGCGGCATTTCGATCTGGCGGTGTCCGGCGGCAGCGATTTCCATTCCCCCCAGCAGAAATGGCTGGCGCTGGGCGGCCTGCCGCCGTTTCCGCCCGATGGCACGCCGGTCTGGGCGCTGCCCCAGGCGGGTGTTGCGCCGGCCGGGGCGCGGGTGGAGAATGCGGCCCCATGACCGATGTATTGCATATCCACCCCGAAACACCCCAGCCGCGCCTGATCCGCCAGGCCGTGGACGTGATCCGTGGCGGCGGGCTGATCGCCTATCCCACCGACACCACCTACGCTCTGGGTTGCGGGATCGGTGAAAAGGACGCCCTGGATCGCCTGATCCGCCTGCGCCGGCTGGACAATAAACACCAGTTCACTTTGCTGTGCCCGGACCTGTCGGTGCTGGCCACCTACGCCAAGGTGGACAACCCGGACTACCGGCTGCTCAAGGCGCACACGCCGGGGCCCTACACCTTCATTCTCAGCGCCACCAGCGAAGTGCCGCGGCGGCTGATGCACCCCAAGAAGCGCACCATCGGCATCCGGGTGCCGGATCATCCGATCTGCCAGGCGCTGCTCAACGAGCACGGCGGGCCGATCATGACCTCCACCGCCCATCTGCCCGACGACGAGTTCCCGCTGACCGATCCCCAGGACGTGCGCGACTTCCTGCAGGGCCAGGTGGATCTGGTCATCGACGGCGGCTTCTGCGGGGTCACCGAGACCACCGTGATTTCGCTCGCCGACGGCAACGGCCCGGAGGTGGTCCGCGAAGGCGCCGGTCCCCTGGACGCGATCTTCTGACAGGGTTTGGTCCAGCCCTGTCTTTACACCGTCTCTTCCCTTTATAATCGCCGCTTTCCGCCGTTACGACAGGAGTCGGCTTTTGAGTTCCGTGGTTCCCTCCCAAAGAGTGGTATCGGGCATGCGCGCCACCGGGCGCCTGCATTTGGGGCATTACCATGGCGTGCTTAAGAATTGGGCGCGCTTGCAGCATGAGTACGAGTGTTTCTTTTTCGTCGCGGACTGGCACGGTCTGACCACTGAATACGAGGATCCGCACGGTATTCAGGGCCACGTCTGGGACCTGGTGACCGACTGGCTGGCCGCCGGGGTGAACCCCGGGTCCGCCACGCTGTTCATCCAGAGCCAGGTGCCCGAGCACGCCGAGCTGCATCTGCTGCTGTCGATGATGACGCCGTTGTCCTGGCTGGAACGGGTACCCACCTACAAGGACCAGCAGGAAAAACTGCGCGAGAAAGACCTGAGCACCTACGGCTTTCTCGGCTACCCGCTGCTGCAGGCGGCGGACATCCTGATCTACCGGGCCGGCCAGGTGCCGGTGGGCGCCGACCAGGTGGCCCATGTGGAGCTGACCCGGGAAGTGGCGCGGCGCTTCAACCACCTCTACGGCCGCGAGCCCGGCTTCGAGGAGGCGGTGACCGCGGCGATCAAGAAGATGGGCAAGAAGCAGGCGCGCATCTACGCCGATAACCGCCGCAAGTACCAGGAGCAGGGCGACGAATCGGCCCTGGAAGCGGCCCGCGCGCTGGTGCAGAACCAGCAAAACATCACGCTCGGCGATAAAGAACGCCTGAACGGGGACCTGGAAGGCGGCGGCAAGGTGATCCTGCCGGAGCCGCAGTCGCTGCTTACGCCGGCCTCGAAGATGCCCGGCCTGGACGGTCAAAAAATGTCCAAGTCCTACGGCAACTTTATCAGCCTGCGCGAGGAGCCGGACGACGTGGACGCCAAGATCCGCCGCATGCCCACCGATCCGGCGCGGGTGCGCCGCAGCGATCCGGGCACGCCGGAGAAGTGCCCGGTGTGGGAGTTCCACAAGGTGTATTCCGACGAGCGCACCCGCCAGTGGGTGCAGGAAGGCTGCACCTCCGCCGGCATCGGCTGCCTGGAGTGCAAGAAGCCGGTGATCGAAGCGGTGCAGGCGGAGCTGGAGCCGATCCGGCGCCGCGCCGAGGACCATTTGCGTAATCCGGATCTGGTGCGCACGATTGTTTCCGAAGGGTGTGAAGAGGCCCGCGAAGTGGCCCGCGCCACCCTCGACGAAGTGCGCTCGGTAATGGGCCTTCAATACCGGTAACGGTGAACCATGGGACGCCAGGGCAGATGAACGAAGTGGTCAAGCAACAGGTCCCGAAGGCCGGTAACCCGCTGGCGCCGCCGGCGCCGCACCAGGCGGAGATGCCGTTCGGCCTGATGTACGGCCAGGCGATCACCAAGCTGCCCGACGATCTCTACATACCGCCGGACGCCCTGGAAGTGTTCCTGGAGGCGTTCGAAGGCCCGCTGGATCTGCTGCTGTACCTGATCAAACGGCAGAACCTGGATATTCTCGACATCCCCGTGGCCCAGATCACGACTCAGTACATGGAGTACGTGGAGCTGATGAAGGCCATGAACCTGGAGCTGGCCGCGGAATATCTGGTGATGGCGGCGATGCTGGGCGAGATTAAATCGCGCACCCTGCTGCCGCGACCGGTGCACGATGAAGAGGACGAGGCGGAGGACCCGCGCGCCGAGCTGATCCGCCGCCTGCAGGAATACGAGCGCTTCAAGCAGGCCGCCGAGGACATCGACAACCTGCCGCGCCAGGAGCGGGATTTTCAGATCGCCGCCGCGCGCCGCCCCGAGTACGTGCGCGAAAAGGCGCAGCCGGACGTGGACCTGCGCGAGCTGCTGCTGGCCTTCAAGGAAGTGCTGTACCGGGCGGACATGTTCGAAAACCACCAGGTGTCGCGGGAGAAACTGTCCACCCGGGAGCGCATGGCGAACGTGCTGGACCGCCTGAAAGGCCGGGAATTCGTGCCCTTCGTGGAATTGTTCGAAGCCAGCGAAGGGCGCATCGGCGTGGTGGTCAGCTTCCTGGCGATTCTCGAACTGGTCAAAGGGTCGCTGATCGAGCTGGTGCAGAGCGGGCCCTTCAGCCCCATCCATGTGAAGGCCAGAACCCTGGTGCTGGAAGAATCGGAAGCCCTGGCGGCGCTGGAACTGGATGACGAACCTTACGAGGCTGACGAGGATGAGTAACCGTGGAGCCGGATAAGATAAAACAGATCGTCGAAGCGGCGATCTTCGCCGCCGACGGCCCGCTGGACCGGGACGCGCTGTTGTTGCTGTTCGATGAGCAGGAGCGCCCGGAGAAAGCCGATCTGTCCCGGTCACTGGAACAGATCAGCGAGGACTACGCGGAGCGCGGCATCGAGCTCAAGGAAGTGGCGTCCGGGTTCCGATTCCAGGTGCGCAAGGACCTGGGGCCTTGGGTGAGCCGCCTGTGGCAGGAAAAGCCGCCGCGCTACAGCCGCGCGATCCTCGAGACCCTGGCGCTGGTGGCCTACCGGCAGCCGATCACGCGGGGCGAGATCGAGGAGATCCGCGGCGTATCGGTGAGCTCGCACATCATCAAGAGCCTGCTGGAGCGCAACTGGGTGCGGGTGGTCGGCCACCGTGACGTGCCGGGCCGGCCGGCGATGTTCGCCACCACCCGGCAGTTTCTCGACTATTTCGATCTGAAAAGTCTGGAAGATTTGCCGCCGTTGTCGGAAATCAAGGACCTGGACAAGCTCAACGAGGAACTGGCGCTCAGCGACGCGCCGGATCCCGACAGCGGCGACCGCGCCGATGACGACAACGACGCCACGGCCGCCTTCGGTGCCCGCACCGAAGGGGAGCGCGAAGCCCGTAACGAGGAAATTTTCGCCGCCCTGGACGAAGAACCGGAACTGGACGACTCCACCCTGATGAGCATCGACAAGGTGGATTCCGTCAACGCCGGCTTCGAAGAGGAATTTCGCCGCAAACCGGCCCCCGCCGAGGGGGCCGGCGAGCAAGCCGCCAAGGCGGCCGACGAGGACGAGCAATCGCCCCATGAGTGAAAAGTTACAGAAAGTTCTGGCCCGCACCGGGCTGGGATCACGCCGTGAGCTGGAAACCTGGATCGCCGATGGGCGGGTTTCCGTGAACGGCCAGGTGGCAACGCTGGGAGACCGGGCGGAGCCGGAAGACACCATCAGAGTCGACGGCAGGATCATTCGAGTGAAGGCGGAAGAAGACATAGTTCGGCGCGTGATCATTTATCACAAGCCGGTCGGGGAAGTGTGCTCGCGGAACGATCCGCAGGGCCGCCCCACCGTGTTCGATAACCTCCCCAAGCTGCAGGGCATGCGCTGGGTGCAGGTGGGCCGTCTGGACATCAACACCACCGGGCTGATGCTGTTCACCACCGACGGTGAGCTGGCCCACCGGCTGATGCACCCGTCCAACGGCTTTATCCGCGAATACGCGGTGCGCGTCCACGGCACCCTCAGCGAGGACAAGCGCAAGGCGATGCTGGACGGCGTGCTGCTCGAGGACGGCGTGTCCAGGTTCGACAGCATTGAGGACGCCGGCGGCGCCGACGAGGGCGCCAACCACTGGTACAAGGTGCGGCTGACCGGCGGCAAGTACCGGGAAGTGCGCCGCCTGTTCCAGTCCCAGGACCTGGAAGTGGCGCGGCTGATCCGCATCCGCTTCGGCGACCTGACGCTGCCGTCGTCGCTGCGCACCGGGCGCTGGCAGGAACTCAGCGAGCAGGAGATCAAACCGCTCACCGATCGCGTGGATCTGAAAGGCAAGAAATACACCGGCCTCTACGGCCGCGCCCGGCTGCGCCACCAGCGCGGCGACAAGCCGCCGCGCAAGCCGCGCCGCAACCCCTACCGCCGTTAAGGCAGCCGCATCAGCGCGCCCACCAGGGCGGGCAGGGCGGTCTCCACACGCAGGATCCGGCTGCCGAAACGGTGGCAGCCGAAGCCCTGCTGCTCCAGCAGCGCCACTTCAAAGGGCGTCCAGCCGCCCTCCGGGCCGATCGCCAGGGTGGCGGGCTCATCCAGGCCCCGCGGCAGCTCCGGAAACGGACCCGGGTGCGCCACCAGGCGCCGCCCTGGACCCGCCCACTGATCCAGCTCATCCTCGACGAAGGGCCGGAAGCGCGGCGCCAGCCGCAGGCTCGGCATCACCGGGTCGCCGGCCTGTTCCAGTCCCAGCAGCAATTTTTCCCGCAGCAGCTCGCCCTTGAGATTGGGCGTCTGCCAGTAGCTCTTGTCGACCTTGGCGGCGTTCACCAGCACGATGTTCTTGATGCCCAGGCTGGCGGCGTCCACCAGCAACCGCTTGAGCATCTTGGGGCGGGGCAGGGCCAGCAGCAGGTTCAGGGGCAGGGCGGAGACCGGCTTCGAATCCACTTTAAAAGATATTTCTATCTCATTGTTTTTAATGGATTCAATCACTGCCTGCCCGGTGCCTTCGTCGAGCAGGCCGGCACGGCAATGGTCGCCCTCCGCGAGCTTGAGCACGGAGCGCACATGGGTGGCCTGGCGGTCGTCAAGACGCCAGCGGTCGCCGTCGAGGCGCTGGTCGGGGTGCAGCAATAACAGATTCATGGCGGCGGATTATGCCACACCCGGGGCGGCCGGCTGACGCAAACCGACTGCAACATGGCCATTCTGGCCCTTTGCCCGGGGTGCGCGGGTTGCTAGAGTGCGCAGCGTTATTCTCGCTGATGTGGAGAAACTCGCATGCAGTTTCAGGGCACTGAACAGTACGTTGCCACGGAAGATCTCAAAATGGCCGTTAACGCGGCCATCGCTTTGCAGCGTCCGCTGCTGATCAAGGGTGAGCCGGGCACCGGTAAAACCCTGCTCGCCGAACAGGTGGCCGAATCACTGGGCATGCCGCTGCTGGCCTGGCATATCAAGTCCACCACCAAGGCCCAGCAGGGCCTGTACGAGTACGACGCGGTCTCCCGCCTGCGCGACTCCCAGCTCGGCGCCGAGGGCGTCGAGGACGTGTCCAACTACATCAAGAAGGGCAAGCTGTGGGAGGCCTTCCAGGCCGACGACCAGGTGGTGCTGCTGATCGACGAGATCGACAAGGCGGACATCGAATTCCCCAACGATCTGCTCCAGGAGCTGGATCGCATGGAATTCTTCGTCTACGAAACCGGCGAGACCATTCGCGCCGAGAAGCGCCCGATCGTGATCATCACCTCCAACAATGAGAAAGAGCTGCCCGACGCCTTCCTGCGCCGCTGCTTCTTCCACTACATCAATTTCCCCGATGCCAAGACCATGATGCAGATCGTGGACGTGCACTTCCCGGAAATTAAGAAGGAGCTGGTCACCGAGGCGCTGGAGATCTTCTTCGACCTGCGCAAAGTGCCGGGCATGAAGAAGAAGCCCTCCACCAGCGAGCTGATCGACTGGCTCAAGCTGCTGATGGCCGACGACATCCCCCAGGACATCCTGCGCAACCGCGACACCAAGACCGCGGTCCCGCCGCTGTACGGCGCCCTGGTCAAGAACGAAGCGGACGTACAGCTGCTGGAACGGCTGGCTTTCATGAGCCGCCGGGAACGGTAGATCCTTTAACCGATAGAGGTTTCTATGCTGATCGGTTTTTTCGAGGACCTGCGCGCCCATAAGGTGCCGGTGACGCTGCGCGAGCTGCTGGACCTGTTCGGCGCGCTCAAGCACCACGTGGCGTTCGGGTCCATCGAGGACTTCTACATGCTGTCGCGGACGGTGATGGTCAAGGACGAAAAGTACTATGACCGTTTCGACCGCGCCTTCGCGCACTATTTCGAGGGCCTGGAAAGCATCGAGCCGGGCTGGCTGAGCCAGACCATTCCCGAGGAATGGCTGCGCAAGCAGATGGAAAAGACCCTGTCCGCGGAAGAGCGGGAAAAATTGCAGGGGCTGGGCAGCCTGGAAAAGATCCTCGAGGAGCTGAAAAAGCGCCTGGAAGAGCAGGAAAAACGCCACCAGGGCGGCAACAAATGGGTCGGCACCGGCGGCACCAGCCCGTTCGGCGGCTACGGCGAGAACCCGGAAGGGGTGCGCATGACCGGCCCGTCGCGCAACAAGAGCGCGGTGAAGGTCTGGGAAAAGCGAGAATTCCGCAACCTGGACGACTCCGTGGAGCTGGGCATCCGCAACATCAAGCTGGCCCTGCGCCGGCTGCGCCAGTTCGCCCGCACCGGCCGCGACGAAGAGCTGGACATGGACGACACCATCCGCTCCACCGCGCGCAACGCGGGGCTGCTCGACATCAAGATGCGCCCGGAGCGGGAAAACCGCGTCAAGGTGCTGCTGTTCTTTGATATCGGCGGGTCCATGGACCCCTATATCAAGCTCTGCGAGGAGTTGTTCTCCGCCGCCCGGCTGGAGTTCAAGCATCTCGAGTATTTCTACTTCCACAACTTCGTCTACGAGTACGTGTGGAAGGACAACCGGCGCCGTTGGGACGAGAAGTTCTCCACCTGGGACGTGCTGCACAAGTACGGCAGCGACTACAAGGTGATCTTCATCGGCGACGCCGCCATGAGCCCCTACGAAGTGAACTCGGTGGGCGGCTCCGTGGAGCACTGGAACGACGAGCCCGGCGCGGTCTGGTTCCAGCGCATCAAGGAGACCTACGAGAAGGTGGTGTGGATCAACCCGGAGCCGGAAAAGGCCTGGCAAATGACCACCTCCACCCAGTGGATCAAGCAGCTCAACGACCACCACATGTACCCGCTTACCCTGGACGGGATCGAGCGGGCGATGCGTTACTTGAGCAAATAAGAGCTAAGTAAATAAGAGCTGAGTAACCAGGTCCGTCAGTCCTTCTTCAAAAAGCTGTCGATCATATCCATCGGCAGCGGGAAGACCACCGTGGTGGTGCGCTCGTTGGCCACCTCGGTGAGGGTCTGCAGATAGCGCAGTTGCAGCGCCTGGGGCTGTGACGACAGGGTGCGCGCCGCGTCCAGCAGGACTTCCGAGGCTTCCTTCTCGCCGTTGGCGTGAATCACCTTGGCGCGCCGCACCCGCTCCGCTTCCGCCTGGCGGGCGATCACCCGCACCATGTCCTCGTCCAGGTCCACGTGTTTGATCTCCACGTTGGCCACCTTGATGCCCCAGGGATCGGTCTGCTCGTCGAGGATTTCCTGGATGTCCCGGTTCAACTCGTCCCGGGAGGCGAGCATTTCATCCAGCTCGTGCTTGCCCAGCACCGAGCGCAGGGTGGTTTGCGAGAGCTGGCTGGTGGCGTCGTAGAAGTCCTCCACGTTGATCACCGCCCGTTCCGGGTCGACCACGCGGAAGTAGAGCACCGCGTTGACCTTCACCGAGACGTTGTCGCGGGAGATCACGTCCTGGCTGGGGACGTCCAGCACCCGCACCCGCAGGTCCACCTTCACCATCTGCTGAATCACCGGGATCACCAGAATCAGCCCCGGCCCCTTCACCTTGTGATAGCGGCCCAGCATGAAGATCACGCCGCGCTCGTACTCGCGGAGAATGCGGAACATGCTGACCACGAAGCCGACGACCAGAATCGCCAGCGCAATCCAGAAATATTGGAAGATCATGGTTTGTCTCCTTTGCGGGACACATGAAGAGTGAGGCCGTCCCGGCGGCGGATGGTCACCGTTTCGCCCTCAAGGACCGCCTCGTCAGTGGTGGCGCGCCACAGTTCGCCGGCGGCGCGCACCTGGCCGTTGCCGTCCGGCCCGAAATCGTTTGCCGCCACGGCATCCTGGCCGATCAGCGTGTCGCCGCCGGTGACCACCGGGCGGCCGTGGGCCTTGAACGCCAGCCGCACCGTCAGGCCGGTGAGCGCCAGGCTGCCCACGCCCACCGCCGCAATCACCGGCACCGCGACCCGGAAGGCGGGCAGGTCCGTGTCCATCAGCATGATCGAGCCGATCACCAGGGCCACGGCGCCGCCCACGCCCAGGACGCCGAAGCTGGGCGACAGCCCCTCCGCCACCATCAAGCCGATGCCGAGCAGGATCAATCCCAGGCCCACATAGCTCACCGGCAGCATCTGCAGCGCATACAGTGCCAGCAGCAGGCAGATGGCGCCGAGCACGCCGGGGATGCCGAAACCGGGGTTGGAGAATTCCAGAATCAGCCCGTAGATGCCCACCAGCATCAGAATGTAGGCGATGCTGGGGTTGGTGATCACCGCCAGGAAGCGGGTGCGCCAGTCCGGCTCCAGCTCCACCAGCCGGTAGTCGGTGAGCGCCAGGGTGCGCTCGGCGTCCCCGTCACGGACGGTAAAGCCGTGGAGACGGGCGAGCAGGGCGTCCAGATCCGGCGCCACCAGGTCGATCACCCGTTGCGCCTGGGCCTCGGTGGCGGTCAGGCTGACCGCCTCGCGCACCGCGCGCTCGGCCCAGTCCGCGTTGCGCCCGCGCAATTCCGCCAGGCCGCGAATATAGGCCACGGCGTCGTTGACCTGCTTGCGGCGCAGCGCGGAGGCATTGTCTTCGACTTTGTCATCGGCTTGCGGCTCGGCGCCGTCGCCGGCCGGGGAGGGCGCGCCGCCACCGCCCAGCTGCACCGGCGTGGCGGCCCCCAGGTTGGTGGCCGGGGCCATGGCGGCCACGTGGGAGGCGTAGAGCAGGTAGGTACCGGCGCTGGCCGCGCGGCTGCCGGACGGTGACACATAGGTGGCCACCGGCACCCGGGAATCAAGAATCGCCTGGATCATAACGCGCATCGACTTATCCAGACCGCCCGGCGTGTCCAGGCGCACCACGAACAGCGCCGCCCCGGCGCGGTTGGCGTCCTCCAGGGCACGCACGAAACCGTCGCTGACCGCCGGGCCGATGGCGCCGCGGAGGTCCATGACCCGCACCTCGGGCCGGTCTTCGCTGGACGGCTGGGAAGGGGTTTGCGCCTGGCCGGTGGCGGCGAGCAGCCAGAGGGCGGCGAGGGCGATAAGGCCTCCGCCCAGGCGGCGCCCAAGGGGCCGCTTCCCGGGTGAAAGGTGTCGATCGCTGCCGGCTACAGAGGTCATGCGCGTCTCTTCGCTGCTTTCGCTGCTTGGTGGCTGCTGTTTCCATGAAAACGCAGTTCGCCGGTCCCGGCAATGGAAACCGGCGGTGCCCCCCTTTTCGCCCTGCGCGCCATGCTGCATAGTACGGCGAAGTTCCGCCCCGCCATGCATCGGCCCTGAAGTACCGCGATGACCGCCTCCAACATCCGCCAATATCTGATCCGGACCCTGATGCTGGCCGTGCTGGTCCAGCCGGCCACCGCCGCGGGCCTGTTCCAGGGGCTCACCAGCGTGGAAGCCGGCCCCCGGCTGGACGACGACGGCGTGATCCGCCAGCAGGTGGAGCAGGACGAGATGTTTCTGGAGGCGGGCTCCGGCGCGCGTATCCAGCTGCCCACGCAGTGCGTGTCCTCGGCGCTGGTGGCGCGCAGCCACAGCCGCTTCAACGCCCTGTTTCCGGACACCGAGGGCATGGTGGGCAGCGGCACCATCACCAACGAAGCCGGCCTTACCGTGGAGCGTCTGTTCGGGGCGCCCGGCGGCGCCTACCGTCTGGAGACCGCGTTCAAGGCCCACCGCATCGACCTTTACAGCTACGAGCTCAGCCATCAGGAGGCGTTCGGCTCGGCCTTCGACAGCCCGGTGACGGTGAGCGAGCAGCAGGGCTTTAACGTGGATACCCGGCTGAGCCGGTCGTTCGGCGAGCTGGACCTGGCCCTTCGGGTGGAGAACCTGTTCCCGGACCGGCGGCCGGGCATGGTGGCCAGCCCCTATACCATGAAGGCCCACGCGGAACTGGCCACCGGCTTTCAGTACGCCGGCCTGCCGACCCGCCTGAACCTCAACCTGGACCGCTTCGAGGCCCTGGAGCGCGACCTGGACGCCCGTTACGCCGGCGCCCGCCTGCAGTGGGGCGCCGCCGACCGCACCCGGCTACGGCTGGGCTACCGCCACGACCTGGTCGCCAATCTGGATTCGGTGGCCACCCTGGGGCTGGTGTTCCCGCTGTTCCATGTCTTCGATCTGGACATCTCGGGCACCAAGAACCCCGGCGACGCCTACGGCGTGCTGGCGCGGCTGGCCGCGCCGTTCCCGTTCTAGGCCTCGGGAATGCGGAATGAAGTCACCAGCGACTTCAGATGGCTGGCCTGGTCCTCCAGCGAGCCGGCCGCGCTGCTGGATTGCTGCACCAGTGCCGCGTTCTGCTGGGTGACCGCGTCCATCTGCGTGACCGCGGTGCTGATCTGCTGAATGCCGCCGATCTGCTCGGTGGTGGCGGACGCCACGCCTCGCATCAGTTCGGCCAGCTTTTTGATCGACTCCACGGTTCCGTTGAGCGTTTCACCACTGCGCTGGGTCTGATCCGCGCAGGTGGCGATCTGCGCGCCGGTGCTTTCCAGCAGGGCACGGATCTCGCCGGCGGAATCCCCGGCGCGGCTGGCCAGCAGCCGCACTTCGCTGGCCACCACCGCGAAACCGCGGCCTTTTTCGCCGGCCCGGGCCGCTTCCACGGAGGCGTTCAGTGCCAGGATATTGGTCTGGAAGGCGATATCGTCGATGGTGGCGATAATGCCGTTCATCTTCTTGGAACTGGCCACCACCTTTTCCATAAGGTCGATGTTGGCGCGCATCTCCTCACCGCCGTGCTGGGCACTGCGCGACGCCGCGTCGGCGAGCCGGTCGGCCTCGCGGGTGTTCTTTTCGTTGTGCTCCGAGGTGGCGCTGATCTCCTCCATGCTGGCGGCGGTCTCCTGCAGCGCGGCGGCCTGCTCCTCGGTGCGGGAGGAGAGGTCCTGGGCGCCCAGGGCGATCTCGTTGGCGCCGATATAGACGGTCTCACTGGCGCCGCGCAACGCGGACACCAGCTTGACCAGGGAATCGCTCATTTCCGCCATGGCGGCCAGCAATTGCGCCGGCTCGTCGCGCCCGCGGGCGACGATGCGCTCGCGCAGGTCCCCTTGAGCAATGCGGCGGGCCACGCCCAGGGCGTCGGCGAGGGGCAGGGTGATGCTGCGGGTGATCACCACCGCCAGGACCGCCGACACCAGCAGCGCCACGGCGGCGAACACCACCAGACCGAGCAGCGCCTGGGTGACCAGCGCCTGCAGCGTGGGGCCCAAGCCGCCGAGATTCTCCATGGCGATGTCATGGATGCCCTGGGCGGCGTCCTCAAGCTGGTAGATGCCCTGCTTGTTCTCGGAAAAGGCCGCGTTGGCGGCGGCGGTGTCCTGGTAGGTGCCGTCCATGATCGCGCCGTAGATGCGGGTGAAATCCGACTCGTAGGCGCCCAGCCCCTCGCGGGCGTCCCGGTAGCGCTGTTGCAGCGCCGGCGCCACCGCCAGTGCCTCACCTTCATCAAGCACGCTTTTCAGCCGGGTGACGGTGTCGCTCCATTTGCCGAAATAGCCGTTCAGGGCCTGGAAATCCGCCAGATTGATAAAGACGTCCTTTTCATAACGGCGCAGCTCCAGTGCCAGACGCCGCACCACGCCGGCATTGGACGCCAGGGCGCCGTCGGTCTCCAGCGCCTCGCGGGTGGTGTCCGCGATCCGGGTGACCGAGAACAGGCCGGTGCCCGAGGCGGCCAGCAGAAGCAGCAAAATAACAGCGAAGGCGCCGCCGAGACGGGCGCCGATCTTGAATTGACTAAGCATGAGGGGATACCAGGAATGGCTGTGACAAGGTTTGGGGGTTGTCGGCCCGGCGGGGAAAATCTTTAGCCTTAAAAGAGCGACGTGACCCGGGCTTGAGTCCCGGCCCGGGAATTGGCATGGTTCGTCCACCTAACCGGCCCCGAGCACCCTATGTCCATTGATCTCGATTTCGACCGTGACCACCTCTGGCACCCCTATACCTCCACCTCCAAGCCGCTGCCCACCTACCCGGTGGCGCGCGCCGACGGAGTCCGCCTGGAGCTGGAAGACGGCCGCACGCTGATCGACGGCATGTCGTCCTGGTGGGCGGCGATCCACGGCTACAACCATCCGCGTCTGAACCAGGCGGCCAAGGACCAGATCGACAAAATGGCCCACGTGATGTTCGGTGGCATCACCCACGAGCCGGCGGTGGAGCTGGGCAAGCGCCTGGTGCGGATGACGCCGGAACCGCTCAACAAGGTGTTCCTGGCCGACAGCGGCTCGGTGTCCGTGGAGGTGGCGATCAAGATGGCGCTGCAGTACTGGCTCAGCCAGGGGCAGCCCGAGAAGCACCGTCTGATCGCGCTGCGCAACGGCTACCACGGTGACACCTTCGGGGCCATGGCCACCTGCGACCCGGTCAACGGCATGCACCATCTGTTCAGCAAGGTGCTGCCCAAGCACCTGTTCGCGGACGCGCCGGCGGTGGGCTACCACGACGACTGGGACGAGCGGGATCTGGATTCCCTGCGCGGCCTGCTGGAACAGCACGGCCACGAAGTGGCGGCAGTGATTCTGGAACCGATCGTGCAGGGCGCCGGCGGCATGCGCTTTTACCACCCGGAGTACCTGCGCGGCGCACGCCGTCTTTGCGACGAGCACGGCGTACTGCTGATTTTCGACGAAATCGCCACCGGCTTCGGCCGCTCCGGCGAACTGTTCGCCATGGACCACGCCGATGTCTGCCCGGACATTCTCTGCCTGGGCAAGGCGCTCACCGGCGGCTACATGACCCTGGCGGCGACCCTGTGCAACGACCGCGTGGCCGCCGGCATCTGCGACGGCGAGGCCGGCGTGCTGATGCACGGGCCCACCTTCATGGGCAACCCGCTGGCCTGCGCGGTGGCCAACGCCAGCATCGACGAACTGCTGGAGAGCGACTGGCGCGGCCGCGTGACGGCGATCCAGTCGCAGCTGCGCCGCGAGCTGGAACCGCTGCGCGGCGCCCCCGGTGTCGCCGACGTGCGCGCCCTGGGCGCCATCGGCGTGTTGGAGCTGGAAGAACCCTGCGACGTGGCCGCCACCCAGAAGCTGCTGGTGGAGCAGGGCGTGTGGATCCGACCGTTCGGCAAGCTGGTCTATATCATGCCGCCGTACGGCATGGAGCCGGACGACCTGAGCCAGCTGACCCGTGCCATGGCGGCGGTGGCCGAACTTTAGGCGTTGACACTTTAAGGGGGGCAGGGCGATGACGTCCGTAACAGCGATCCAATTCCGATCCGCGGGTGTAACCTGTCGAGGCGACCTCTACCTGCCCGATACTGCCGGCCGCGCACCGATCATGGTCATGGCCCACGGCCTGGGCGGCACCCGCAACATGCGGCTGCCGGCCTTCGCCGAGCGGTTCGTGGCCGAGGGCTACGCCTGCCTGCTGTTCGACTATCGTCATTTCGGCGACAGCGACGGCGAACCCCGCCAATTGCTGGACATCAAAAAGCAGCTTCAGGACTGGAAGGCGGCCATCGAGCACGCCCGTGGCCTCGCGCAGGTGGACCCGGATCGGGTGATCCTGTGGGGCACGTCCTTTTCCGGTGGCCATGTGCTGGCCACCGCCGCCGACGATCCGCGCATCGCGGCGGTGATCTCCCAATGTCCGTTCACCGATGGGCTGGCCTCGACCCTGGCCACGGAACCGCTGGTCTCAGCGAAACTCACGGCCAAGGCACTGCGCGATCGCCTTGGCGCCTTGGTGGGTGCCGCCCCGGTGATGGTCGCCGTGGCGGGGCGCCCCGGTGACACCGCGCTGATGACGGCGCCGGACGTCTGGGACGGCTACATGAATCTGGTTCCGGACGGCGCCCGGATTCGCAATGAAGCCGCGGCGCGCGTCGCCCTGGACATTATCCGCTATCATCCGGGCCGTAAGGCCGCCGGCATAAGGGCGCCGGTGTTCTTCTGCGTGTGTGACAACGACACCGTGGCGCCGGCCAAACAGACGCTCCGCCACGCGAGCCGCGTGCCGCGCCATGAGATCAGGCGGTATCAGGCGGGGCATTTCGAGATCTATGTGGGCGAGGCGTTCGAGCAAGTGGTGGCGGACCAGATCGAGTTTCTGAAAGCGCATTGCCCGCCAAGGGGAACACCGGGAGCCTGAGCGAGCCCGACGAATGGAAGCCCCGGATGCAAAGGGAAGGCCCTGGGGCTTGGATTCATACCTGTTCGATTCGTTATCTTCTATTTAACATAATATACATTACACGTAGTTATCGGTGTTCAGGATAATCGTACTACCCGTCACATTCGGGAGTGAATTTGGACAGCATGCTTTCTTTGCATTTGGCACATTTGCGGTCGGTGTATTCCAAACCTGACCAGGTGTGCCTACACCCAAGGCAGGTGAAGTGCCCTCTGCGGTTCGGAGGTGGCGTGTGGGTTCGATCGACATGAGTATTCTGGGGCGTGAGTTCTGCCGCCGGAGGCAGTGAGCCGGCATTCGACGGCGGTGCGGCGTCGATGACGGCCTGCTCGCGTGGGTGGTACAGCCATTCTTTGGCTGTGTTATCGCCGGTAAGTACCTCGGTTATGAGGGTCCTAAGGACACCGGGGCCGCTTGCGCTCGTCGCGTACAGACTCCGAATGTGCTCAATGTCGATCGCCAATAACCCCTGTCGAGGATTTTCTGGTGTCGGTGGCAAGCTCCGGGTTGAGTACTTCAGGAATATGGCGATCGAGCCGCCGCCTATCCGCGCCTCTAAGTCGTACCTGGTGGACGGCAGATATTCCACGTCCAAGAACCCCTTCGGCTCAGACACAGACCTTAGGACACCGTGCACGCGGACACTGCGCGCCGGTGTTCTGAGGCCTTCGATTCGCCCACCCAAGGCCAAGTCAATGACGTAAAGGCGACAGGAGCTCTCAAAGGATATTTCGCACTCTCTTACCGGGCGATCTACGGCATCCTTATCATGGGAAAAATGCCAAACCAACACGTCGCCCTGTTTGGCCACTAGGCTCTGCCGACAACACAGGCAAACACACCCGCATGTGCGTCCGCGCGAGACGTCACCGACCTCTTTGATGGAGCCGGAGTTCTTGTCGAGCCCGAAAGGTATCTTGATTTCCTGCATGGCTGGAGTTCTGAAAACAGGCCCTGTGAGTCTCATTTCTTCTCTGGTGGCTCTTATAGAATTCACACAACCTGCCTAATGTTTCAATTGTTGTCTCAAGATTAACACTCGCGCATTAAAAGAAAGTAACAATAAAAACAAATACTTATATTTGATATTTAAAGTGACTTCTCCGTCTAATTCGAAGGGTCGCTACGGGCCTTCGCGGGCCTTTCATGGCAAACCATTAGCCTTGGCCCCTCGGCTTGACCCGTTTTGGGCGAGCTGCGTTAATCCCGGCGCCGCCGATAAAGGGAATCATTGTCGTTTATGATGGTCCACTCCCAGGGCGACTCACCACACCGAAATCATTGGGGGTAACGGTACGGATGCGCGATTGCGATACAGCAGGACTGAGGGGCGTTCTGGACGTCCGTCGTTTTTGGTTGGGGTTGGCCGGCGTGCTGGCTCTGCTGACGGTGGAACCGGCGGCGGCCCGCGAGCCGGTGTCTCTGGTGACGGTGGAATCCCGCCAGCTTGAAGAGCGTCTGCCGCTCACCGGTACCCTGACGGCCAAGCGCGCCGCCCTGCTTTCCACTTCGGTGTCCGGCCTGGTGACCACCCTTAATGTGGACCTGGGCGACCGCATGGAACAGGGCGACGTGCTGCTGGAGCTGGATTCGGAGCTGAATCGCCTGGCCCTGGAAGGCGCCCGCGCCGCCGCCGCCGAGGCGGAAGCCACCCTGGCGGACGCCCGCCGGCGTCTGGAGGAAGCCAGCACCCTGGCGGCCCGCCAGAGCATCGCCGCCACCCAGGTGCGCGGCCTGGAATCCGAGGTGGAGGTGGCCCGTTCCTCCCTGGCCGGTGCCCGCGCCGAGGCGCGCCGGCAAAGCGCCCTGCTCGCCCGCCATTCCTTGAAAGCCCCGTTCGACGGCGTGATCAGCCAGAAGCAGACCGAAGTCGGTGAGTGGGTGACGCCGGGCACCTCGGTGCTGGAGCTGGTCAGCCTGGAGGATCTGCGCGCCGATCTGTCGGTGCCGCAGGAGTACTTCCCGCGGGTGTCCAAGGACGACCGCCTGGAAGTGCGGCTGGGCGGCGACAGCGGCCCGGCCTACCCGGCCACCATTTCCGCCATCGTGCCGGTGAACGATCCCAGCGCCCGGACCTTCCTGGTGCGCGCGCAGCTGGAGTCGCCGCCGGCGATGACGCCGGGCATGTCGGTGCGCGCCACTCTCTTCCTGCAGGGCGATGAGGCCAGCCTGGCGGTGCCCCGGGACGCTCTGGTGCGCTACCCGGACGGCCGGGTGTCGGTGTGGCTGGCGGAGGAAGGCGACGACGGCCTGGTGGCGCGCGAGCAGCGCATCCGCATTGGCGACGGGCTGGCCGACCTGGTCACCGTGAAGGAAGGGTTGTCCGCCGGCGACCGGGTGGTGGTGCGCGGCAACGAAAGCCTGACCGACGGCCGCGCGCTGCGGGTGTCCGAATGAGGTCTCGCCGTGTTTGAAAAGATTGTACGCAACGGCACCCTGATGACCGTGGTGGTGTTGATCATCACCATTCTCGGCGTTTTGGCGGCGCTGCGCATTCCGGTGCAGATGATCCCCGACCTGGAAGTGCGCACCATCACGGTCCAGACCAGCTGGCCCGGCGCCACGCCCCAGGACGTGGAAAAAGAGATTCTGATCGAGCAGGAAGAATACCTGCGCAATATCCCCAATCTGCGCCGTCTCACCGCCACCGCGCGCAGCGGCGACGCGGAGATCGAGCTGGAATTTCCGTTCGGCGTGGACATCACCGAGACGCTGATCCGCGTTAATAACGCGCTCAGCCAGGTGCCCTCCTACCCGGACAATGTGGACCAGCCGCGCATTCTGTCCACCTCGTTTTCCGCCAACGCGTTCATGTACTACCGGGTCTCGCCCCAGGAGGGCAATCCCAAGGACCTGGACATGGACATGATGCGGGACTTCATCGACGACAACGTGCGCACCCGCATGGAGAGCGTCGACGGCGTTTCCCAGGTGGAGCTGCGCGGCGGCGCCGAGCGGCAGATCCGCGTGCTGCTGGACCCGCAAAAGCTGGCGGAGCGCGGCTTCACGGTGGCGCAGGTGCGCGAGGCGCTGCTGAGCCGCAACCAGGACGTGTCCGGCGGTGAAGTGGACAGCGGCAAACGGCGTTATCTGCTGCGCACCGTGGGGCGTTTCGACCAGGTGCCGCAGTTGCTGGACCTGATTCTGGAGCGCCGCGAGGACAGCGTCACCCGCCTGCGCGACGTGGCCACCGTGGAGCTGGACCATTTCCCGGTGCGCGCCGAGTCGTTCGTCAACGGCGAGCCGGTGATCAGCCTGGCGGTGCGCCGGGAGACCGGCTCCAACGTGATCGACATCAAGTACGCCATGTTCGATCAGGTGGACCTGATCAATAAGGAGGTGCTGGAACCCGCCGGCATGCGCATGTCGCTGATCTCCGACGACGTGCGCTATGTGGAAGCCTCGGTGGCCAATGTCTGGACCAACCTGGCGATCGGCGCGGCCTTCGCCACCCTGGTGATGTTCCTGTTCCTGCGCTCGGTGCGGGTCACCGCCGTGGGCGTGGTGGGCATTCCGATCTGTACCATCGCCGCCTTCCTGGGCCTGTTGCTGGCCGGGCGCACCATCAATGTGATCTCCCTGGCCGGGGTGGCGTTCGCCATCGGCATGACGCTGGATAATTCCATCGTTGTGCTGGAGAGCATCGAGATCGAGCGGCGCAAGGGGCTGGACCGGTTCCGCGCTTCGGTGGAGGGCATCCGCAAGGTGTGGCCGGCGGTATTCGCCTCCACCATGACCACGGTGCTGGTGTTCCTGCCGGTGGTGTTCATCTCCCAGGAAGCCGGGCAGCTCTATTCCGACATCGCCATCGCCGTGTCCGCGTCGATCCTGATCTCCATGCTGGTGGCGATGACCGTGATTCCGACCCTGGCGGCGCGGCTCGATTTCGGCGCCGTGTTCGACCACGACGGTCAGGACAGCGGCTGGCTGCGGCGTGTGCACGGCGTCTCGCACTGGCTCAGCGCCACCGCGCCCCGGCGCCTGGCCACCATCGCCGCCACGGTCACCGGCGGCGCCCTGGTGCTGGTGCTGCTCACCCCGCCGGCGGAGTACCTGCCCGAAGGCGAAGAAGCCAAAACCTTCGCCTCCATGAACGCGCCGCCGGGCTACAACCTGAACGCCATGGTGGAGATCGGCAAGGAGGTCCAGGCCCACTTCCTGCCGCTGGTGGACGCCGACCCGGCCGCCTGGGAGCGCGGTGAGCTGCCGGCGCCGCCGATCCGCTACCTGAACCTGTCCATCGAGGCCCAGAGCCTGCGCATCATCGCCGAGCCGGTGGATCCGGATCATATGGAAGCGCTGATGGACGCGCTCACCGAATACTACGAGCGCTACCCGGGTATGCGCGCCTTCGCCGCGCGCGGTTCGATCATCTCCAGCAACGACGGCGGCACCCGCAGCGTCAATCTGGATATCTCAGGCAACGACCTGGCCACTCTTTATGAGGTGGCGCAAACCGCCTACCGGCGCGCCGAAGAAGTCTTCGACAACCCGCGCATCCAGAGCCAGCCGGCCAGCCTGTCCCTGGCCCAGCCGCTGCTCGAGGTGCGCCCGGACTGGGAGAGAGCCGCCGAGCTGGGCATGGGCGCCGGCGACATCGGCTTCACCGTGGCGGCGCTCACCGACGGCGCCTTCATGGACGAGTTCTTCCTCGGCGACGACAAGGTCGACATCTACGCCTACAGCAACGCCGGCGTGGATCCGGACCTGGCCGCCCTGCCCTCGCTGCCGGTGCACACACCGCAGGGCGCCACCGTGCCGCTGTCGTCGGTGGCGCGCCTGGTGGAAACCGTGGACACCAGCAGCGTGCGCCGGGTCAACGGCCGCCGCACGGTGACCCTGAACATTATTCCGCCGCGCTCCGTGGCGCTGGAGACCGGCGTCGCCATGGTCCGCAACGACGTGATCGGCGCCCTGCGCGAGGCCGGCGAGATCCCGGCGGAGGTCAACGTGGATATCTCCGGCGCCAGTGACCAGCTGCAGGCCACCCAGGAGGCCCTCGGCGGCAACTACGTGGTGGCGGTGTTGCTGGTCTATTTGCTGCTGGTGGCGATCTTCACCCACTGGGGCTACCCGCTGCTGATCATGACCACCATTCCGGTGGGCATCGCCAGCGGCATCCTGGGTCTGGCGCTGTTGAACGGCCTGGGCGAACTGATGCCGCTGCTGGGCCTGCCCGGGTTCAGCCAGCCGTTCGACATGATCTCCATGCTCGGCTTTTTGATTCTGATGGGCACGGTGGTCAACAACCCGATTCTGATCGTGCACGAGGCGCTGACCAATCGGCGCGGCGGTATGGCGGTGGCCGAGTCGGTCAGCGAGGCGGTGCGCTCGCGGCTGCGGCCGATCGCCATGACCACCATCACCACGGTGTGCGGGCTGGCGCCACTGGTGCTGATCCCCGGCGAAGGCACCGAGCTGTATCGCGGCGTCGGCGCCATCGTGCTGTTCGGCCTGCTGGGCACCGCCATCGTCACCGTCACCTTCCTGCCCGCGCTCACCGCCACGGTGTTGCGCCTCACCGAGCGCCGCGCCGCCTCATCTTGATGCAGGTCAATAGACCGCCCCTTCCGCGCTGCTACCTTTGCAGCCGCCTGAAACCGGAAGGGAAACATCATGCGAGATGGCAACGGCACGCCGTACCACTACCGAGTGGTACGGCAATTCACGGTGGCCACCGTGGTCTGGGGAGTGGTGGGGATGCTGGTCGGCGTGTGGATCGCCGCGCAGCTTGCCTGGCCCGCCCTTAATTTCAATCTGCCCTGGTTGAGCTTCGGCCGTCTGCGGCCGCTACACACCAATGCGGTGATCTTCGCCTTCGGCGGCTGCGCGCTGATCGGCACCTCGCTGTACGTGGTGCAGCGCACCTGTGAAACCCGGCTCGCCTTTCCGCGCCTGGCCGCCTTTGTGTTCTGGGGCTACCAGGCGGTGATCGTGCTGGCGGCGATCACTTTGCCGCTGGGCTTCACCAGCACCAAGGAATACGCCGAGCTGGAATGGCCCATCGACATCCTCCTGGCGGTGGTGTGGGTGGCCTACGCGGTGGTGTTCTTCGCCACCATCGCCCGGCGGCGCACCAGCCATATTTACGTGGCCAACTGGTTCTACGGCGCCTTCATCATCACCATCGCGCTGCTGCATATCGTCAACAGTGCCGCCATCCCGGTGTCGCTGACCAAGTCCTATTCCGCCTACGGCGGCGCCATCGACGCCATGGTGCAGTGGTGGTACGGCCATAACGCGGTGGGCTTTTTCCTGACCGCCGGCTTCCTCGGCATGATGTATTACTACGTGCCGGTGCAGGCGCAGCGCCCGATCTACTCCTACCGGCTGTCGATCGTGCATTTCTGGGCGCTGATCGCCGTGTACATGTGGGCCGGCCCCCACCATCTGCACTACTCCAGCCTGCCCGACTGGGCGCAATCCGTGGGCATGGTGTTCTCCATCGTGCTGTTGGCGCCCAGCTGGGGCGGCATGATCAACGGTGTCATGACCCTCTCCGGTGCCTGGCACAAGCTGCGCACCGACCCGATCATCCGCTTCCTGATCGTCGCCCTGTCGTTCTACGGCATGAGCACCTTCGAAGGCCCGATGATGTCGATCAAGACCGTCAACGCGCTCAGCCACAACACCGACTGGACCATCGGCCATGTGCACTCCGGCGCGCTAGGCTGGGTGGCGATGATCACCTTCGGCGCCGTCTACGTGATGACGCCGCGACTGTTCGACCGCCGCCGGATGTTCTCGGTGGGCTGGATTAACGTCCACTTCTGGCTCTCCACCATCGGCACGGTGCTCTACATCGCCGCCATGTGGGTGTCCGGGATCATGCAGGGCCTGATGTGGCGGGCGGTCAACGACGACGGCACCCTCACCTACAACTTCATTCAGGAGCTCTCCGAACGCCAGCCGTTCTACATCGTGCGGTTGCTGGGCGGCGTTATTTTTCTTGCCGGCACGGTGCTGATGGCGGTGAACGTCTGGCGCACGGTGCGCGGCGACCGCGACGACAACGGCGACCTTAATGTGCTCCGGGAGGCGGCGTAACCATGGCCAATCACCACGCGGTTATTGAAAAGAACATCGGCCTGATGATCGTTCTGATCCTGGTGGCGGTGAGCTTCGGCGGCCTGGCGGAAATCGTGCCGCTGTTCTGGCAGAAAGCCACCACCGAGCCGATCTCCACCCTGCGCCCCTACTCGGCCCTGGAGATGGCCGGCCGGGACGTCTACATCCGAGAAGGCTGCCACGTCTGCCATACGCAGATGGTGCGCCCGCTGCGCGCGGAAACCGAACGCTTCGGCGATTACACCGTGGCCGGCGAGGACGTCTGGGAGCATCCGTTCCTGTGGGGTTCGAAACGCACCGGGCCGGACCTGGACCGGGTCGGCCTGCGGCCGATCACCGAACAGTGGCACCGCGAGCATCTGCGTGATCCGCGCGCGCTGGTGCCGGAATCCAACATGCCGGCTTACCCCTGGCTGCAGCACGCCACGGTGGACTGGTCGACCATGGCGCGCACGCTGACCGTGTTCCAGCGCCATTTCGGGGTGCCGTACAGCGACCAGGACATCGAAGAGCAGATGGCCAAGGTCAATGGCGAGTGGGCGGACGCCACCGAGGAAGACGCCCTGGTGGCCTACCTGCTGTCCCTGGGCCAGGCCCGGCGGGAGCAGCGCCAATGAACTACCACGCCGTGATCACCGTGATCTTCTTTATCGCCTTTATCGCCCTGGTGGCCTGGGTGTACCGGCCCGGCCGCAAGCGCGACTACCAGAAACTGGGGGAGATTCCGCTGCGCACCGACAGCCACGGTCGCCGGAACCCGAAAGGAGACCGCCCATGAGCGACTTCTGGAGCGTTTACATCATCGCCATCGTGGTGCTCAACCTGGTCGGTTGCGCGTTTCTGTTGTTCGCCAACCTGCGCATGACGCCGGAGGAAACCCGCAGCGACACCACCGGCCACAGCTTTGACGGCATCCAGGAACGCAACCAGCCGCTGCCGCGCTGGTGGCTTTACCTGTTCGTGCTGACCCTGCTGTTCTCGGTGGTCTATCTGGTGCTGTACCCGGGGCTGGGCCGGTTCGGCGGTTTGCTCAACTGGAGCAGCGTGGGCCAGTGGCAGGAAGAAGTGGACTGGGTGGAAAAACAGACCGCGCCGCTGTTTGAGCAGTTCGCCAAGGTACCCATCGAGGAGCTGCACGCCTACCCGGAGACCCGCGACGTGGGCGGCCGCCTGTTCGCCAACAACTGCGCCCTGTGCCACGGCTCGGACGCCCGCGGCGCCAAGGGCTACCCGAACCTGACCGACGACGACTGGCTCTACGGCGGCAGCGCCGACGCCATTCTCACCAGCATCCGCGACGGCCGCCACGGGCAGATGCCGCCCATGGCCGCCGCCGTCGGCGGCACCGACCAGGCGGTGCGGGACATGGCGCTGTACGTGCAGAGCCTGAGCCGCCCGTCGATGACCGACCAGCCCGAGGTGGCCGCATCGGTGGCCCGCGCCGAGCCGCGCTTCGCGGTGTGCGCCGCCTGCCACGGGCAGGACGCGCGCGGTAACCAGGCCCTCGGCGCGCCCAATCTGACCGACGGCATCTGGCTGCACGGGGCGCGCCTGGAGGACATCGAAACCACCATCCGGGAAGGCCGCAGCGGGCGGATGCCGCCGCATGAGTCCGTGCTCAGCGAAGAGCGTCTGCATGTGCTGGCCGCCTACGTTTACGGGCTGTCGCAACCATGAATTCCGGCCGTATTCCCAGCCAGGATCTCAGCCCGGACGGCGGTTCCGGGCTGTACGCCAAGCGCCGGCGCATCCAGATCAAGGATGTGAAGGGCCATTACCAGCGCCTGCGCGACACCAGCGTGCGTCTGGTGGTGGCGCTCTATCTGGTGCTGCCCTGGCTGACCTGGAACGGGCGCCAGGCGATCCTGTTCGATCTGCCGGAACGCCGTTTCCATATCTTCGGCGTCACCTTCTGGCCGCAGGACTTTTTGTTCCTGGCCTGGGCGCTGATCATCGCCGCGCTGGGGCTGTTTTTCGTCACGGTGTTCGCCGGACGGGTCTACTGCGGCTATGTCTGTCCGCAAACCGCCTGGACCCGCCTGTTCATGGCCATCGAACAGCGCTGCGAAGGCGACCGCCACCAGCGTCTGAAATGGGACCGCGCGCCCTGGGGCGGGGAAAAGCTGCTGCGGCGCGGCCTGAAACACGTGCTGTGGCTGGCCCTGGCGCTGGCCACCGGCGTCACCTTCGTCGGCTATTTCACCCCCATCCGCGAGCTGCTCCCGGCCCTGGTGAGCGGCGAGGTGGGCGGCTGGACGCTGTTCTGGTCCGGCTTTTTCACCGTCGCTACCTACGGCAACGCCGGCTTTATGCGCGAGCAGGTTTGTCTGTACATGTGCCCCTACGCCCGCTTCCAGAGCGTCATGTTCGACCGCGACACCCTGGTGGTGTCCTACGACCGGGCCCGGGGTGAACCGCGCCGGCGCGGCGCGCGCAAATCATCCGGGCAGGAGCCGGCCGGCGACTGCGTGGACTGCGGGCTGTGCGTGCAGGTCTGCCCCACCGGCATCGATATCCGCGACGGGCTGCAGTACGAGTGCATCACCTGCGCCGCCTGCGTGGACGCCTGCGATCAGGTGATGGCGCGGATCGGCCGGCCCCGCGGGCTGATCGACTACACCACCGAAAACACCCTGAACGGCCGGCGCAGCCGGGTTCTGCGGCCGCGCCTGATCGGCTACGGGCTGGTGATGGCGCTGATGATGGGCTGGTTCGCCGCCGGCCTGGTCCAGCGGGTGCCGCTGCAGGTGGACGTGCTGCGTGACCGCAACCAACTCTACCGGCTCACCGCCGACGGGCGCATCGAGAACAGCTACCGGCTGGAGATTCTCAACAAGGACCAGCAGGCCCACGGCTACCGGCTCAGCCTGGACGCGCCGGAGGGCCTCACCCTGGTGCAGGGCAACCCCACCTTTACCCTGGCCGGCGGCGAGCACCGCAGCCTGCCGGTCACCGTCAGCGGCGACCCCTACGCCGGCGAGGTGCGCTCCGCCACCGTTCGTTTCCGGGTACGCAGCAGCGAGCCCCGTTCCACTATGGAGACCACCCATGAGGCACGTTTCATCGCGCCCTGATCCCGAGCGCCCCTGGTACCGCCACGGGCTGGTATGGCTGGTGATCGCGCTGCCGGCGGCGTCGGTGGTGGGCGGCCTGGCCACCCTGGCGATCGCCATCACCCACGCCGACGCCACCGTGGCCGATCACTGGTACCAGGACGGCAAGGCGATCAACCGGTCGCTGGAAGAGGAGCGGCGGGCGGAATTTCTCGGCCTGCGGCTGGAAATCGACCGGGCCCGGGGTATCCGGTTGCGCAGCGAAACCGCCCTGCCCTGGCCGGACCAGCTGGACGTCACCCTGCGCCATCCAGTGTTCGCCGAGCGCGACCGGCAGCTGCGCCTGAGCCATCGCGGTGACGGCGGCTACGGCCCGGCGGAGCCGATGCCCGCCGGCGGTGACTGGACGGTGACGGTGAGTCCGCCGGACGGCCGCTGGCGGCTGAGCCGGCGGGTGGACCTGGACGCCGGGATTGTCCACATCGGCACCCGGGCGGGCTCCGGATGACCAGCGCCTGCGCCCACTGCGGCGAACCGGCGGCGCCTGAGCTTTACGTGGAACAGGACGCGCAACGGCTGCCGGTCTGTTGCCCCGGGTGCGCCGGCGCGATGACGCTGGTCCATGAGCTGGGCCTCGGCAACTACTACCGCCTGCGCACCGGCCGGGCGCGGCCCCACGGCGGGGACGAGCCGGGCGAACGGGAGCGCAATCTGGCGCTGTTCCGAATGCCGGAGCTTCTCGCCGAGCATGAAAGCGTGACGCCGGAGGGACGGCGCCTGACGCTCTCCCTGTCCGGCCTGAACTGCGCCGCCTGTTGCTGGTTGATCGAAAAAGCGGCGGCGGACATCCCCGGGGTGGTATCCGTGGGCACCGACCTGGCGGCCATGGACCTGACCCTGGTGTACCGGCGCGCGGATGCCCCCGCCGCCGTCGCCGAGCGTCTCGACCGGCTCGGCTACGGAGTGACGCTGCCGGGCGATCCCCGTGGCCGGGCGCTGCGCCGCCGCGAGCAACGCCGGCTGCTCGGCCGCCTGGCCCTGGCGGGCATCGGCGCCATGCAGGCGATGATGTACTCCGCCGCCCTCTACATCGGCGCGTTCGACGACGGCGACCAGGCCTATCAGTGGCTGTTCCGGCTGGTGGGCCTGCTGATCGCCACGCCGGTGGTGTTCTACGCCGGCTGGCCGTTCTTTCAGGGCGCCTGGCGCGGCCTGCGCGCCGGCAGCCCGGGCATGGACCTGCCGGTGGCACTGGCGTTGTCGCTGGCCTGGGGCGGTTCGGTGGTGAACATGGTACTGGGCGGCGAGCACGTGTATTTCGATTCCGCCGCCATGTTCGTGTTCTTCCTGTTGCTGAGCCGCTGGTTGGAGCAACGCCAGCGCCACCGGGTCGGCGCCGCCTGGCAGCAGCTCAAGGACGCCCTGCCCCTGCTGGTGCGTCGAAGCACGGACGGCGACGAGCAGTGGGTGACGAGCCGGCGGGTGGTGGCCGGCGATTTGCTGCGGCTCGGCCAGGGGGAAGTGCTGCCGGTGGACGCGGTGGTGGTGGAAGGCCAGGGGCAGGTGGCGCAGGCCGCGCTCACCGGCGAACCGCTGCCCTGCCGCCGTGGCCCCGGCGACGCCGTCCAGGCGGGCGGGCGTCTGTTGGAGGGCACGCTGCTGGTGCGCGCCGCCGGGCCGGTGGGCGACAGCCTGGTGGCCCGGATCGCCGACCAGGTCGCCCGGGCCCGGTCCGAGCCGCCCCCGATGGTGCGGGACTGGCGCCGGGTGGCGCCGCTGTTCACGGTGGCCGTGCTGGCCCTGGCGGCGCTCACCTTCGGCCTGCACTGGGCCGCCGGGCCGGCGCGGGCGTTCGAGCACGCGCTGGCGGTGCTGGTGGTCACCTGCCCCTGCGCGCTGGCCCTGGCGGTGCCGCTCAGCGTTTCCGGCGGGCTGGGCGCGGCGCTGCGCCACGGCGTTCTGGTGGCGTCCCCGGGGCAGCTGCTGGCCGTCACCGGCCTGCGCGGCGTGCTCTTCGACAAGACCGGCACGCTCACCAGCGGTCACTTCCGGGTGATCCGGCATCAACCTCTCGGCGACGGCGGCCACAGTGAGGCGGTGTTGCTGTCGATCGCCGCCGCCCTGGAACGCCACCACCCCCACCCGCTGGCGCGCGCCTTTGACGCCTACTCCGACGACCCGGCGCTGGCGGATGCGGAGGTCCTGCATCAGGGCGCCCGGGGGCGCCGCCTCGGCGTACTCTGGCGCATCGGCCCGGACCCCTTCGACGACGCCGGCAACGCGGCCACCCGGGGCGCTACCCGCCTGCTTCTGTATGAAAACGAGCAGCCACGCCTGCGCCTGTGGCTCAGCGACGAACCGCGCCCGGAAGCGGCGGCGGTGACCCGCACCCTGGGCGCGCAAGGATGGCGCCTGCGCCTGGCCAGCGGCGACGGCGAAGGCGCCGTGGCCACGCTGGCCGACACCCTGGGCCTGGACGACTGGCGCGCCCGCCAGACCCCGGAGCAAAAAAAGGCCTGGCTGGAACGGCTGGCCGCCGAGGAAGGCCCGCAGATGATGGTCGGCGACGGCATCAATGACGCCCCCGCCCTGCTGGCGGCCTCGGTGTCGGTGGCCACGGCGGACGCCAGCGCCCTGGCCCGTAAAGCCGCCGGCCTCTACCTGCTCAAGCCGGGCCTAGCGCCGTTGGCCGCGCTGCCGGCCCTGGCCCGCCGCGTGCGCCGCGGCATCCGTCAGAACCTGACCTGGGCGCTGGCCTATAACCTCACCGCCGTGCCGCTGGCGGTGGCCGGGCTGGTGCCGCCCTGGGCCGCCGCGCTGGGTATGTCGGCCAGCTCGCTGCTGGTCACCGTCAACGCATCGAGGATCGCCCGATGGCAATCATCATCCTCCTGATCCCGCTCGCCTTGCTGTTCCTGGGCCTGGCGCTGTGGGCGCTGTTCTGGGCCATCAACCGGGGCCAGTTCGAGGATCTGGAGCACCAGGCCTGGCGCGTGGTGTTCGAGGACCGCGACCGTGATTGAACTGATGCTGCCGCACCTGAGCGCCGCCGCGCTGCTGGCGGTGGCCGGCGCCGCACACTGCGTGGGTATGTGCGGCGGCATCGGCACCGCCCTCACCTTCACCGTGCCCGCCGCCCGGCGCGAGGGCCTGCGTCTGTGGGGCTGGCAACTGCTGTTCGGCGTCGGGCGCATCGGCGCCTATGCGGCGTTGGGCGCGGTGGCCGGCGGGCTGGGCAACGGGCTGCTGCGCGTCCTGCCGTGGCAGGGCCCGGCCTGGCCGGCGCTGTTTTCCGGCGCCCTGATGCTGCTGCTGTCGATCCACTTTCTCACCGGCGGCGGGCTGCTGCGTCGGCTGGAACGGACCGGCGCCGTGGTCTGGCGCCGATTGCAGCCGCTGGTGCGGCGCCTGTTGCCGGTGGATCGCCCCGCCAAGGCGTTGATGCTGGGCGCGCTGTGGGGCTTTCTGCCCTGTGGTCTGGTCTATTCCGCGCTGCTGCTCGCGGCCAGCAGCGCCAGCGTGGTCGGCGGGCTGCTGGTGATGACGGTCTTCGGGGCCCTGACCCTGGCCCCGGTGGCCGCCGGCGGGGTGCTGGGCGGCCAGATGCGCCGGTTCCACGGGGCCGGTGGGCGCCGGGTGGCCGCCGCCCTGGGCCTGCTGCTGGGGGCGGTGTTCCTGGCCCAGGGGCTGGCGCCGGGGTCGCTGCACCGCTGGGCGGTGTTCTGCGGCCTGGCCTGAATCACGCCGGGCGTTGATCCATATCAATATTGGCGGGCGGCAACACTGAGACCATACCCCGGTCTACGTTTGGAGCAGCCCCCATGACCGTCTGGAACCCGGACCTGATTCGCCAATACGGCGGCCCCGGCGCCCGCTACACCTCCTACCCGGCGGCCACCCGGTTCCATGAAGAAGTGAGCCTCGGCGACGTTCAGCGCTCCGTGGCGGCGGGCAACCGCGCCCACCGCAATCTGTCCCTGTATTGCCATATTCCGTTCTGCGCGTCGGTTTGCTACTACTGCGCCTGTAACCGGGTGATCACCGCCAACCGCGAGCGCGCCCTGCCCTACATCGCCCATCTGAAAACCGAGATCCGGCAGAAGGCGGCGCTGATCGACCGGCAAAGGCCGGTGGTCCAGATGCATTGGGGCGGTGGCACGCCGACGTTTCTGAGCGACGCGCAAATCACCGAGCTGGTGTACGAGCTGGCGCGCTATTTTCATCTTCTCGAGGACGACCGGGGCGACTACGCCATCGAAATCGATCCGCGCACGGTCGACCGCGCGCGGCTGGGGCTGCTGCGCGGGCTGGGCTTCAACCGCCTGAGCCTGGGGGTGCAGGACCTCGACCCGCGGGTGCAGCAAGCGGTGAACCGGGTACAGCCGGTGGCGATGATCCGCCGGGCGTTCGAGGACGCACGGGCCTTCGATTTTCATTCCATCAACGCGGACCTGATCTACGGCCTGCCCTGGCAGAGTGAAACCAGCCTGGCCCATTCGCTGGAGCAGTTGATCGCGCTGCGGCCGGAGCGCATCTCCCTGTACAACTACGCCCACCTGCCGGCGCGCTTCAAAATCCAGCGCCAGATACCGGAGCGCACCCTGCCCAGCCCGGAAGAGAAGCTGGCGATGCTGGTGCGCGCCGGCGGCATGCTGCAGGAGGCGGGCTACGAACTGATCGGCATGGACCACTTCGCCCTGCCCGACGACGACCTGGCCCGCGCCCGCCGCGAAGGCACCCTGCACCGCAACTTTCAGGGCTACACCCTGCACGGCGATGCCGATCTGATCGGCTTCGGGGTGAGCGCGATCAGCGATCTGCACGACCTGTACGCGCAGGCGCCGAAACGCATCGAGGACTGGCAGGACAGCGTCGCCAAAGGCGACTGGCCCCTGGAGCGCGGCTATTTGCTTAACCGCGACGACCGCCTGCGGCGCTGGGTGATCATCGGCTTTCTCTGCCAGCTGCGCCTGGATCTGGCCGAGTTCCGGCAGGTGTGGGGGGTCGATTTCGTCGATTACTTCAACGACGTCCTGCCGCAACTGGCGGTGTTCGAAAAGCAGGGGCTGATCGCCATGCAGGACAGCGCCCTGGTGATCACGGACGCGGGGCGTCTGGTCGCCCGGGCGTTGGTGATGCCCTTCGATAATCACCGGGACCCGACGGCCGGCGAGCGCTTCAGCCGGATTATCTAATAAATTTTATAGGCCCTATAATGAACCAAGCCGCTTCCTTGCTACGTAGCCCGCCCGAAGGGGGGATCATGACACGCAGTGTATCCTGCAACCAATGCAGCCTGAGCCCGATCTGCCTGCCGCTGGCCGTCGCGCCGGATCAGCTGGAAGAGCTCGATCGCATCATGCAACGCGGCCGCCCGCTGAAGCGCGGCGAGCACCTGTTCCGCGCCGCCGACGACTTCCACGCGGTCTACGCGGTGCGCTCCGGCGCCCTCAAGACCTACGCGGTGTCCGACGACGGCGACGAACAGGTGACCGGCTTCTATCTGCCCGGCGAGATCGTCGGCATGGACGGTATCAGCACCGCCCGCCATCTGAGCAACGCCAAGGCGCTGGAAACCGCCACCGTTTGCGAGATCCCCTTTCACCGGCTTGAAGACCTGTCCCAGCGCATCCCGTCTCTTCAGCACCACTTTTTCGGGCTGATGAGCAACGAGATCCGCGCCGACCGCGAGCTTCATATGCTGCTCAGCAAAAAGAGCGCGGACGACCGGGTGGCGTCGCTGCTGCTGTCCCTGGCGGCCCGGCAACAACGCCGTGGCCTGAGCGCCAAGCGTTTCCGCCTGCCCATGTCGCGCTACGACATCGCCAACTATCTGGGGCTGGCGGTGGAAACCGTGAGCCGGATTTTTACCCGTTTTCAGCAACAGAAAACCCTGTGGGTCGACGGCCGTGAAGTGGAAATTCTCGACCGCGAGACGCTGTGCGGCAGCGGCCGCCTGGGTGTGGAGGCCTGATCATGAGCAATGCTATGGACGGTAACGGTATTCTGGTTTTTCTCGACCGCGATCTGAAAGCGCCGCAGCCGGCGCTGACCAAGGGCCTGAAGCTGGCGCGCGCCGCCGGCCTGCCGTTGACGGTGATGGTCAACAGCGACTCGGCGGCGATGCGCCGGGCGGTGGGCCTGGACGAGGAACGGCGGCAGGCGGCGGAGAAACAGATTCGAAAGGCCTGGGACAAACGCATCGACGCGCTGTGCGGCGACCACCAGGTGGACAAGCGCATCGTCTCCTCCCGGGACAGCGAACAGGCGCTGCGGGACACGGTCCGCGACTGCCGCCCGGTGCTCAGCGTGGTGCACACCAGCGAGGAAGGCCGGCTGCGCCGCCATTTGTTCACGCCCCGCGACTGGCTGCTGATTCGCCATGCCCCCGGCGCGGTGCTGTGCGTGCATTCCGACCCCTGGAACGACACGCCCCGGTTCACCGCGGCGGTGGAGCCGGAACAGTATGAAGGCGGTCTGGACGACCGGGTGATCGGCGCCGCCGGTTATTGGTGCGAGCAGATGCACGGCGAGCTGGAGGCGGTGCATGTTCTGGAGCACCCGGACGAAACCCTGCTGCTGGTGGCCGGCGAAGCCCTGCCGGAATACGCCGCCAGCGCCGCCAACATTCGCGATTACCATCAGAAAGCGCTGGACGCGTTCGCCGAGCGCCACGCCCTGCCCAAGGACCGCGCCACCCTGCTGGAAGGGCCGGTATCACGGACCCTGGCGGGCTACTGCGAGGAACAGGGCAGCGACTGCCTGGTGGTGGGCACGGTGCGCCGCAACCCGGTGGAGCGGCTGCTGCTGGGCGCCACCGCCGAAGGGCTTCTTACCCGTGCCGGCTGTGACGTGATGGTGGTCAAGCCGGACGACTTCGAGTCCGACTGGTTGTAACCCTCCGGCGGCCAAGGGAGGGGCTCAGGCGGCCCCTTCCGCGCGCCGGAACACCGGCTTGGTGTCGGTGGAAGCCGCCTTGTCGTAGCGGTAGCCGGCGACCCGGAACTTGTTCAATTGCGCCGGCGTTTCAATCCCTTCCTGCAGAATCCAGGCGGCCATCAGCCCGCGCGCCTTCTTGGCGTAGAAACTGATCACCTTGTATTTGCCGTTCTTCTCGTCCTGAAACACCGGTTCGATCACCGGCCCGGGCAGCTGCTCGGTGCGCACCGATTTGAAGTACTCATTGGACGCCAGATTCACCAGCACCTCGGTGCCGGCCGCCTTCATGTCTTTTTTCAGCTGTGCGGTGATAATGTCGCCCCAGAACTGGTAGAGATCCTTGCCGCGCTCATTGTCCAGGCGGGTGCCCATTTCCAGCCGGTAGGGCTGCATCAGATCCAGGGGGCGCAGCACGCCGTACAGGCCGCTGAGGATGCGCAGGCGGCTTTGCGCGGCTTTCAAATCGTCGCCGTCGAAGCGGCTCACGTCGAGGCCGGTGTACACATCGCCCTTGAACGCGAACAATGCGGGCCGGGCGTTGTGTTTATCAAAGGGGCGCGACCATTGCGCGAACCGTTCCACGTTCAGGTGGGCGATCTTGTCGCTGACCTTCATCAGGCTGGCCAGATCCGCCGGTGACAGCTTGCGGGCACGCTCCACCAGTTCGGCGCTGTGTTCCAGAAGGCGCGGCTGGGTGGCGCGCAGCGACGGCAGCGGCGAGTCGTAATCCAGCGTTTTGGCCGGCGATACCACGATCAACATGCGGTTCTCCTTTACAAGATGCAGACCCGATTATAAGAACACCGTCGAGAGAAGAAACAGGCTTTATACTATGGGCCCCTTGGCGAGATGCTATCGTAACCTCAACCGAACCGGGGAGTGATCCAGTCCGATGCGCTTTTTGTTGGTGTTAACCGTGACCGTCGCCGTTGTCGTGCTGCTTTGGGGCAGCTGGCAAGCGGGCCGCAAGCCTTTTTACCTGGTCCTCGCCGGCGTCGCGCTGGCCGGCTCCATTTTCCTCGGCGCCATGCTGCTCACCGACCAGGAACGCCGTGTGCCCACCGACCCGGAGACCGTGGAGACCAGCATCTCCAGCGTGCACGAAACCGAAACCACCTATCGCCTGCGCGGTGAAATCATCAATCGCGGCGAGAACGCGGTGGCGCGCACCGAAATCATGGCGGAAGCGCTCAGCTGCCCGCCGGCCAAAGCCTGCGAGGTGTTGTACGGCGAGCGCATGACGCTGTCCATGCACATCCCCGCCGGCGGACGCTACCCGCTCAATCTTTCCGTGCCCCGCCCCGACCGGGAAATCCAGGCCGAACGCTGGCGCGCCCGGGTGTTGCGGGTGGAAGCCTACGACCGCTGATCACCGGGCCGTGGCATGGACCACTAGGCAATCGCCGACTAAATGGTCACAATGCCGGCTCCTCGAAGCACAGCAACGGCTGTAGGAGAGATAATGGCAGCGCTCATTCCTGGCCACCCTACCCCAATCGCACCCAACGCCTGGCGGGTACTCGGCCGCAACCCGGGAATGATGACCGGGCCCGGCACCAACTCCTATCTGGTCGGTGACCGCGCGCTCACGGTCATCGACCCGGGCCCGGTGGACCACGAACACACCCAGGCGCTGCTGCACGCGGCGGAAAAGATCGGCCGCCCGATTGAACAGATTCTGGTCACCCATACCCACCGCGACCACTCCCCCGGCGCCCGCGAACTGGCCGAGGCCAGCGGCGCGCGCCTGCTCGGCCCCGACGTGCCCGACGACGGCCTGCAGGACGAAACCTGGGCCCCGGAACGGCGCCTGCGTCACGGCGAACGGGTGGATTGCGGCGGCACCGAACTGGAAGTGATCGCCACGCCCGGGCATGTCGGCAATCACCTGTGTTATCTGATGGTGGACCAGAACCTGCTGTTCACCGGCGACCACCTGATTCAAGGCTCCACCGTGGTGATCGCCCCGCCGTCCGGCTCCATGGCGGCCTATATGGACTCCCTGGCCCTGCTGCGCGACTACCGCATCGACCTGATGGCGCCGGGCCACGGCGACGTGATCGACGACCCCATGGCCACCGTGGACAAGACCCTCGCCCACCGCCGCGACCGCGAACGCAAGGTCGTGGAAGCGCTGGACTCGGACCCGATCACCGTCCAGGAACTGGTCACCCGGGTCTACGAAGACGTCCCCGCCTTCCTGCACGGCGTCGCCTGCCTCTCCCTGGAAGCCCACCTGATCAAACTCCGCGACGAAGGCCGCGTTAGCCACACCGGCGGGAAATGGGCAGTCTGAAACTGCAGTTAAGAGTTAACAGTTAATAGTTAATAGTTAACAGCTAAAAGACGCGTCCCGGATCTTCTTGAGCGGCGAGGCCGTGCCCGCGAAGTGGTGACGCGGGCACGGCCTAGCCGTTTATCCGGACCCCCGATCGCGCAACTATTAACTGTTCACTATTAACTATTAACTGCTCCTCACAGCCATCCTTTGCGTTTGAAGTACCAGTACGGGGCGATGCCGGAGAGGATCATCAGGCCGAGTACCGCCGGGTAGCCGAACGCCCATTGCAGTTCGGGCATGACGTCGAAGTTCATGCCGTAGATGCTGGCGATCATGGTGGGCGGCAGGAACACCACCGCGGCGATGGAGAAGATCTTGATGATCTGGTTCTGTTCGATGTTGATGAAGCCCTGGGTGGAGTCCATCAGGAAGTTGATCTTCTCGAACAGGAAGGTGGCGTGGGACATCAGGGTGTCCAGGTCGTGCTGGATTTCCGAGCAGGTGCGGCGGCGGTCCTTGTCGGTGCGCACGTAGCGCTGGATAAAGGAGATCGAGCGCTGAGTGTCCATCAGGCAGAGCCGGATCTTGCCGTTGCTGTCCTCCAGGTGGGCCAGCTTTTCGATGCCGTCTTCCAGCTCCGCCTCTTCGTCTTCCAGCACCAGGTAGCTGACTTCCTCCAGGTTGCGGTGGATGTCCTCCAGGCTGTCCGCCATGTTTTCCACTTTCTGCTCGAGAATGCTGAGCAGAATGTCCAGCGGCGCCTGGGCCTGTACCCAGCCGCGGCGCACGCGCAGGCGCATGAGGCGGAAATCCGGCAGCCGTGAATCGCGGAAGGTGAGCAGCCGGCCCGGCTGCAGCACGAACGCCACGGTCGAGGTGCGGTGGCGGCCTTCGGCTTGGTAGACGAACAGCGAGTGCACATGCAGGCCGTATTCGTCGTGGAAGAAGCGGGCCGAGGCCTCGATCTCCTCCACGTCGTCGGATTCGGGCAGGTTCTGGCGAAACAGGTGCTGCAGCTGCTCACGTTCCTCGTCGGACGCGTCGACCAGATCGATCCAGCTGGCCGCGTCCGAGGTGCCGGGCGTCAACTCGGCCACGTCCCTTTCGCGGAGCACTCCTTTTTCGATGTCGTAAACGTGCAGCATGCTAAGCTCCTCGCGAACAAGATGGGCCGGCGTCAGGTATCAACCCGGCTTAGATAGAGCAGCGCATGATGACTGTCAACTCCACGATAACACGGCTGAACCAGCGCACCGCGCCCATCGACCTGGGGCATGAGGCGCGCCTGTGGCTGATTCCGGGCATTCTCGGTGACGCGGCGACCGCTCTCTTTCACACGCTTTGTAACCAATTGCCCTGGGACCGGCCCCGGGTGCGGGTGTTCGGCCGGGAGCATCCGGTGCCCAGGCTGACCTGCTGGGTGGCGGACCAGGGTATCTCTTATCGGTATTCGGGGCTGACCCATGAGGGCCGGGGCTGGCCGCCGGCGCTCGACGCGCTGCGGCGGCGGGTCACCGAACTCACCGGCCGCACCCCCAACGGGGCCCTGGCCAACCTCTACCGCGACGGTGACGACAGCATGGGCTGGCACCGCGACAACGAGCCGGAGCTGGGCGCCCATCCCTGGGTGCTCTCCTATAATCTCGGCGCCGCCCGCGACTTCGCCTTCCGACCCTACGGCAGCGGCCGCCAGAGCCGGGTGATCGCGCTGGAACACGACAGCCTGCTGATCATGTCACCGGAGGTGCAGACCCACTTCGAGCACGCCCTGCCCCGCCGGCGCCGAGTGCGGGAAGCCCGCCTTAACCTGACCTTCCGCGAGATTGTAGGAGCGGGCCCTGCCCGCGAAAGGGAGCGAAGCTTCCGGCAGGATCCCAGAGCGACTTCCTAACGGCAGCACAAACAACGTCTCTGGTATCCCGCCGGGTGGCTGATGCCACCCTTTCGCGGGCAAGGCCCGCTTGTATGGTTTCCCGGCAGGTCTTAAGAAGGAGACTTG
>TARA_R100000935_G_scaffold22271_4_pt1 | contig 44435 bp, 38 predicted proteins | sample TARA_R100000935 | Tara Oceans TARA_R100000935 (sample SAMEA2621502) | marine metagenome | biome: marine biome (ENVO:00000447); feature: surface water layer (ENVO:00002042); material: "saline water (ENVO:00002010), including plankton (ENVO:xxxxxxxx)" | depth 5 m
ACCGCTTCCTACAGAGCCTGCTGCCTTCAGATGGCGCAGGTCTGCACACTGGTCGTGCACAACATTGGTGACTTCGGCCTAATTTGTGCACGACAATAGTGCAAAATAGACGTCTCCGCACATCTTTACCCTCCCAATGCCCCGTTTTCTGGCGCTCCCTGTCCTGGCCCGATTCTTGTATGCCCTTAGCCGGTGCAATTCCGGCGGGCTGCTTCCCGCTGGTGCAATCCGGGCCGTTCGCGGCCGCGAGGACTAGGGACCTATAGCTATGAAAATGATCACGGCGGTAATCAAACCGTTCAAAGTGGATGACGTACGCGACGCCCTGGCGCAGATCGGCGTTCAGGGCATGACCGTCACCGAGGTAAAGGGCTTCGGCCGTCAGAAGGGCCACACCGAGTTGTACCGTGGCGCCGAGTACGTGGTGGATTTCGTGCCCAAGGTGAAGCTGGAGCTGGCGGTGGTGGACGAGCGCGTCGACCAGGCCGTGGAAGCCATCGCCCAGGCGGCCAGCAGCGGCAAGATCGGCGACGGCAAGATCTTCATCACCGCGCTGGAGCAGGCTCTGCGTATCCGCACCGGTGAAACCGACAACGACGCCCTGTAAGGAGGCCCCATGCGATATCTGATTGCGGGCCTGCTGGCCCTGACGCCGTCTCTGGCGCTGGCGGACACCCTGGATAAAAGCGACAGCGCCTGGATTCTCACCGCCACCGCGCTGGTGCTGTTCATGACCCTGCCGGGTCTGGCGCTGTTCTACGGCGGCCTGGTGCGTAACAAGAACGTGCTGTCGGTGCTGATGCAGTGCTTCGCCATCGCCTGCGCGGTGTCGCTGGTGTGGCTGGTGGTGGGCTACTCCCTGGCGTTTTCCGACGGTGGCGCGGCCAACGCCTGGATCGGCGGCCTCAGCCATGTGTTCTTCGACGGCATCGGCCGCGACACGCTGGAGGGCAACCTGCCCAAGAGCCTGCACGGTCTGTTCCAGATGACCTTCGCGATCATTACCCCGGCGCTGATTGTCGGCGCCTTCGCCGAGCGCATGCGCTTCGGCGCCATGCTGGCGTTTTCGGTGCTGTGGGTGCTGGGCGTGTACGTGCCGATCTGTCACTGGGTGTGGGGCGGCGGCTGGCTCGCCGAACTGGGCCTGTATGACTTCGCCGGCGGCACCGTGGTGCACATCACCGCCGGTGTGGCGGCGCTGGTGGCGGCGGTGGTGCTGGGCCGCCGTCAGGACTGGCCCGGCCAGGCCATGAAGCCGCACAACATGACCATGACGGTGATGGGCGCCGGCATGCTGTGGGTGGGCTGGTTCGGCTTTAACGGCGGCTCCGCCCTGGCCGCCGACGGCAACGCCTCCATGGCCATGCTGGTGACTCATATTTCCGCCGCCGCCGGCTCCCTGGCCTGGGTGACGCTGGAAGCGGTCAAGTTCGGCAAGCCCTCGGCGCTGGGCATCGCCACCGGCATGGTGGCCGGCCTGGGCACCATCACCCCGGCGTCCGGCTTTGTCGGCCCCGGCGGCGCGCTGCTGATCGGCCTGGCCGCCGGCGTGATCTGTTTCTATATGGTGCTGGTGGTCAAGCAGAAGTGGCGCATCGACGATTCCCTGGACGTGTTCCCGGTGCACGGCATCGGCGGTGTGCTGGGCACGCTGCTGGCCGGCGTATTCGCTTCCACGGAGCTGGGCGTGTTCTCCGGCTACGGCTTCGCCAAGCCGGAATACGGCATGCTCGAGCAGGTGGGCGTGCAGGCGCTGGGCGTGGTCGCCACCTTCGTGTACACCGGGGTGGTCACCTTCCTGCTGCTCAAGCTGGTGGGCCTGTTCACGCCGCTGCGGGTGACCGCCGAGGAAGAGAGCCAGGGTCTGGATATCGCGCTGCACGAAGAGCGCGGCTACGACATCTAACGCCACCGGCCGGGGTCCAGTATGCTCGGGGTAACCGTCCCACTAGGAGCTTCCCTTGGATCTGGACCCCTACGGCTGGCCCCGCGCCGGCGCCCTGGACGTTCGCCACTTGCCCACCACGGTGGCGGCACAGGGCGTGGCGCCCCTGGCGGACAGCCTTGACCGTATTCATGAGTATCAGCGTCGGCTCTATGCCGGCCGCCGCTATGGTGTGCTGCTGGTGGTCCAGGGACTGGACGCCGCCGGCAAGGACAGTCTGATCCGCACCCTTGCCCGGGCCTTGGACCCGGCCGCTTTCCGTGCCCATTCGTTCGCCCGCCCGCTCGGCGAGGAGGTCCGCCATGACTTTCTATGGCGGGTTTGGCGGCGTCTGCCGGAGCAGGGCGAAGTGGTGGCCTTCAACCGCAGCCACTACGAGGCGGTGCTGGCGGAGCGGCTCTGGCCCACCAGCGACATCGGTGTGGACTGGCGCGGCCGCTACCGGGCAATCAAGGAGTTCGAGGGGCATCTTCACCGGGAAGGCACGCGGTTTATCAAGGTGTGGCTGAATACCTCCGAGGACGAACAGCGGCGGCGGCTGCTCAAACGTTTGGACAAGCCGCGCAAGCGCTGGAAGTTCGACCCCTCCGACATGCAAAGCTGGCGTGCCCGCGACCGTTATCTGGCGCTGGTCAACGAGACGCTCACTGCCACTCATACCGACCATGCGCCCTGGCATCTGATCCCCAATGACGACAAGCCGTCCGCCCGTGCCCGGGTGGCTGGCCTGCTGGCGGACCTGCTGGAAAGCCTGGCGCCGGAATACCCCCGCGAGGATATTGACTGCATTGAGCACTATCGGGCGCTGCTGCGCGGCGAGGAGGACTGAGCCTTGGCGCTGACCAACCTGCTGCAGGCACTGGCCGGGTTGGGCCTGTTCCTGTTCGCCATGTCGCAGCTGGAAAGCGCCGCGCGCGCCCTGCTGGCCGGGCGCGCCGCCGGCTGGCTGCAACAGGCCGCCGGCACCCCGGTGAAGGGCGTGCTGCTGGGGGTGGCGGTGACCGCCCTGATGCAGAGCAGCTCCCTGGTGGGGCTGCTGGTGCTGGCCCTGGTCACGGTGCGGGTGCTGGCCCTGCGCCATGCCCTGGCCATTATGCTGGGCGCCAACCTGGGCACCACCGTGACCGGCTGGCTGGTCACCGTGCTCGGCTTCAAGCTGTCCCTGGGGGAAGCCGGCCTGCCGCTGGCCGGCCTGGGCGGGCTGCTCGCCCTCGCCCTGCCGGAGGGGCAGCGGTCGCTGGGCCGGTTCGTGTTCGCCCTAGGCCTGTTGTTGCTCGGCCTGGATACCATGAAGACCGCGGTCGAGGTGGTCGGCACCCGCTTTGATCTGGCGGTGTTGCAGGGGCTGCCGCCGATCGTCTATCTGCTGGTCGGTGTTGGTCTGACGGCGCTGATTCAGTCTTCTTCGGCGAGCATGCTGATCAGTCTGGCGGCGCTCAACGGCGGCCTGGTGAGCTTGCCGGAGGCGCTGGCATTCATGATCGGCGCGGACCTGGGCACCACCAGTACCTTGCTGTTGGGCTCGGTGAAAGGCGCCGCCGACAAGCGCCAGGTGGCGGCCTTCCATCTGCTGTACAACGTCGCCACGGCTCTGCTGGCGTTTCTTGTGCTTCTGCCGCTCTGGCCCCGCCTGCTGGCGGCCTTGGGCTGGAATGATCCGCTGCTGGGGCTGGTCGCGTTCCACAGCACCTTCAATCTGCTCGGTGTGTTTCTGTTCCTACCCTGGTTGGCGCCTCTGGAGCGCGGGCTGGTGCGATGGGTGGGGCGCCGTGCGCGGGATCCGGATCCGTTCGAGGATGTGGACTCCAAGGCGGTGGAGCCGGCGCTGCTGGTGGTGGAGCAGAGTGTCGCCCGGCTCGGCGAGACCATCCGGCGGCGTTGTCTGGATTGGCCGGACCGGGGCGCGCTGCCGGCTTTCTATCGGGACTACGAAGCGATCACCGACCGCGAGATGCGTATCACGGCCTACCTGAACCGCGTCGGGCAGCAACCGCTGGACGCCGGCCAGACCGCGCGCTTGCAGAGGGTGCGCCAGTGTCTGAGCGAGTGGGTGTACGCCTGCAAGGCGATCAAGGACGTGGTCGACGACCTGGCGCCGCTGCATGACAGCCGGGCGCCGGCTCTGGTGGCGCTGGACGCGGCCCTGCACCGGGGGCTGGCGGCGGCGCTGGCGCACGGCGCCGCTCTGGACGAGACCGCCCACGGCCGCGCCATGGCCCAACTTACCCGGCAGGCCTACCAGGCGGTGGAAGCGGCCCGCGCGGAGGGCATCAGCGTGCTCAATCTGGTGCGCGAAATCGATGCCTGCGGCCGGCACTGGATTCGCGGCGCGCGGGCCGGGTCGTCGATATGACTTTTTGGCTCATTCCGAGTGCCAGGAAGACATTGTCAGCCCCGGGGCCTTTCTATAAGGTACAGGAAAGTTTCGAACGCTCGTTTGAATATCGCTCAGGCGAATCGAGCGGCCCATCGACCCGGGCGTCGAGACCATCGCAACCAAGGAGATAACAATGAGCCTGGAATTTTTGTCCGACGAGTGGTTTGCAAAGGTTAAGGAAATCCGTGATTCCGCCGGCGACGTGGAAGCGCCCGCGGCGCTCGCGGACCTGGTGATCAACATCACCGTGAAAACCGATGACGGCGAGAAGCACATGGCGATGGCCGGTGGCATGATCGAGGAAGGTCACCACGACGACGCGCCCACCACGCTGATCCTGCCCGCCGATCTGGCCAAGCGCATCTTCATCGAAGGCGACCAGTCCGCCGGCATGCAGGGCTTCATGAGCGGTCAGATCAAGATCGAAGGCGACATGAGCAAGCTGATGGCGCTGCAGTCCGCCCAGCCCACCGACGAGCAGAAGCAGCTGATGAAGCAGATCCAGGACATTACCGCCTGAACCTGCTTTCTTCATCTCTCTCGGTGAATGACAATGCCCGCCCCGTGCGGGCATTGTCGTTTTTGCGCCGCGCGGTTGGGCGCGGGCCGGGTTATCCGCTATCCTCTCAGCCCCGAAAGCGGGTGTTTCCCCGCATGGCGAGACCCGAGAGACAGTGAGTGAACAGCGTCGGTGAATTCCAGAGTGCCCGCGATTACCTGAACGACAGCGCCCGCTTCGGCGGTTTGCTGGAGGGTTATCGTCCCCGCGAGGCGCAGCTGCGCATGGCGGACGCGGTGGCCGAGGCCATCGAGGCCCGCGGCACCCTGCTGGTGGAAGCGGAAACCGGCACCGGCAAGACGCTCGCCTATCTGCTGCCGGCGTTGTTGTCCGACGGCCCGACGCTGGTCTCCACCGGCACCAAAAGCCTGCAGGACCAGCTGTTCTTCAAGGACCTGCCCATGGTCCTCAAGGTGCTGGGCATGGCCCGCAAGGCGGCCCTGCTGAAAGGCCGCGCCAACTACCTGTGCCCCTACCGCCTGGAGCTGCACCAGGAAGAAGCCCGTTTTCTCACCCGGGAAACCGCCGAGCAGATGCAGGTGGTGGCCCACTGGGCCGGGCGCACCCGCACCGGCGATATCGCCGAGCTGAAGCAGTTGCCCGAGGACGCGCCGGTGTGGCCCTGGGTGACCAGCACCGCGGACAACTGCCTGGGCACCGAATGCCCGAAATACAGCGAATGCCCGTTGATGAACGCACGCAAGGAAGCCCAGGAGGCGGACCTGGTGGTGGTCAATCACCATCTGTTCTTCGCCGACGCGGCGCTGCGCGGCGAGGGCGTTTCCGAGTTGCTGCCCAGCGCCAATACCGTGATCTTCGACGAGGCCCACCAGTTGCCGGAGATCGCCGCCAACTTTTTCGGCGACTCCCTGAGCACGCGCCAGGTGCAGGAGCTGGGCCGCGACGCCCTGTCCGAGGCGGCCCATTCGGCACTGGATCTGGCCGCCTTGAACCAGACCGTGGCGGCGGTGGACAAGGCCTGCCAGGACCTGCGTCTGAGCCTCGGCGAAGCGGAACGGCGCGCGCCCTGGTCGGAGGTGCAGGACAGCCCGGCGGTGGTGGAGGCCGGCACGGCGCTGCTGGATGCGCTGGTGGATCTGGAAGCGTCCCTGGCGCCGCAGGCGAAAACCAGCCGCGGGCTGGACGCCTGCGCCCGGCGCGCCGCCGAGCAGGTGATCACCCTGAAGACCATTCTCGACGGGTCGGCGCCCAACCGGGTGTACTGGTTCGAGACCTTCCGGCGCACCCTGGTGCTGCACAGCACGCCGCTGTCGGTGGCGGCGCAGCTGCGTGCCCAGCGCGAGAAGCACCCCTGCACCTGGATTCTCACCTCCGCCACCCTGTCGGTGGCCGGCCGCTTCGAGCATCTGCAAAAGCGGCTGGGCCTGGAGGAAGCGGACACCCTGCGCCTGGAAAGCCCGTTCGATTTCAAACGCCAGGCGGTGTTCTATGTGCCCGAGGGCATGCCGGCGCCGTCCTCGCCGGACTACACCGCCACCCTCACCAAGGCGATGATTCCGGTGATCCGCGCCGCCGGCGGCCGTACCTTCTTTCTGTTCACCAGCCACCGGGCCCTGCGCGAGGCCGCCGGCCTGCTGCGCCAGGCGCAGCTCGAGTACCCGCTGCTGGTGCAGGGCGAGGCCGGCCGCCGCGAGCTGCTGGACAACTTCCGCAGCCTCGGCAACGCGGTGCTGCTGGGCACCAGCAGTTTCTGGGAAGGCATCGACGTGCGCGGCGAAACCCTCAGTTGTGTGATAATCGACAAGTTACCGTTCGGCTCCCCGGGGGACCCGGTGGCGGCGGCGCGCATCGAGCACATCAACAGCAGCGGCGGTAACGCCTTCCGCGATTACCAGCTGCCCCAGGCGGTGCTGGCGTTGCGCCAGGGCGCCGGCCGGTTGATCCGCGACCCCAGCGATACCGGGCTGCTGGTGGTGGGCGATCCGCGTCTGATCACCAAGGGCTACGGGCGCCTGTTTCTGGACAGCCTACCGGGCATGACCCGCACCCGTAAGGCCGAGGTCGTGCAACGGTTTTTCACCTACATTGCCAACCGCGAGCACCTTCAATGACCTGCATTCTGGCCCTTGAAACCGCCACCGACGCCTGCTCCGTGGCGCTCTACCGTAACGGCGACATCCAGGAGCGTTTCGAACCCGGCGCGCGGCGCCAGACCGAGCGCATTCTGCCGCTGGTGGACGAGCTGCTGGCGGAAGCCGGGGTGACGCTGGCGGCGGTGGACGCGCTGGCGTTCGGCCACGGGCCGGGCGCCTTCACCGGGGTGCGGGTGGCCACCTCGGTGGTGCAGGGCCTGGCCTTCGCCCGCGACCTGCCGGTGGCCGGCGTGTCCACCCTGGCGGCCTGCGCCCTGGCGGCGTTCGACCGCTACCCGCACCGCTCCCGCGTGCTGGCCGCGTTCGACGCGCGCATGGGCGAGCTCTATCTGGGTGCGTATCAATGCGGCCCGGACGGCGTGGTGCCGCTGCTCGCCGATGGCCTGTTCGACCCGGACGCGGTGCCGGAACTGGACGGCGACGACTGGCTGCTGGCCGGCTCCGGCGCCGTCTACCGGGAACAGATCGCGGCCCGCGTGCGGCTGGCGGAGGTGGACGCCGAGGTGGCGCCCCGCGCCGGCGCCGTGGCCCGTCTGGCACTGCCGATGGTGGCGCAGGGCCGCACCGTGCCGGCGGAACAGGCGCAACCGGTTTATCTGCGCGACCGTGTCGTGAATTAAGCCGCCGGAGCGCGGCACAAAAAAGGGAGAGTAATCGCGATGATCCATTGGGACCTGCCGGACGTGCACCAGATCGAAGTGGTGGTGGCGCCGGAATCCATCGACGTGCTCGGCCACGTCAACAACACCGAATACCTGCGTTACATGGAAAAGATCGCCTGGCAGCACACCCAGGTGCTGGGCCTGGGCTGGGACGAGTACCAGCGGCTCAACCGCTGCATGGTGGCGCGGCGCACCGAAGTGGACTATCTGGCGCCGGCGTTCGAAGGCGAAAAACTGCTGATCGGCACCTGGATCGTCGACAACGACCAGCGCATCAGCATCACCCGCCGCTACCAGATCGTGCGCGAAAGCGACGGCGTGACGCTGCTGCGCGGCCGCACCAAGTGGGTGTGCGTGGCGCTGGACTCGGGCAAACCCCGGCGCATGCCCCCGGAATTTCTGACCGGCTACCGGCCCACGGCGCAGGAATCCGTTTGAATGGATAATGTCCAGGCGTTGATTCTGGCCCTGGTTCAGGGCCTCACCGAGTTCCTGCCGATCTCCAGCTCGGCGCATTTGATCCTGCCCGCGCAGATGTTCGGCTGGCCGGATCAGGGCCTGGCGTTCGACGTGGCGGTGCACCTGGGCACGCTGTTGGCGGTGGTGGCCTACTACCGCCGGGATCTCTGGGCGATGACCCGGGGCGCCGGCGACGGCGTCATGCAGCGGCGCATGAACCCGGATCTGCGTCTCGGCCTGCTGGTGGTGCTGGCCACGGTGCCGGCGGTGGCGGCGGGGTTTCTCGCCAAGGACCTGATCGAAAACGAACTGCGTTCGGCGGCGGTGATCGCCGTCACCACGGTGGTGTTCGGCGTGCTGCTGTGGCTGGCCGACGTCTACGGCGCCCGCAAGCGGGCGGTGGCCGAGCTGGGCGTGGGCAGCGCGCTGCTGATCGGCGTGGCCCAGGCGGTGGCGCTGATTCCCGGCACCTCGCGCAGCGGCATCACCATCACCGCCGCGCTGGCGCTGGGCTTTCGCCGCGAGGACGCGGCGCGCTTTTCCTTCTTGCTGTCGATCCCGGTGATCCTCGGCGCCGGCCTGCTGAAAACCAAGGACCTGCTGGAAAGCACGGTGCCGGTGGATTGGGGGCACATGGCCCTGGGCGTGGTGGTGAGCGCGGTCACCGCCTACCTGACCATCATGCTGTTCCTGCGGCTGCTCGACTGGGTCGGCATGCTGCCGTTCATGTTGTACCGCCTGTTGCTGGGGGCGGTGCTGTTTGTGTGGTTCGTGTGAGTCCTGTCGGACGCCTGCCCGGCGCCCCCGCCGTGGCGGGCACCGTGCCGGTGGCGTCGCCGCAGGCCGCCCGCGATGGCGGCCAGGCCCTGGTGCTGGGGCCCGCCGGTGATAATGGCGCCCTGTCGTTGTGGGACCCGGCGGGCCGCGCCACGCCGCTGAGCGTGGATTTCCTCGCCGGCCGGCAGGGCTACCGGCTGGCCGCCGACCGGGCCCGCCACGAACGGCTGGTGAAGGCACTGGGGCGCTGCCGGGACGGCGTCCAGGGGGTGCTGGACCTGACCGCCGGCCTGGCGCGGGACGCGGCGCTGATGGCCGCCGCCGGCTACCCGGTCAGCATGGTGGAACGCCAGCCGGTGCTGCACGCGCTGATCGCCGATGCGCTGGCGCGCGCCCAGGGGCAGGGCGCCGCCGCCTTACTGACGCTGCTGGACAACGGCGACGCCGCCACGCTGACGCTGCCCGCCGGCCCCTGGCACGCGGTCTACCTGGACCCGATGTTTCCGGCCCGCGGCAAAAGCGCGGCGGTGAAGCAGGACCTGCAGTGGCTGCAGCAGCTTTGCCCCTATCCCGACGACGATGAAGAGCGCCGCCTGCTGGACGTGGCGCTGGCGGTGCCGGCCCGCAAAGTCGTCATCAAACGCCCCCGCCGCGCGCCGCCCCTGGCCGGCCGCGCCCCGCACCACGTCCTGGAAGGCAAGACCGTCCGCTTCGACGTCCACAATGGCATGGCAGTTAACAATTAACAGTTAACAGTTAACAGTTAACAGTTAACAGCGAAAACAGCGCGCACCGACCGACGTCTGCGCGATAGCAGTGTTTGTCATGCGTTTTTGCAACGGTTTTTTGACGTTAGCTGTTAACTGTTCACTATTAACTGTCAACTGATTCATTTGTCCGCTTCGGTGCCTTTGGCGGTGTTGCCGTCGTCCTGGGCGTCGTGCTCGGCGGTTTCCGCCAGCGCCCGTTCCAGCTCGGGCACGCGGGTGACGCGCTGGATCGCCTGGCTGATGTCCGGGCTGAGGATGCGCCGGGCTTCGTCGTCCAGGGCGCGCAGGTTGTCGCCGAAGCACAGCGCCTTGTCGTCGTCCTGCCAGACCAGGTCGGTATCGCGCAGCTGGTTGATGAAGTTGCGCAGCACCACCTTGTCGAAGAATTCCGGGGAATTGAATTCGTAAAGCAGCGACAGCCGCTGGGCGGTGTGGTGGGCGAGATCGCTGAGGGCGTCGGCGTCCAGCCTGCCGCTGCCGTACTGCACCAGCAGCCGGATGGTCAGGTAGAAGCGCTCCAGGGACGGCATCACCGTCTGCCCCAGGTGCGCCAGCATGTCCGACGCGTAGGTATGGATGGCGGCGCCGTGCAGGCAGTCGTCCTCGCGGCTCACCAGGCCGTGCTCTTCCAGCACCGAGGCGATGCGCTCCACCGCCGCCGGCAGTTCGCCGTCCTCGCGCCAGTGCAGCAGGTATTCGTTGCGGAAGAACGGGTAGAGCAGGGCGATCATGCTTTGCAGCATGTCCATGCGGATGCTGCGCGCGTTCAGGAACAGCGAGCAGATCAGCCCCGGCAGGACGAACAGGTGCAGGCTGTTGTTGCGCACATAGGCCATCTGCAGGGCGGTTTTCGGGTCGGTGGTGACCACGTCGCCGAGCGGGTGGGCGACGCGGATCAGGAATTCGTGCTCCAGCCCGTACTCGATGATCACGTCCGGATCGTTCTCCGCCAGCCGCGCGGTGTCGCTGTAGGGCGCCTGATCGAGCAGGTTGATGTAGAGCTGCAGTTGCTGGCGCAGTTGCTGCAGGTCCATGGTGTGCTTGGGCGTGGCCAGCAGCGCCAGGCTGATCAGGTTCACCGGGTTGGCGACGGCGGCGGCGTTGATGCCGGTGACCACGTCGCGGCCCAGGTTGTTGATGGTGGTTTTGAACCAGTCCGGGGTTTCGTGCACTGACAGCTCTTCGTTGCGCCAGCCTTCCCGGTGGCTGTCCAGGTAGTCCACCAGCTTGATCGGCTCGCCGAAGTTCACGTGCACCTGGCCGAAATGGCTGCGCAGCACCTTGAGCGATTTCATCAGGCCGCCCACGGATTCTTTTTTCTTTTTGCCGCCGTGCAGTTCGCCGATGTAGGAGCCGCCTTCGATCACTTTTTCGTAGCCGATATACACCGGCACGAAGGCGATCGGTTTGCGCGCGTCGCGCAGGAAGCTGCGCACCGTCATCGCCAGCATGCCGGTACGCGGTTGCAGCATGCGGCCGCTGCGGCTGCGGCCGCCTTCCACGAAATACTCAATGGAGAAGCCCTGGGTGGTGATGCTGTGCAGGTACTCGTAGAACACCGCCGCGTACAGCGGGTTGTCGCGGAAGCTGCGGCGCATGAAGAAAGCGCCGCCCCGGCGCAGGATGGTGCCCACCACCGGCAGGTTCAGGTTGATGCCGGCGGCGATGTGCGGCGGCACCAGGCCATTGCGGTAGACCACGAACGACAGCAGCAGATAATCGATGTGGCTGCGGTGGCAGGGCACATAAATGATTTCGTGGTCGCGGGCCACCTGGGTGAGGTTGTCCAGGTTGTATAGGCGGATGCCGTCATAGAGGCGGTTCCACAGCCAGTTGAGAAACAGCTCCAGCGCGCGGATGGTGGTGTGCGAATAGTCCGCCGCGATCTCCATCGCGTAGCCGCGCGCCCGCGCCAGGGTTTTGTCCTCGCTTTCCTTGTTCTCTTCGGCGGTGTGCTGGATCGCCTCGCGCACCGACGCGGCTTCCATGATCGAGTTGGTGAGCGTCCGCCGGTGGGACAGGTCCGGGCCGATGGCGGCTTCCTGCTGGCGGCGGAAGTGCACGCGCAGAATCCGCGACGTCTTGCGCACCACCTGGTCGTCGGAGCGGCACTGGTCGACCAGCTGGCGCAGCGACATGGGCGAGCTGAACTGCACGTAAAGGTCGCGACCCTGGGTCAGCACGATAAAGAATTTCTTGATAAAGCCCGGCGGCGACCAGTTGTCGGAGAAGATAATCCGCCACAGGGAATTCTCTTTTTCCGGCTGGCGGCCCCAGAACACCGACACCGGCACCAGCTGCACATCCAGTTCCGGGTTGTGCTTGAGGCCGGACACCAGCCGCTGCAGTCGCGCCGGGGTGATCGCCCGGCGCTGACGGCTGATGGTGGTTTCCCGCTTGTAGAGGTGGAAGTAACTGCGCGACAGATGCTGCTTGCCCAGGGTCAGCGACGCCTTGGGGGCGCGCAGCCCGAGCCGGCGCGCCGCCTGGTCGGCCACCGCCGCGTCCGCCAGGGAGCGGTCGCGCAGCACATACACCACCGGTATGTCCGGGTTCAGCTGCAGTTCGGCGGGGTCGCCGGGCAGCGCGCGGATACGCGTGCACAGACGCATAAAAGCGCGAATCAGCAGGAAAAAGAGTCGATCAAGTCCTAACCAGGGCGTCATAAGGGCCGAAACTGTGGGAAAAGGTTTGTGAATTCTACCTAAAGGGCGGGCCCCCGGACATAACCGGATATTGCAAGATGTTACCGTCCGTCGAACGCCTGAGCGGTGCCGGTGTGGCCCCTGTCCGGGGCCCGGGATGTTGCTACAATCACGGTCTTTCCATTGCTTGCAGAGGAAGTCCAACGTGTCCGAGCATCAGGCCGGTATTTTCGACCGCAGTTTCACCGAGCATTTGTTCCTGGAATTCGCCCTGGGGGGCGGCCATTCGGTTGAAGCGGTGCGCGCCGCCCTGCGCGAGGCGCTGGCGGTGGCCGGGGAACGCACCCCGGTGCTGATGGCGTTCGGCCCGGGGCTGTGGGACCGGCTCGGCGAGGGCTTCGACTTTCCGCCGTTCTCGCTGGAGGGCATGGTGCCCGCTACCCAGGGCGACCTGCTGATCTGGATTCAGGCGGACAACCGCAGCGCGCTGTTCGATGCCGGCCTGCGGGTGCACCGGCTGTTGGCGCGTGAGCTGGATCTGCAACTGGAAGTGCAGGCGTTCGTCTATCACGATCTGCGCGACCTGTCCGGCTTTGTCGACGGCATCGGCAACCCGGAGGGCGAGCGCGCCGAGGAGGCGGCCATCATCCCCGAGCCGCACCCGGCGGCCGGCGGCAGCTGGGTGCTGACCCAGAAATGGGTGCATACCGGTCTCGAGGACTTCCATAAATTGCCGGAAGCGGAGCAGGAGAACGTGTTCGGCCGCACCAAGGCGGACGCGGTGGAATTCGACGACGAGCGCATGCCCGTCAACGCCCATGTGGGGCGCACCGACGTGGACTACCACGGCGTGCCGCAAAAAATCTGGCGGCGCTCGGTGCCCTACGGCAACACCACCGAATACGGGCTCTATTTTATTGCGTTCAGTTGCGAGCTGGACCGCTTCGACTATCTGCTGCGCCGCATGTACGGCCTGACCGACGACGGCGTCCGCGACCGCCTGCTGGACTTCACCCAGCCGGTGACCGGCGCCTGGTGGTACGCGCCCACGCGGGAGTGGCTGGCGGCCCTGTGAGCACCGACAACCGCGTCCAGACCGCCGCCCGCCCGTTGCTGGGCGTGGCCCTGATGGCGCTGGGCGTGGGCATCCTGCCGGTGATGGACGGGCTGGCCAAGCACCTGAGCGCCGAGTACCACGTGGTGCACGTTACCTGGGCCCGCTATCTGTTCCATTTCGTGCTGCTGGCCGCGCTGTTGCTGTGGCGGCTGCCGCTGCGCGAGTTGCTTCCCCGGCGCCTCGGCCTGCAGATCGTGCGCAGTGCCTTTTTGCTGTCCACCACGCTCTGCTATTTCGGCGCCATTGCCTTCCTGCCCCTGGCCAACGCCCTGGCGCTGGCGTTCATCGGCCCGCTGGTGAGCACCGCGCTGGCCCCCTGGCTGCTCGGCGAGCACGCCGGGGCGCGCCGCTGGCTGGCGGTGGTGGTGGGCTTCAGCGGCACCCTGGTGGTGATCCGGCCCGGCTGGGCGGCGTTCGAATGGGCGTCGCTGCTGGGCGTGGCCGCCGGTGTGTCCTACGGGCTCTATCAGCTCACCACCCGCCGTCTGTCCGGCAGCGGCCGCGCCTCGGTGACGCTGTTCTATACCTCGGTGTTCGGCTTCGCCGTGCTCAGCCTGGTAGTGGCGCCGTTCTGGACCACGCCGGACCTGGGCGGCTGGGGCCTGATGCTGATCATGGGCAGCGTCGGCGCGCTGGCGCACTTTCTGATTATCAGCGCCTTCGAATACGCCCCGGCGCCGGCGCTCGCGCCGGTCAGCTATATGGAGATGGTGTCCGCGGTGACGGTGGGCTGGCTGGTGTTCGGCGATTTCCCGGACGCCTTCACCTGGACCGGTATCGCCTTGATCGTGGTCAGCGGCCTCCTGGTGGTCACCGGAGGCCGCCTGCCCAAAACCTAGTCCGCCTTCCAGCCGGTGAACATCTTGCGGATCAGGAAGGGGGTGAGCTTGAGGCTGGCGCCCAGCCACTGGCCGACGCCGGTGGGGAAGGCGAAGCGCAGGGCGTTGAGCAGGCCCTTGTAGGTGGCCTGGTCGAATGGGTACCACCAGAGGTTGCGCTTGGCCGGCAGCAGGTCCCAGTTGATCACCTTGGCGTTGGTCATTTCCAGCAGGCCTTCGGGGCCGTGGGTGCGGCCGATGCCGGATTCCTTCCAGCCGCCCCAGGGCGCTTCCGACAGACCGTGAGTGTAGAGGTGGTCGTTGATGGTGGTGACGCCGCTTTCCAGGCGCGCCGCCAGTTCCCGGCCGCGCTTGTTGTCGCCGGTCCAGATTGACGAGGTGAGCGCCAGGTTGGAGCGGTTGGCTTTTTCCAGCGCCTGTTCGGCGTTGGCGACTTTTTCCACCGCCAGGATCGGGCCAAAGGTTTCCTCGCACACGGTGAGCATGTCGTCGGACAGTTCCGTGAGCAGGGTGGCGGGGAAGAAGAAGCCGTTGTCCACGTCGCCCACCGGTTGTGACTGGGCCTGGATACGCGCGCCCTTGGCGAGGGCGTCTTCCAGGTGCTGCTGGACGGTGCGCAGCTGGCCCTCGGTGGTCAGGCTGCCGATGTCGGCGGTGACCTCCTTGCCGTAGCCGGGGCCGTGGCGCAGGGCGCGGGTCTTTTTCGCCAGCCGTTCCACGAAGTCGTCGTAGACGGCGGCTTCCACGTAGATGCGTTCCACGCCGCCGCAGCTCTGGCCGGCGTTCTGGTAGCCGGCCCAGGCGGCGCCGTTGGTGGCGCGCTCCAGGTCGGCGTCGGCGAGCACGATCATGGCGTCGTTGCCGCCCAGTTCCAGGGACACCGGCGTCAGCGTCTGCGCGGCCTGGGCCATCAGGGTCTTGCCGGCGGGCACGCTGCCGGTGAAGAACAGTTTGTCGATGCCGTTTTGGAAGAAGGCGGTGGCCACCTTGGAGCCGGAGCCGACGATGTGCTGGAACAGCCCCTCCGGCAGTTCGCCGGCGTCCAGGATGCGTTCGATGGCGCGGCCCACCGCCGGGGTGGCGGCGGCCACTTTGAGCAGCACCGCGTTGCCGGCCATCAGCGCCACGACGATTTCACCGAACGGGATCGACAGCGGGTAGTTCCAGGGGCTGATGATGCCCACCACGCCCAGCGGCAGGTGGCTCACTTCGGTGCGCTTGTTGGCGAACAGCAGGTGGCCGGCGGCGCGTTTTTGCGGGCCGAGCACCTTGCCGGCGTTTTTGGCGTACCAATTGCACGCCAGGGCACAGGGCAGCACTTCCGTGGCCAGGGCGTCGATGCGGGTCTTGCCGTTGCTGTCACTGACGGTGGCGGCCAGGTCCTCGGCGCGGTCGACGATATAGCGGCGCATCAGCTCGATATGGCGGGCCCGTTCCTTGAACGACTTGGCCGCCCACTGGCGCTGGGCGGCGCGGGCCCGTTGCATGCGCTCGGGCATGCCGGCGAGATCGGTTTCATTGAGCTCGGCCACGGCGGCGCCGGTGGCGGGGTTGATATCGGTGACGGTCATCTCGTGGCTCCGGCCATGGACGATAAAACGGGTGGGTGACAAACGATAATGGAAGCATACGCCCCCGGCCCGGGGAATGGCGATGCCGCCGTTGTGAGCGGCGCGGCTGTCAAACTTTGCTATGCTGACCGACGGATAAAAAAGGAGAAACGATGATCGAGGATTTCAATGCATGGCTGCCGTTCTACGGCGCCTGGGTGGTGGTGTGCACGCTGCTGAGTTTGATGATCGCGCGCAACAAAGGCATGAAACCGCTGCTGCCCGCCGCGGCCGGTTTCGTGGCCGCGTTCATTCCGATCGTGGGGTTGATCTATCTGGTGGTGCTGGGCACGCGGCCCGCGAAATAGCGGGCGTTAACCGGCGAGCAGGTTTTTCAGGATGCTTTGGTAGATGCCGGTGAGCGTGTCCAGCTCGGAGATGGAAGTGTGCTCGTCCACCTTGTGGATGGTGGCGTTGACCGGGCCCAGCTCGACGACCTGAGCGCCGGTGGGGGCGATAAAGCGGCCGTCACTGGTGCCGCCGGCGGTGGACAGATGCGTGTCGGCGCCGGTGCGTTCCTTGATCGCCGCCACGGTGGCGTCCACCAGGGCGCCGCGGTCGGTGAGGAACGGCTGGCCGGACAGCTTCCACTCGATCTCGTAATCCAGGCCGTGGCTTTGCAGGATGGTTTCCGTGCGCTGGCGCAGTTCGAAATCGGTGACTTCGGTGGAAAAGCGGAAATTGAACAGCACCTGGCAATCGCCGGGGATCACATTGGTGGCCCCGGTGCCGGCGTTGATGTTGGAAATCTGAAAGCTGGTGGCCGGGAAGAAATCATTGCCCCGGTCCCATTCCGCCGCCGCCAGCTCCGCCAGGGCCGGTGCCACTTCGTGCACCGGGTTGCGGGCCAGGTGCGGGTAGGCCACGTGCCCTTGCACGCCTTTTACCGTGAGCAGGCCGCCCAGGGAACCGCGCCGGCCGTTCTTGATCACGTCCCCGACGGTGTCCGTGGAGGAGGGCTCGCCCACCAGGCAGTAGTCGATGTGCTCCTCGCGTTCCTGCAGGGTTTCCACCACCTTGACGGTGCCGTTCACCGACGGGCCTTCCTCGTCGGCGGTGATCAGAAAGCCGAGGCTGCCCCGGTGGTCCGGGTGGGCGGCGATAAAGTCTTCCACCGCCACCAGCATGGCGGCGATGGAGCCTTTCATGTCCGCCGCGCCGCGGCCGTAGAGCAGGTCGCCGTCCTCGGTGGGCTCGAACGGGTCGAAGCGCCATTTGCCGGCGTCGCCGGTGGGCACCACGTCGGTGTGCCCGGCGAACACCAGCAGCGGGCCGTCGCTGCCGCGCCGCGCCCAGAGGTTGCGCACTTCCTCGAACCACAGCGTCTCGCACTGGAAGCCCAGGGCCTCCAGCTTTTCGATCATCCAGTCCTGACAGCCTTCGTCCTCCGGCGTCACCGACGGACGGCGAATCAGTTCCTTGGCGTACTCGAGGGTTCTGCTCACGGACACTCCGGTTTTAGTTGTGTTTATGCAGCTCTTCGTTGAGCGCCACGGCGGTTTTGTTGGTCTGGCACTGCACCGCGCCGCTTACCGAATTGCGGCGGAACAGCAGGTCGGACTGGCCGGCCAGGTCACGGGCCTTGACGGTGTCCGCCACCTTGCCGTTCTGGTCCAGCACTTCCACCTTGGTGCCGGCGGTGATGTACAGGCCCGCTTCGATGGTGCAGCGGTCGCCCAGCGGGATGCCGGTGCCGGCGTTGGCGCCGAGCAGGCAGTTCTCGCCCAGGGAAATCACGATGTTACCGCCGCCGGACAGGGTGCCCATGGTGGAGGAGCTGCCGCCCAGGTCGGAGCCCTTGCCGACGAACACACCGGCGGAGATACGGCCTTCGATCATGCCCGGCCCTTCGGTGCCGGCGTTGAAGTTGATAAAGCCTTCGTGCATGACGGTGGTGCCTTCGCCCACATAGGCGCCCAGACGCACGCGGGCGGTGTCGGCGATGCGCACACCGGCGGGTACCACGTAGTCGGTCATCTTGGGGAACTTGTCCACGCTGTTCACTTCCAGCACCTTGCCGTTGAGGCGGGCGAGAAGCTGACGCTCGGGCAGTTCGTTCAGGTCCACGGCGCCTTCGTTGGTCCAGGCCACGTTGGGCAGCAGCGGGAAGATGCCGCTGAGCACCACGCCGTGGGGGCGCACCAGGCGGTGAGAGAGCAGGTGCAGCTTGAGGTAGGCTTCCGGAGTGGAGGCCGGCTCCGCGTCGCTTTCCAGAATGGTCAGCACCACCGGGCGCTCGGATTCCTGGAACGCCACCGCGTAGCTGGCTTCGTGTTCAAAGCCGGCCTCGCGCCATTCCCGGGCGAGGTGCTGGATCTGCCGGTGAGTCAGTTCCAGGGCCGCGTTGCCGCCTTCGTAGCCGACTTCCTCGCTGACCACGTCCACCAGCTTGCTGTCCGGGTTGATCACCGGGTCCGGGTAGAACACTTCCAGCCATTGGTCGTCGCGGTTCTTGCTGCCGCAGCCCAGTGCCATTGCGAAAATATTGCTCATGTTTGCCTCTCTGTCATTCGGTGCGGCGGAGCCGGTGGCTCAGCCCAGCAGTGTTTTCCAGCGGCCCTCTTCAAAGCCGGCTTCGATAATGTTGTCGCTGTGCAGAATCGGGCGTTTGATCAGGGACGGGTTGTCCTGTGCCGCGGCCACCGCGCTTTCCGCGTCCATGTTGTCGCGGGTGCTCTGATCGAGCTTGCGCCAGGTGGTGCCGCGCCGGTTGATCACGGTGTCCCAGCCCAGGGCGTCGATCCAGCGTCGCAGCTGGGCTTCGGGCACGCCGTCCTTTTTATAGTCGTGAAAATGATACTCCAGGCCCTGTTCGTCGAGCCATTTCAGAGCCTTCTTCATGGTGTCGCAGTTCTTGATGCCGTAGACGGTTATCGCCATGGGGTCCTTCCTCCTGGGGCACGTTTACAGACGTTCGATCAGGGCGCGGATGCGCTTGGCGCCTTCCACGCACTGATCCAGTTCCGCGACCAGCGCCATGCGCACCCGGTTCTTGCCGGGGTTGCGGCCCTGCACGGTGCGCGACAGATAGCGCCCGGGCAGTACGGTCACGTTCTCTTCGGACTTGAGGCGGCGGGCGAAGGTTTCATCGTCCACCGGGGTTTTGGGCCACAGGTAGAAGCCCGCGTCCGGGGCGCTAACCTTAAGCGGCTCGCCGAGAATGTCCAGTACGGCGTCGAACTTGCTGGCGTACAGGGCACGGTTGGCGCGCACATGCTCTTCGTCGTTCCAGGCGGCGATGCTGGCCACCTGGTGATGGTTGGGCATGGCGCAGCCGTGGTAGGTGCGGTAGCGCAGAAAGCGGCGCAGGATTTCCGCGTCGCCGGCGACGAAGCCGGAGCGCAGGCCGGGCAGGTTGGAACGCTTGGACAGCGAATGAAACACCACGCAGCGGCGGTAATCATGGCGGCCCAGCTCCGCGCAGGCTTGCAGCAGGCCGGCGGGGGCGCGCTCGCGGTAAATTTCCGAATAACATTCGTCGGACGCGATCACGAAGTCGTACTTGTCCGCCAGGTCGATCAGTGCCTTGAGCTGCGCGCTGCTCAGGGTGGCGCCGGTGGGGTTGCCCGGCGTGCAGATAAACAGCACCTGGGTGCGCAGCCAGGTGCTTTCGTCGACGGCGTCGAAGTCCGGTTGCAGGCCGGTGGCGTCGGTGCAGGGCAGATACACCGGCTCGCCGCCGCCGAGCAGGGCGGCGCCTTCATAGATTTGATAGAAGGGGTTGGGCATCAGCACCAGCGGGCTGCGCTGACGGTCCAGCATCGCCTGGGTGAACGCGAACAGCGCCTCGCGGGTGCCGTTCACCGGCAGCACCTGATGGTCGCTGCTGACCTGCTGCAACTTGAAGCGCCGGGTCAGCCAGCCGGCGATGGCTTCGCGCAGCTCCGGCAGGCCGGCGGTGCCCGGGTACTTGGCGAGCAGGGCGGTATTGTCGCGGAGCGCCTGCTGCACGAAATCCGGCGCCGGGTGTTGCGGTTCGCCGATGGAAAACGCCACCGGGCTTTTGTCACTGGCGGGCAGGTCGGCGAACAACGTGCCCAGCTTCTCGAACGGATACGGATGCAGGCGTTCCAGATCGGGATTCATGGTGTTCCTTAAATACGGCGCAAAGGTAATTAGATGGTGACCGACATGGGGTCGGTTTTGCTGTAATCGTCCAGCTCCTGCTTGAGCGTGGCCTGCAGACGCTGGCACAGCTCCGGATCGGAGACCGGCTGGCCTTCCAGGTCGGTGACGAAGAACACGTCCTCCGCTTTTTCGCCCAGGGTGGCGATGCGCGCGTTCTGCACCAGCAGCTCGAACTGCACGAAGATACGGCCGATATGCGCCAGCAGGCCGGGGCGGTCGAGGGTCTGCACCTCCACCACCGAGCGGTCGTTGACGATGTCGTTGCTGATCATCACCTGGGTGGGCACATCGAAATGCTTGTGGCGGCGCGGCATGCGCCGGCTCACGGTGGCACCGAAATTTTCCGGCTGCTTGAGCGTTTCGGTGAGCGTTTTGCGGATGTATTCAATGCGCGGCCAGTCGTTACCGATGGGCGTGCCGTTCTCGTCGAGCACGATATAGGTGTCCAGGCTGAAACCGTCCGCGCTGGTGATAATGCGCGCGTCCATAATGGTCAGCCCGAGGCTGTCCAGCGCGTTCACCGTGGCGGCGAACAGGTTGCGGGTGTCCGGCGTGTAGATAAAGATCTGCGAGCCACCTTCCAGATTGCCCGGGCTGGTTTCCGACTCGCGGATCAATACCAGCGGGTCTTCCTTGTTGGTGCGTTCCAGCAGCGCCTCGGTGTGCCAGGCGATGTCCCAGGGTGTTTCACGCAGGAAGTATTCGTCGCCGATGTTGGCCCACAGCGCTTCGATGGCGTGCGGGTCGTGGTCGCGCTCGGTGAGCAGCTTGAGGGCGTCGTCGCGGGTCTCGTCGATCCAGTCCTGTTTGTCCTGGGGGTTGTTCAGACCGCGCCGCAGGGCGCGTTTGGTCTCCAGGTAGAGCTGACGCATCAGCGAGGCGCGCCAGGAGTTCCACAGCGCCGGGTTGGTGGCGTTGATGTCGGCCACGGTGAGCACATAGAGATAATCCAGATGCACCAGGTCGCCCACGGTGCGCGCGAATTCATGCACCACGTCCGGGTCGGAAATGTCCTTGCGCTGGGCGGTGACGCTCATGGTCAGGTGGTTGCGCACCAGCCAGGCCACCAGCTTGGCGTCCCAGTTGGTGAGGCCGTGGCGCTGACAGAAGGCGATGGCGTCGTCGGCGCCCAGCTCGGAGTGGTCGCCGCCGCGGCCCTTGGCGATGTCGTGGTAGAGCCCGGCCACGTACAGCAGCTCGGGCTTGGGCAGCCGGTAGAACACCTCGCAGGCCACCGGGAATTCGTCGCGCTGGTCGTCGTAGCGCAGGCGCCGCATGTTCTTGATCACCAGCAGGGTGTGCGCGTCCACGGTGTAAATATGGAACAGGTCGTACTGCATCATGCCGATGATGCGGCCGAACTCGGGCAGGTACTTGCCGAGGATGCCGTAGCGTTTCATGCGGCGCAGTTGCGAGAACAGCGCGTGCGGGCTGCGCAGCAGCTGCATGAACAGGGCGGTGTGGGCCGGTTCCTGGCGGAAGGCGTCGTCGATCAGCGGACGCGACTCGATCAGCGCGCGCACGGTGGCGGCGCGCACCCCTTTCAGGTCCGGGTTCTGGGCCAGCAGCACGAACACCTCGAGGATCGCCGAGGGGTGCTTGCGGAACACGTCCGGGGCGCTGATTTCCAGATAGTCGTTGCGCACCTGGAAACGGCGGTTGAGCGGGCGCACGTTCTCCGGCTCGCCGGCGCGCAGGATCACCTCGTCGAACAGCTGCAGCAGCATCTCGTTGAGCACCGAAAGCGCCAGTGCCACGCGGTAGAAGCGCTTCATCAATTGTTCCACCGCCAGGTTGGCGTCGGAGTCCTTGTGGCCGAGGCGTTCGGCGAGCTGGCGCTGGTGATCGAACAGCAGGCGGTTTTCGTTGCGGCCGGTGAGGCCGTGCAGCTGCCAGCGGATCCGCCACAGCGACTCCAGGCACTTGCTCAGCACGCGGTGCTCGTCAGCGGTGAGGAAGCCGGCGTCGACCAGCGCTTCCAGGCTGTCGGCGCCGAAATGCCGCTTTGCCACCCAGGCGATCATCTGCACGTCGCGCAGGCCGCCGGGGGCGTTCTTGATGTCCGGTTCCAGGTTGTATTCGGTGTCGTTGAACTTGCGGTGGCGGGCGGTCTGCTCTTCCCATTTGGCGGCGAAGAAGCGGTCGTTGGGCCACATGGCGTCCGGCCCGGTGAGCACCGCGAGATCCGCGCGCACCCGGTCGTCGCCGGCCAGGGTGCGTGCTTCCATGATATTGGTGGCCACGGTGATGTCCTGGCCCGCCAGGCTCACGCACTCGTCCAGGGTGCGCACGCTGTGGCCGATTTCCAGGCCGATGTCCCACAGAAAGGCGACGAAGCCTTCCAGGGCGGAGCAGGCCTCCGGGTTGGGGGCGTCGCGGAACAGCACCATCAGGTCCACGTCGGAGTGCGGGTGCAGTTCGCCGCGGCCGTAGCCGCCCACCGCCACCAGGGCGGTCTCGTCAAAGCGGTCCAGGCCGAACAGCGACCAGGCGGCGATCAGCACCCGGTCCACCAGCCGGGCGCGGCCGTGCACCAGCTCGGTGATCGGCGCTTCGTGAAAGGCCTCGTCGAGACGCGCCTGGCCGGCCTCCAGGAACTCCCGGGCGGCGAGCCCCGGCTGATCACTGTCGCGCAGGGTGTCGAGCAGCGAGTCTTGGCTCATCGGCGGATCCAGGTTCATAACGGGGCGGCCTCGGCAACGGCGTTAAAGACGGCGTTAGTACAGATCGGATTCTTCCTGACGGGCGGTGAGTACCTCGTAACCGTCGGCGGTGACCGCCAGGGTATGCTCCCACTGGGCGGACAGCTTGCGATCCTTGGTGACCACGGTCCAGCCGTCGGGCAGCACCTTATTATGGGCTTTGCCGGCGTTGATCATCGGCTCGATGGTGAACACCATGCCTTCCTGCAGCTCCAGGCCGGTGCCGGGCTTGCCGTAATGCAGCACCTGCGGATCTTCGTGGAACACCTGGCCGATACCGTGCCCGCAGTACTCGCGCACCACGGAGAAGCGCTCGGACTCCGCCAGTTTCTGGATGGTGTGGCCGATATCGCCCAGGCGCACGCCGGGCCGCACCATCTTGATGCCGGCCAGCATGCACTCGCGGGTGGTGTCCACCAGCCGCTGGGCCAGCACCGAGGGCTCGCCCACGTAGTACATCTTGCTGGTGTCGCCGTGCCAGCCGTCCTTGATGACGGTGACGTCGATATTAAGGATGTCGCCCTTTTTGAGCACCTTTTTCTCGTTGGGAATCCCGTGGCAGATCACATTATTCACCGATGTGCATATCGACTTCGGGAAGCCCCGGTAGCCCAGGCAGGCGGGGACGGCGTTCTGCTTGTTGACGATGTGGTCGTGGCAGATGCGGTCCAGTTCCTCGGTGGTGACCCCGGGCTGGACGTGCTCGCCGATCATTTCCAGAACTTCGGCGGCCAGGCGGCCCGCTTCGCGCATTTTCGCGATGTCTTCCGGGGTTTTTATGGTGACGTTCATGTTGATCAGAGAAACTCCAGCGTTTTCAGTGTCTTGGGCGGCAAATGCGGGGGCGGGGCGGTGTCTTGTATACCGCTTTTCCGTTGCCCGGCAGGGGCGCTTGTGGTATAAAGCGCGCGCCTTTGTCGCTCATGGGCGGTGCAACATTGTACCCGCTCGGTGTCGGCGAAGGGAAATCACACACGTTCCGTCACATGGCCCTGGGTGCCTTCCTGCTTGATCACTGTCACCGCGACGAAAGCGCGGCGGCACAGAGTAGAGGGGGTTGGGTCATGCGGGAATCGTGGAGGCCTAACCCAATTGGAGAAAGACCATGTCCAGCGTAACGATGCGCGATATGTTGAAAGCCGGTGTCCATTTCGGCCACCAGACCCGTTACTGGAACCCCAAGATGAAGCCCTTCATCTTCGGCGCCCGTAACAAGATTCACATCATCAACCTGGAAACCACCCTGCCTCTGTTCAACGACGCGCTGTCGTTCCTGAACAAGCTGGCGGCCAGCAACAACAAGATCCTGTTCGTCGGCACCAAGCGCGCCGCTCAGAACGCGGTCCGTGAAGAAGCCAAGCGTTGCGGCATGCCGTACGTGGATCACCGTTGGCTGGGCGGCATGCTCACCAACTGGAAGACCATCCGTCAGTCCATCAAGCGTCTGCGCGACCTGGAAGCCCAGGAGCAGGACGGCACCCTCGGCAAGCTGACCAAGAAAGAGCACCTGATGCGTCAGCGCGAGATGGAGAAGCTGGAGCGCTCCATCGGCGGCATCAAGGACATGGGCGGTCTGCCGGACGCTCTGTTCGTGGTGGACGTGGATCACGAGGACATTGCCGTCCAGGAAGCCCGCAAGCTGGGTATTCCGGTGGTTGCCGTGGTCGACACCAACTCCAACCCGGACGAAGTGGACTACGTGATCCCGGGCAACGACGACGCCATCCGCGCCATCCAGCTGTACGTGAAAGCGGCCGCTGACGCGATCATGGAAGGCCGTGAGTACGCCCAGACCCAGTCCGGCGGCGACAGCGAGTTCGTTGAAGTCGAGGACGCCGAAGGCGAGAAAGCCGAGGGTTGATGACGCCGGGGCGGGCGTGGCCCGCCCCGACACCGGGGGTTGTTCCCCGATTCAAAGATTTAAAGAGGTAAGCATGGCTGCTGTAACTGCTTCAATGGTTAAAGAGCTCCGCGAGCGCACCGGTCTCGGCATGATGGAGTGCAAGAAGGCCCTGGTCGCCGCTGAGGGTGACATTGAGCGCGCGATCGACGATCTGCGCAAATCCGGCCAGGCGAAAGCCGCCAAGAAAGCCGGCCGCACCGCCGCCGAAGGCGTGGTGATGGTGGCTACCACCGAAGACCGCAAGCGCGCGGTGATGGTGGAGATCAACTCCGAAACCGACTTCGTGGCCCGTGATGACAACTTCCTGGGCTTCGCCAACAAGGTGGCCCAGGCCGCCCTGGACGCGGACGAAGTGGACGCCGCCAAGATCGTGGCGCTGAGCCTGGAAGACGGCTCCACCGTGGAACAGGCGCGCGAGTCACTGGTTCAGAAAATCGGTGAAAACATCCAGGTTCGCCGCGCGGTGCGCCTGAACGCCACCGACGGCGTGGTCGGTTCCTACGTGCACGGCGGCAAGATCGGCGTGCTGACCGCGCTGTCCGGCGGCGAGCCGGAGCTGGCCAAGGACGTGTGCATGCACGTGGCCGCCGTGGCGCCGATGGTGGTGAACTCCGAGAACGTGCCCGAGGACGTGCTGGAAAAAGAGCGTGAAATCATCCGCGCCCAGCCGGACATGGAAGGCAAGCCCGCCGAGATCGTCGAGAAGATGGTCGGTGGCCGGATCAACAAGTTCCTGAAGGAAGTCAGCCTCACCGATCAGCCGTTCGTGAAGGACCCCAACACCACCGTGGGTCAGCTGGTCAAGGACGCGGGCGCTGCAGTGCTGGCGTTTGAGCGTCTGGTGGTCGGCGAAGGCATCGAGAAAGAAGAAGTCGACTTCGCGGCTGAAGTCATGGCGCAGGCTAAGGGCTGATCGCGACCGAAGCACCGCTTCGCAGCGCGATCAGCGACCGGCCAGGGATGGCCGGGCCGGGCTTTCCGAATGCGATGGCGTGGCGCCAGGGATGGCCGGCACGGCCTGGCCGGGTAAGCCGCTTCGCAGCACGACCAGCGCGACTGGTGGCGCCTGCTTCCGGCGCCGTTCCGGTAAAGCCGGTTGTGCGGAAGCCACAAAACGCCTTGCTGGCCTGACCAGCAAGGCGTTTTTTTCGACTTGCATCCTGCCTCCGGCGGGGTAGTGTGCTGAATGGATTGAGATGAACGGCGGGTATTCATGAGTGGCGGAGATCAAGAGATGGCCAAGAACAAGGAGCGCTCGCCGCGCTACAACCGTATTCTGCTGAAATTGAGCGGTGAAGCGCTGGCGGGCGAAGAGGGGTTTGGAATCGACCCGCGGGTGCTGGACACCCTGTCATTGGAAATCGGCCAGCTGGTGGGCATCGGCGTTCAGGTGGGCCTGGTGGTCGGTGGCGGCAACCTGTTCCGCGGCGCCGCCCTGCAAACCGCCGGCCTGGACCGGGTGGCGGGCGATCATATGGGCATGCTGGCCACGGTGATGAACGGCCTGGCGCTGCGTGACGCCCTGGAACGGTCCAATATCCGCACCCGGCTGATGTCGGCCATTCCCATGAGCGGCATCGTGGAGCATTATGACCACCGCAACGCCAACCGGCACCTGAAGAACGGCGAAGTGGTGATTTTCTGCGCCGGCACCGGCAATCCGTTTTTCACCACGGATTCCGCGGCCTGTCTGCGCGGTATCGAGATCAGCGCCGACGTGGTGCTCAAGGCCACCAAGGTGGACGGCGTCTACAATGACGACCCGGTGACGAACCCCCAGGCTGAGAAGTACGATCACCTCACCTACGACGAGGTGATTGACCGCAAGCTCGGGGTGATGGATCTGACCGCCATCTGCCTGTGCCGTGACCACGGCATGCCGTTGCGGGTATTTAACATGAACAAGCAGGGCGCGCTGCTCGGCCTGATGCTGGGCGGCAACGAAGGCACCCTGGTTGTGGCTGACAAAGAAGGCGAGGAATAAAGGTGATCGAGGATATCAAGAAGGACGCCCAGTCGCGCATGAAGAAGAGTCTGGAATCGCTCGACGTGGCACTCAAGCGGGTGCGCACCGGACGGGCGCATCCGAGCCTGCTGGACGGGGTGACCGTGGCCTACTACGGTTCGCCCACGCCGCTCAGCCAGTTGGCCAACATTTCCGTGGAAGAGGGCCGCACCCTGGTGGTGTCGCCGTTCGACCGCTCCCTGGTTCCGGAGGTTGAGAAAGCGATCATGACCTCCGACCTGGGCCTGAACCCCTCCACCGCCGGCACGGTGATCCGACTGCCGCTGCCGCCGCTCACCGAGGAAACCCGCAAGGACCTGGTGAAAGTGGTGCGCGCTGAAGTCGAGCACGCCCGGGTGGCGATCCGCAATATCCGCCGTGACGCCAACGGCGACCTGAAAGACCTGCTCAAGGAGAAGGAAATCTCCGAGGACGAAGCCCGTTACGGCGAAGAGCAGATTCAGCAGCTCACCGATAAAAGCGTGGCCGAAGCCGACGCCATGCTCAAAACCAAGGAAGAGGAGTTGATGACGGTATAAGTGGCGGGGCGCAAGGGCGCCCGCCGACCGTTGTCCAAACACACTGTACGGGTGAATTCGGGATGCGGGCCCACCGCAGCCCGATGTTTTTTTATGGAAGACAGCAAAGCCGACTCCTCCGCTCCCGATATCGACTCCCATCAGGGCGCCGTTCCCCGCCATGTGGCCATCATTATGGATGGCAACAACCGCTGGGCGCGCCGCCGTGATCTGCCCGGCGTGGAAGGCCACCGGGCCGGTGAAAACGCGGTGCAGACGGTGATCCGCCGGGCCGGCCAACGCGGCGTGGAAGTGGTCACCCTGTTCGCCTTCAGTTCCGAGAACTGGCGCCGGCCCCCGGAGGAAGTGAATCATCTGATGGGGCTGTTCGTGCGCGCCCTGGGCGAACGGGTGAACGAACTGCAGGAAAACGGCGTGCGGCTGCGTTTCATCGGCGAGCGCGCCGCGTTCGGCGAGGATCTGCGCCGGGGCATGGCCGACGCCGAGCAGCGCACCGCCGGCAACCAGCGGATGACCGTGGTGGTGGCGGTGAATTACGGCGGCCAGTGGGATCTGGCCCAGGCCGCCGCCGAGCTGGCGCGCCGGGTGCGCGACGGCGAACTGGCCCTGGAGCGGGTCGACGCCCAGGCCCTCGGCGCCGAGGTCAGCATGGCGGACCTGCCGGCGCCGGATCTGTTGATCCGCACCGGCGGCGAACAGCGCCTCAGCAACTTCCTGTTGTGGCAAAGCGCGTACAGTGAATTCTATTTTACCCCGGTGCTGTGGCCGGACTTCGACGCCGACGCTTTTGATGCCGCCCTGGCGGATTACGCCGGCCGCCAGCGTCGTTTCGGTCGTTCCGGGGAAGAGGTGGAGCGCCTCAAGGGAGAACAATAATGCTTAAATTGCGGGTGATCACCGCTCTGGCCTTGCTGCCGGTTGTCCTCGGCGCGGTGTTCGGCCTGGAGCGGGGCCCCTTCGCCCTGGTGGCGGGCGCGTTTTTTCTGATCGGCGGCTGGGAATGGTCGGCGATGATGGCACGCTTCTCGATCGCGGCCCGGCTGCTCTGGTGCGTCTCCCTGGCGCTGCTGATGCTGGGCGCGGAAATGTTCCGTCCGGCCTGGGTGCTGAACACCTTGCCGTTGTGGTGGCTGCTGGCGCTGGTGGCGGTGCTCGGCTACCCGCGCACCGCCGCTCACTGGTTCCGCCCGGCGGTGCTGGTGCCGGTGGGCTGGCTGTTGCTGGTGCCGGCCTGGATGGCGGTGGTGGAGTTGCAGGCTAACGGCGCGCTCGGCCTGGCCGGGCCCTGGGCGCTGCTGTTCGTGCTGGTGTGGGTGTGGGCGGCGGACACCGGCGCCTATTTCGCCGGCCGCGCCTTCGGACGCCGCAAGTTGGCGCCGGCGGTGAGCCCGGGTAAAACCGTGGAAGGTCTGCTCGGCGGCGTGGCACTGGCGCTGGTGGTGGTGGCCGCGGTGTTTTACACCGGCTGGCTGGACGCCTCGCTGCCGGAATTGATGGTGGTGGCGCTGCTCACCGTGCTGGCCTCGGTGCTCGGCGATTTGTTCGAGAGCATGGCCAAGCGCCAGCGCGGCATTAAGGACAGCGGCACCGTGCTGCCGGGCCACGGCGGCATGCTCGACCGCATCGACAGCGTCACGGCGGCCCTGCCGGTGGCCCTGGCGGGGCTCAACTGGTTCGCTCTCCCTGGAGGCACGTTTTGATGACCGACCGGAGTCTGGAAACGGTCACCATTCTCGGCGCCACCGGCAGCATCGGCCGGCAGACGCTGGATGTGCTGGCGAGAAACCCGGAGCGCTACCGGGTGCTGGGCCTGACCGCCGGACACCGCTGGCGGGAACTGGCCGAGCATTGCCTGACCTGGCGGCCGGCGTTCGCGGCCCTGGCCGACGAGCAGGCCGCCGAGGCGCTTCGGAACCATCTTCGTGAGGCCGGGTCTCACACCCAGGTCCTGGCCGGCCATGCCGGCGTGGCCGAGGTGGCCGCCCTGCAGGAGGCGGATACCGTGGTCGCCGCCATTGTCGGTGCCGCCGGTGTGCGGCCGACGCTGGCGGCGGTGGAAGCGGGCAAGAAGATTCTGCTCGCCAATAAAGAGACCCTGGTGGTCACCGGCGCCCTGTTCATGGATGCGGTCAAGCGCCACGGCGCCACGCTGCTGCCGGTGGATTCGGAGCACAACGCCATTTTCCAGTGCCTGCCGGCGGAAGGCGTCGGCCCGGGCGTGCGGCGCCTGCTGTTGACCGCCTCCGGCGGGCCGTTTCGCGGCTGGACCCGGGAGCAGCTCACCGAGGTGACGCCGGAGCAGGCGGTGTGCCATCCCAACTGGGACATGGGGCCGAAAATCTCCGTCGATTCCGCCACCCTGATGAACAAAGGGCTGGAGTATATTGAAGCGTGCTGGCTGTTCGATGTGGCGCCGGAACGCATTGAAGTGGTGATTCACCCGCAGAGCGTGGTGCATTCCATGGTCGAGTATCTGGACGGTTCGGTGCTGGCGCAGATGGGCACACCGGATATGCGCACCCCGATCGCCTGCGCGCTGTCCTGGCCGGAGCGCATCGAGTCCGGTGCGTCGCGTCTTGATTTCGCGACCCTGTCGGGTTTGGATTTCCAGGCGCCGGACAATCAGGCCTTCCCCTGTCTGGGCCTGGCCCGGCAGGCGATGGAGGAGGGCGGTGCCGCCACCGCGGTGCTCAATGCCGCCAACGAAGAGGCGGTGGCCGCGTTTCTGGACCGGCGGCTGGGCTTTAACGCCATCGGTGCCGTGGTGGAGGAAACCCTGCAACGTACGCCGTCCTCGCGGTGCGCCGACGTGGACGCGGTGATGGACGTGGATGCCCGTGCCAGAGACCTGGCGCGGTCGCTGATTAGGGAGTGGGCATGCTGACGGTGCTGGCCTTTATAGTCACCATTGTGGTCATAGTGGCCTTCCACGAGTGGGGGCACTTCCTGGCCATGCGTGCGTTCGGCGTCCGTGTGCTTACCTTCTCCGTGGGCTTCGGCCCGCGTATCGCCCGCTTCACCGACAAGAAAGGCACCGACTGGGTGATCAGCGCGATCCCCCTGGGTGGCTTCGTCAAACCGCTGGACCGCCGTGATTCGGAAATGCCGCCGGACGCCAACATGGACGAGGAGTTTTCCGGCAAACCGGCCTGGCAGCGGGTGATCACCTACGCCGCCGGTCCGGTGTTCAACTTTATTCTCGCCTTTATTATTTACTGGCTGCTGATGATGAGCGTCGGCCAGCGCGACGCCCTGGCGGTGGTCGGGGTGCCGGCGCCGGACTCGCCGGCCGCCGAAGCGGGCTTCCAGCCCGGCGATCAGTGGCTGGCGGTCAACGGTAAACCGGTGGAGGGCTGGCAGGACGCGGTCAGCGAGCTGGTGCTCTATCTGGGCGAGGACGAGCCGGTCAGCGTGCGCGTGCGCCAGTCCGGCGGCGCCACCGCCGAACGACGCCTGCCGCTGGCCGCCTGGTCCGAAGACCCGGAGCAGTCACCGCTCACCGTGCTGGGGCTGCGTCCGGCGGTGCTGATCGGCCAGGTGGCCGAGAACAGCGGCGCGGTGCGTTCCGATATTCGCCCGGGTGATCTGGTACTGTCCACCGCCGGCGAGCCGGTCACCGGCTGGGGCGGCTGGAGCGAGCAGCTGCGCGCCAGCCCCGGCGAGGAGCTGCCGGCGCGGGTGTTGCGCGACGGCCGCATCATCGATCTCACCCTTTATCCGCAACCGGTGGAACAGGACGGCGTCACCGTGGGTCAATTGGGGGTCGGCTCCGGCGGCCTGGTGGAGCACACCTATAATCTGCTGGCCGCGGTGGGCGCCGCCGGCGACCGTTTCGGCCAGCAGGTCAACGTGATCATTACCAGCGTGGCGAAGCTGGCCACCGGGCATTTGCCGCTGGACAGTCTCGGCGGGCCGGTAACCATCGCCCAGGTGGCGGGCGACAGCGCCGCCCTGGGCGTGGCCAGTTTTCTTATGCTGTTGGCTTACCTGAGCATTACTCTGGGGGTCATCAACCTGCTGCCGATACCGATGCTGGACGGCGGCTGGATTCTCTTCGGCATCATTGAAATGATTCGCGGGCGCAGCCTGCCCGAGCGGTTTATTGTCGCCGCTCAGGGTGTGGGTCTGACGCTGGTGGTCAGTTTCATGTTGTTGGCCATCTATAACGACCTGGTGCGACAGTTTTCATGAATTTCGGAAACACCACTAAAGCCCTCCTCAGCGGGGCCCTGACCCTGGTTCTCATCCTTTCGCCGGTGACCGTCGGCGCGCAAAGCGGCGGTGGCGCCTTGCCCTTCCAGGTGCGCGATATCCGCGTCGAGGGGCTGCAGCGTATCCCGGTGGAGCGCGTTTACGCGGAGCTGCCGATCCAGCCCGGTGACACCGTCAACCGGAACGACGTGGTGCAGGCGGTCAAGCGGCTGTTCGCCACCGGCGACTACGAAGACGTGCAGCTCGGCCGCGACGGCGACGAGCTGGTGGTGGTGGTGGCCGAGCGTCCCAGTATCGCGCGCATCGATCTGGACGGTAATAAGCAGATCGAGGAAGAGGACCTTCGCAAAGGCCTCACCCAGGCCGGCCTGGCGGAGGGCGAGGTGTTTCAGCGTTCCACGTTGGAGGCGATCTCCGGGGAGCTGGAGCGCCAGTACATCGCACAAGGCCGCTACGGCGCGGATATCACCACCGAAGTGATAGCGCTGCCGCGCAACCGGGTGGCGCTGGACATTCAGATCTACGAAGGTCAGTCAGCGCGCATCAGCGACATCAACATTGTCGGCAACAGCGTGTTCAGTGACGAAGAACTGCTGGACGATTTCGAGCTCAGCTCGTCGCACTTCTGGTCCTTTATCAAAGGCGACGACAAGTATTCCCGCCAGCGCCTCGCCGGCGATCTGGAACGTCTGCGCTCTTACTATCTGGATCGGGGCTATATCAACTTTTCGATCGAATCCACCCAGGTGTCGGTAACGCCGGATCGCGAACGGGTGCTGATCACCGTCAATGTGGCGGAGGGCGATCAATTCCGGGTCAACGAAGTGAAGCTGGCCGGCGATCTGGTGGTCGGCGAGGATGAGCTGACACCGCTGCTGGTGATTCAGGAGGGCCAGGTGTTCAGCCAGCAACTGGTCACCTATACCAGCGATCTGCTTAAGCGCCGCCTGGGCAATGAGGGCTACACCTTCGCCGAGGTGCGCGGCGTGGAGCAGGAAGCCGGTGAGGGTAACACCGTGGACGTGACGTTCTATGTGGACCCCGGGCGCCGCGTTTATGTGCGCCGCCTGAGCTTTAGCGGCAACGCCAAGACCGAAGACGAAGTACTGCGCCGGGAAATGCGTCAGTTCGAGGATGCCCCGGCCAATACCTCATTGGTGGACCTGTCCCGTGAGCGCCTGCAACGCCTCGGTTTCTTCAGCACGGTGCAGGCGGATACCGAGCGGGTGCCGGGTTCCGAGGACCTGGTCGACGTGGAGTACGAAGTGGAAGAGCAGCCGTCCGGCTCCATCGGCGCCAACGTGGGTTACTCCGACGCCTCCGGCGCCATCTTCGGCGCCAACGTCAGCCAGAACAATTTCCGGGGCACCGGTAACCGGGTGTCGTTCTCCCTGAACCGCAGTGCGATCCGCGACTCCTACAGCTTCTCGCACTACAACCCGTACTACACGCTGGACGGCGTGAGCCGCGGCTTCAGCCTGTTCTATTCGAAAATCGATTTCAATGAAACACGGATTTCCTCCTACGCCGCCGACCGCTCCGGCGGCTCGGTGACCTTCGGTTATCCGATTTCCGAATATTCCCGTCTCAGCTTCGGCGGCACCTTCGAGCGCACCGATGTGCAGAACGGTGATTACATCGCCGTCGCCATCGACGACTTCCTGCAGCGCGAAGGGGAGCAGTTCGACGAGTTCAATTTCAACGCTTCATTGCGCACCAGCACCCTGAACCGGGGCATCCTGCCGGACCGTGGCTGGTCCAGCACCTTTAATCTGGAAGCGGCGGTGCCGGGCTCCGATTACCTGTTCTACAAGGCCAGCTGGGACGGCGAGAAATACTTCCCGATCACCCGTAACTGGACACTGCGGGCGCGCGGCGAAGTGGGCTACGGCGACGGCTACGGCGACGACAACGGTCTGCCGTTCTTCGAGAATTACTACTCCGGCGGTATCGGTTCCGTGCGCGGCTTTAAACTCCGCTCCCTGGGGCCGCGCTCGCCGGCGCTGTTCTACGCCGATTCGTCGGTGGCCGACCCCGATCCCGATCCGATCGGTGGTAACCTGCTCACCGAAGCCAGCATCGAGCTGATTTTCCCGACGCCGTTCGCGCCGGAATCGCGCAGCATCCGAACCTTCCTGTTCGTGGACGCCGGTAACGTGTTCGAAACCCGGCAACAGGATATCATGCAGGACTTCGACGCCACCGAACTGCGTTCTTCGGTGGGCATCGGTTTGAGCTGGCTGACCGCCATCGGTCCGCTCAGCTTCAACCTGGCCACACCGATCAATGATGAATCCGGTGATGACACGGAAGTATTCCAGTTCTCCCTGGGGCAAACTTTCTAGGAGTTAATTATGAAAAAATATTTGCTTGCCGTTGCACTGATGTTGCCGCTTTTCGCCCAGGCCGAAGGCCGTACCGGGGTGGTTGACCCGATCGGCGCTTTGCAGGAAGCCAAGGAATTCCAGGACCGTTTCGGCAAGCTGGAATCCTCGCTGAAAGACGAACAAAACCGTCTCGACCGTCTCGGCGGTGAGGTGGAGAACCTGCGTGGTCGCCTCGAAAAAGAGGGCATGACCATGAGCGAGGACGAGCGCGAACAGCTGCAGACCCAGGGTCAGCAGAAGATGATCGAGCTGCAGAACCTGCGTCAGTCCGCGCAGCGCAAGCTGAACAAGGGCCAGCAGGAGATCCTTCAGGTGATGGAGCCCAAGCTCAAGCAGGCGGTGGAAACCGTGGCCGAGCGGGAAAACCTGGATATGGTGCTGAACGCCCAGGCGGTGGTCTACGTGAAGTCCGATATGGACATCACCGAGGCCGTCACCAAACAACTCAATTCGATGAAGTAATCGGATGCCTGTGACAGCACCGAAGACGGTCCGCCTCGACGTTCTTGCCCGGGAACTGGGCGCCGAGCTGCACGGACCCGGCGACCTCGAGGTCACCGGGCTGGGTACGCTGGGCGCCGCCGGCCCGGGCCAACTCACGTTTCTCGCCAACCCCCGCTACCGCGCGCACCTGGAGAACAGCCGGGCCGGCGCCGTGTTGCTGCGCGCCGACCATCTGGACGTCTGTCCGGTGGCGGCGCTGGTGGTGAAGGATCCCTATCTGGCGTACGCCAAGGCCAGCCACTTCTTCGACACCGCTTCGGTGCCGGCGGCCGGTGTTCACGCGGCAGCCTGCGTCGCCGAGGACGCGGTGGTCCCGGCGTCGGCCTCGGTGGGTCCCAACGCGGTGATCGAAGCCGGCGTGGTGCTGGGCGAGGGCGTGGTGATCGGCGCTAACAGCGTGGTGGGCGCCGGCAGCAGCCTGGGCGACGGCTGCCGTATCTGGCCAAATGTTACAATTTACCATGGTGTCCACATCGGGCCGCGCTCTATCATACACGCCAATTGCGTCCTGGGTGCCGACGGCTTCGGCTTCGCGCCCACCGCGTCCGGCTGGAGCAAAATTGCCCAGGTGGGTGGGGTGCGCATCGGCGCCGACGTTGAAATCGGCGCCGGCACCACCGTTGACCGGGGTGCGATCGACGACACGGTGATTGGCGACGGCGTGATTCTGGACAACCAGATTCAGGTGGCGCACAACGTGGTGATCGGTGATCACACCGCGGTGGCGGGCAAGGTCGGCATCGCCGGCAGCAGCCGGATCGGCGCCTATTGCATGATCGGCGGCGCCGCCGGGATCTCCGGGCATCTGGAGATCTGCGACAAGGTGCAGATTCTCGGCATGTCGCTGGTGTCGCGCTCGATCACCGAACCGGGCACCTACGGGTCGGCCCTGCCGGTGGACAAACAGGACCGTTATCGCCGGAACGTGGCCCGTTTCCGGCATCTGGATGAACTCTACCGCCGGGTCCTAAAGCTGGAACGCGACGCCGAGTAGCTCGGCCGCGGGCGGCGGCCAGCGTCACTTTTGGAAAACACAATCATGATGGATATCCATGAGGTGAGGGAGTATCTGCCTCACCGCTACCCTTTTTTGCTGGTCGACCGCGTGGTTTCGGTCGAGCCGGGCAAACGCATCGAAGCCTATAAGAACGTTTCCATCAACGAGCCGTTCTTCAACGGTCATTTCCCCGACGAGCCGATCATGCCCGGTGTGCTGATCGTCGAAGCGCTGGCCCAGGCGGCCGGCATTCTCGGGTTCGTGACCGCCAACAAAAGGCCTTCCGACGGCTTTATCTACCTTCTTGTGGGCACCGACAAGGCGCGCTTCAAGCGCCAGGTGGTGCCCGGCGACCGGCTCACGCTGCACGCGGAGTGGCTCACTCTGCGTCGCAACATCGCCAAGTTTTCCTGCCGCGCGGAAGTGGACGGTAAAGTGGTCGCGGTTTCCGACCTGCTGGTGGCCGAGCAGCGTAGCTGATCCGTTGATGGGGCCGTCGCCGTGGGCGGCGGCCTCGCGTATACTCCAGCACACCAAAACGCCAGGGCAAAAGCGCATAACAATGACTCACCCCGCAGCGATTCATCCCACAGCCATTATCGATCCGACGGCGGAGCTGGACCACGACGTTCAGGTCGGTCCTTACTCCATCATCGGGCCCCGGGTGCGCATCGGCGCGGGCACCGTGGTCGGACCGCATGTGGTGATCAACGGCCCCACCGTGATCGGCAAGAACAACCGCATTTTCCAGTTCGCGTCCGTTGGCGAGGACTGCCAGGACAAGAAGTACAAGGGTGAACCGACCCGCCTGGAGATCGGCGACAACAACGTTATCCGCGAGCATTGCAGCATTCACCGGGGCACCGTCCAGGACCAGAGCCTGACCCGCATCGGCGACAACAACCTGCTGATGGCCACCGTCCACGTGGCGCACGACTGCATGATCGGCAACGACAATATTTTCGCCAACACCACCGGCATCGCCGGCCACGTGCACATCGGCGACGGTGTGATCCTGGGCGGCATGACCGGCGTGCATCAGTTCTGCCGCATCGGCTCCTACGCCATGACCGCCGGCTGCAGCCTGGTGCTCAAGGACATTCCCGCCTTCGTAATGGTCAGCGGCAACCCGGCCGGCGCGCGCAGCATGAACTTCGAGGGCATGCGGCGGCGCGGCTGGGACGCGGACGTGGTGGCTATCCTGCGGCGCGCCTACAAGACCGTCTACCGCCAGGGCCTGACCCTGGAGCAGGCGCTTGCCGAGCTTGAGCCGCAGGTGGCGACCTGCCCGCAGCTGGCCATGTTCGTGGACTCCCTGCGCGCTTCGGAGCGCGGCATTACCCGCTGATAGGGCGCTGTTATGAACTCCTCTCCGGCGCCTCTCATTGCTGTGATCGCCGGCGAGGCGTCCGGGGATCTGCTCGGCGCCGGCCTGATCGGCGCCCTGCGCGAGCGTTTCCCCGGCGCCCGCTTTATCGGCGTGGGCGGCGAGAACATGGCCGCCGCCGGCCAGCATTCCCTGTTTCCGATGGAAAAACTGTCCGTCATGGGCATCACCGAGGTGATCGCCCATCTGCCGGAACTGTTCCGCCTGCGCCGCCGGCTGGTGGACGACCTGCTGGCGCGGCGCCCGGACGTGGTGATCACCATTGACTCCCCGGATTTCACCCTGGGCGTGGCCAAACGGGTCCACGCCGCCGGCCTGAAAACCGTGCACTACGTCAGCCCCTCGGTGTGGGCCTGGCGCCAGGGCCGGATCAAGGGCATCCGCCGGGACATCGACCTGATGCTGACCCTGTTCCCGTTCGAGGCCCGGTTCTACCAGGAACACGGGGTGCCGGTGGCGTTCGTCGGCCACCCCCTGGCGGACATGATCGAGCTGAGCGTGGACGCCGCCGCCGCCCGGGCGGAACTGGGGCTGGCCGCCGAGGGCCCCTTGCTGGCGGTGCTGCCGGGCAGCCGGGGCGGCGAAGTGGCGCAACTGATGCCGGAATTCCTGGACGCCATGCAGCGGCTGCACCGGGAGCGGCCGGCGTTGCGGTTCGTGATTCCCGCCGCCAACGCCGCCCGCGGCGAACAGATCCGCGCGGCGCTGGCCGCCGCGCCGGCGCTGCCGGTGACCGTCACCGACGGCCGCAGCCGCACCGTGATGGCCGCCGCCGACGTGGTGCTGATGGCGTCCGGCACCGCCACCCTGGAAGGCCTGTTGCTGAAGAAGCCCATGGTGGTGGGCTACCGGCTGGGCGCGGTCACCTTCGCGATCGTCTCGCGGTTGGTGAAAAGCGAGCATGTGGCACTGCCCAACCTGCTGTGCCGCCAACGGCTGGTGCCGGAGCTGGTGCAGGACGCCTTCACCGGCGCCGCCCTGGCCGAGGCGGTTCAGGTCTGGTTTGATAGTCCCGAGCGGGTGGCCGCCCTGGAGTCGGATTTCACCCGGGTCCACGAGCAGTTGCGGGGCGGTGCCAACGACAAGGCCGCCGACGCCATCGCGGCGTTGCTGGCACCGGGTAGGGGAACCCAAGACCATGCATGATCCGTTCGCCGAATACGGCCTGGCGGAGCCGTTCATCCCGTCCAGCTTCGACTGTTTTCCGGGCATGCATCTGGCCGGGGTCGACGAAGTAGGGCGCGGCCCCCTGGTGGGGGCGGTGGTCACTGCGGCGGTGGTGCTGGACCCGGCCCGGCCGGTGCCCGGCCTGGCGGATTCCAAGACCCTCAGCGCGCCACGCCGCGAGGCCCTGGCCGAGGTGATCCGCGAGCAGGCGCTGGGCTGGGCCCTGGGCCGCGCCGAGCCCGAGGAAATCGACCGGCTGAATATTTATCATGCCACCCACCTGGCCATGGTGCGCGCCGTGGAGGCGCTCGCCCTGCGCGTCGACGCGGTGCTGGTGGACGGCAACCGGGGGCCGCGCTTCGCCTGCCCGTCGCAGCCCGTGGTAAAGGGGGACGGGCGGGTGCCGGCCATCGGCGCCGCCTCGATCCTCGCCAAGGTGGCCCGCGACCGGGAAATGGTGGCGCTGCACGAGCGTCACCCCGAATATGGCTTCGACCGCCACAAGGGGTACCCCACCAAGGTGCACCTGGCGGCCCTGAAAACCCACGGTCCGCTGCCGTACCACCGCCGCTCCTTCGCGCCGGTGGCGGCATTGCTGACAGGAGCTGGAAGTGACTGATCCCCGCTTTGTACACCTGCGCGTGCACACCGACTACTCCCTGGCCGACGGGGTGGTGCGCGTCAAGGAACTGGTCAAGGCCTGCGTCGAGCAGCGTATGCCGGCGGTGGCGGTGACCGACGAAAACAACCTGTTCGCCCTGATCAAGTTCTACTCCGGCGCCATGGGCGCCGGCGTCAAGCCGCTGATGGGCGCCGATCTCTGGGTGCAGGCGGACGACCCGGAAGACGCCCCCTACTACCTGTGCTGCCTGGTGCAGAACGAAACCGGTTACCGCAACCTGACCCTGCTGATCAGCCGCGCCTGGCAGAGCAACCAGCACCGTGGCCGGGCGATGATCCGCCGCGAGTGGCTGCTGGAGCTCAACGAAGGGCTGATTCTGCTGTCCGCCGCCCGCGCCGGCGACGTGGGGCGGCTGCTGGTGTCGGAGAAGACCGCCGAGGCCACCGAGCGGGCCCGCGAGTACCAGCAGGTGTTCGGCGACCGCTTCTATCTGGAAGTGCAACGCACCGAGCGGCCCGGCGATGAGCAGTGCCTGCACGCCACCGTGGCCCTGGCGGCGGAGCTGGGCATCCCGGTGGTGGCCACCAACGACGTGCGCTTTATCGACCGCGACGATTTCGAGGCCCACGAAGCGCGGGTGTGCATCCACGACGGCAACACCCTGGATGACCCGCGCCGTACCAGGAAGTACTCCGAACAGCAGTATCTGAAAACCGCCGATGAAATGGCGGAGCTGTTTTCGGACCTGCCGGAGGCCCTGGAAAACACCGTCGAGATCGCCCGGCGCTGCACGCTGGACATCCGCCTGGGCGAGAACTTCCTGCCGGAGTTCCCGATTCCCGAAGGGCTGACCCTGGAGGAGTACTTCGAAAAGGTGGCCCAGGAAGGGCTGGAAAAGCGGCTCGCCGGCATTCTCGACCCGGACGCGCCGGATTACGCGGAACGGCGCGCCGAATACGATCAGCGTTTGCAGTTCGAGCTGGGCATCATCAACCAGATGGGGTTCCCCGGCTACTTCCTGATCGTTGCCGACTTCATTCAGTGGGGCAAACAGCACCAGGTGCCGGTGGGGCCGGGCCGGGGTTCCGGCGCCGGCTCGCTGGTGGCCTACGCCATGGACATCACCGATCTGGACCCGATCCAGTACGACCTGCTGTTCGAGCGCTTCCTCAACCCGGAACGGGTTTCCATGCCCGACTTCGACGTCGACTTCTGCATGGAGAAGCGCGACCGGGTGATCAACTACGTGGCCGACAAATACGGCCGCGACGCGGTGAGCCAGATCATCACCTTCGGCACCATGGCCGCCAAGGCGGTGGTGCGCGACGTGGCGCGGGTGCAGGGCAAGCCCTACGGCCTGGCGGACCGGCTCTCCAAGATGATTCCGGGCACTCCGGGCATGACCCTGAAAGCGGCGCTGGAGCAGGAAGAGCCGCTGCGCGAATTCCTTGAAGACGACGGCAATTCCGACAAGGAATCCGCCAACGAAATCATGGAAATGGCGTTCAAGCTCGAGGGCCTCACCCGTAACGTGGGCAAGCACGCCGGCGGCGTGGTGATCGCCCCCGGCAAGCTCACCGACTTCGCGCCGCTGCACTGCGACGAAAACGGCGACAACCTGGTCACCCAGTACGACAAGGACGACGTGGAAGCCGCCGGGCTGGTGAAGTTCGACTTTCTCGGCCTGAAGACGCTGACCATCATCGACTGGGCGGTGAAGGCCGCCAACGTGCGCCGCGAACGGGAAGGCGAGGGCCCGCTGAGCATCGAGCGCATCCCGCTGGACGACAAGCCCAGCTTCGACCTGCTCAAGAAGGGCGACACCACCGCCGTGTTCCAGCTGGAAAGCCAGGGCATGAAAGAGCTGATCAAAAAGCTCAAGCCCGACCAGTTCGAGGACATCATCGCACTGGTGGCGCTGTACCGGCCCGGCCCGCTCGAGTCCGGCATGGTGGACAACTTCATCAACCGTAAGCACGGCCGCGAGCCGGTGTCCTACCCGGATGTGAAGTACCAGCACGAATGGCTCAAGCCGATTCTGGCGCCCACCTACGGCGTGATTCTGTACCAGGAACAGGTAATGCAGATCGCCCAGGTGCTGGCCGGCTACACGCTCGGCGGCGCGGACCTGCTGCGCCGGGCCATGGGTAAGAAAAAACCCGAGGAGATGGCCAAACAGCGTGAGATCTTCGAGTCCGGCGCCAAGGAAAAAGGCATCGAGCCGGACCTGGCGATGAAGATCTTCGACCTGGTGGAGAAGTTCGCCGGCTACGGCTTCAACAAATCCCACTCCGCCGCCTACGCGCTGGTCGCCTACCAGACCGCCTGGCTGAAAGCCCATTACCCGGCCGAGTTCATGGCGGCGGTGATCTCCGCCGATATGCAGAACACCGATAAGGTCGTGACCTTTATCGATGAAAGCAAAAACATGGGCCTCAGGGTGCTGCCGCCGGACGTGAACTCCTGCGGCTACCGGTTCACCGTCAACGCCGAAGGCGACATCATCTACGGCCTGGGCGCCATCAAGGGCCTCGGCGAAGGCCCGATCGAGGCGATCGTCAGCGCCCGCGGCGACAACGGCGAGGAGCGGGCCTTCGAGGACCTGTTCGATTTCTGCCGGCGCATTGATCTGAAGAAGATCAACAAGCGCTCCCTGGAAGCGCTGGTGCGCGCCGGCGCCCTGGACAAGCTGGGGCCCAACCGGCATTTCCGCGACCGCGCCGTGCTGATGGCCACGCTGCCGGACGCCATCGCCGCCGCCGAGCAGGACGCCCGCAACCAGGAAGCGGGCATGATGGACCTGTTCGGCGGTGGCGAGGACGAACACGCCCCCGCCACGGCGGTGGCCTGGAAGCCCGGCCGCGACTGGAACGACGACATCCGCCTCAACGGCGAGAAAGACACCCTGGGCCTGTTCCTCACCGGCCACCCCATCGACCAGTTCGAAGGGGAGGTGCGCCAGTTCGTCAGCAGCCGCCTGAACAGCCTGCAGCCCACCGCCAAGGGCGAAGCCGCCACCGTCGCCGGCCTGGTGGTGGCGTTGCGCATCACCCGCAGCAAACGCAGCGGTGAGCGCATGGGCTTTATCACCCTGGACGACAAAACCGGCCGGGTGGAGGTGTCGGTGTTCGGCCGCACCTTCGCCCAGTACGGCGAGCGCATCCAGAAGGACGCCCTGCTGGTGGTGCGCGGCGGCGTGCGCATGGACGACTACACCGGCGGCTTCAACCTGGTCGCCGACGAGGTGATGGATATCTGCCAGGCGCGGGAAATGTTCGCCCGCCGCCTGCGGGTCAGGGTGCCGGTGGACGACGCCTTGCCCGACACCCTGGGCCGCACCCTGTCGCCGTACCGCGCCAACGGCAACGGCGGCGGCACCCCGGTGACGCTGCAACTGGCCCACCGGGAGGCGGACGCGGCCATGGCCCTGGGCGACGACTGGAAGGTGATTCCCCATCAGTCGCTGATGGACGACCTGCGGGGGCGTTATGGGGACAGCTCGGTGACGCTGGAATATTGAGCCCGGTAACAACTTGCAACCATAGCGCGGGGCGGGCCGCTCGACGCTGTCCCAGCCTTGGCGCTACACTTACCCCACCAAAGAAAGGGGTGCCCTATGAATCCGAATTTCCTCGAATTTGAACAACCCATCGCGGAATTGGAAGCGAAAATCGAGGAACTGCGTCTCGTCGGCAGCGGCAGCGACGTCAATATCTCGGAAGAAATCGGTAAGCTGCAGGAAAAGAGCATCACGCTCACCGAAAACATTTTCGGTAACCTCAGCCCCTGGCAGATTTCCCAACTGGCGCGCCACCCCAAGCGTCCCTACACCCTGGATTACATCCAGCGCCTGTTCGGCGGCTTCGACGAGCTGCACGGCGACCGGTCGTTTTCCGACGATCCGGCGATCGTCGGCGGCGTCACCCGCCTGGACGACCAGCCGGTGATGGTGATCGGCCACCAGAAGGGCCGCGAGGTGAAGGAAAAGGTGCGCCGCAATTTCGGCATGCCCAAGCCGGAGGGCTATCGCAAGGCGCTGCGTCTCATGGAGATGGCGGAACGCTTCAAGATGCCGGTGCTCACCTTTATCGATACCCCGGGCGCGTTCCCGGGCATCGACGCGGAAGAGCGCGGCCAGTCCGAGGCCATCGCTCGCAACCTGCGGGTGATGTCGCAATTGAAAGTGCCGATCATCGCCACGGTGATCGGCGAGGGCGGCTCCGGCGGCGCGCTCGCCATCGGCGTTTGCGATCACCTGCAAATGCTGGAGTTCTCCACCTACTCGGTGATTTCCCCGGAAGGGTGCGCGTCGATTCTGTGGCGCAGCGCCGACAAAGCGCCGGAGGCCGCCGCCGCCATGGGCCTGACCGCCGGTCGCCTGCACGAGCTGGGCATAGTCGATCAGGTGGTCAAGGAGCCGCTGGGCGGCGCCCACCGTGATTACGATCAGGCCGCCGATGCGGTGCGCCGTAACATCAGTGAGCAACTCGACGAGCTGCGCGGCCTGGCCGTGCCGGACCTGGTGGAGCGCCGCTACCAGCGTCTGATGAGCTACGGCAACGTGCTCACCGACCCCGCCGACGAATAAACCGCCGGCCCCGTGCCGGCGGCCCGCGCCATGCCACCCGTTGACCCCGATGTCTCCGCCGATCTCGCTACCACCGTGCGGAGCCTCGCCCGCCGGGCGCCCGCCGGCCCTCTGTGGCTGGCGTTCAGCGGCGGCCTGGATTCCACCGTGTTGCTGCATCTGCTGGTCCAGGCCGGGCTCGCCCCGCGGCTGTCGGTGGTGCATGTCGATCACGGTCTGCACCCGGACAGCGAGCGCTGGGCGGCGCACTGCGAAGCGGTGGTCAGCGCGCTGGCGCTGCCGTTCTTCCGTGAGAGCGTCAACGTGGCCGGCCGCGCGGGCCTGGAAGCCAACGCCCGCGCGGCCCGTTACCAGGCGCTCTGCCGGCTGGCCGGCGACGCCACCCTGATCACCGCCCACCACCGTGACGACCAGGCGGAGACCCTGCTGCTGCGCCTGCTGCGCGGCGCCGGCGCCACCGGCCTGGCGGCGATCAGCGAGCACAGCCGGCGCGGCAGCACCCGCCTGTGGCGGCCGCTGCTCGGCGTCTCCCGCGAGACGTTGCGCGGGCTGGCGGAGCAGGGCGGCTGGTCGTGGGTCGAGGACCCCAGCAACCGGGCGCTGCACCTCGACCGCAATTACCTGCGCGCCGAGATTCTGCCGCGCCTGCGCCTGCGCTGGCCCGGCGCCGACGCGGCCCTGGCCCGCGCCGCCGGGCACCAGGCCGACGCCGCCGCCTTGCTCGCCGAACGCGCCGAAGAGGACGCCCGCCGCCTGGCCGTGTCCGCGCGCCGGCTGCCGCTGGCCGCCTGGCAGCGGCTCGATCCGCCCCGGCTGCGCAACCTGCTGCGCTGGTGGCTGGCCGCCGCCGGCGCCGCCACCCCGTCGGCGGCGATACTGGCGGAGATCCTGGCGCTGCCGTCGGCGGCCGCCGACCGTTCGGCGCGTGTCGCCTGGGGCGGCTGGCAGCTGCGCCGCTTCCAGGACCACCTGCACTTGCTCGCGGACGCCGAGCTGACGCCGCTGACGGTGGCCCGGGACTGGCCGCCGGGCACGCCGCCGCCGGACCTGGGCGCCTGGCGGCTGGTCGCCGGCCCCGGTGATGGCAGCGCCGAGCAACCGGCACTTCAGTTGCCGGACGGCCTGCCGCTGCGCCTGGCGCCCGCCCGGGGCGGCGAGCGCCTCGCCCTCAACGGCTGCCACCAGCGCATCGCCGAGCTGTGGCGCGCCGCCGGCGTGCCGCCCTGGCGCCGCCGCCAATGGCCGCTGGTTTACGCCGGCGACGACCTGGTCGCCGTCCCCGGCGTCGCCGTCGCCGACCCCTGGCGCGACCAGCCCCTCACCACCTGGCACCTGGAACCGGCTTCCTGACGAAGCCGGGTTTGTGGGAGCGGGCTGTGGGAGCTTGCCTTGCAAGCGAAAGGGTGGCTTTAGCCACCCG
>TARA_R100000935_G_scaffold15669_1_pt1 | contig 44310 bp, 37 predicted proteins | sample TARA_R100000935 | Tara Oceans TARA_R100000935 (sample SAMEA2621502) | marine metagenome | biome: marine biome (ENVO:00000447); feature: surface water layer (ENVO:00002042); material: "saline water (ENVO:00002010), including plankton (ENVO:xxxxxxxx)" | depth 5 m
CGTGGTTTTCAAAGCGGAGCTTTGAGGGAAGGGCGCAACCAATCCCCGAGTCTTGAATTAGGGGATTTAAGAATACGCGTAAACCAACAGCTAATAAGATTGCCTCTTGCAGATTATTCCTTGTTATCCTTTTTAAAAATATTACCAATGCTCTTGCCAATCTTTTGTATGGTTTCAATTCCTTTGTGGATTGGTTCAGGGTTGATCTGATCATAGCGCTTGCTCCCAAGTTGTTGTACGAACTGCTGAGGGTATATAATAAGGCGACTATTTTTAGGGAAATGTTTTTCCATTTTTGACGGAAGGTTTTCGAGCATAACCATATAAGATGCCGCACCTTCACGGGCAGAAACCAAAACAAATAAATCATTTTCCCTTACGCTTTTTGAGAGATCCGGGAAATCTTCCCAATCACTAAATTGACTGGTTGTAACTGAAGCTGACAATTTAGAATCCTTGATCAGTTTTTTAATGGATTTCGAGGTGGATTCATTGCAGTACAGCTTTATAGGAATGCTTAATTCCTGAGCCAATTTTGCCATTTTTGTAAACCAAAGTTCAAAGCCGTTTTCATGTTCGGTTAAGGGAGGGGCCGCAATTACAATTCTTCTATGGGACACCAATGGTTTTTCAAAATGGCATATAATCGTGGTTTTATCGGTGTTGCTTATAATGCTGTCTACTTTTTCACCAATAAGTTTGTCTATGAATCCAGTGCGCTTTGGCCATCCCAAAACAATGATGTCTGCCATTATTTCTTTAGCAATACGGGATATTCCACTGGCGGCGTTATGGTCGATTGTGGTAATGATACTTACTTTTGTTTCCGTTGCTGATGCCTGTTCTACGAATTCTTCCAGTTTTTTTCTGGCTTTTAGAATATTGTTCTCAGCTTCTTCATTATTGGATACCACCGAGAGAACCGATAAGGGATTGGCCGATTTTTTCCCTTTGATAAAAATCGAAAATTCGAGCAATTTTTCCATGTTCCCAATATTGGCAATGGGCAATAAAATGTGCTCGTTATTCAATCCATTTACTGTCATTGGTCCTAAGCTATCGTCCTCTGTCTCAACCACAAGTTTTTTAGCGGCTTTTTCCGTAGCAAAGGAGGCAACAACACAGGTAATTAGGATAAGTATAATGGTTCCGTTCAGGATATTTTCATCTAGAATTTGCGCTTTATATCCTACTAAAATTACCGCAAGTGTGGCAGCGGCATGGGAACTGCTCAATCCAAAAATAAGCTGACGTTGGGTTTTGGTATATTTAAAAGCAAGTTGGGTTACCAAAGCTGCAAACCATTTGCCAAAAAGTGCTACAATTGAAAGTGTTGCGGCTACAACAAGTGCGGTTTGCCCATTTAGAATTACACTAATATCGACCAACATTCCTACACTTATCAAGAAAAAAGGAATAAATAAGGAATTGCCTATAAATTGTATCCTATTCATCAAGGCAGAAGAATGGGGAATGAGTTTATTTAGGGCCAATCCTGCGACAAATGCTCCAATAATCGGCTCAACCCCTGCTAATTCGGCCAAGAATGCAGCAAAAAATACCATGGAAAGGACAAAGATATAATGGGAGTGTTTTTCACTTTCCAGTTTACGAAAAAACCAATTGGCAATCCTTGGAATTATTAGGAACATAATAGCGGAAAAAATAGTTAAAGAAATTCCCAAGCGAATCCAAAAGGCCATATTCAGATTCCCCTGGCTGTTTCCCATAATAACCGCCAGAATGATTAGTACGGCCGTGTCCGTTAATATGGTGCCACCCACGGTAATGGCTACAGCCTGGTTTTTCGACACTCCTAATTTGCTTACTATAGGATATGCCACAAGTGTATGGGTAGCGAACATACTGGAAGTAAGGAAACTGGCATTAAAGTCGTATTCCAGAAAGTAATAACAAACTGGGAAACCGATGGCCAACGGAAAAATGAAGGTAAAAAATCCAAAGACAAGACTTTTGTTTTTATTGGACTTAAATTCGTTCATGTCCAGTTCCAGACCTGCAATGAACATGATATATAAGAGGCCAATGGTTGAAAATAGATCAATGGCCGAATTTTTTTCGAGAATATTTAGTCCAAATGGCCCGATTACCACACCTGAAATAATTAAACCTATTATTCCGGGAATATTTAGTTTTCTTAGCAGAATGGGCGATAACAGAATTATAAATAGGATTAAGGAGAATATCAGCACCGGATTTTCCAATGGCAATTCAAATTCGTGTCTGAGGTGTTCAAAGAAATCTTTCATCCTGTTGATATACCCTTTTTAGGTGTGCTCTAAATTCAACTATTTTTGGTTAATAATAATCGTTTAGTGAAAGAATTCTTTCAAGATACGATCCCTTGATTAGGCTAATGCAAAGTCTCCAAATGTACGCGCGGTCCAAATGGCCTTAAGTATGGAATCAATGAAAATATTGGGAAATCCTTTCAAATTCAGGTTAAAAGGGAATTTATATATAAATTGATTGGATTCCTTATCTTATACTTCCAAAATCCAACCAATTAAATAACTACCAAATGAAGAATATTTTAGTGAAGTGTTTGGTCCTGGCCATATTGGGATTATCACTTTCTTGCAAAGAAAAGACAGAACCTGAATCCACTTCCAAAGCCCCGCGCAACGAAAAACCCAATATTGTTCTCATCTTGGCCGACGATCAAGGCTGGGGAGATTTGGGGATTTCCGGGAATACCAATCTGGCAACCCCAAATATAGATGCCATTGCCAATAACGGGGTCACTTTTGATCATTTTTACGTAAGCCCGGTATGTTCTCCCACTAGGGCCGAACTTTTGACCGGCCGTTACTTTCCTAGGGTAGGGGTCTATTCCACTTCTTCAGGTGGTGAACGTCTAAATTTGGATGAAACCACCCTTGCGGAAGTTTTTAAACAGGCTGGATATGCCACTGCTGCTTACGGAAAATGGCATAACGGCATGCAACCTCCTTACCATCCCAATGCCAGGGGGTTTGATGATTTTTATGGCTTCTGTTCAGGACATTGGGGCAATTATTTCAGTCCCATGTTGGAGCACAACGGGGATATAGTAAAAGGAGACGGCTTTATCATTGACGATCTTACCAACAAAGGCTTGGATTTTATGGACAGGAATAAGGAGAGACCCTTTTTCTTGTACCTTCCATATAACACGCCCCATAGCCCCATGCAGGTTCCGGATGAATATTGGAATAGGTTTAAGGACAGGGAACTTGCTTTGAAATATCATGGGGAGGAAGAGGAGAACGAGAACTTTACCAGGGCGGCCCTGGCCATGGTGGAAAATATTGATTACAATGTGGGCCGGGTTATCGATAGACTAAGGGACTTGGAACTGGAAGAAAATACGCTGGTAATATACTTGTCGGACAACGGGCCTAACGGATGGCGTTGGAATGCCGGAATGCGTGGCAGAAAGGGATCTACCGATGAGGGAGGGGTACGATCCCCCTTGGTCATGCAATGGAAGAACCAACTACCTAAGGGCAAGCATATTTCTGAAATAGCAAGTTCCATAGATATATTGCCCACCTTATCCGATTTGGCCCAAATTGAGGTGAATACCTTGAAGCCTTTGGACGGTAAAAGCTTAAAGCCTCTGTTGATGGACAATAGCCCGTCCTGGGATGCTAGGGTGGTCTATAACCATTGGAATAGTGGTACAAGTATCAGAACGCAACAATATCGCTTGGACAGTAAAGACAGACTCTATGATATGGAGATGGATGGGGGACAGACCACAGACCTTTCAGGGAAACTGCCACAACTCACGGATTCTTTGAAACAATTAAAAAGAGACTGGCTGCAAGAAGTAATGCCAAAATCCAAAGCGACAGAGGATCGGCCTTTTACTTTGGGCCATCCTGATTATGTGTACACCCAGATTCCTGCCAGGGACGGGGTTGCTCATGGTAATATAGACCGGAGTAACAGGCATCCCAACGATACCTTTTTTACAAATTGGAAAAGTACAAAGGATAGCATCAGCTGGGATGTGGAGGTTTTGGCCGATGGGGAATTTGAAGTAGAACTTTATTATACAGTTAAAGAACAGGACTTAGGATCCGAAATTGAATTGCGCTTAGGGGAAAGTTCCCTAAAGGCAACCATAACCACAGCACATGACCCACCACTTGTTGGGGCAGAACGGGATCGTGACCCCAGAATTGAATCCTATACCAAGGACTTTATGTTTATGGATCTAGGGAAAATAGCCTTGAAAAAGGGTAGGGGCAACTTAGTACTCAAAGCACTAAAAATACCTGGTGAGGAAGTTATGGATGTGCGATTATTATTGTTTAGGCGGGTGAACTGATTTGGTAAGGGCAAATCGGCTTACAATAGCCATCCTTACATCACCTAGCCAGTTAATTTACTTTCAAACAGTGTTCGTTGGGTCAACTTCAATGGTGCCTCATTTTGAAGTCTATGGTATTTTAGTCCGCCTTTAGTTTTAGTAATTTTTATAAATCACTTTTGTTAGGTTTATGTTTTTTCGTAAATTACTGAATACTAAACATATAGGCCATGAAAATCAACAAAGAAAGTATTCCGACTACAATGCAGTCACCGGACACTACAATGCGGGCTCAATCCAATTTTGGGGGCATGACCGTTTGTTTCAATGAATTGCCCAAGGGCACTGATTTTACTCCACTCTTACAAGGATTGGATAATAATAGCTGTCACTGCCCTCATTGGGGGTATGTGTTGGAGGGTGCTATGTTGGTCATCTATGATGATGGAAAGGAAGAGTTGCTCACAAAGGGGGATGTCTTTTATATGCCATCAGGTCATACGGCAATAGTTAAGGAAGATGTTAAATTAATAGATTTTAATCCAACTAAGGAATTCAACGAGGTAATTACCCATGTTGGTATGAAAATGGCTGAATTTGGAGGATAATCCCGCATAATAGCTAGGATATCGCAGCACCTTCATAGTGTCCATTTATGGAATGGATATTATTTTTCAATTTTATATAGGAGCAATTCTTCATCATTGTTAGGAAGTATTGTTGTTCCCGCTAATGCCAGACCAAGTTTTTCCAAAAGTCTTTGGGAGGAAACATTGTGTTTGGAGGTGATGGCACTTATGGTATGGAGACCTAATTCGTTGAAGGCAACATTTTTTAATTTGTCGGCAGCTTCGAAAGCGTAACCTTTGCCTTCATATTCCGATAAAAAGGCAAAACCAATATCGATGCCTTCCAATCCCTCCCTATCATATAATCCACAACATCCAATTTTTACATGGTCCATTTTTCTTATGAGGGTATAATTGGAAAACCCAAGTCTTTCCAGTTGCGGCTGCATCTTGGTTAGGATATAATCTTTTGCCATGTCTGGTGAGGTGATATTTCTGTCTCCAATGTTCTTAAGCCATTTGGGACTATTGAACAGCTCAAAAATAAATGCCGCGTCCTCCTCCGAGGTGGGTTTTATGATTAACCTTTCTGTTTCAAACGTCTTATACGGCCCCATATTTAAAATGACTTTACCTGATTAATGTTTATTCAAGTCTAATGATCTAAGATAGTTATTTCCCACATTTTTCAATGTCATTTTGATCAAAGGTGTAAGGACCATGAAGCGCAAAAGGGGAGGTCGGGATTGAAAACAAATAGCCTTAGCTCATCTTAGTTGCTATGGCTTTATCGGTCCATGGCCCATTAGGACTACTTTTGGTCAGGTTTTTCAAGGTTTTTTTTTAATTCGATCTGCTCATCATCTACCTCAATTGTTACGGCGTCTCCATAGTTCAATCCATCAATTTTTGGAAGTATTAGCTCCAATATGGTTGGGTTTTGAAAATGTTCTGCCTTGGTGGCAGGATCTGGCATATAGATTAAACCTTTATAGCTATTTTCATTTATATGGAGGGAAACATCAAAAAAATAAAAATTTTCCGGTGGGATAAATCGGGACCAATTTATATTCTCAAGAAAATGTTTTGGATGTAATATTTTAAAAGAAAAAGGTGTAATGTCCAAATTAATGGTCCCTAAAAAGTATGGACTTAAGTCCAAACCCTTTTGTGAAAAATGTTGGGATTGGGCTTTTAAGGTTCCTTTGGGATAGCGAGGGTCTTTTGCCTTCCCAGAGGCAACTCCATGACCTTGTTTTATAACGGCCTCTACTTTCATCGTACCTTATTTTAATGATTTTTAACTGTTAAATAAATTTGATGAATATAGGTGTTTAGGAAATAGTAGTACAGCCTTAGTAGGGGTAATCAAAAATATGTATCTGCATAATAAACCGCTAAGTCAAGCCAGTGGAGGCATTAGTCAATATCATGGTATAAAATCAAAACTATTATTTTGACTGCCCATATAGCTGTTCGTTTTCTAATTTTATGTCCACTCCATTTTGAAAGATTTTTTCAAACACTGCTGCGGCTGTAGCAACTGCCAGAGAAACAAAAGTTGTTGCAATACACATGGCAAGAAAACCCGCAGGGTCGTCATCTTTATTATGAAATATCTTTATATATACGCCTGCCATTACAATTGCGAGGCCTAGTATGATTGCGCAATATTTAATACTCCTTAATGTCCTCACCGAGTTTATTGTGAATGCTTTATTTTGTCGGATATATCCGAATAATTTGAAAGCCTTATACAGCGCAATAAAAAAAGGGATAGACGCGGCAAAGCCAAATAGGATAAACGGATCAGAGTATATGCTGAACAGATCTAAGTTTGTGGCCCTACCCTCGGTCAGGGGAATCCGAATCATAATGGCCAATGCCGCAATCCCAAAGAGCGCAATGACTCCCTGAAGGAATATTGTTGAGCTTTGTTTCATAGAGGAGTTTTTTTAAAGGTTACTGTTCTTTGGTTCTATTATTGTCGTTAAACGCTTACCGATAAGGTGTTTGTGCATGATTGGTTGCTTGGTTAACCACCTAAATTTAGCATATACATACCGAACTTAGCTGCCGGCTAGGCTGGATGGCGCCAGGTGCTATTTACAATTTGGATATTAAACTGCTATAACACGAGCGTGACGCTCGCGCCAGCGGGGGACTGGTTGTTGTAAGTAGTGTTTTATGCGACAAGCAGTTCCTTATTACTTCTAGTGTCCCTCTCTGACCATAAAATATAATTCGCATTTTTTGATTTTAGGGCGTCCAAAAATTCATTTTTCACATTCTTTTCAGAATCATTTATAACTGCTATAGCTCGAACATCTTTTTTAGTAGACTTTTCGCGAACAGGTTTAATGTCTTCCCAGGAGAATAGAAAAGTAGATAAATTCTGTTTGTTAACTGTATTAAATGATTTAATTACAATTTCTTTATTCTTCTGAGCTATCTGAAAATCAAAATTAAATTCTAATCCGGTTGCTCCTTTTGAAATGAAATCGGGGGTGTAAATAATATCCTGTGAATCAAGATAATTTCTTACATCTTCTTTAAAAATAGATGCAACATTATTATTGGACAAAACATAAAGGTCATTTACTTCAATAATTGCTGACAAAAAATTATGCTTCGACTGTGAAAATTTTTCAAGATTTGTTTCTATCAGAAGTTCATTGTTTATTGATTGTAGACCATAATTAAGGAGTATTGAGTCCAACAAATCCCTTCTCCTTTTTGACCCTTGAATATGAAGTCCTTGTAATTCAAGGTTAGCCATTGTTTCTCCATTATCACTTAGAGTTAATTGGTCCCCATTTCTTTTTGCATATATTTCTATTGAGTCGTTAAAAGCACCCATAAAAGGGGTGCTAATAAGAAACCAATCCGTAGTAGCGCCTTGTTGGATAAAAGTTTTTTCTCTTAACCAATTGTAATATTCATCTACGTATGTATTTACCCAATTCACAATATTGCCTGTTGAACGTTAATCAGAGTTTTGAGATTTATTAGTCTTGCGAAATTAGTTATTAAATCAGACAAGTCTGATGAATCATTTATTTCTTTAACTGGAAAATCAATATCAGCCAATGGTATAGCCCATGCCAGAGGTTTATAACCTTCAACAAACACGTGCATGTGGTGTTCATCGAGAGAGAACCACTTTCCAGCATAAGGTTTTAGATATTCAGGTAGCGTGTCCTTAATCCCTTCTGGATTTTGATGAGTGCCTTTGTAATCTATTCGTAAAAGCCCAACAAAAGTGTTGCTCTCAAGGTGATGAATAGATGTTTTTAGGATTATTTTTTGATTAGAAGTCAATTCTACCCAAAAATTTCTCTCAGAATCCTGATATGAAATCAAGTCCAATCTATTTTTCTTATTTCCTAGGTCAATTATTTGATTTGGGTCGGACAAGACTTTTTCCAATTTTATCAAATATTCTGTTTCTTGATTGGTCAAACTGTTATTTTTAATAATACTTACAACATTCGGATATGGCAACAAGTACTTATATCCCCATTATATCAGTCTAATATAGCAAATCTTTTCTTTCAAATGCTTCCGTGTTGTAGTGGGAAATTTATTGGTATTACAAATGAAATTTCCCCTAGGCTGACATGTATTGGCAGTGGATATTTGCAATTTGGATATATAGCTGATAAGGCTATCGCCAACGGGGGAGTCCAAATCCATATTCCGATTGAGTCAGTTCCACCAACCATTTCTTTTCCTAATGTAAACAATTTGACCTGTATGATAGGCGGTGTGGGATGCCATATTTGCTATTTCCGCACTCCATTCCATAATTTGTTCCTCCGTTGAGTTTTCGGTCAATCGTTCCCATTCGGTTTGAATACTATCCAATTTTTTTATGGCATATTGCCAGTCCTGCCCATTGTTTATTTTGAATGTTTCTTTGTTGTTGTCATTAAATTCGGAGACTTTTTCTCCTTTAAATGCTTTAAGGTTCATCTCGTTCCAAAAAATCAAATGGGAAGTTAATTCTCCTATTGAATGGTTTTCCGTGCTGTCTCTCCAATTGGATTGCTCAAGGTTAAGTCCTTCAATTGCCTTTTTTGTTGGCACAAACCATTCTTCATTTGTATGTGTACTTTTAAGTTGTTGGATGAGTAATGTTTTTACGTTTGGTACATCGTTAACTTTATCTGTACAACTCGAAATTGTAAATACAAGTCCAATTGATATTAATATTCGATTCATTTTTTCAGTATAGAGTACAACATACGGATATAGTAACTTGTTAATTTATACGTAATTATATCAGTCTAATATAGGAAAAATTTTCCTTCAAAAGTTTCCGTTTAGCAGTTGGAAATTCATAAGAACCACTACTTCATAGGAAAATCTTTATGGATATTCTTAAGTCCCGTTTTGGCTACTTTTAGCGCCCTTAGTGTGTTTTTGGATTTTTGGGAATGGGCTTCCATTCTTTCCAGTACATTCTTTAGGGTTTTGGTGGCCTCCACTATAAAATGACCCTTGTTGAGCATTACACATTCCGCCTGGGCACTAATGGTGGCATCCGAAATTTCCGCTCTGGTAGCCATGCCCTTTTTGGCCATGGTATCCAACACCTGAGTGGCCCAGATGACGGGTATCTGAGCCGCCTCGCATAACCATAGTATTTGGTTCTGTACTTCGGAAATTCGTTCAAAACCAATCTCCACTGCCAAATCGCCCCTAGCGATCATAACGCCTATTTTTGGTCTTTTCATTGCGCTGAAGAGTATGGAGGGTAAATTCTCGAACGCAGCCCTGTTCTCTATCTTAAAAACAACCCCGGTATCCATATCCCCCAATTTGTCCAATTCCTCATAGAGGATGGCCACATCTTTGGTATTTCGTACAAAGGAATAGCCCATAAGGTCCGCATGGGCACTTATGAAGGGCAAGAGTTGTACATCTTCCGGAGTTAGGGAGGGCAGGTTGAGATGGGTAGACGGTAAATTGATGCCTTTTCCTGGCCTCAATTTTTTCTTATGGGATTTTTTTACCAGCAGTGATGCGGTTTCCTCGTCGAGGCTAACTACTTTGGCCTCTATGGCACCATCATCAAAAAACACGGCTTGTCCCTTTTTAAGGTCATCAATAATCTGCGGTAGGGAAACTTCTACCAGGATGGTTTCCTCAGGAAGCGATATCTTTTTAGGTTTCCCTGAAAGATAGGGGGAGTTGTGTTTTATCAGCAATAATTTGTCCCCTTTGCCAATTTTTACAGACGATGCGGTGTCCAAGGTTTTTTGCGAAACCTTTTTAAGGTAGATATTGCTGATTCTAATTTTTGGCCCCGGTAGGTCCATATAAATATGGATAGGGAGTGCACTATCTTTGGAAACGGCTTTTATTTTACTTAGGATCTTTTTCCAAAGCGCTTCACTCCCATGACTGAGATTTAAACGGGCAGTGCCCATACCTGCAGAATGCAATTTTTTAAGTAGTTTTTTGTCGGTTGCAGCTTCATCGGGCATAGTGACCATTATTTCGGTGTCCCTTTCGCCACGATCGGAGGCAAAGAGGTCATTGGCATGATCCATCAATAAATGCTTACTTCCTGTATACCCAAGGGCTTCGAGGTCGGTATCCCTTTCCCAAGTTTTTCCGTTCAGTAATTTGACCAATTTAAGGGCGTTGGAGATATTTTCATAAACGTATCCGGCCCCTGTGCCCAAAGAGGATATCCCCAATTCGGATAAGTCGCTCTGTAATTTGCGGATGTCCACACTGCGGAGCAGTAAATAGCGATATAGGTTCTTGGCACTTGACCTATATTGGGGATGAACCGAAGCGGCTATGCTATCCGCGGTGGACTCATGGTTTAAAAGTGATTCGTAAATTGTTTCAAGTTCCCGTTCCAGTTTTTGAAGGTCCATACCGCAGCTTTTGTTTTATAAATTTACGCATATAAACCAGGGATATTTCTGATGGAAAACACAAATTGAAGTTAAAATTTGGACTAAAAAAAGGCAATATCCCAAGGCATTGCTATGCACATGGGGGTATTGCCCAATAGAATATATGTCAAATACCAATCCCTATGGAGTTATGCTAACTTCTAATGGGTTTTGGATCTGTTCGGAAAAGGCGTTTAAATACTGCTCCCATTCCTGTTTGTTATTAAATTGCCCACTTTTTTTCCATCCAAAGCCGGCGTAGTAGGTTACTTCCTTGTTTTCAACTTTTAAATGGGCATAGGCATTGCTCAAGTCCTTTGTTTCAACATCGTATTTTTCAAAACCGATAAAAGTATCCGTAGGAGCAAGGATAGCCGTGCCCAATTCCGAATCTCCATGGGGCTGCCAGTAGCTTACCCATCCCTTTTCGGTATTCCCGCTAACTTCACCGTCCTTTTCGTGCAGGGTGAGTCCGGCGTAAATATCATCTACACCTTCCAAGGTGATATTGAATTTGGATAAATTCTGCCCTAGGTCCAAGCTTATAACTCTGGATTCTTTGATGGTTTGTCCGTTAGCGTCCCAGGCTGCATATTCCAAATAAAAGCTGGTCCTTATTGGGCCGGTGGTAATGGTGCGCCATTTCGTATAGTTTTTGGAATAGTAGTAGGTAGTGTCCACTTTGGCAGCAATACCTCCTACACCACGACTGGCACCTACGTGAAAATCGTCCAAGCCTTCGCCTGTATCCTGGTGGTAACTACTTAGGCCACTTAATTCCTCTTTGTACCATTTGTCAATTATGGGGTATTCTACCCGTTTTAACCAGGCATCGACACCGCTGGATAAGGTGCCGCCGGGAACCTTGTCCTCTATCATTTTCTGTGCAGTGGGTCCATAGACCCTAAAGGCAACTTTATTATTTTCCCAAGTGTAATCATCGGTACGTTCTGGAACAAACCTGGAATAGCACAACACCTCGGCTGTGGGGTTATCTCCCGGTGCTACTGTAACTACTTCAAACTTACTTTCCCCCTTCGCCTCTATTTTGGGTTGGAAAAGAATCATATCCATAGTGCCATCGCCATCATTATCTACCGTTTGGACAATTTCAAGGGTATTGGTTTCCTTGTTCTTAATGCCAACAGTGGATAGATCTTCCACCTTTATCATATCCTTGGTGAGCTCTACGGTCTCCGTTGTCCTGTCCTGGTCCAGAACATTTTTTACCGTAATAATGGTGGGTGTTTCCTTTTCGGAACAGGAAACGGACAGCATTGCCAATGCGGAAAATAGAACTAATTTATAAAGTGATTTCATAACCGCTTTTTTAATTTTCATTGGCTGGTTTTCCAATGGTGGCCAATATGCCTCCATCCACATAAACTATTTGTCCGTTTACGAAATTGCTGGCCTTGGAACTTAGGAATATGGCCGCTCCTTGTAGGTCATCCGGATCTCCCCATTTACCGGCTGGGGTTCTGCCCACTATAAAATCATTGAAGGGGTGCCCGTCTACCCTTATAGGGGCGGTCTGTGCAGTGGCGAAATAACCTGGTCCAATACCATTGACCTGGATATTGTGTTTGGCCCATTCGGTAGCCATGTTCCGGGTAAGCATTTTTAATCCTCCTTTAGCAGCTGCATAGGCGCCTACTGTGTTTCTGCCCAATTCGCTCATCATGGAACAAATGTTGATGATCTTGCCTTCCTTTCTGGAAATCATGCCCTTAACCACATGTTTGGATACTATAAACGGACTCACCAAATCAACTTTTACTACTGCTTCAAAATCGGCGACCTCCATTTCCTCCAAGGGAATTCTTTTGATAATCCCGGCATTGTTTACCAATATATCTATATGCCCTACCTCTTTTTCAATTTTGGAAATATTTTCCATGACCTTGGCTTCATTGGTTACATCAAAGAGGTAGCCATGGGCGTTTAGCCCCAAAGCTTTGTATTCGGCAACGGCATTGTCCAATTTTTCTTGGGAGGAAGCCCCATTAATTACCAAGGTGGCACCGGCATTGCCCAGGCCAATGGCCATGGCTTTTCCAAGACCGTGTGTAGCCCCCGTAATCAGGGCTGTTTTTCCTGTTAAATCAAATAGATTCAATGACATATTTGTGTTTTCTTAGAGTTATTTTAAGTCTTTTATTTTGCAGTGGTCCATATCGCCATAATCCAGGTTTTCGCCTGCCATTCCCCAGATAAAGGTATAATTGCTGGTTCCGGATCCGGAGTGTATGGACCACGGTGGGGAGATTACCGCTTCATTGTTGGCCATCCAGATATGCCTAGTTTCTTGAGGTTGACCCATAAAATGGCATACAGCCTGCTCTTCGGGAACCTCAAAATAGAAATAGACTTCCATTCTTCTGTCGTGTACATGTGCTGGCATAGTATTCCAAACACTGCCCGGTTTTAATTCTGTCATTCCCATCTGAACCTGACAGGTCTCTACCAGACTGTTTACGATCAATTTTCTGATGGTTCTGGCATTGGCCGTTTCCATAGATCCCATTTCCACGATCTCTGCATTGGCCCTACTTATTTTTTTGGTAGGGAATACCTTGTGGGCAGGGGTGGAATTCAAATAAAATTTGGCAGGCTTATCGGCACTGTCACTGCTGAAGCTTACCTCCTTGTTTTCCTTGCCAATATACAGGGCCTCTTTATAGTCCAGATCATATTTCTGGCCGTTAACGGTTACAGAACCTGCTCCCCCGACATTGATGATGCCGATCTCCCTTCGCTCCAAAAAATAATCCGATTTTAATGGGTCTATAGTGGCTAGTTTTAATGGGGTTTTAACGGGCACGGCCCCTCCAACGATATATCTGTCAAAATGGGTGTATACCAAATTGATGGTATCCGCTTCCATTAAGTTTTGGATAAGGAATTCCTTTCTCAGTCCTTCTGTGGTCAATGCTTTGGTCTCCTTGGGAGAGCAGGCATATCTAACCTCGTAATTGTTTTTCATGATTATAAATATCTAATTATTAGTGTCTTAAATAGTGGTTGTTATAGAAGTGTTTCTATAGTTGTTCGTAAATATATTAAAAATTTATCAAAATACAATCGATTGTATTTGTAAATATCTATCTTTGATAAAGTCAAGATACCCATTATTTGTGGAAAATAAAACAACTATACACGATATTGCCAAGGCTTTGAAGGTAGATGCCTCTACCGTTTCAAGGGCGTTGAACAATAGCCCAAGGGTGAGCCAGAAGACCAAGGATAGGATAACGGCCAAGGCAAATGAATTGGGATATCAACGCAATTTACTGGCTTCAAATCTTCGTAAGAGTGTAACCAATACCATTGGGGTAATTGTGCCAAGAATATCCCGTCACTTCTTTTCATCAGTAATTTCGGGTATAGAGGAAACCGCCTATGATGCTGGCTATAATGTAATTATTTGTCAGTCCTTGGAACAGTTGAAGCGGGAACGCAAACTTGTAGAGACCCTTTTGGCCAATAGGGTAGACGGGGTATTGTTATCCGTATCCATGGAAACGGATAAATTCGACCATTTGTTGAACATGAAGAACAATGGTACCCCATTTCTATTTTTTGACAGGCATTGTGAGATTGAGGGTATCAGCAGTGTACTGATCGATGACTTTCAAGGTGGGTTCGATGCCACGGAGCATTTAATTTTAAACGGATGCAAAAATATAGGGCATTTTTCGGGGCCCCAAGAATTGACCATCTACAGGAATAGGACCGCTGGGTATAGAAAGGCCTTGGAAAAATATAAAATTCCATTTAGACCGGAACTGCTAATACGTTCCAGTCTCATGGAAAATGATGGGGCAGAAGGAGCAAAAACCTTACTTTCCTTGCCCTACAAGGTAGATGGGTTGTTTTCTGCCAATGATATTGCCGCCATAGGTGCCATGAAATATTTTAAGAATGAAGGCGTAAAGGTACCGGATGAGATAGCTATTGTAGGGTTCAGTAACGAGCCCGTTTCCGGGATAATAGATCCCTCCTTGACCACCGTTGATCAGCCGGGTTTTCAAATTGGGCAAATAGCCACAAAGTTATTGTTGGATGAAATAAGCAAGGCACCCAATGCCAATGCCACCATGGCCAAAACAACAATTTTAAAGTCGTCTTTAATTGAACGTGATTCCTCTAGAAAATAAAATAATAATCCTATGAAACTAATTCTCGTCTCTTTTCTTATCTGTTTGGCAAGCTGCAAAAGTTTAACAAAGAACAAAAATTCTGTAGTAGATAATATGGCCGTGGCCAATATAGTTTCCTTTGACCTTGAAAGGGAAATTAATAACTGTGAAGCCCAATTAAACAAATCGGTCCCCAAGCTTACGGATCTCACCAAACACCCAAGATTGATCGAAACCAATGCAACCGAATGGAAAGAAATTCCCAACGGTCGATTGGTCTGGACCTCCGGATTTTATCCCGGAATCCTATGGTATATGTACGACCTTACCAAGGACGATAAATGGAAAAAGGAAGCCATAAAAAGAACGGAGGTCTTTGAGAGTTTTAAAACGATTAACGAACATCATGATATTGGGTTTATGATGTTTCCGGCCTATGGCAATGGCTATTTGTTTGGAGACAAAATGGAGTATAAGGACGTTCTTCTAACTTCGGCCAAATCCTTGGCCAGCAGGTATAATCCAAAGGTAGGAACTATTAGGTCCTGGTCCAATAAAATGCACCCGCGTTGGCAACAGCATATTACCATAATCGACAATATGTTGAATTTGGAGCTTTTGTTCTGGGCATCCAAAAATGGGGGCGATCAAAATTATTATGATATTGCCGTAAAACATGCAGAAACCACTATGGCCAATCATTTTAGGCCAGATTACACTTCATGGCATGTTATTGAATATGACAGTATCTCGGGGGATGTACTTAACAGGCATACCAAACAAGGCTACGCCGATGATAGTAGATGGTCCCGCGGACAGGCATGGGGGATATATGGTTACACCATGGTGTACAGGGAGACGGGAGATAAAAAATTCTTGGATTTTGCCGTAAAACTAACGGATAAATATCTGGAGCTACTTCCTGAGGATTATATTCCCCATTGGGATTTTGATGTGCCCAATAAAGAAAAAGAGGAGAGGGATGCCTCTGCCGCAGCTGTTGTGGCTTCCGGTCTATTGGAGTTAAGCACTTTGGTGGAGGATAGAAACAAACAGCAACAATATTACGATGCAGCCATGCAGATGCTGGAATCTTTAAGTTCCGATGAATATTCAGGAGTAGGGAAGGCCGATTCCTTTTTATTGCATTCAACTGGAGCTAAATCCTTGGGACATGAAATTGATGTGGCCCTGATCTATGCAGATTACTATTATATTGAGGCTTTAGCCAGACTAAAGAGAATGGGGCAGTCCAATTAACACATTTATGACGACCAGAAAGGGAGGGCCAATTTGATACATTTGGGCCTTCCTTTTTTTATGTGGACATGCCAAGCTTGTTAAACTTACTTGTCCTGATAGGAATTGACGGATTTGTTTTTCTTTACAATATCGTCCATGATCATATGGGCATGTATCCTGGAGTTTTCTATAAACCATTTATGGGTTTCCATTCCGCCGCAAATTACTCCGGCCAAATATAAATTATCAATATTGGTTTCCATGGTTTCAGGATCGTACTGGGGAAGTCTTTTCTCGTCATCGGACAATTGGATGCCTATTTTTTCCAAGAATTCAAAATTGGGCATGTACCCGGTCAGGGCAAGTACATAATCATTCTTTAAGCTTGTGGTTCCAGAGGGAGAATTAAGGATAATTTCATCTTCCTTAATTTCCTTAACTGTACTATTGTAAAAGACTTTTATGCTGCCTTCCTCAATTCTATTTATAATATCGGGCCTTACCCAATATTTTACACGTTGGCCAACTTCCGGCCCCCTAATGATCAAGGATACATCGGCCCCTTTTCTATAACATTCCAAAGCAGCGTCTATGGCCGAATTACTGGCCCCAATGACCGCTACTTTCTGACTGGAGTAAAAGTGGGGGTCCTTGTAGTAATGGGAGACTTTTTTTAAATCTTCTCCGGGTACGTTCATTCTGTTCGGAATATCGTAGAATCCTGTGGCAATGATTACATTGGTGGAGGTATAGGTATTCTTATCGGAGACAATGTTGAAGTGCCCATCAATTTTTGAAATGGAGTTTACTTTTTCAAAAAGGGAAATATTCAAATGATTGGAGGTCACTATACGTCTATAATATTCCAGTGCCTCATTTCTTTTAGGTTTCGCCTCTATGCTAATAAAAGGAATTTCATCGATTTCCAATTTTTCGGAAGATGAAAAGAACTGCATGTTCAAGGGATAATTATAGAGCGAATTAACAATACATCCCTTTTCAAGAATTATATAGGACAATCCCTTTTTTTTGGCTTCCAAGCCACAGGCAATACCTATAGGCCCTCCTCCAACAATTACTATATCCCAAATCTTCATTATCCTATTATTTTTTTGAGTTCCTTTATGGTCTTGGTCGGATCATCACTCTTAAATATATAACTACCTGCCACTAAAATATCCGCCCCTGAATCAATTAATTGCTTGGCATTTTCAGAGGTAACTCCGCCATCGACCTCAATAAGTGTATGGGCACTTTTCCTATTAATGAGTTCTTTTAGCGCCTTTATTTTTTCATAGGTGTTTTCAATAAACGACTGTCCCCCAAATCCTGGATTCACACTCATAACACAAATTAGATCAATATCATTTATGGTATCCTCCAACAAATTAATGTTCGTATGCGGGTTTAATGCCACACCAGCTGCCATTCCTTCGGCTTTTATGGCTTGTAACGTTCTGTGTAAATGTGGACAGGCTTCATAATGGACGGTTAGGTTATTGGCACCCAATTCGGCAAAGGTTTTAATATAGCGGTCCGGATCCACGATCATTAGATGAACGTCCAATGTTTTGGTGGCATGGGCCGCAATTGCTTTTAGGACCGGCATTCCAAAAGAGATGTTTGGTACAAAAACACCATCCATAATATCAATGTGGTGCCAATCGGCCTCACTGTGGTTTACCATTTCAATATCGCGCTGTAGATTGGCAAAATCGGCGGCCAAGAGGGAAGGGGCAATAATCTTTTTGTCCATTATTATTTACAATAAGTGTTTCTACAAAGGTAGTGAATTGATATTTTTACAGGGCATGCTCCGCAAGCTTATGAACTTTGTTCAACTCTTAACCATCCCGATCAATACCAACGCTTTTTTTTCTTTTTGGAGGCAACGGACTTCCGGCCTTTTTTATGTTTACTACCTTGTTTTTTATGTACTTGCGGTTTGGCCTTGGGATCCAAGGGATACGGATGGTCCTCAACAACCTGGATGTGTTTTTGCATCAGTTTTTGAATAGTGGACAAATACCCTTTTTCATCCGCGGAACAAAAGGCATAGGATGTCCCTGTATTTCCGGCTCTTCCGGTCCTTCCTATACGGTGCACATAGGTTTCCGGTACATTGGGCAGGTCAAAGTTGATAACGGCGTCCAGCTCGTCTATATCCAACCCACGGGCAGCAACATCAGTGGCCACCAGAATGTTCGTTACTCCCTGCTTAAATTTCCCCAATGCTGCTTGGCGCTCGTCCTGCGACTTGTCTCCGTGCAGGCTATCAACCTTGAAATTGTTGTTGCGGAGGGTTTTTTCCAGTTTGTCCACTCCGTATTTGGTACGCCTAAAAATTAGGATATTGCCCTTTATGGTATTTCTTAGCAGGTAAAGGCAGAGTTCTATTTTATTGGGCTTTGGCGTGTAATACAACAACTGATGAACTGTGGCCGCAGCCGAGGAGGTTGGGGTAACGGCTACTTTCTTGGGGTCTTTTAAAATGGTATCTGCCAATTGCACTACTTTAAAAGGCATAGTGGCAGAAAAAAGGAGTGTCTGTTTTTCACTGGGGCATAGACGCTCTATTTTTTTAACGTCATCTATGAATCCCATATCCAACATCAGATCGGCCTCGTCCAGCACCAAGGTTTCCACATAGTCCAAATTCACCATATCCTGTTTGTGAAGGTCCAATAACCTGCCAGGGGTAGCCACCAAGATATCCACTCCCTTTCTTAGAGTGGCTATTTGCGGTTCTATCTTTGTACCACCATAAATAACTGCTGAGGTTAAATGGGTGTATTTGCCATAGTCCGAAAAACTCTCATGAATCTGCGACGCCAATTCACGGGTTGGACTTATAATCAATGCTTTAATTTTTCTGCCTTTTTCCGAAGTTTCCTGCTTGTCAAATAAGAGCTGTAATATGGGGAGAGCAAAAGCGGCAGTTTTTCCTGTTCCTGTTTCGGCAGAAGCTATAATGTCGTTTTTCTGTAAAACCAAGGGGATGGCAATTTCCTGAATGGCAGTTGGGTCGTCATAATTTTTTTCTGCGACTGCTCTTAAAAGATGTTTATTTAGCTTTAATTCTTTAAAATTCATATGGATACCATTTTTTTGCCGGAAATTTTTACAAAGGTACGGTAAATTCGGGCGTAACCAGAGGTGTAGTGTTCATAACGGGTTATCTGTTGTAAAATTCAATAAATCAGTTATATAGGAAAGTTGATTTTTAAGAATTTGTCATATAAAACACTTCAAAATTGGCTTAATCTTAACGCCCCGATTTTAAATATAATTCCAATATTCATTAAATTAGGGCTGCTTTAGTTTTATCCATTGCTCAACTTGAGCATTGGCTGTATATTAAAATGGTCTTCCGAAAATCCCATTTGTCAAATTGGTTGTTTTGGGATGACAGAAATCTCCCCCTAGTTAGTATATTTTTATTAGTGAAACTCAATTTTGAGAAGTCAATAAGACGCACTGAAAATTGTAAGTTGAACTAATCCCGCCGAAAAAGGCGGGATCTAGGTTCAATACCTCGACCCTTGGGTCGATTCCTTTTATTGGGTTCAGGGCCTGCCTTTGTCGGCAGACAGGCTTGCCCTGAGGTTTAATACCTTTTATTGTTGGCGATTAGAATTATCACAGTATTGATACGGAAAGAATTGTAATACTGTGATTGATGACAAATTCAAAAGTCCATTGGAATTATTTTTCGGATAATCCAGGACGCGGAGATTGTAATTCGCTTCTAGATATACTTCAATAGGATCGATTAATCTAAAATGTTATTTATTATGGAAAATAGAAAAATTATAGCTGTAGTAGGGGCCACTGGGGCCCAAGGAGGAGGATTGGTCCGCTCAATCCTAAATGTAGGAAAAAAGGAATTTGCGGTTAGGGCCATTACCCGAGACGCAAATTCCCCAAAAGCCAAGGAGTTAAAGCAATTGGGTGCCGAGGTGGTGCAGGCCAATGTAGACGATAAGGATAGTATTGTCAAGGCATTTAAAGGTGCTTACGGAGCTTATTGCGTAACATTTTTTTGGGAACATTTTTCACCGGAAAAAGAGATGGAGCATGCAATAAATATGGCTTTGGCGGCCAAGGAAGCGGGGTTGGAACACGTAATATGGTCAACGCTTGAGGATACCCGTAAATGGATTCCTTTAGATGATAAGCGGATGCCGACCCTGATGGAGAAGTACAAAGTTCCGCATTTTGATGCCAAGGGCGCTTCCAATGCCTACTTTGAAAAAAGTGGAGTTCCTTATACTTTGCTGTTAACATCGTTCTATTGGGACAATTTTATTTATTTTGGGCTTGGCCCCACAAGGGGAATGGACGGAAAATTGAGGATTACAATGCCAATTGGCAATGCCAAGCTTCCGGGAATTGCCGCAGAGGATATAGGTAAATCTGTCTTGGGGATCTTTAAAGCAGGAAAAAAATATCAAAATAAGACAGTGGGGATTGCTAGTGAGCAGCTTACTGGAAAACAAATGGCCGAAGCTATTACTAAAGTGATAGGGGTGGAAATCGGATTCAACGATATTGCTGCCGATGACTACAGGAAACTTGGTTTTCCCGGAGCCGATGACCTTGGGAATATGTTCCAGTTTAATAAGGAGTTCGAAGATAATTTTTGCAAATCACGGGACGTGAAATTGACAAAAGAATTAAATCCACAATTAATGTCTTTTGACACCTGGTTGTCCAAAAATAAAAGAAAATTGGAATCTGTCATTAAGGGAGAAGCCGCTACTGCTTAAGGAAGAACTATTATTTTTTGTGGAGTTTTAAAAAGAAGAAGCATTGATTTTTCAATGCTTCTTTTGCTGTAAACCGATTCACTTTTAATGTTTTTTAATGAAGTGGTTCATGAAATCTTTTCTTAATGAACTACCAAATTGCCATTGTATTCATAATGCAATGGAAAAATGCTAGGCTTTGTTTTTGGGATTTTTAATTTCTCCAAAATGGGCATAAGTGTTTTTCCAAAGGCTTCAAAACGTTCTGCCGATTCCCAGATATCAAAAATCAACATTCCATTAGGTGTTTTGGCAGCATGGTGGTGCAGCAATCCTTTGGGGCTGGTCTGACCAGATTTTCTTATTTCATCCCAACATTGGTCAAACTGTTTTGTGGTCATGCCACGGAAATCGAATTGAACCATAACTTTTTTCATAGTATAGAATTTATTTCCTACTCGTCTGGCTTTTCGGTTACGCCCCGTTTTTTTAAGGGGTTGCTGGACTCCTCTTAGTTGTAAATAATTCCAATAAATGCAGTACTTGAAACTTAACTTGAGGGGAGGTGATGGACTGTAAAAAAGGTTTGATAAGTAATTATCTTGAATTTATAATAAATTCATTATCAGTCGATTAAATTAGAAATAACAACTAAAGTTACTGATTAGATCTAAGGGTAGTCTGTTAATTGTGATATCGTTAACGTAATTGTGAACGGGAATTTTTGGGTTTACAAGGTCAGTAAACCGTAATTTCTTAAAGTCTGTAAAGGTTTGGAATACCAGAACAGCTCAAAATTTTCAAACTGCAATTCAAAGTCGGTTTTAAGCTGGCCATAGGTAGATATTTTTCCATTTGCGATCAACATATTGGCTAAAGTGTCCCTTAGCCATTCCCCATGTTCGTAATCTACAGTTATGCTCATGGAGCTTGCCTTGTCATGAAAAGTCATTTTAAGCAGTTTCCAGCTATGTCCTTTTTTGGATTTTGTAATGGTCTCCACGAGGGGCGTGTTTCCCAACCACACTATTTTGGCATTGGGTTTGGTGTTTAGGGCAGGCTCTTCGGCAAGTGCATTTTCTATATAGTTTGGTGCTATGGCGGTTTTCGGGATTTTAAAATCGAACCATTCTTGCAAGGGATGGTCTAAACAAATGCCGTGCATAAAGTTAAAGAGGGATTTTTTTAATCCATAACTAAACTGCTCGTGATCAATTCCCGTGGTATCCGTGAACTGGATGTCATTATTGGCAAAAGTTATATGCTGATAGTCCGGTATAATGTGATATTTTTCGGGATTGAGACCTACTGGGCTATGGGCGGTAAGGGCAAATTGATGCCAGAATCCAGATTGTAATATCCCCAATTGAAACATTTGTCGCACCATTTCCAAACTATCTACCGTTTCTTGGACCGTCTGGGTAGGGTAGCCGTACATAAGATAACAATGGACCATAATACCCGCTTCCGTAAAATTGCGGTTTACCCTGGCTACCTGCTCCACGGTAACCCCTTTTTGGATCAACGCCAACAATCGGTCCGAAGCCACCTCCAAGCCTCCGGAAACGGCTATACAGCCCGACGCCTTTAGTAATTTGCAGAGATCCTGGCCAAAGCTCTTTTCGAACCTAATATTGGTCCACCAGCTAACGGTTAGATTTCGTTTTATGATTTCCAGTGCCAAGGCCCTCATTAAGGCTGGGGGTGCGGCTTCATCCACAAAATGAAATCCTGTTTCGCCGGTTTGTGCAATGAGCTCCTCCATACGGTCTACCAATAGTTTGGCCGCAATGGGTTCGTAGATTTTTATATAGTCCAAGGAGATATCGCAAAAGGTACATTTGCCCCAATAGCAACCGTGTGCCATGGTAAGTTTGTTCCAACGGCCATCGCTCCACAAACTGTGCATCGGATTTGCAATTTCTATGACTGAGATGTACTTGTCCAGTAACAAGTCCGAATAATCCGGGGTACCTATCTCACTTTGTTTGTAATCTGATTTTGTGGAGAGATTGTTGTAAAATACTGCGTCCTCCTTTATTAGAAAGGTTCTTTTTAGAAGGGTGGTACTTTCGGTGGATCTGGATTCCAAGCAATGGGCCGTTAACAGTTCCAAAGGTAGTTCCCCGTCATCTAGCGTGATATAATCAAAGAACTTAAAAACCCTTGTATCTGTAAGGGACCTGAGTTCCGTATTGGGGAATCCCCCACCCATACTTACTTTAATTTTGGGATAGTTCTGCTTTATAAATTGGGCACATCTAAACGCACTGTATAGGTTGCCAGGGAAGGGAACGGAAAAACAGACCAACTTGGGCTTAACCGTAATGAGTCTCTCGGCCAAAATGTCCAGGGTCAATTGGTCTATATAGGTGATGTTATTTTGTAAATGCTGGTAGAGTTCATCAAAGGAATTGGCGCTCCTTCCCAATCGCTCTGCGTAACGACTAAAACCAAAATTTTCATCAATACATTCCACAATAAAATCGGACAGGTCTTCCAGATATAGCGTGGCCAAGTGTTTTGCCTTATCCTGATGCCCCATACTGCCAAAGGCCCACTCCAAATCATCCAATTGGTCAAATCTTACTGCCTGAGGCAAAAAGTTGGGAGTACATATTTGCCTGGCAAAGGTGGCATTATGTCCCTGTAAAAACGAAACAACGGAATCTATGGTCTTTAAATAATCTTCTTTTAAGGCGTAAATTCTATGGCAGTTGTCCGAGCTAATGGAATTGTTGGCCTGGGCACGGTCAAAAATATCCCGGAGTCCGTCCTTGGAGAAAATTTTTAATATAACCTCAATACCTAAATCCATTTGAAAAGCACTGATGCCCTTGGTGTTTAAAAAGCCTTTTAAATAGGCCGTTGCCGGATAAGGGGTGTTCAACTGGGTAAAGGGAGGTGTTATTAAGAGGAGGTCTTTCGCCATGGAATAATTGTGTACAATGATGCAAAGATAGGGGTGTTTGGGGTAATGGGAATATTTAATTTCTCTGTTATAGAATCAATTTTTCTAGAAATGGTACGGTCTTGGCAACGAATATAAATTGAAGGAACAAAAAAAACTCCGGTAATCAGCCGGAGTTTATTCATCAATCAAAAAACGAACAGTCATGATAACTGTTGTTACTGTGTACAATTTACAATTTTTGCAATAGCTTTCCTATGGGGACAAGCGATTGGGCAAAAATTTTAATTGTTTGGATTAACCAAGATATGTTTTTAGGATCTTGCTTCTGGAAGTGTGTTTTAGCCTTCTAATAGCTTTTTCCTTTATTTGACGGACCCTTTCCCTTGTAAGGTCAAAAGTCTCTCCAATTTCCTCTAAGGTCATGGAATGTTGTCCTGCCAAGCCAAAGTACAAACGAATTACATCCGCTTCCCTTGGAGTCAAGGTTTCCAAAGCTCTTTCTATTTCGGTTCTAAGCGATTCGTGCAACAATTCCCTGTCCGGATTTGGTGATTCACCACTACGCAATACATCGTAAAGGTTGGAATCTTCACCGTCTATTAAAGGAGCATCCATGGATACGTGGCGCCCGGAATTTTTAAGTGATTGTTTTACATCCTCCACGGTCATGTCCAATTCCTTGGCAATCTCTTCCGCAGAAGGTTGTCTTTCATGGGCTTGCTCCAAGAAAGCAAAGGTCTTGTTGATCTTATTGATAGACCCGATCTTGTTCAAAGGTAGTCTTACAATACGGGATTGTTCCGCCAAAGCCTGTAATATGGACTGGCGAATCCACCATACCGCATAGGATATGAATTTAAAACCACGTGTTTCATCAAAACGTTGTGCAGCTTTTATCAAGCCAAGGTTACCTTCGTTGATCAAATCCGGAAGGGTCAAACCTTGGTTTTGGTATTGCTTTGCAACGGAAACCACAAATCGTAAATTGGCCTTGGTCAATTTCTCAAGTGCACGTTGATCACCTGCCTTGATCCGTTGTGCCAATTCTACTTCTTCATCTGCCGTAATCAAATCAACCTTACCAATTTCCTGTAAGTATTTATCCAAAGAAGCAGTTTCTCTATTGGTAACCTGTTTTGTAATTTTAAGCTGTCTCATCGAAATTTTTTCTATCTAAATTATGTGCATTAAGCATAAGCTGCATTAGGTTATACGTACAAAAGTTGGAAATGTTACAATTGGTCCGTTTTATTTTGGTTTTTTAGACAAAATGCATAAAAAAAGCCACGCTCTCCCTTAAAAAAGGTGAAAACGTGGCTTTGGTATTGTGACCGTTATTTAAAAACTAGTCCCTTCTTGGCTTACGATCCCTATCTCTATTTCTATCGTTGCCTCTGTCATTTCTACCGCGATCTTCCCGTGGTGGTCTTTCCTTAAAGCCTTCAGGTTTTGGCAATAAAGCCTTACGTGAAACTTTTTCTTTTCTTGTCCTTGGGTCTACACCAAAGTATTTAACATCAAAAACATCTCCCATATTTACCACATCGGAAACATTTTCTGTTCTTTCCCAGGCCAATTCGGATACGTGAAGCAATACTTCGTTACCAGGAGCATCGGTATATTCCACAACGGCACCAAAATCCAACATTTTGATGACCTTTACTTCGTAAGCGCTACCAACCTCTGGTTTAAACAATAATGAATCGATTTTGGCAAGAACCATATCAATACCTTCTTGTGAGGTACCCAATATTTCAACTATACCTTCTTCGGTAACCGGATCTTCATTGATAACGATAGTTGTTTTGGAAGCTTTTTGTAATTCTTGGATTACTTTTCCTCCAGGTCCTATCAATGCCCCAATAAATTCGCCAGGTATAACCCTGGTAACCATCTTAGGTGCATGTGGTTTAACATCGGCATTAGGTGCTGCAATGGTATCTACCAATTTGCTTAGGATGTGCAAACGTCCCGCTCCGGCCTGCTTTAGTGCATTGACCAAAATTTCATAGGATAATCCCTTTACTTTAATGTCCATTTGGCAAGCGGTGATTCCGTCTGCAGTACCTGTTACTTTAAAGTCCATATCCCCAAGATGATCTTCATCACCAAGTATATCGGACAATACAGCGTATTTTCCTGAGTCGCTATCGGAAATCAATCCCATGGCAATTCCGGATACCGGTTTCTTTAATTGTACCCCAGCGTCCATCAATGCCATAGTTCCGGCACAGACCGTTGCCATGGAAGACGAACCGTTGGATTCCAATACCTCGGATACCACACGTACTGTATAAGGACAATCCTCAGGGACCATACCTTTTAAGGCACGTTGGGCCAAGTTACCATGTCCAACCTCTCTACGGGAAGTACCTCTAATAGGTCTTGCTTCTCCAGTTGAGAATGGAGGGAAGTTATAATGTAGATAGAAAGTTTCCTCTCCTTCAAACGATGGCATGTCTATTTGGTTGGCTTCCCTTGAAGTTCCCAAAGTAACCGTTGCCAAAGCTTGGGTTTCTCCACGAGTAAAAATTGCGGAACCGTGGGTTGATGGTAAATAATCAACTTCACACCAGATTGGTCTAATTTCATCTGTTTTTCTACCGTCCAAACGTAGTCCGTCATTCAAGGTAAGATCCCTAACCGCAGCTTTTTCAGCTTTGTAGTAGTATCTGGAAACCAAATCCCCGAAATCTGCCAATTCCTCTTCAGAAAAAGTAGCTTTTATTTCTTCTTTTATGGCGTCGAATGCTGCACTTCTTTCGTGCTTTGCTGAACCGGCTTTTGCAATGGCATAAACCTTGTCATAAGCCATGTCGTGGATTTTCTTGGCCAAATCCTCATCTTCCCTTTCTGGCTCGTATTCACGAACTTCTTTTCTGCCAAATGCTTCTGCCAACCTAAGTTGGGCAGCACATTGTACCTTAATGGCATCATGGGCAAATTTAATGGCTTCCACCATTTCCTCCTCGGAAATCTCCTTCATTTCACCTTCAACCATCATAACAGAATCTGCTGAAGCACCGATTACCATATCGATATCCGATACCAATAATTGGGCCCTGGTTGGATTGATTATGAATTCACCATCAATACGACCAACACGCACCTCTGAAATAGCACATTCAAATGGGAAATCTGAAAGTTGGATGGCGGCAGAAGCGGCCAATCCCGCCATAGCATCTGGCATAACATCCTCATCATGGGACATTAGTTGGATCATCACCTGGGTTTCAGCATGGTAATCCTTAGGGAATAGTGGACGTAAAACACGATCCACCAATCTCATTGTCAATACTTCACCGTCACTTGGTCTTGCTTCTCTCTTGAAGAAACCTCCTGGGTAACGACCTGAAGCTGCAAATTTTTCACGGTAATCTACCGTTAGTGGAAGGAAATCCACATCACTTTGTTTGTAATTGGAAACTACTGTACATAACAACATACATTTTCCAGACTGAACAACAACAGAACCATGGGCCTGTTTTGCCAATTTTCCGGTTTCGATAGAAATTTCCCTACCGTCACCAAGGTCAATGACCTCTCTAAATACTTTTGGTATCATAAATACGAATTAAAACCTGTCTCATTACAGGTTTGTTAAACAATGGTCTTTCGTCTGTTATAGACGCGTTGTTGTGTTGTAGTTGTGTGTTGTTGACCAATGAAAAACTATGTGCAAGCTTTTTGTTTGTGCCCTAAGGTAAACCTCCGGGACTTTACAATAGTATTGAAAAACAATAATATTGATATTGTAAAAAAGGGGAAAGTAACACTTTCCCCTTTTGGTAAATTATTTTCTAATTCCTAATTCTTTAATTATAGCACGATATCTAATGATATCTTTTTTAATCAAGTAATCTAGAAGAGATCTTCTCTTACCTACCAACTTTACCAAAGAACGCTCCGTGTTAAAATCCTTACGGTTCTTTTTTAAATGCTCTGTTAAGTGGTTGATTCTGTGGGTAAACAAGGCAATCTGCCCTTCAGCAGAACCTGTGTTTTTTTCTTCCCCGCCGTGTTTCTTAAAAATCTCGGCCTTTACTTCTTTAGTTAAATACATTCCAATATTATTTTAATGATTTTTATGTACATGATTGATTTTCAATCAGGGCGCAAAGATAGACTTTTTTTTAGAAACCTTGTGCAATCCTAATATTTTTTGAAAGGTGTATTAAACTTTTTTAATTATCCGGCGTCCTATTATAAAACGTTAAAGAAATGTTATTGCAAATGGGCAGTAACGGATCTTAATGCTGGCCAGCGACAGAATTGAAATTTTTCTTATTGTAAACATTTAAATCAAAACAGATGAAAAAAAGTCTCAAAAAATCGAACTTAACAGGATGGTTGCTAATGGTCTTATTGGTAATGGGTTCCTGTAACAATGAAGAGTCAAACAGTGTGGAAGAGGATACCACTTTTGAAATTGCCGAACTTGTGGCTAGCGATGAAGCCGATTTAATTTCGGAGGAAATTGCCAACATAGGAGAAGATGTTTATGCCACTGAAGAGATCAGGGCTACCTCAAAATCGTTCTTTCTTTCCAATTATTTGCCAGAATGTGTCGTAATAACAACAGTGGTTACCAATGACACAAAAGATACTTCCATTGATTTTGGTGGGGGTTGCGAGATGCCCAATGGCAATCTATTAAGTGGAATTATACATTTAAGTTATGCCAAGGACATGGATGCGGCAACCAAGACCATTGTTCTTTCCTTGGAGAATTTCACCTTTAATGAGGTGGCTGTAACAGGGGGAGCCACTTTGGTGCGAAATCGTGCCAACGACAACGGTAACCCCCAATCTGATGCCGTTGCCAGTTATAACGGGGTATGGCCAGACGGAAGTGTTGCCAGTTTTACAGGAAATAGGACACGGGAATGGGTAGAGGGTTATGGTTCCAGATTTTGGGCCGATAATGTTTTTCTTATTTCCGGTGAAGGTACCTATACCAATAAAGCGGGTGATGTTTATTCCAGGGAAACTATAAGCTCCCTGCGCTGGGAATTGTCCTGCCGGTTTATTGTTAGCGGGGTCTTGGAGATTTCTAAAAATGATACCACAGCGAGTCTCGATTTTGGAGACGGCACTTGTGATGCCAAGGGAACCTTGACCCTTCCAAATGGGGAAACCACGGAAATTTTTCTAAGAAGGTTTAATAAGTAGGAATGCTTAAATAAAAAAGGCCCTGATCATGATAAGGGCCTTTAATTTTTATACTCTAACAGGGTTATTTTCTATTAAATCTATATAAAGATTAATTTTCTTCTTAAGGTCCCTGCGATGGACAATAAAATCTAAAAATCCATGTTCCTGTAGGAATTCGGCAGTCTGAAACCCTTCCGGTAATTCTTTACCGGTAGCTTCTTTCACCACACGCGGACCAGCAAAGCCGATCAAGGCCCCAGGTTCGGAAATATTTATATCCCCAAGCATAGCATATGAAGCTGTTGTTCCTCCAGTGGTGGGATCCGTGCACAAGGAAATATAAGGGATGCCGGCATCCGCAAGCTGTGCCAATTTAGCCGATGTCTTGGCCAATTGCATAAGGGACAATGCTGCTTCCATCATACGTGCACCTCCAGATTTGGAAATCATGACAAAGGGGATTTTCTTTTTGATGGAATGATCGATACCCCTTGCTATTTTTTCTCCTACCACACTTCCCATAGAACCACCAATAAAGCTGAAGTCCATACAGCAAATAACTACATCCTTTCCAAGGGATTTGCCCACTCCGGTCCTAACGGCATCCTTAAGGCCTGTTTTTGCTTCGGCCGCCTTTAATCTTTCCACATACTTTTTGGTGTCCTCAAATTTCAAGGGATCCTTGGAAGTAAGTTTTGCATCCAACTCGGTAAACTTGTTGTTGTCGAAAAGAATTTCGAAATATTCCTTACTACCTATTCGTACATGATAATCATCCTCTGGGCTAACATAAAAATTCTTTGCCAACTCATCGGATTCAACAATTTTTCCGGTAGGTGATTTGTACCAAAGGCCCCTTGGGGTATCCTTTTTCTGGTCCGTTGCAGTTTGTATTCCTTTTTCCTTTCTTTTAAACCAAGACGACATAAGCTTTCTATTTGGGTTGGGGGATTATAGGGTATTCACATTATTAAGGTCCTCAAAAGCCTTTTTAAGACGTGTAACAAACGTTTTTTCTCCTTCTCTTAACCAAACACGTGGGTCGTAATGCTTTTTGTTTGGCTCGTCGGCACCGTTTGGATTACCGATCTGGGATTGTAAATAGTCCTTTTTACCTTGGATATAGTCCCTGATCCCTTCAAGGAAGGCATACTGTAAATCGGTATCAATATTCATTTTAATAACACCATATCCTATAGCCTCACGTATCTCCTCAACGGTAGATCCCGATCCACCATGGAATACGAAATCTATATGGTTGTGTTCAACACCGTATTTCTCCGTGACAAATTCTTGCGAATTTTTAAGGATCTTTGGGGTCAATTTTACGTTTCCAGGCTTGTAAACACCGTGTACATTACCAAATGCGGCGGCAATGGTAAATTTAGGGCTCACTTTGGAAAGCTCTTCGTAGGCATAGGCAACCTCTTCCGGTTGTGTATATAGTTTGGAATCGTCCACATCCGTGTTGTCCACACCATCCTCTTCACCTCCTGTGATTCCCAATTCTATTTCCAGGGTCATTCCCATCTTGCTCATTCTGGCAAGATATTTTTTGCAAATTTCAATATTCTCTTCTATTGGCTCCTCCGATAGGTCTATCATGTGTGAGCTGTATAACGGTTTTCCCGTTTCCTTGAAATGTTTTTCACTTGCATCCAACAAACCATCTATCCAAGGCAATAATTTTTTGGCACAATGGTCTGTGTGCAATATAACGGTTGCACCATAGGCTTCGGCCAATTGATGAACGTGCTTTGCTCCTGCAACGGCACCCAAAATAGCGGCTTGCTGACCGTCATTGGATAAGCCTTTTCCGGCATTGAACTGTGCTCCTCCGTTCGAGAACTGTATAATTACTGGAGCATTTAAACTGGCAGCAGTTTCCAAAACTCCGTTTATAGTGTTCGATCCTATAACATTAACAGCAGGTAGGGCAAATCCTTTTTCTTTAGCATAATTGAAAATTTTCTGTACCTCATCTCCGGTTGCAACTCCTGGTTTAATATTGTGTGCCATATTCTTGTTTTAGTGTAGTTAATTAAAAAGATGGGACAAAAGTAATAAAATAATCAGCTTTAAAAAGGATAATTTATACCTATGTTGAATACTGCGTTGGATAGATTGTAGTCCCTAAACCATCTTTTTGAAGATTCTTCAGCGGGATTATAAGTTTTAAGACCCATATCCAACCTGAATACAAAATACGTAAAATCGTAACGAATTCCAAGACCGGTTCCCAAAGCGATGTCTGCCAAGGAGCCCAAATTTTCGAAGGTGGCCTTCTCATCGGTAACATTGTCCAGGGCATTCCAGATGTTACCCGCATCGGCAAATAGGGCCCCTTTAATATCGCCAACTATTGGAAACCTATATTCCAAATTGAAGGCGATTTTTAAATTTGCTTCGTTAAAGTCGTTTACGTCTTCAGTTCTGCCTGGTCCCAGGGAATAAGGCAGCCAGGCGCGGTTGTCGTTGGAACCGCCGGCAAAATAACTTCTTACGAAGGGTATGTTGTCCGAATTTCCATAGGGTATCGCAATACCAAAGAAACTCCTAAAAGCCAATACATTTGTCCTTGAAGTGCTCCAATGTTTTATGTAGTCGAATTCGGTTTTTATATATTGGGAAAAGGGGACGTTAAATACCAAGAGCTTGTCGTCATCACTAGTGTAGAATGGAATTATTTTGGATATTCCGGACAATAGGTTCCCTGCACTTTCCAATTTGAACCTAAACTGATAGAAATCGTTATCAGCTGTGCCAGTTTTATTGTTTTTGGTAAAAGTGTAATTGCTTGCGAAAATTAAGTTGTTTTCAGTAAGCCTTATTCGCCTTTCCTCAATACTGCTCACATCCTCAAAATCCGTGTCGCTGGAAGTGACATCTCCATTTAGAATGGCGTTGGTAAAGCCCGTAGTACCTTCAGGAATAATCAACTGGAGATCCGTACTGCCATCAACGGTCTCATAATATTGGGCCAGTGCGGGATCGGTTTCATAATTGTCGGCAATTTCATCCAAATTTTCATAGGTGCTCTCATATACTGCAAAGAACCGGTCTGGGTTTACATTGCGAACAAATTGGACATTTAGCAGTTCGGCAGCATTCTTTTTGAAATCTGTTGGGGACCAATTATATCCAAAAACAGTATTCAAGGTTTGCTTGTCCAAGCCAATATTCTGTTGAAAACTCGTTCCAATAGATAATTTGGTCTTGGGAAGCATGTAGTTGGGTATAATTCTGGATGTATTTACAAATGGGAACCAAATTCGAGGTAAATTAAGGTTGATATCGGCTCCCGTTTCCAATATGTTGAAAAAGCGGTTGTCCGCTATGTCCGGATCACTGGAAGCCCCAATGCTTATCCTTCCTGAAATGCTCAGGTTTTCTGCACCTTTGAACAAATTTCTGGCTTGTAAGGATGGACTAAACCCTATTCCTAAAAATTGAATATTGGAATGGGTTACATCAAAATCGGTACCTAATGAATATCTAGGACGCGGCGACAGATAGATATTGGCCGTTAATTCTGAAGCCGTACTATCAGCAACGAATTCAATATTGGGATATTTAAAAGTATTAAGGTTGGTAATTTGTCTATAGGTTCTAATCCGGTTAATTTCCCTGTAGATACTGTCCTTTTTTAAGAAAACGGCATCTGTAAGGGTTTTTGGCTTGTATCTAAGTTTTCCTTGGTAATAGATCGTGAAATCTTTATAATCCACCTTTTTTAGGCTGTCCAACCCATTGTTGAAGGTGTAGTTGGTGTAAATATTTATTTTCTTGAAGGTATGTACCTTGTATTCCGAAGTGGAAAGTGCGTTATCTGTCCTGGTTTTTAGATCTTCAATATTTAAAAGGATATCCATTTTTTGATTGTTCCCCAGTTTGGTGGTGTCTCCAATTAAATCGTAGGAAATGGAACTCTCTTGAAAGTTATGGATTCCGGTGTTTCTAAAAAGATTGGTCAATCGTTCCCTTTCACTATTAAAATTGTCGAGGTCTATCCGTTGCCCTGATTTTATAAAGGAATTACTCTTGTTTGCCTTGTTGATGGAGTCTAGGGCAGAGGAAGTAATATTCGTAGATACCGAGTCTATAAGATAAGGTGTGCCCAGATCTAACCTGTAGTTCATAATGGCCCGTTGCTTTCTAGCGCTGGTATCTATTTTATAGGTAGTGGAGTTATTAAAATATCCCTTACTTTTATAATAGGCGTTAAGTCTTTGCAACGACCTTCTTGTTCTTGAGGTGTCTATTATGGTTGGAGGTTCTCCAATATTCTTTAACCATACACTGGCTCCTTTGACCAAAAAGGACTCTCCCAATCTTTCCACCTGTTTTTTAGATAGTATATTGATTAGGCGCTGCTCTCTTTTTTCTTTTTTGTGCAACCAGACCTGATAGGAAGAATCTGGGTTTTTCTTGGCAAGGTTGTAAAGATTTAATCTTAGGGGGTATCCCAATAAGGTGCTGTTGGGTTTTTGAAAAATAAGGCTATGTATGTCTTCATCGGTAACTTTTACACTATCGGCATAAATTAGGTTTTTGGTCAATAGGAGTTCGTCATCGCCAACTCTTTTTATTGCATTGCAGGAGGTAATTGCAATTACTAGCAATAATAATCCTATTTTCGTAATGTTTAAATGCATACACGGCCGTGTCCTCATAGAAGTCAAAAATACATTATTTGTATGGTTGTTAAAAGCCAAATAAAATTTATAAAAAATTTACAGCAAAAAAAGTACCGAACGCAAAACAAGTTGTTTGTGGTGGAGGGGATAAAGACAGTTCGGGAACTGCTTAATTCTTCCCTGAAGGTCTATAAAATATATGTTACGGACAGCACCGTGTTGGAGTTTAAGGGAGACTTTGTTGAGGTGATAAGTGAGGGGGAATTGAAAAAAATGAGCGGATTGTCCACTCCAAATAAGGTCTTGGGCGTATTTCATTTTCCGGTACCCGAGCCATTGGATTTTTCTGATTGGATCATTGCTTTGGACGATGTTCGGGACCCTGGAAATATGGGTACTATTATTCGCCTTTGCGATTGGTTTGGGATCAAGAGCCTACTATGTTCATCCAATTCCGTGGATTGCTATAATCCTAAAGTTCTTCAGGCAACTATGGGATCCATAACCAGGGTAAATATTGTGTACGGAGATTTGAAAAGGATTTTCAGCAATTCCGAGGTTGCAGTGTACGGTGCGTTTATGGATGGTGTAGAGGTTTATAAGGAAAAATTTCCCAAAAGGGGAATATTGGTAATGGGGAATGAGGCCAATGGGGTGTCGGAAGCCATTGAGGCCTTGGTTGAGAAAAAAATTAGCATTCCACAGTTCGGGCCCAAAACTACTGAAAGTTTAAATGTGGCAACAGCCACTGCCATTTTGTTGAACGAAATTAGAAGGGGATAATTCTTTACTCAAAGGTAAAATTGATAAAAAGTCCCCTGGTCATCATTGCTTCAACATTGCCAGTCCATGGGCTATTGGGGTCATTATCGCGTATCAATTCATCATTAATGGCAAAAACTCCGCGGATAGAGGGAGTGAACTTGAAATATTCCAAATAGAAATCGATCCCAAAACCCATTTCGTAATAATAGGTGGTCTTTTTCATTCGGAAAGTGGCGCTGCTGTTGTCGTCCAAACTTTGTTCATTACTGCCCAGGTTTAATGAGGTTGACGCCCCGCCAACCAGAAATGGTTTCCAATTCCCCAGTCTTAGGGTGCTGACCTTTAGGAGCAAGGGAAAATTTATATAGGTCGATTTTACCTCCCTTATGGCATCCCTTTCGTTATCAAACCCTGGAAAGCCCAAATTTCTCTGGTTGTAGTGCAATCCAGGTTCGAAGCGAAGATCCAAAAATTTGTTAAGTCGCAGTTCCCCGATCAGCCCTACGTTAAATCCAAATGATTTGTCCACCAGAATATCGGGTAGATCGTCTTTGTATTCAAATTTAAAGTCATATTGGTTGAAGCCTAAAAAATATCCCCAATTTAGTAATGGCTTGTCCTCATTTTCAAGGTTCATTACGGGTTTTTCATTAAACTGGGCCATGGCCGTGTTGCCCAGGGTACAAAAAGCAATAAAAAGAACAAAAATATTTTTCATATTTTACTTTGTAGCTACGTAAATAGAGGCAACCCCAAATGTTTGGGGTCTATTGTCTATACCTATAAACCCAATTTTTGCCAAAATATTGTTGAACTGTTTTCCATAGGGGAAGGCAGCTGCGGATTCGGATAAATAGGCATAGGCACTGCGATCTTTGGAAAATAATTTTCCAATGGCCGGCAGTATGAATTTGGTGTAGAATTTATAACCTTGTTTGAAGGGCGTTTTTGTGGGAATGGAGGTTTCAAGAACTACAAATGAGCCTCCTGGCTTTAGGACCCGATATATTTCCTTGAGTCCTTTTTCAAGATTTTCAAAATTCCGTACTCCAAAGGCAACTGTAATGGCATCAAAGGAATTGTTTTCAAAGGGCAGATTTTCACTATCACCAACAATCATTTTGATAGTTTCCCCCAGTTTTTTTTCCAAAATTTTTCTTTTGCCAACTTCCAACATTCCTGGAGAGATATCCAAGCCGATAATCTCTTTGGCCCCTGTTTTGGTCATGTTAATGGCCAAGTCGCCCGTTCCGGTAGCAATGTCCAAAATTTTCGCAGGTTTTTTTTCGGAGACGATGGATACTACGCGCTTTCGCCATCTAATATCAATTCCAAAGGATATAACCCTGTTAAGCCCATCGTAATTTCCAGAAATGGTATCAAACATTTTTGTAACCTGTTCCTTTTTGCCTAGCGTTGAATCTTTATAAGGGGTCACCTTTTTATCCATAATCATTAAATTTTTGGTAAAGATACTATATAGACCTAAAGATATACTTCTAATTTTTACAATAAGAGATGACCTCTATCTGCTTAACTGGTGTATTTTAGAATACAACCCAATTTAATTATGTAATTTTGTCGCGCTTACAGTCAGATTTTAATTGAAATATGATTTAGCAAGCTTCTTTCCTATATGGGAAAAATGGATTGATTCGGAATTCGAAAAGGAGTTGTACAAAGGAAATAGATTTGGTTTATAATTAAATTTAGGATACTTGGGGTGTAAAACTATAACAACACAGGATTAACCATTAAATATTGTGTACTTCGATTGATGAAAAACAATTTATATAACAGATGAAAATTATTATTGCAGGGGCTGGTGAAGTAGGTTTTCATTTGGCCAAATTACTGTCCTACGAATCCCAGGATATTACTCTGATAGATAGTAATAAGGATAGTTTATCTTATGCAGACAGTCATTTGGATATTAGGGTGCTTAGGGGAGACGCTACTTCCATTGCCATTTTAAAGGATGCTCAGGTAGAGAGATCCGATCTGGTTATTGGAGTAACCTCTTCAGAGACCACTAATATTACTTTGTGCATGTTGGCAAAACAATTGGGATGTAAGCGTACCATAGCCCGTATCTCCAACGCTGAATTTATTCATAACAAGGAAGCCATTAGGTTTCCGGACTTGGGTATAGATGAACTTATTTCTCCGGAGGCTTTGGCAGCTACCGAAATTCAACTATTGTTGAATCAATCCGCATTTAACAATACTTACGAATTTGAGGAAGGTCTTCTGATCATGGTGGGTGTATCCTTGCCGAGTACCGCACCTTTTGTAGGAAAGACGGTAAAGGAGGCGGCCCAGATTTTTTCTGAACTACATTTTATGCCCATCGCCATTCAAAGGATGGGTACCCAATACACAATAGTGCCAAGGGGCGATACTGTTTTTAAGGATAATGATCAGGTGTATTTTATAACTTCCAGAGAGGGCTTGGATGAACTGTACAAGCTCACCGGGAAGGAGAAGAAGGAAATCAAAAACGTAATGATACTTGGTGGTAGTAAGGTAGGCTTTAAAACCGCCCGTGATCTTTGCAGAAATAAGTTTAACGTAAAGCTTATTGAGAAAAGTAAGGAAAAGGCTTTCGATTTGGCAGATGAGCTGCCCAATGCCCTCATCATTAATGGTGATGGTAGAAATGTAGAGCTTTTGGAAGAGGAAAATTTGGAGGCCATGGATGCTTTCGTGGCTGTTACAGGAAATTCTGAAACGAATATAATGTCTTGCTTGGTTGCCAAATCCAAAAATGTTAAAAAGACAATTGCCCTAGTGGAGAATATGGATTATTTTCAATTATCACACTCCATAGGAATAGATACCCTGCTTAATAAAAAGCTATTGGCTGCGAATAATATCTTCAGGCATATCCGTAAAGGCGAAATTGTAGCGATGACCAGGCTGAATAATTTAAATGCAGAGATTTTAGAATTCATTGTTAAGCCAACATCGCAGGTGAACGGACAAATAATTAGGGAGCTGGAATTTCCTGAGGAAGCTACCATTGGAGGGGTAATCCGCGATAATCAAGGGATTATTGCCTTAGGGGGATTTAGAATTACAGAAGGCGATAGGGTAGTGGTGTGTTGTTTGCCAAGTGCCATTCCGAAAATTGAAAAGCTATTCCTTTAGTATGGGCTTAAATTCGAAAATTATCTTTCACCTCATGGGATTGCTATTACTTTGTAATGGTTTTTTTATGATTTTGGCTGCAGTGGTAAGTGGAGTCTATGATGATGGAGCTACCTTGGATATTACCCTTGCGGCAGTGGTTACCATGCTTGTTGGTGTTTTGGCCATGTTCTATACGCGAAACCACAAAAAAGAGGTTAAGCGAAAGGAAGGATACATCATTGTTACTTTTGGTTGGTTGGTCATGTCCGCCTCGGGGATGTTGCCCTATCTTTTTTCAGGGGCCATTCCAGACGTCACCAATGCCTTTTTTGAGACTATGTCCGGGTATACCACTACTGGTGCTTCGGTGGTGGACGATATAGAGGTTTTGCCGGAAGGGATCCTATTGTGGAGGAGTTTAACCCATTGGATAGGTGGGATGGGGATTATAGTTCTTGCAATTGCTATTTTGCCTTTATTGGGTATTGGGGGAATGCAATTGTTTGCCGCTGAGGCTCCTGGGCCAAGTGGGGACAAATTACATCCAAGGATTACGGATACAGCCAAGCGACTTTGGTTGATTTACTTTAGCTATACCGTGGCCGAGACCCTATTGTTGAAATTGGCCGGAATGTCCTTTTTTGATGCAGTAAACCATTCTTTGGCAACCCTTTCCACTGGAGGTTTTTCTACCAAAAACGCCAGTATGGCTTATTGGAACGATCAACCTTTAATACAATATATTGTTATTTTGTTCATGTTTTTGGCCGGTAGCAACTTCGTATTAAGCTATTATGCCTTTAAGGGCAAGGTGCAAAAAGTGATAATGGATGAGGAATTTAAATTCTATTCCATTTTTATTTTTTGCTTTACCATAGTGGCCAGTTTGGTTGTTTATTTTCAGGCCAATGTACCGATGTCCAATTTTCATCCTATGGTTTTGGGAGAGGGGGAAAGTGCCTTTAGACATACCTTGTTTCAAGTGGTCTCGGTTATTACGACAACAGGCTTTGTTACTGCCGATTTTACTTCCTGGACGCCTTTTTTGACCATATTCTTTTTTGGACTGTTTTTCCTTGGGGGTTCTGCTGGTTCAACCGCAGGGGGCATCAAGGTGATGAGGCATTTGTTAATTATCAAAAATGGCCTATTGGAATTTAAGCGTACACTGCATACCAATGCCGTTATTCCTGTTCGCTATAATAACAAGACGGTACCCGAACACATCGTGTACAATATAATTGCATTTTTTGTACTCTATATGTTGTTATTTATCATTGGATCCTTGGTGCTTGGTGCACTGGGGTTGGACTTTGAAAGTGCCATTGGGGGGGCAGCCTCCTCGCTGGGGAATGTAGGTCCGGCCTTGGGTACTTTAAATCCGTTGGTCAATTTTAATAGCCTTCCGGCCCTGGGGAAATGGTGGTGTGGTTTTCTAATGCTCTTGGGTAGGTTGGAGCTATTCACAGTATTGATTCTGTTTTCTCCCTATTTTTGGAAGCGTACTTAGAATATTAAAAAAAAAGTAAAAAAAATGGACGTCGGTTAGGACGTCCATTTTTTTTAAGACTAAAGTCTGTATTATAAGACTGCCTTTATTCTGGCCATTGCTTCCCTTAGTTCCTTCTCTGAAGCCGCGTAGGAAATACGTATGCAATTATCATTTCCAAAAGCTTCACCGGTTACTGTAGCTACATTTGCCTTTTCCAAAAGGTAAAGCGCAAAATCGGAAGCATTATTGATCAATGTACCGTTAATTGTTTTTCCAAAGAAGCTGGAGATATCGGGAAATACATAAAATGCTCCCTCAGGGACATTAAGGTTAAATCCTTTTATTTCTCCCAATAGTTCCAAGACAAGATCGCGTCTCTTATGGAATTCGTCGATCATAAATTTAATGGAGGAAATTGGGGCATTAAGAGCGGCTATGGTTGCACGTTGTGCAATAGAATTGGCACCACTGGTAATCTGGCCCTGAAATTTGGTACAGGCCTTGGCAATCCAATCCGGACCTCCTATATATCCAATACGCCATCCGGTCATAGCAAATGCCTTGGAAACACCGTTTACCGTAATGGTTCGATCGTACATGCCTTCTATATTGGCAATACTTACATGTCCTCCTCTAAAATTGATATGTTCATATATTTCATCCGATACCACAAAAATGTTGGGATGCTTTCTCAATACTTTGGCCAAACCTTCCAACTCTTCCTGGTTGTAAACAGATCCACTTGGATTACATGGAGAGCTGAACCACATCATTTTGGTCTTAGGCGTAATGGCCTTCTCCAATTGTTCCGGAGTCATCTTAAAATCGGTGTCAATGCTTGTAGGTACTTCTACGGGCACACCTTGGGCCAATTTCACAATATCGCTATAACTTACCCAATAAGGAGCTGGTAGAATAACCTCGTCACCATCATTGAGCATAACCATAGCAATATTTGCCAAGGATTGTTTTGCTCCTGTAGAGACTACAATCTGGTTAAGGCCGTAAGTAAGTCCATTGTCCCGTTTAAATTTATTGGCAATGGCCTGCTTTAAATCGGCATAGCCGTCCACCGGGGAATAACTGCTGTAATTTTGGTCTATGGCCTCTTTGGCAGCTTCCTTGATGAAATCAGGGATATTAAAGTCAGGTTCCCCAAGACTTAAGCCAATGATATCTTTACCTTCATTTTTTAATTCTCTGGCTTTAGCGGCCATAGCCAATGTGGCCGAGGTGGACATGGAATTGATCCTATCGGATAAATGGTTCTTCATTTGTATATTATAATTTACTGATATTGAAATTTGGGTTTTTTGCCCAGTTCCTTTAGATGTTTGAAGTGCGAAATTATAGCTTTTCTTGTAGTTTTATATTCGTTGTATGGCAAATTAAACTCATTTGCGGTCTCTTTAACAATTTTGGCAATTTTTGTGTAATGTATATGACTAATATTTGGGAAAATATGATGCTCCACCTGATGGTTTAAACCTCCTGTAAACCAGTTTACTATACGGTTTTTGGTACCAAAGTTTACGGTGGTGAACAATTGATGGATGGCCCAAGTATTTTTCATAGTACCGTCCTTCTCTGGAAGTGGCGTTTCCGCTTCGTCCACAACATGTGCCAATTGAAAAACTACGCTCAGAATTACTCCTGCAACATAATGCATTATGAAAAATCCTAAAAGAATTTTCCACCACGCAATATCTAGAAATACCATGGGTAACACGATCCAGATGGTTAGATATATAAGCTTGGTTACTACCAGCATACTCCAGTTCATAAACGGATTAGGGAACTTGCCATAGGCCAATTTTCTTTTGGTATAGCGGTACATCTGTTGAAAATCCGTGGTTATGGCCCAGTTAAATGTAAGAAGGCCATAAAGGAAGATGGAGTAAAAATGTTGAAATTTATGGAATCTGTGCCACTTGGCATGCTTTGAAAACCTAAGGATCCTTCCTGCTTCCAAATCCTCATCGTGTTCGTGGATATTGGTGTAGGTGTGGTGCAATACGTTGTGTTGAACCTGCCAGTTGTAAACGTTACCCGCCAGGATGTAGATACTTCCGCCCATGAGTTTGTTTACCCATTTTTTATTGGAATAGGAACCGTGATTTCCATCGTGCATTACATTCATCCCAACTCCGGCCATGCCCACTCCCATAGTAATGGTGAGCAATAAATTCGCCCAATTTGGAAGCCCTAGGGTTAGGATTAGAAAATAGGGGGCCAAAAATAAGGCAAACATTACTGCGGTTTTTAAGTGCAATTTCCAGTTCCCTGTTTTTTTAAGGTTGTTTTCCTTGAAATAATCATTAACACGCTTATTTAGGGTTTTGAAAAACTGTGCAGAGTCTTTTCTTGAAAATCTTATGGGTTTATTGTCCATGATTTAATTTTTTGTAAATATAAGGCAAATACAGCCCAAATTATGTATAACTGCTTTGTTAAAACGTAGGCCATGCCCATTAAAGTGCTATTTTTGCAAAAATTTAACGAATCATAATGGACTACACAATCATTTATAAATATTTTCCAGATTTAACGGATTTGCAGAAACAGCAAATTGAAAAATTGCAACATTTGTACCAGGATTGGAACGTAAAGATAAATGTAGTCTCCAGAAAGGATATAGATGAGCTGTATTTGCGACATGTGCTCCATTCATTGGCAATTGCCAAGTTTCAAAAATTTAATCCCGGGGCGGAAGTTTTGGATGTAGGAACCGGAGGTGGGTTTCCTGGGATTCCCTTGGCCATTTTATATCCCGAGACCCATTTTACACTGGTTGATGCCATTGGAAAAAAGATCAAAGTAGTTCAGGAAGTTGTTGCGGGATTGGAAATTGAAAATGTCACCGCGGTTAATTCGAGAGTTGAAGAGATTAAGGGGCAGTTCGATTTTATTGTTAGTAGGGCAGTAGCGGCAATGCCGACATTTACGCATTGGGTGAAAGGGAAAATAAAAAAGAAATCCGAACACGAACGTAAGAATGGAATCCTCTATTTAAAAGGAGGGGATCTTGAAGAAGAATTAAAGGAATACCGTACCGTTGAAGTCTATGATCTTTCGGCAATATTTGAAGAGGAATTCTTTGAAACCAAAAAATTGGTTTACTTACCCGTAAAATTTAAGGGCTAATTTTATAGACTTAACATGTGGTAATAAGACTCCCTACAAGTTTTGGCGTATGCCTTAATGTAATTGGGGATATTCCTAAATGAAAAACTTTTCGATTTTTTCGGAGTTTTGTTTTCGATACTTTCTTTCATGACTTTGGGCTTTAGAGTTAACTTTAAATTCACTGTAAATTTACAATAAGTTAACGTTAAATTTACATTATAATTGTGTGAAAGCTGGTTTAATTTATGTTAAATCTATCCTTTTGCCCGGTATTATTCCGAAATTGATGGCTTTAGTCTGCCCAAATTAAGGGCTTTAGGAGTAAAATGACTGTTAAGAGCGAGTGGATTTATATAATAGGCAAGGCCCGTATCTGCACTAAGCAAATACGGGCCTTGTTTATTTATTTGTATTCCCTTATCCCAGGAATGGATATCTATAATCTACTGGAGTAACAAAAGTTTCCTTTATAAGCCTAGGGGAAACCCAACGCAAAAGGTTTTGTGCGGAACCAGCCTTGTCATTGGTGCCGGAAGCTCGTGCACCACCAAATGGTTGCTGTCCTACAACGGCACCTGTAGGTTTGTCATTAATATAAAAGTTGCCGGCACAGTTCTGTAATGCTTTGGTTGCTTCGGCAATAGAATAACGATCCCCAGAGAGTACGGCACCCGTAAGTGCATATTCGGAGGTGCTATCTACCAAGGTAAGCGTTTTGGACCAATCCTTGTCCTCATACACGTAAATAGTGACCACAGGGCCGAAAAGTTCGGTTTCCATAGTGGTATATTTTGGGTCGGTGGTTACGATTACGGTAGGCTCTATGAAGTAGCCCTTGGATTTGTCATAATTTCCGCCCACATAAATTTCGGCATTCTTGTCCTTTTTGGCTTGGTCAATGTACTTTGCCAATTTGTCAAAAGAAGCTTCATGGATAACCGCCGTAATAAAGTTGCCCATATCCTCGGGAGAACCAGGTTTGTTGAACGATTCTACATCAGCCTTTACGTATTCCAATATTTCCTTGGATGTGGATTTTGGAAGATAAACCCTGGAGGCCGCACTACATTTCTGGCCTTGGAATTCAAAAGCTCCCCTCGCAATGGCAGTTGCAACCTGTTTTGTGTTGGCGGTAGGGTGTGCAATTATAAAATCCTTGCCCCCAGTTTCACCTACAATCCTAGGATAGGTTTTGTATTTGTGGATATTGTTTCCAATTTGTCTCCACAATTCCTTAAATACATGGGTGGATCCTGTGTAGTGGATTCCGGCGAAATCCGGACTGTCCAAAGCTACTTTTGTAATCATTACAGGATCTCCGTAAACCACATTGATAACGCCATCGGGTAGTCCGGCTTCCTTAAAGATATCCACGATTACCTTGGCAGAAAACACCTGACTATCACTAGGTTTCCATAATACCACATTTCCCATCATTGCCGCACTTGCTGGAAGGTTTCCGGCAATTGCAGTGAAATTAAATGGGGTTATGGCGTATATGAAGCCTTCCAAAGGTCGGTATTCCACCCTGTTCCAAATACCTTCCGCAGAATCTGGCTGTTCCTCGTAGATCTGCGACATATATTCAACGTTGAAACGAAGGAAATCTATAAGTTCACAGGCAGAATCAATTTCGGCCTGATGTATATTTTTTGATTGCGCAATCATAGTTGCGGCATTGATCTTTGCCCTATATGGTCCCGAAATCAATTCAGCGGCCTTTAGGAATATGGCAGCACGTTGCTCCCACTCCAAATCTGCCCATTTTTTCCTAGCTTCCAAAGCGTTGGATACAGCATTGGATACATCTTCCTTGCTGGCAGTATGGTACTGGCCAACTATGTGCTGATGGTCGTGGGGAGGGGAAATAGTTCTGGTGTTTCCAGTTTTAATATCTTTTCCGCCAATGTACATTGGAATGTCTACCTTGCCATTGAAATAGGCACTGTATTGCTTTAGTACTTCTTCCCGCTCTGGAGTGCCCGGGGCATAACTTTTAATAGGTTCGTTGTATGCCGTGGGGACTTGAAAAAATCCTTTGCCCATGATATTCTTTTTTAAGTTCAAATTCACGGTAAAGGTACTAAATGCGTCAGCGAAAATAAAACGGATCAATCCTAAAAGTTGTGTGTGAATTGAAAATAGAATAAGAT
>TARA_R100000935_G_scaffold4464_6_pt1 | contig 43810 bp, 46 predicted proteins | sample TARA_R100000935 | Tara Oceans TARA_R100000935 (sample SAMEA2621502) | marine metagenome | biome: marine biome (ENVO:00000447); feature: surface water layer (ENVO:00002042); material: "saline water (ENVO:00002010), including plankton (ENVO:xxxxxxxx)" | depth 5 m
CGAGGGCGTGGTCATGGAATTGAACGATTGCGCCTTCCCGCTCCTGAACAATATCGTCGCCACTGACGACCCGAATGTTGCGTTCAAGGATTGCGACTTTGCCCTGCTCGTCGGCGCGATGCCACGCAAACAGGGCATGGAACGCAAGGACCTGCTGTCTGCAAATGGCGGTATCTTCGGCCCACAGGGCAAGGCGATCAATGATCATGCCAGCCGAGACGTGAAAGTGCTTGTCGTCGGCAACCCGGCCAACACCAATGCCCTGATCGCACAACAGAATGCGCCTGATCTGGATCCGAAATGCTTCACCGCCATGGTCCGTCTCGACCACAACCGCGCGATGAGCCAACTGGCTGAGAAGACGGGCGCCCACAATACCGACATCAAGAAGATGACAATCTGGGGCAACCATTCCTCAACTCAGTACCCAGACCTGCATCACGCCACCGTCAAAGGCGAAGCTGCCCTCTCCAAGGTCGATCAGGACTGGTACGAAAACACGTTCATCCCGGACGTGCAGCAGCGCGGCGCAGCTATCATCAAGGCACGTGGTGCCTCTTCGGCCGCTTCGGCTGCGTCAGCCGCCATCGATCATATGCGCAGCTGGGCCCTCGGCACCGAAGCTGGTGACTGGGTGTCCATGGGCATCCCGTCCGATGGCTCTTACGGCATTGAGCCGGGCGTCATCTACGGCTACCCGTGCACCTGCAAGGACGGCAAGTACGAGATCGTCCAGGGTCTCGAAATCGGTGAATTCTCGCGCGCCCGCATGGATGCGACCGAGAAAGAACTGCGCGAAGAGCGCGAAGCTGTTCAGGACCTGCTAGGCTAGGCCCTGACTCAATACTGAAACGGGCAGCCATGTCTCACAACACGTTCGGCCACCTCTTCCGCGTGACCACCTGGGGCGAAAGCCACGGGCCCGCACTCGGATGCGTGGTCGATGGCTGCCCGCCTAGTCTTCCGCTGGATGAGGCCTTCATTCAGCAATTCCTCGACCAGCGCCGCCCCGGCACCTCGCGATTCGTAACCCAGCGTCGGGAACCCGATCAGGTGAAAATCCTGTCCGGCGTCTTTGAGGATGACCGGACCGGCGGCCCTGTCACCACAGGCACACCGATCTCGCTGATGATCGAAAATACAGATCAACGCTCGAAAGATTATGGTGAGATCCGTGATCGGTACCGCCCCGGTCATGCCGACTATTCCTACGATCAGAAATATGGCGTCCGTGACTATCGCGGCGGTGGCCGCTCCAGTGCGCGCGAGACTGCCGCGCGGGTAGCTGCAGGCGCGGTGGCGCGCCGCGTTCTTGGCGACGGAATCTTCTTGCGCGGCGCTGTCGTCCAGATCGGCCCCCATGCCATCGACCGCTCGCGCTGGAACTGGGATGAAACGCGATCGAACCCATTCTGGTGTCCTGACGCCGAAATGGTGCCCGTCTGGGAGACCTTTCTGGACGAAACTCGCAAGGCTGGAAGCTCTGCTGGCGCAATTGTAGAGGTCGAAGCGACGGGGATTCCTGCCGGTTGGGGCGCGCCCATATACGGAAAACTGGATAGCGAACTCGCGGGTGCCATGATGAGCATCAATGCGGCCAAGGGCGTGGAAATCGGCGAAGGCTTTGCCGCCGCGGCTTTGTCCGGTGAGGAAAACGCCGACCAGATGCGCACTGGCAATGACGGCGCCCGTTTCCTGTCCAACCATAATGGCGGCATTGCGGGCGGCATTTCAACCGGTCAGCCGATCGTCGTGCGAATCGCAATCAAACCAACATCTTCCATCCTTACCCCCGTCCAGACTGTCACGCGTGACGGTCAGGAGGTGGACGTACGCACCATCGGACGGCATGATCCCTGTGTTGGCATTCGTGCGGTGCCGGTGGCGGAGGCGATGCTCGCCTGTGTGCTGGCCGACGCGAAGTTGCGACATAGAGGGCAGACGGGAAAATGACCGCAAATGCGCATGTCACAGTAAGTTCACATACCTGCTATCGGCATTGCACATTGAACCTGCTACCTCGCGTTCAGTATTCAAATAGCGATGGGTTGGCGTAATGGGTGGCGTAGAAATTTTCGGCATCATTGGATTTATGCTGGCGTGCTACGCCGTCGTCGCGAATGATTCGATCCAGACACTGGGGACATTCCTGTCCTCGAATGCAAAGCGTCCCTGGTGGGTCCTGTGGATTTTTGCCAGCGCAATTCTGTTGGCCGTGCTCTTCTACGGGTATTTCAATGGCCAGGGAGACGTTGCCTACGAACGTCTCGACAAATTGTCTGTGCTGCCAGGTGAAGGGGATCGCACCGCGGTGCTGATGCCCGGCATTCAATGGTGGCACGCCCTGCCTCCACTGGTCCTGCTATTCCTGACTCGATTTGGCATCCCTGTGTCGACGACCTTCCTGGTGCTGACCCTGTTTGCCTTGTCGGGCGGGTCTGCCAGCGATGGCATCCTTGAGAAAATGATCATCAAGTCGGCAATGGGCTATGTCGTGGCGTTCGCGTGCGGCGCTGTGATCTGGATAATAATTTCCCGCACGTTCGAGCGTTGGGTCTTTCATACGAAAGACGAATTGCCTTGGCCCTACTGGATCACATTCCAGTGGCTAACGACGACCTTCCTCTGGTCACAATGGCTGATGCAGGATCTGGCGAATATCTTCGTTTACCTGCCGCGAACAGTCACAGTCACTGGGGACGAAACGCATGTGGCCTTTTCGCTCGGCTACGTCATTTTCGGTGCGATCCTGCTTGTGGCCATCCAAGGCTACATCTTCGCCACGCGCGGCGGCCAGATTCAGAAGATTGTGGAACGCAAGATCAACACGGTGGATGTCCGCGCCGCGACAATCGTCGACCTGATCTACGGAATAATCTTGTTCCTGTTCAAAGAGGTCAGCAATGTGCCGATGAGCACGACTTGGGTATTCCTTGGCCTTTTGGCCGGTCGCGAACTCGCGATCTCCTACGTCGCGCATCTGCGCGAAAAGAATGAGGCCGTGAAAGACGTTCTCGGCGATGCCGGACGTGCCTTCCTCGGCCTCATCATTTCGATCATTCTGGCTTTTGCCATGCCCCTCATGGGGACAGGTAAGCTTCCGAGCTTCTAGCCCCGTTGGCGTTTAGGCGAACAGGTTAAAGATCGGATCGAGCGCGATCGCGAGACTCACCCCGACGACGCCTGCCAGTGCCAGCATGGCTCCCCGCAGGACGCGCAGGTTCGACTCGTTGAGGGTCAGGTCCCTGTGCGCCAGCCAGGAAACGTGATTATCATTATGATCTAGGACTGCCATAGGTGGCTCCTTTCATTCCTGGTAAATAGTTCGTGTCACATGACCGCAACGTAACTGTCATATTACTGTCATGTTCCATTCGCGCAAATCAATATTTTTTCATACAGAATTAAGCAGCGCCCGTACCTCTGGAAAAAAGTTTCATTTCAAGGCGTTATGATGATCGCCGGAAGGTGCTGATTTTTGTAAGAAATGCCAGTGACTGCGTTTCAGGCACCAATCCTGTCAAATCGCATGCTTGTACGGCGTCCCAGGACAGATAGCTTTTGTAGTATGGCTCGTGGAAACCGTGGGGAAAATATTCCAACAGTCCATCAAGGTCCGAATAGTCTCCAAATTGCGCGCTATCTGCCAGGATAAACAGACCGCCCGGCTTCAGGACTCGTCGAATTTCCGCCAGCACCTTCTCCCTCACGCGGGGCGGCAATTCGTGGAACAGGAAAATGGAGACCACCATATCGAGGCTATTGTCCTCTACGGGCATCGCCTCGGCCGCCTCGTGCAGGATCTCTACCTGTTTCCACGGTTTCAGACGTGTGCGGGCGGCGTCGGTATAGGTCGGTGACAGGTCCAGCCCGCTCGCCATTAACCTTGGATATACCTGCATCACTTGCGACAGGAAGCGGCCATTGCCGCACGCCACATCCAACAGGCTGACACCGCGTTGGTCGCGTCCCCTGAGCTCCCGTGAAATCTCGGCCAGAACGGCGCGGCGCATCGCATCTGCTGTGCCAGTAAACAATGCTTCGACCTGAGTGTCATAGATATCGGCGCTGTCCTCGGTAAACCAGCCGCCGGACTGATAGTGGAAATTCTGGAGATAGTAGGCGGGATACCGGTTATGCTCGTCGGTCACCTGTTGCCGTACTTCCGTTCCATTGCGTTCCAATCGGCGCCGATCAACGTCCTCGACATCTTCCCGGAAAGCCCGCGCCGATCTCAACGCTTTCGGCAAATCCTTCAGGCGCACATCCGATGGCGCTGGATACAGCCCTGCCTCAACATTCAGGCGGTCCTTGATGAACAGTTCGAAATAGGCTCGGCGCAGGACAGCAAGGTTGGGCTGGCCTCTGGTGGGCTGGAACGCTGGTTCACCCGGGCGATCAAAGCCGCTGGCACGCCGACGCGCCGCGCTCATCTGCGCGCCATACCAAGCCGACCGCAGCCCTTGTGCAGCAGCGTAACGCGCCCGGCCAGCGGTGCGGGTGGCGATGTCGAACACTCCCATTCAGTCAATATGTGGCCAGGTGTACCCGGCGTCCAGTTTTCACCTACTGTTCAGGTTCCGCCCCGCAGTATGCCAGTCTGACACTGGCGGGCGTGTATCCGCGACAAGGAGTATTGCGATGAAATCCCACTCGCTGTTCATCGGAGCGCTGGCCATGGCCAGTCTTGCCATACCGGCTACGGCCTCGGCCCAAAGCGGATATGGCTACACCTATAATCCCCCTGTCCAGAACGTCCAATGTGAGCGCCAGCGCAAGGATGACCAGTTTGCGGGCGTGCTCGTCGGCGCGATTGCGGGCGGCCTGATCGGCGGGGCAATCGGCAATAATGTGGATGATGGCGATGCGTACCACTACCGGGGTCACAGAGGGTATCGCGGCCATAGAGGCTATCGCGGTCATCGGCGTCACGGCGGATACCACCATGGCAACGGAAACTCTGATGAAGTCGCTGCGGGCGCCATTCTCGGCGCGATTGTGGGCGGTCTTGCTGGCGGAGCCATTGCAGAAGACACAAGCCGACCCTGTCAGGTTGCAACACCTTATGGAGCGGCCACGAGCGGTACCTATCCAGCCGGCGGCATTCCGCGCACAACCGACGGCCTGTATGGCGGACCGGAGATCATGAACTATCCCAACACGCCGCCGCCAAGCCGCACATATCCGGCGTCAACGACTGCGGGACCGACCCTGCCGCCCCAACCGGGTACCGATATCGAGTGCCGCACGATTGAGCGCGAAACGCGGCTGCCCGATGGTCAGGTCATCCGCGACCCGATCACCGCATGCCGCGATCCCTATGATGGCACATGGGAGATCAATGACGGTTTCGGGGACGAGAACTACTAGGCGACGGAACTAGGTTCGCACCGCATAAAACAAGCGTTCGGCATTGCCGTCGCCCCCGGTGATAGGGCTTTGTGTCCATGACTGGATTGGCCACCCCTGCCCGGCCATCCATTCCGCGAAAACGTCCGCCGCCAAGTCTGCCTTTTCGGAATCTGTGACCAGTCCGCCCTTGCCGATGTTTTCCCGACCAACCTGGAATTGCGGCTTGAACAGGCCGACAATTTCCGCCCGCTCAGCCGCGAGCGACAGAGGAACGGCCAGCAGCTTTTCGAGCGAAATGAAGCTCGCATCGCATACGAGCAAGGAAGGCGTGTCGCCCAGCATCTCTCCGGTCAGGGTGCGGGCGTCTTGAGCTTCCAGGCTCGTGACGCCGTCCTCATCGGAAAGAGAGGAGTGAAGCTGGCCTCGCCCGACATCGACCGCGACGACATGCGTCGCACCGGCCCGCAACAGCACGTCTGTGAAACCACCTGTGGACGCCCCGATGTCAAGGCAAACGCGCCCAGCCGGATCAACGGCAAAAGCGCTCAGGCCGTGCGCCAGTTTCAATCCCCCTCGCGATACGTAAGGGTGCGCCGGTTGTGCCTCGATGCGGTCGTCGCGTGACAGCATTTGCGATGGTTTGGTTACCACGACGCCGCCAGCCGTCACATTGCCTGCCTCAATCGCGGCGCGCGCAGAGGCTCGGCTGTCGAACAACCCCAGACTAACGAGCAATTTATCCGCGCGGTCCTTCACGATATGGAGCCTTCCTGCCAAATAGACGTTACGCCTATATCAGAACCCCGCTGACAGGAGACCCCCATGATCACTCGAACTGCAATCGCCTCACTCGCCATCGCCCTTGCCGCTTGCGGACAGCAAGGCGCGACCCCGCAGGAGATGCCCGACAGCGACAATGGCTTGCCAACGACAGACGAAATGCCCGGGCCGGATGAGGGCGTGTTCCCGTCCATGATGACCGCGACGGCTTCCATCATTGGCTCGGAAGGCACGGAGATCGGCACCGCGAATTTTCTCGATGGTCCGAATGGCGAAATGATTCGTGTTGAACTCAATTCCGGCAGCTTGACGCCCGGCTGGCACGGCATCCATTTACACGGCACCGGCACGTGCGAAGATGTTGGCGTGTTCAAGGCATCCGGCGGTCATCATGGAAAGATCGAAGGAGCGCATGGCCTGCTCAATCCGAAGGGACCGGAAGCCGGCGACCTGCCAAATATCTGGGTCGCGGAAGATGGTTCGGCCGGATATGAGGCGTTCACACGCCTGACCGCACTCGACTCCCTGTTGGATGAAGACGGCTCGGCGCTCATCATCCATGAGGCCGAAGACGACCACATGACCCAGCCTATTGGCGGCGCCGGTGCGCGAGTGGCGTGCGGCGTTATTCAATAGGCACCACCAGATCAGAAATATTGAAAAGCCGCGCAATTTCGCGCGGCTTTTCCACGATTTGGTGGTTGCGAAATTCCAATTCCCGTTACAGGCTTCGCTAAAAATGGGAATTGGGAGGAATAGAATGACTGGATTTTCACGGCGGGAAGCTCTGCTGGGCGGGGCAGCCATCGCGACACTTGCGGCATGCGGACAAACGCCGAGCGACGCCGCAGCCACCGTGCCGACAGGTCCCGTGGCAGCAAAAGCTGTCCCACCAGCCGGTTGGGAAAGCGGTCTCACCATCGCCGCCCGAATTGCCTCCGGCGAAACCACTTCGCTCGTAGAAACGGAAAAAGCCATCGCTCGCGCCAAGGCCGTGAATGGCGATCTCAATGCGATCGCCACCGACAGCTTTGACCAGGCCTTGCGCGACGCAGCCGTCCCCGCGCCGGGAACGTTCAGTGGCGTGCCCACATTCATGAAAGACCTTGTCGGGTGGAAGGGCACGCAATCCATGTGGGGCAGCCGCGCTTTCGTGGGCAATATTTCCCAGGAGGATTCCCCCTTTGCCGCAGCGTGGAGAAAGGGAGGAGTCGTTTCTCTCGGTAAATCCACGACACCCGAAATGGGGCTCATTTCATCAACCGAGCCGCTCGTAACAGGCCCGACCCGCAATCCTTGGGACCTATCCCGAATTCCGGGCGGATCGTCCGGCGGCGCAGCCGCCCTCGTGGCCGCACGTGTCGTCCCGTTCGCGCATGCCAGCGATGGCGGCGGATCCATCCGCATTCCCGCTTCTACGTGTGGTGTTTTTGGGCTGAAGCCATCACGTGCCCGACTGGACAAGCGGGACGCGGCCAACGCTCCGCCTGTCGATATCTCGGTCAACCATGCCGTGACCATCACGGTGCAGGATTCCATTGAGCTGTTTCGTGTGGCGGAGACCAATGACGGGACCTATGCACCCCTCGGAGACATATCGACCCTGAACCGTCCGCTACGGATTGGCTTCGCACCGGACTCGATCAGCGGGACACGCGTGTCCCCTGAAACCACCGCAGCGCTTGAGGACGTCGCGCAGCTCTGCCGGGATCTGGGCCATGAGGTGATCGACTTCAAAGTTCCGCTCGACGGCAAGGAGTTCACCGACAAGTTCCTGCTCTACTGGGCGGCTGGCGCCGCCGAGTTTGCCCAACAGGCCAGCGCCTATTCCGGCAAGCCGATCGGGCCCGACATTGTCGAGCCATGGACGCTCGGCCTGGCCGCCATGTTCCAGGCGCGGCAGTCGGAAATGGAAGACACGATCGCGTATCTCAAGGCATTCGAAGCCGTCTATGACGACTGGTTCAGCGACATGGATGTGCTACTCACACCCGTAACAGGCAGCCCCGCCGTACCGATTGGCGAACAGGCCCCGGATGGAGATTTCGACGCGGTCATGGAGAGTGTTCTGAACTTTGCCGCTTTCACTGCGCCGATGAACGTTGCAGGCGCAGCCTCGATGAGCGTGCCCTTGTCATGGTCGTCGGGCGGCCTGCCGATCGGCTCCATGTTCTCTGCCAAACGGGGCGAGGATGGCCTGCTGTTTGAACTGGCCATGCAGCTCGAAATGACACGCCCCTGGATTGCGCGCACGCCGCCAGTCTCGGCGCTCTGATCCTGCATGGTGTCGCCCTCTGTTTCCTCAACTGACGCAATGACGGCGCCGCTGGTTTTCGGCTACGGAATGGCGGCTGACGGCACCATCGCATCGCTGAACTGGGAGGATGTGACCTCCGGCCGATTGAATGAGTTCAGTCGCCACTGGTTGCACCTCAACCGTTTGTCGCCGGAAGTGAGAACCTGGCTCGCTCGCCAGAGCGGGCTGGACCGTATCGCCACCGAGGCGCTGCTTCAGGAAGACACTCGCCCGCGCTCGACCCGGCATGGTGCTGGTTTCCTGATCAATTTGCGCGGCATGAACCTGAACGAAGGCGAAGCACTGGAAGACATGCTGGCCTTGCGCATGTGGGCCAGCGAAGGCTCTCTGATCACGTTGCGCGCCAAGCCCATCCAGGCGACGCGCGATGTCGAACTGAAGGTCAAAGAGGGCAATGCGCCCAATTCAACGGGCGGCCTTGTTGCCGCCCTTGCCGATGCGTTGACCGACCGGATGGAACCGGAAGTGTCGCGTTTCGATGAACAGGCGGACCAGTTCGAGGATGATCTGCTTGATCCTGGTACGCGTCTCCCGCGCTCCAAACTGTCGGAGTTGCGCCGCCGCGTATTGCAGGTACGTCGCTATATTTTGCCCCAACGCGAGGCACTTTCCCAGCTTGTCCGCGAAGGCACCCAGTCCGGCTTGTTCTCCGATCATGATCTGCTGTTCCTCCGCGAGTCCGCTGATCGGGTCACACGTCTGGCGGAAGAACTCGACACGATCCGGGACCGCTGCACCGTGTTGCAGGAACAGGTGATAGAGGAACGCGCGGAAGTGATGAACCAGCGCTTGTTCGTGCTCTCGATCCTGTCAGCGGTCTTCCTGCCGATCAGCTTCGTGACGGGCCTTTTCGGCGTTAATGTGGGCGGCATGCCGGGGGTTCAAAGCGCCGGCGCATTTGCCATCCTGGTCGGGGCGCTCGCGGTGGCGACCATCCTGATGCTGGCCATCTTCCGCTGGCGACGCTGGATCTGACTCTGCCCTCGCTGATCGGGGCATTTATTAATCACACCTTGCACTGAAACCTGAAATCTGCGCGCCAGCTTTGCCGGATTGCAACAATCGGCTGTTAACTATGATCGAGTGGCGACCTTATTCAGGCGACGCCGCGCCCTATATCTGATACAGCGCCAGCCGTGCGAAAGACTGAACCGTGAACCGATCCTTAAAAATTGCCATTGCTATCTTTGTCGGCCTACTGGCCTGGTTCGTGATCCGGAGTGTCATTCGGGGCGACATCAGCACGCAGCATGAAGATGTCCGGCTGGAAGCCAGCGAGGTCGCGCCCGAAGCGGTCACTTTCACGGTTTCGGCACAAACTCACGGCATCCGCCTCAAGGCCAAGGGCCTGACGGCCCCCGATAAATCGGTGACGGTAAAAGCTGGAACCGCGGGCAACGTAACCTCGACGCCCGTGCGCGAAGGTACGCGCGTCTCACGGGGCACGCTGCTCTGCGGGCTGGATGTTGAAGCCCGCGCCGCCCGTCTGGAAGAGGCTGAAGCTCGCCGCGACGCTGCACGGATCGATTTCGAGGCGGCAAGAACATTGGCCGAAAAAGGCCTGGCCCCCGCCAATAATGAAGCCTCCGCGAAGGCAGCTCTCGACGCTGCAGAAGCCTCGGTGAACGCCGCGCGGGTGGAACTTTCCAAGACACAGATTCGGGCTCCGTTCGACGGAATATTTGAAAACCGCTTGGCCGAAGCTGGTGATTATCTTTCACCCGGTCAGCCTTGCGGCACCATGGTCGACATGGACCCGGTTATTGTCGCGGTCGAAGTGGCCGAGGCCAATGCCGGCCAACTGACGACCGGCATGACCGGCACCGCCCGCCTGCCCAGCGGCAAGACCTATCCGGCCACGCTGCGTTATGTCTCACGCACGGCCGACGCGGGCACGCGCACCTTCCTGATCGAGGGTGAACTCGACACAGGCGACGATCCGGTCGCCGCGGGTGTCACGGCAGAACTCTTTATTCCAATGGGCGAGGTGCCAGCGACGCTGATCTCTCCCGGCCTTCTGACATTGTCGGACGCTGGCGAACTCGGCGTACGCTACGTCGACGACCAGAACACGGTACAGTTCGCGCCCATCAAAGTGATTGATGAGACGCCTGAGGGCGCGTGGGTCACAGGCCTGCCCGCTACGGTCAGACTGATCTCTATTGGCCAGGACTACCTGGCTGAAGGGGTCGAAGTGAAACCTGTTCCCCAAGGCGGTGCCCAGCCATGACCCAGATCGTCGAGGGTGCCATCGGCCGCGCGCGGATGGTGTTGTCCATCCTGATCTGCGCCATCATTGCCGGTACGGCGACGTATATCGGATTGCCCAAGGAAGCGGATCCGGACATTCCAATTCCTTTTGTTGGCATCACGGTGCCGCTGGCTGGCGTGACTCCAGAAGATGCCGAGCGCCTTCTGGTCAAACCCATCGAACAGGAAATCCAGTCTCTTGAGGGCCTGAAAACCTTTATCGGCATCGGCGCAGAGGGCGCTGGACAACTGGTTCTGGAATTCGAAATCGAAACCGATGTCGATCAGGCAGTGTTGGACGTGAAGGACAAGGTCGATCTGGCCAAACGGTTCTTCCCGGCTGATGCCCGCGAGCCCATCATCACCGAAGTGAATGCTTCACAATTCCCGATCATGGTCGTGAACCTGTTCGGCCAGGCGCCTGAGCGCGGACTGAACCAGATTGCCGAGACCCTGCAGGACATGCTGGAGCGCAATCCGGGCGTGCTGGAAGCCAACATTATTGGCCAGCGCGAAGACGTGCTCGAAATTGTGGTCGATCCCGTCAAACTTGAAACTTACAATCTGTCCTATCAGGACATCTACGCCGTCGTGACCGCGAACAACCAGCTCGTCCCGGCTGGCCAGATCGACACCGGCGAAGGCAGCTTTGCCGTCAAGGTGCCCGGCCTGATCCGATCCGCCCAGGATGCGCTCAACCTGCCGGTCAAACGCTCTGACAATGCCACGGTGACTCTGTCGGACGTGGCCGAAATCCGCCGCACTTACAAGGACGCAACCGGCTACGCGACGTTCAACGGCCAACCCTCCCTGCAATTGCAGATCGTCAAACGCTCCGGTGCCAACATTCTCGACACGGCGAATTTCGTGCGCGACACCGTCGCGGCCCAGCAGGAAAGCTGGCCCAACACGGTCGATGTCCGCATCACATCAGACGCCTCGGAACTGATTGGGGATCAGCTGGGACAACTCCAGAACTCGATCATCACCGCTGTCATGCTGGTGATGATAATCTGTGTGGCCGCACTTGGTTGGCGCTCCGCGCTGCTGGTGGGTATCTCCATCCCCGCCTCCTTCGTGATGGCGTTCCTGCTTCTTGGGGCATTTGGTTACACGATCAACATGATGGTCATGTTCGGCATGGTCATCGCGGTGGGTATTCTGGTCGATGGCGCCATTGTCGTAACCGAATATGCCGACCGAAAAATGGCCGAGGGCCTCAACCGGAAAGAGGCTTACGGCATGGCCGGCAAGCGGATGTTCTGGCCAGTGGTTGCATCGACCGCGACAACCCTTGCGGCTTTTATCCCATTCCTGTTCTGGAACTCAATGCCTGGCAAGTTCATGGCCTATCTGCCGATTACGCTGATTTTCGTTCTGTCGGCGTCGCTGGTCATGGCGCTGATCTTCCTGCCGGTGCTCGGTTCGGTGATCGGCGCACGGCCTGATGGTACCGATGAGAGTCTGGCGGCATTGGCGGCAGACGCCGATCCGTCGGAGGCTACCGGCTGGCTTGGCGGATATGTTCGCCTGCTGAAAGTGCTGCTGGCGCATCCTTTGGCTGTGACGGGCGTGGCCATTGCCGGGGTCATGATGATCTTTGTCTGGTTTGGCTCGACACCGCACAAGACCGAACTCTTTCTGGATGTCGAACCTGAACAAGCCTTCGTGTTCGTTCAGGCTCAGGGCAGCCTCTCCACCGCAGAACAGCTTTCTCTTGTCAAACGGGCCGAAGTGGCAATTACCGGCATGGACGGCGTTGAAGACATCTCGACCGAAGCCGGCGCCTCCGGTGGCGCGATCTTTTCGCCGGACGGATCATCCAGCAAGCCGACCGACACGGTTGGGCAGCTACTGGTCGACTTGGCCACGGCCGATGGCGTGCACAATGGCCGCCGCACACTCGCGAACATCCGCACCCGGCTGGCTGAAATTCCTGGCCTTCGCTTCGAAATCGCCGCCCGCGAACAAGGCCCACCCTCGGGCAAGGACATTCAGATCGCTCTACTCTCCGAGGATGCCGCCTCCCTCAATTCCACTGCGCGCATGATCCGCGACTACCTCGATTCCCGACCTGACCTGCGCGAAGTTGAAGACACGCGCCCTCTGCCCGGTATCGAATACCAACTCGAAGTCGACCGTGCCGAAGCTGGCAAGTATGGACTCGATATCAGCCAGGTCGGCGCAGCCGTACAGCTAATCACCAATGGCGTGCTCGTCGGTCGCTATCGGCCGGACGATGCCAATGACGAAGTCGACATCCGCGTCCGCTTCCCACAGGCAGACCGCAGCGCCAGCGCAATTGACGATCTTCGTATCGCCACGCCGCGCGGCAATGTTCCGCTCTCATTGTTTGTCGAGCGCGTGCCCGCCCCGCGGGTCAGCCAGATTACGCGCCGTGATGGAGCCCGGGTCGTGGATGTCCGCGCCAATGCCTTGGAACAGGGTGCAGGCGCTGCGATCGTCGAAGAGGTCAAGGCCTGGGTTGCCGAACAGGATATTCCCGGCACGGTGGAGGTACGCTTTGAAGGCGCGGACGAAGATAGCGCCGATGCGGCAGCCTTCTTCCAGGGGGCCCTGCTCGCCATGCTGTTCATGATGGCCATCATCCTGCTGTGGGAGTTCAACAATTTCTGGCAGGTCTTCCTGACCCTGACGGCGGTAATCATCTCCACAGCCGGTGTGCTCGTTGGTATCCAGCTCGTCCTGCCTTACGTTTCCCAGCTGATGATCGGTACGGGCATTGTCGCGCTCGCCGGGATCGTGGTGAATAACAATATCGTCCTCATCGACACGTATAACCGTCTGCTCAGCGATGGCCGCACGCCGGAAGAAGCCGCCGTCGCGACAGCCGCCCAGCGTATTCGTCCGATCCTGCTGACGACCGGCACGACCATCTGTGGCCTGTTGCCGATGATCATTCAGATGAATGTGAACTTCTTCGAAGGCTCGATCAATTTCGGGGGTGCCAGCTCCGAATGGTGGGTCCAACTGGCAACGGCCGTGGTATTTGGCCTTGGCTTTTCTACAATCATGATCTTGCTGGTGACGCCTGTCTGGCTGCTTGCACCACACCGTATTCGCCGTTGGGCCGGCCGTCTGAAGGATCGGGTCCGGGGCGAACAGGCAGCCGCTCACAGTATATCTGAACAGACCACGGCCAACGAGAACGAACCGTCTGACCGGTCCCTGCCCGCCGCTGAATAGGAATCCAGATGAGCCTCAGATGAACGCGCCATTCGGTTTGCGTTCGCGTGGTTCATGCGAGAACAGGTACTGCAGCACCGGGTCAGCCTTCGCCCTTTCGGGCAAGCGCCTCCACCCATCGCGCTTCATGAGGCCGGCCGGACTCCCTCCCCCCTGACCAGGCCCCCGGTGCTGCATATCCTTTCTCGCGAAACAGATCAGCCGACCAGAGGCCCGCCCGGCGCAAGCGCTGTCTGCTTGGATTTTTCCGCTTCAGCCCGAAACCTCTGGGGATGGGCCATGTTGGGGAAATTGATGTGGGTTTCACCACGCCCATGGACCGACAGTTTTCCGAAGCCAAATATCCGCCCCAAGATGCCTTGGTTGAGGGAACTGCCCTCTATGGAGTCGAGCGTGATCTCCTCGACATTGGCTGACCAGAGCCCGGTTTTCTTCACAACCCGGCGATCTGTCACTACAAACTCGGTCGTGTTCAACCGGATCATCTGGGCGATAAAATAGAAAATCCCGAAGATGATGATGCCAAAGATAATCAGCATCGCCCATGCCTTGGCATATTCGAGCCAATGGAACTGGCCGCGATAGCGCAGGACCTCGCCCTCATAGAGCCGCTTCTCAAGATAACCGGCCATGATCGCCTCACCGCTTTGCCTTACCCATCCAATTCGGAATGGAACGCGCGGTCAACCATCAAACGGGTTGCACGAATGTGGCGATCACTTTCTTCCGTCCGGACTTTTCGAAATCCACGGTCAGCTTGTTGCCTTCCGTATGAGCCACCCGGCCATAGCCGAACTTGTCATGGAAGATACGTGTGCCGACCTTGAAAGTTGCCGGTCCGCCTGAAGTGGCCGACAGGGTCGTACTGTCTCGCGGCGGACGCGTGTCGAACCGGCCCGCATTTTCCTTCAGGCGCTGCCAGCCCGGGCTCTTGTAATTCGAACGTTCGCCAAGGTCTTCGACCGATCCGCTGAATCCACTCTCGCCACCGGGCATGCCGGAAAAGCCCGTCTCTGAAATCGCCTCGACATGATCATGCGGCAACTCATCAACAAAGCGGCTAGGCAGTACGCTCTGCCAGCGGCCATAGATCTGGCGGTTCGCCACAAAGGAAATATAGGCGTGCTGACGCGCGCGCGTGATGCCGACATAGGCCAGCCGACGCTCTTCCTCGAGCCCCTTCATGCCGCTTTCATCCAGGCTGCGGCGGGATGGGAAGACTTCCTCTTCCCATCCGGGCAAGAAGACGACGGGCCATTCCAGCCCTTTGGCGCCGTGCAGGGTCAGGATCTGCACCTGGTCTTCCCCGGCCCCGCCGGTCGAAGCGTCCATGACCAGTTCGATATGTTCCAGGAAGCCGGCCAGTGAGTCGAACTCGCTCATCGCCCGGACCAGTTCCTTCAGGTTGTCGAGCCGTGTCTGCGCCTGCGGGCTGCGATCCTTCTGAAGCATGTCAGTATAGCCGGACTCTTCGAGAATCGTTTCGGCAAGTTCCGTATGCGGCATGCCATTGGCCAATTTGTCTCGCCAGAGATTGATCTGGTCGATGAACTGGTTCAGCCCGCGCTTCGCGCCGCCCTTGATCTCGTCAGTCTGCAGCACCATTGGCGTCAGCACGAACAGGCTTCGGCCATCCTCGCGCGCATAGGATTGCAGCTTGGCGAGCGATGTATTTCCCACGCCGCGCTTCGGCTGGTTCACGACCCGCTCGAACGCAAGATCATCATCCGGCGACCGTACAAGCCGCAAATAGGCCAGCGCATCGCGTATCTCGGCGCGCTCGAAGAAGCGCGGGCCCCCGATCACGCGGTACGGTATGCCCAGCATGATGAAGCGTTCCTCGAAGGCCCGCATCTGCCACGAGGCGCGCACCAGAACGGCGCAATCCTCATGGCTGCCACCCTTCGACACCCAGCTCTCGATATCGTCCGCAATCAGGCGGCTCTCGGCCTCGCCATCCCACAGGCCGCGCACCTTCACCTTGGAGGCGTCAATATCATCAATTGCATTGTCGTCGCCGACATAGAGCGTTTTGCCGAGACGGCTCTTGTTGTGACTGATCACCGAGGAAGCAGCGGCAAGGATATGCTTGGTCGAACGGTAGTTCTTTTCCAGCCGGATCACATGCGCGCCGGGGAAATCCTTCTCGAAGCGGAGGATGTTGTCGACTTCCGCCCCGCGCCAACCATAGATTGACTGATCATCATCACCGACACAGCATATATTCTGCGAGCCCTGTGCCAGAAGGCGCAGCCAGAGATACTGCGCAACGTTCGTATCCTGATATTCGTCGACCAGAACATAACGGAACTTGTCGTGATATTCCTTCAACAAATCAGGGTTTTTCTGGAAGATCGTGATGTTGTGGATCAGCAAATCGCCAAAGTCGCACGCATTCAGCACTTTCAGCCGCGCCTGATAAATCTGGTAACAGGTGATGCCCTTGCCGTCAGCGAACTGGTGAGCCTCTTCCGGCGGCACCTTGTCCGGCGTCAGCGCCCGGTTCTTCCAGCCATCAATCAGGCTGGCGAGATAGCGCGGCGTCCAGCGTTTCGGATCAATGTTCTCGGCCTGAATGATCTGTTTGCACAGGCGCACCTGATCATCGGTGTCGATGATGGTGAAAGTCGATTTAAGCCCTGCCAGTTCGGCATGTTTGCGCAGAATCTGCGCGCTGATCGAGTGGAACGTGCCAAGCCAGCGCAGGCCCTCGCCCGCCTCGCCCAGCATGTTCAGCGCCCGCTCGCGCATTTCCCGGGCGGCCTTGTTGGTGAAGGTCACGGTCAGCGTCTGCGACGGCCAGGCCAGCCGCGTGCCGATGATGTGTGCGAGACGCGTGGTCAGCACGCGCGTTTTGCCCGTGCCGGCACCGGCAAGCACCAGCAGAGGGCCTTCGGTCGTCAGCACGGCCTCGCGCTGCTCCGGGTTCAGGCCGTCCAGATACTCCGCCTCGCTCTTGGCAGCGGGCGGTTTGGCGGCGGCCATTTGGGAAATGGACAGGCGATTCGGATTAGAACTCATAGCGAACATATAGCACCGAATGCCCCGTTGGGCAGGGTTTGCGGCACACACGAATATTGTGAATATGCCAGTGCCATGTCATGCTCCCAAAAATTGAATTTGGAACCCTTGAGGATGAAGAAGCCCGTCTTTCTGATAGCCGCTGCCATCGCGTCTTCTCTATTGCCCGCACAGGCAGATGCGCCGTCCAATCCTACTGCATGCAACCCCGTGGTCGGTGATGGAACTGCCAAAGCAACCATGTGGCTCGAAGAACGCGTGGCTGCACTGCAGGAGCTGGAGAATCCTACTGAACAGGATGCGGACCTGTTGAAGGAGTTCCAGGCCAGCTTGCTCGGCATAAAGGACAGGCAGATGTCCGGGCAAGACAATGACGAGGCCCGATGCACGCCTGCCAAATCCTTCGACAATAGCGACAAGACCACTTGATCTGATCGTTTAGCGGCAGAAAAGCCGGGCAGTATGTGCACGCACAAGGTTCGGCTCGTATCTGCCGAAGATGTCGACTCTGAAGTCAGGGCATGGCTGGCCGAGTCCTACAACACCGCCTGACCCGAACTGACCACAAAAAAACCCTGCAGGGACGCGTCAGGTGTGCGGGACGCGGCCTTGCAGGGTCGAGCGAGATGCTGGTGTGAAGGCATCTCACTTTGATACGGGCTTGGCCCGCGTCAGAAGGGGGAATAGATCATCCGAACAAGACGGCTATCGCGCAGGTGGCGTCGAAGCGCGGACAAAGTGCGTGTGATGTACGGGTCCCCCACACGCCTTCATCGTCAAATTGTATCGGGATGGCCTAAACTGTCCCCACCATCCAACTGGACCTTGGCGGAATAGCCACCTTCGGCCCAGCTGAATTAACCAAAACCATTCCTGACGATCGGATGCAAGTCTAAATCGACCTAAGATAGCGTTGCCAAACTCGCTGCATCATAATCGTTCAACTCATCAAGGCGACCTTCATGCACCTTGCGGGCCCATGCCGGATCCTGAAGCAGCGCGCGCCCAACCGCAACAAGGTCAAACTCACCGCGCGACAAGCGCTCTTCGAGGTCATCGAGCGACCGTGTCCCCGAACCCTCACCCTGGAAAGCCTTGATGAAATCGCCTGACAGGCCAACCGACCCGACGGTAATGGTGGGCAGGCCAGTCAGCTTCTTGGCCCAACCTGCACCGTTCAGACCGTTTTCGCCATCGACCTCAGGGAATTCGGGTTCCCAGTAGCGGCGCTGGGACGCGTGCAATACGTCCACGCCGCCATCGACGAACACTTTCAGGAAAGCTTCGAGGTCTTCCGGCGTCGTAGCCAGGCGCGCATCATATTGTTGTTGTTTCCACTGCGAGTAGCGCAGGATGATCGGGAAATCCGGAGAGACACGCTTGCGAATTTCCTTCAGGATATCAGAGGCAAAGCTGGCGCGGTCGACCAGCGATGTGCCGCCGAACTTGTCATCGCGCTTGTTCATGACATCCCAGAAGAACTGGTCGATCAGGTAGCCATGCGCGCCATGCACTTCGACACAGTCAAAACCGAGCTTTTCCGCTTCAGCGGCGGCGTCAGCATATGCGAGCACCATGTCGTCGACTTCAGCTGATGTCGGTGCCTCAATCACAGCTTTACCGGTATGCGTCATGCCCGAAGGGCTGTCGGTCGGCGCGTCCGGATTGGGGCCACTGCCTTCCTTGCGCACCATGCCCATATGCCAGATCTGGGGCGCGATCTTGCCACCCTTGGCGTGGACCTTCTCAACCACATTTTTCCAACCAGCCAGGGAGTCCGGCTCATGGAAGTTCGGAACGTTCGGGTCGTTCGATGCCCCACCACGGCGGATTGTGGTGCCTTCGGTCAGGATCAGGCCAACCTCGTTTTCGGCGCGACGCGCATAATAGTCTGCAACATCATTGCCCGGCACGCCGTTCGGCGACTTCGACCGCGTCATCGGGGCCATCACGATGCGGTTAGGCAAGTCGAGGGACTTCATCTTGAAGGGGGTGAACAGTGAACTTGTCATTTAGGGCTCCATCAATGTTGCGAGACAGGTGGCGGCACCCTCCCCCAAGGTCAAGATTTTCCCCTACGCAAAGACAGCCATTGCATGGTTCAGTGTCTGTTCAGTATCTCTCAACGCTACTGACTTGAAACTGTTGAAGGCTCTCCACATGAGACACGCCCTGTTATTCTTCCTGCCCGCTTTGGCCGCTGCCTGTGCCACGCCCGGATATGACTATGAGGCGCGCATGGCGCCTGGCTTTCCTCAGGCCGCAGAATATCGCGATGTCGCCGTGGGCCAGTTCCGCGGGCCAGCCGGGAATGTCGCCGAAGCCGAGTTCGCCGACATGATCGAACAGGTTACGCTGGATGGATCCTACTGGTTCACCTTGCCGTCCGGCGATCCGGCCGGAATTTATGAGGGCCGGGTCGACATAGAGTCCTGGGATGCCGAAACGCGCTTTGAACGCGAAAAGCGATGCGTTGAATATGACGGCCTGTTCGATTGCGAACACCGCGCCATCGTTGAAACGGAATGTCGCGAAGAAACCGTCGAAGTCGTTGTCACCGCCAATCTGGTGGACTATCGCACCAACCGGCTGGTCTTCAGCCAGCAACAGCTGGGCGGGGCAAATCGGGAAACATGCGTCGACGTGGCCGAATATGAAGATCGCGGCCATGACCTCGGCGTTTGGCGCGACCCTCAACAGTCCAGCTACGATCCCTACAATGCCCCGATTGGCATGGTGCGAGATGCGACCGTGGAAGCCGTTCGCCGGTTCCGCAATGATATCGCGCCTTACTACCAGACCATGCGCGCCGAAATCATGACGGACGGCCTGACCCCAGAAGCCCAGAACGACCCTCGCTTCGCCGCAGCCGTGAAGGCCACCAAGAATGGCAATTTCATGGGGGCCTGCGCACAGTGGGACGAATTGGGACGCGAATGGACCCACGCCCCTGCCATTCTTCATAATCTGGGCGCATGTGCGGAGGCGCGCGGCGACATGGCCACGGCCCAGTTGCGTTATGCCCGCGCCGCCGAATTGGCCCAGTCAATCCCCCTGCTGGAAGACAAACAGGCCAAGCCGATCTTCAGCGCACTGGAGCGCGTTTCAGGCCGCCGCATGGATGACGCCCTGATCAATTCGATCCTGTATCCGGAAGAACCGGCTAGCTGAACGGAAGACTAAAAACCAAGCAGCGTGCGGATCGGAATACCGGCTTCAGCCGCGTCAGCCACGATGCCCCAAGTGATCCCGGCCGCAAATGCGATACCGGCCACCACGAATTTTCCCAGAATGCGACCCATTGGCGTGTCCTCCCGCTTTGAAACAAAGTCGGAAGACACTCTGCAAGTCAGAGGCCGGTTGGTAAGACCTGATTAACCATGGCCTTCGGGATCATCGTCCCGGCGATGGGCTTCGGTCTCCCGGCGCGCTTTGTCCGCGCGCGCTTGCTCCAGGGATCGATCGGACTTGGTGCGTCCGAATTTCGCGCGGTTTTCCTTGGCCAACTTGTCTTTCTCGGCCTTGGCTTTCGCTTTTCGAAATTTGTTGAGATTGATCGGTTCGGCCATCAGTCCTTCCTCTCGAAACGCGCCAGCCGCGCCTCCAGGCCCTCTTTCACGCCGGGCCATTCGCGGGCGAGGATCGAGAACACCACAGTGGTGCGGACAAAACCATCCGGCAGGACGCGATTATCGCGCAGGACGCCTTCCTGCACGCCGCCCAGCTTGGTCACTGCTGCACGAGACCGGGCATTGCGTTCATCCACATTGAAACAGACGCGGATTGCTCCCTGACCAAAGGCATGGCCGAGCAGCAAATGCTTGCAAGCGGGATTTGTCGCGCCACCCTGAAATTCAGGCGCATAAATCGTCATGCCGATCTCGACATTCTCCGACACTGCATCCGGGTTGAGATAGGCGCTCATCCCAGCGAAGCGACCCTCCGGCGTCAGAACGGCAAACGGCACCAGTGTGCCAGCCTCCGCACGTTTCCGGATCGCTTTTACCCAAACCGAAATCCAGTCGCCCGGCGGATTGAAATACGGCCACGTCGCCAGCCGCTGGCCGGACCGCTCAGCCATGTCCCGTAACGCTTCGGCATGCGCGTCAATGTCAAACGGCACGAGCCGTACGAAACGGTTCTCCAGCGTGACGGGCGCAATCTGCAAACCGGCAAATCCCTTAATCGCCGGAATGCGTCTCGCGCCACTGTTCCATGGCCAGCGAGATGGCGAAGGTTTCGCGATATTTCGGGCTGGAGGCCGGGCGCGGGGCCTTGGCGGCCGTCATCGCCATGATCTCGGCCAGCTTGTTGTGGGCCGCGCCGGACTGGCCTGCGCCGATATAGGCGTGCAGCTCGACCAGCGCCGAAGATAGCGGATCATGCGCTCGGATCACGAAGTACGGCTCGTCCTCGGCCAGCTTGTCCAGGATATCGAACTGGGACGGGTTGGATTTGGATCCGACGGGAGCGTTTGCCATGGAGACGGCCTTTCTTGGCGGGAAGTGATTCTGTGTCGCGCAGTCTAGTCTTCACCGCGCCAATCGCCAGCCCTCACTGCATCGCCGCCTGCCGGCGATACGCGCTCGGCGTCAGACCCGTCATCGCCTTGAATGACCTGTTGAATGGGCCGAGCGAGCCAAATCCGCAATCCATCGCGATGGACAGGATAGGCTGACCCTCAAGATCAGGACGGGCAAGCCTGCGCTTCGCCTCGGCTATACGGTAGGAATTGATCATCTGGTTGAAATTGGCGAAGCCAAGGTCGGATACGATGCATTGGCTGATCTTGTATTCCGGTTCGCGCAAACGTTCGGCTACATCGGCGACTTTTATCTGGGGTTCCAGAAACACGTGATCAGTCTCGATCAGACGCTCTAGTCGCAAGGCAAGCGCCGGATGTCCTGCCGCTGACTTTGGCCGCTTGGTCTGCGCAAGAGGATTTTGCCTTCGATAGAGCACTGCCGCGCTTGCACCGACCAATGCGAGCGTGGCGGCGACAATCCTGAACTCTTCCTGCCAAACATCGAGTCCGCGCTGGTCGTTCATGAGGGAAACAAAGACGATCGCGGCATAACCACCCGCAAAGCATAAGCGGAACCGTCGCTCCGCAGATGAGGCCTTCAAGCCATCAATGGCCTCCACGAAAGTCATGAGCAGCATGGCTGACCCAATCAGCCCCTTCATGCTGGCCACCATTCCGACCAGTCTGCCCGCATGCCCTTCCGGGACCACATAACTGATCAGGCAGGTCAAATAGAGCGTCACGACCACGACGAGCGGCCAGGCTTTTCGCTCGGTTTCCTGCCGGAACAATTCGCGCGACAAAAGCCAGGCCATACCGCAAGGCACGAAACCGATGAGCACCAGCACAACACCGAGCTGGGGGACAATGCCGCCGACGAAATACTCGGCAATGAAAGCACATACCGAAAGCGCAAACGCCGCCCAATACAGTGTAAGCGGAGCAACTGGACCAAATGGCAGGCCGTGCCTGAACATGCCATCGTTCTCAATGCGTATTTGGGCGATCTTCATAAGCATCTCTTCCAGTTGGCCAGCAACGGGGGCAAGCTTAGAAGCTTACCGGAGCAATATCGACGGTTTTCTGCGGAAATCCTCGCCGATTTCCAAATCGGCAAGACGTTGTCGGCGATCCTGACCACACCTTCCCTGTTTGAAACATGGAAGGATTGCGCGTGGCACCCACTTCACAAAATCTTGGAAAATGGAACAAGCTCCTGAGCCGCACAGGCATAGCGTGGTTTTGCATTGCTGCGGTCGGCCAACTGGCCTTCATCGCCTTTATCATTGCTCATTATGGCACCCGCACAGCCACGGGAAACTTTGCAAGGTGGAACGACAAGCAACTCATCAAAGGCCATGTTCCGGGAGACGATGCGGGCAATCTGATGTTTGCAAGTCACGTCTTGCTGGCGGCCGCAATGACGCTGACGGGCCTCATACAGCTCATTCCGGCTCTGCGGCGGCGGCTCCCAACCCTGCACAGATGGTCTGGCCGCATCTTTTTGGTGCTGGCTTGCACCCTTGCACTGGGGGGGCTCTGGCTCACGTGGGGGCGCGACACATACCTGTCTCTTGTGGGAGCCGCCAGCGTGTCGCTGAACGCCGTGCTGATCCTGGTTTGCGCCGTTTACACAATCCGCTTTGCGTTGGCGCGCCGACTCGCCGACCATCAACGCTGGGCCATGCGCCTGTTCATGGTTGCCAATGGCGTCTGGTTCGTTCGGGTCGGCCTGATGGGCTGGATAATGATCAACCAGTCCCCTCGCTGGATGAACAGCACGATGAGCGGACCTGCCGACATCATCATCACCTATGGCAGCTACCTGATTCCGCTGGCCGTGCTTGAACTCTATTGTGCCGCCCGCCGGAGTCGCTCCGCCGCCGCAAAGGCGGCAGCCAGTCTGCTTGTCGCAGCGGCCACCGTCTTCACCGCGATCGGCATTTTCGGAGCGTCGACGTTTCTCTGGTTCCCGCAGCTCTAGCTGGACGAGACAATGCCGCCATCGCACGGGACGGTGTGCCCGGTGATATAATTGGAGGCCTTGGATGACAGGAACATGGCGAGGCCGGCAATGTCGGAGGGCTGGCCCACCCGGCCAGACGGATTCTGGTCGCCAATCTTCTGCCAGTCGACGCCTTCGGTTTCGCCTTTGAAGCCGACGCCGGTGGATAGCATATAGGTCGGGAATGGGCCCGGCGCGATGCCGTTGCAGAGAATATGCTCACCGGCCAGATGCGCGCCCATGAAGCGCGTCAGATGGATGACGGCCGCTTTGGACGTGCCATAGGCAAAGCCGCTCATCGGTGAGGTGTGCATGCCGTCGATGGAGGCGATGTTGATCACGCGGGCCGGAGAGTCCGCGCTCGCCGCCTTGCGCAGCAGCGGCATCAGCTTCTGGGTCAGGAAGAAGAGCCCCTTCACATTGACGTCCATCACCTTGTCCCAGCCATGCTCCGGGAAGTCTTCCAGCTTAGCACCCCATGCCACACCGGCATTGTTGACCAGAACGTCGACCTTTTCTTCCCGCTCGGCGAGCGTGTTGGCGAGGTGTTCGATGCCGACCATCTGGCCCACATCGGACGGAATGGCATAGATTTCGCCACCATATTTTGCTTTCAGACGCTCGACCGTTTCCTCACAGGCATCCGCCTTGCGCGAGGAAATGATCACCTTCGCGCCATTTGCCAGAAAGCCTGCCGCGATCATTTCGCCAATGCCGCGCGAGCCGCCCGTAATCACGACGGTCTTGCCGGCCACCGAAAACAAATTGCTGAAATCCATATCCATGCGCCTGTTCCTCCAAGTTTCTGATTGGCGTTCCTAGTGGCGGAACTGCCGATCCGAGGCAAGGAGATTACGTCGCAGGCGCGCGTCAGTGCGCTCCGCTGAAGGCACCTGTCTTGACCGAATAATCCACCGCAATCGCGTATTCGGGATCATCATCGGAATCGACCATTAGTTGCCCGGCCTTGCTGAGCAACTTGTGGCAATCACGCGAAAGATGGCGCAGCTGCAGGGTCTTTCCGAGGGCCTCATAACGACGCGCAAGGTCTTCGATCGCTTGCAATGCGGACTGGTCCACAACACGCGAGCGCATGAAATCCACGATCACCACATCTGGGTCGGTTTCGGGATGGAACAGTTCGGCAAAACCATCGGTCGATCCGAAGAAAAGCGGGCCTTCGATCTCGTAGACATGCGCGCCCGGTGTGCGCACGCTGTCACGCTCGATGACGTGGATGCGGCGAGCATTGTTCCACGCATAGGCGAGCGCCGAGACGATCACTCCAACGACCACAGCCGTCGCCAGGTCATAGAAGACGGTGACGATGGTCACCAGTACGATCACGGCGGCGTCCAGCAGCGGGATCCGCGTCATGATGCGCAGGCTGTTCCATGCGAATGTGCCGATCACGACCATGAACATGACGCCGACCAGCGCGGCCAACGGGATCTGTTCGATGAGGCCAGAACCAACGAGAATGAAGGCCAGCAGGAACAGTGCGGCGGCGATGCCTGCGAGGCGCGTACGTCCGCCGGATTTCACATTGATCATCGACTGGCCGATCATGGCGCAGCCGCCCATGCCGCCAAAGAAGCCTGTGATCAGGTTTGCGGTGCCCTGCGCCACGCACTCCTGGCTCGCTCCGCCTCGCTTGCCGGTGATCTCCCCGACAAGATTGAGCGTCAGCAGGCTCTCGATGAGGCCGATAGCTGCGAGAATGACCGCGTAAGGCAGGATGATCTTGAACGTCTCAAATGTCAGCGGCACGCTCGGCATATGGAAACTCGGCAGGCCGCCCTGAATGGAGGCGAGATCACCCACGCGCGGCACGTCCAGGCCGAACCCGATCACCACGGCAGCGACAATGCCGATCCCGGCCAGTGGCGCAGGAATGATTTTGGTGAATTTCGGCAACAGCCAGATGATCGCCATGGTCAGGCCAACCAGCGCCAGCATGACCGCGAGCGGCCAGCCGCTCATCCATTCCCCGCCGGACATGCCGTGCGCCGACACTTCAGCCGTGCCCGGCACCTGGAACTGGGTCAGCTGCGCCATGAAGATCACGATGGCGAGGCCGTTCACGAAGCCGAGCATCACCGGATGCGGTACGAGGCGGATGAACTTCCCGAACCGGAAAATGCCCGCCACCAGCTGGAGGATACCCATCAGCACAACAGTCGCGAACAGGTACTCAACGCCATGCTGCGCGACGAGCGAAACCATAACAACCGCCAGCGCGCCGGTCGCGCCGGATATCATGCCGGGACGCCCGCCAATCACCGCTGTCACGAGGCCCACGATGAAGGCCGCATACAGTCCGACCAGCGGGTGCACGCCCGCCACGAAAGCGAAAGCCACGGCCTCCGGCACGAGCGCCAAGGCGACTGTCAGGCCGGACAGCAATTCGATCTTGATCCGGTTCGGCGTGAACTGGGTGAAGCTGGCCTGCGACAGGCCCTGGGCGCCAAGGCGATCTGCGAAGGCTGCAAAAGTCGATTTTACCACGGGATGACACTCTTCGATCTGAGGGCAGGAAGATGTTTGCCGCCGTATGGCGATCTTCCCCCTGCGGCGCAACCGCAGGCGTGAAGAAACTGGCCGGGAGACTTCAGTCTGCCGGTTTCCTGTACAATGAAACGTGCATCCTGCTTTCGGGGGTGAAAGGCTCTCGCTTCCATCCGCCCCAGCGGTGTTCCAGCATCAGGCCGCCCAACTCTGCCATCAGGTCCATTTCCTGCGGCCAGGCATAACGCATGACCAGCGGCACAAGTTTTGTACCGCCCTCGGTGATACGCACGCGCTGGAATTGGATCACTTGCCGGGTTGGATCATGCATCTTCGCTTCAAACCAAAGGGACTTGAAGCCAATCTGCGTCGTGCGCATGCTCTGATTGTCGTGATACCCGGAAAAATCCGGCACAAAGGTTTCCACCAGAAACCCACCGCCGGGTACCAGCCTGTCAGCAACATGGCGGAAACAGCGCACCTGAGCGTCCTGACTGGTCAGGTTGAACAGCGTGTTGAAGACGAGGAAAGCAAACTCGAAATCGCCGTCTATGGCACAGTCGGCCATATCGCCGATGACGACCGGAATGTCTGCCCCGCCCGGCTTTTCGCGCAGCTTCTCCACCATGGCGGCGGAGCCTTCGATGCCGGATATGGCAAAGCCGCGCTTTGCCAGTGGCAGGGCCATGCGGCCTGTGCCGATTGCCAACTCAAGAATGCGGCCCTTGCCAGCCAGCTCCGCAATCAGGGCGACAGACTCCTCCGTCGTCCCCGGATCATGGAGGGCGTCATAATCATCCGCATTGAGCGCGCCAAACGTCTCGGGATCAAAATCCAGCATGCCCGCTCATAGCATATCAGCCAGGCGAGATCATCTTGGACGGATCGACGATATTGTCGAAATCTTCGCCGGGAATGCCGTCCTTGATCGCTTCCTCGCGAAGCGTCGTCCCGTTCTTGTGGGCCGTCTTGGCGATCTTGGCAGCGCGGTCGTAGCCATACTTTTCCTTCAGCGGCGTCACCAACATGAGGGAATTCTCGAGGCCGCGCTGGATATTCTCGAGCCGTGGCTCGATTCCGACAACGCAATTCTCCGTGAAGCTCACCGCCGCATCGGCAAGCAGGCGCACCGACTGGAGGAAGTTGTAGGCCATCATCGGGTTGAACACGTTCAGCTCGAAATGGCCTTGGCTGTCGGCAAAGCCGATGGCGGCATTGTTGCCATGAATGTGCGCGCACACCTGGGTCAGCGCTTCGCACTGGGTCGGGTTGACCTTGCCCGGCATGATCGAACTGCCCGGCTCGTTTTCCGGCAAGGCCAATTCGCCAAGGCCGGAACGCGGGCCGGACCCAAGGAAACGGATATCATTGGCGATCTTGAAGCAGGACATGGCCACGGTGGTGATCGCCCCATGCGTGAACACCATCGCGTCATGCGCGGCCAGCGCTTCGAACTTGTTCGGTGCGGTCGTGAATTTCAGGCCGGTAATGCCAGCGATCTTCTCGGCAACTTTTTCTGCAAATCCGACCGGCGAGGCGAGGCCCGTGCCGACGGCCGTGCCGCCTTGCGCGAGTTCCATCAGCTTTGGCAGCGTCAGTTCGATGCGCTCGATGCCATTGGCCAGCTGCTGCGCGTAACCGGAAAATTCCTGGCCGAGCGTGACGGGCGTTGCGTCTTGCGTGTGCGTGCGGCCGATCTTGATAATGTCGGCCCATTCCTTGGCTTTGGAATCGAGCGCATTGTGCAGAACCTGAAGCGCCGGCACCAGGCGATGAACGACTTCCTCAACGCACGCGATGTGCATCGCCGTCGGGAACGTGTCGTTCGACGACTGGGACATGTTCACATGGTCGTTCGGGTGAACCGGCTTCTTTGAGCCCTTTTCGCCCCCCAGAATCTCGATGGCGCGGTTCGAGATCACTTCGTTCGAATTCATGTTGGACTGCGTGCCCGACCCGGTCTGCCAGACGACGAGGGGGAAATGATCGTTCAGCTTGCCTTCAATGACTTCTTCGGCGGCCTGCACGATCACTTTGCCCAGTTCGGGATCCATCTTGCCGAGGTCCATATTGGCTTCAGCGGCGGCCTTCTTGACGATGCCAAGGGCACGGATGATCGGCTCTGGCTGTTTTTCCCAGCCAATCTTGAAGTTTCCGAGGCTGCGCTGAGCCTGCGCGCCCCAATAGGCGTCATCGGAGACCTCGATGGGGCCCATCGTGTCGGTTTCGGTGCGCGTCGTCATGAGTGCAAGCTCCTTCGAGAATAAGTTGGACAGGACACCCTTGGCGCCGGATGGCCCTGTAGAAAACCTGAGAACCGGCGCGGTGTAGCACGGCCATGCGCCGCTGCAAGGCGACATTCGGCCTATCTGGCCATGGCAACGTGGAATTAAGGCCTGTGGTCTAGTCAGCCGCCATGAAAACGATTGCAGCTCTCGGTTTTAGCCTGGTCATGCTCGGCGTCGGTCTTCTCTTCATCGGAAAGGCCGGTCTGAACACCTATCGCTATCTCGGCTCCAGCAACTGGGAAAGGGCACCAGCCCTGATCGAAAGCAGTGAAATTCGTACGGGACGGGATAGCGTGGCCCGGTCCGGAATCCGCGCAAAGGTGCGACGCGCGCTGACATTGTACGAAACGCAGGTGACCTACCGCTACGAGTATGACGGCAAGGCCTATACCGGCCATCGGGTCGATCTCGGGTCACGGCGCTCCTCGGACGCCAAGGCACATCGCAAGCTGAAACGGCGGTTCGACCAATTGCAGGCAGAGCAGCGCCAGATATATGCATGGGTGAACCCCACCAGCCCCGAAGAGGCTGTGCTGTATCGCACCCACAATTGGGTGGTTACAGCGTCCATGGCACTGTTCGGACTGTTCGGACTTGGCATCGCCGGCGGCGTGGTCGCATCCGAGCTTTGAACCCGGCGACCTTCAACAGGCGCCACCTTCTCCCCCATTCGTGTCTTGCGCGGTCCTGACGGCCTCGCCTAGATTGCGGGTTCGCGGGGCCCAACGGGGCCGGACCGAGATACATTTCCGGAAGACGCCAGGACTGCCCATGAACGCTCTCGCCCAGGCACTGTCACAACCGGCGACGCTGCTTGTCGCCGCGCTGGCCTTCGCGCTCGGTTTTCTCGTGCGCGGGATCGGACTTAATTCCTTCTCGCCACCCCTCATGACCGAGGCCCAGATCGAAGAAGCCCTGTCGAAGGTCACCAAGGCCAAGTGGGCCGAGATCGACCGGGCAACCGACGACCGCAAGAAAATCCTTGCCATCAAACTGCTGCGCGAACAAACGGGTCTCGGCCTGAAGGCCTCGAAGGAAGCGGTCGAGGCGCGCATGCAGTCACGTCATCGGATGCGGGGATGAGCCTTGCCGAATGGGTTTCCGCCGGAAAGGTGCGCGCGCGCATCACGGATGAGGGCGCGCTCGAAGTGCGCTGTCACGGCCTGACGACGCAGGCGAAATATTACAAGACCCTGCTCAAGGAATTCTTTCGCAAGGAGTTCCCGCCCCTGCGGCCCGGCTATGGGGATTATTCCGTTCACATCATGATGGAATACACAGGCGATGCGCCCTGGATGGACCTCGACAATCTCGCCAAGGCCCTGCTCGACAGTTTGACAGGGAACGTCTTCGAGGATGACCATCAGGTCGCCCGCCTGCTGGTCGAGCGGCGCGTGGGCGAACGCGAAGGCATCTGGCTGAAAGCCGAGGCGATGGACTGAGCCGTCAGAACGGGTTCAGCGTATAGCCATCCTGTTGCAATTTCGCGTGCGCGGTCATCGCCGAAAGTGCGATTTCGACACCCGGCAGCAAATCTGATTTCTCGATGTCGCGATAGGCTGCAGTCTGGCCACACAGAATAATACGGACACGGTGCTTTGCGAGCGCGGCCACCAAGGGCGCATTCGCGTTACCTGCTCCTGCCACAAGGTCCGCCGAGGCTCCGCCATGCACAACCACCGCCAGCTTGATGTTGGCAGCAGGGATACCGACCGCCTCGTGCATGTTCAGGAAACGCGCTGCGCTTTCCAATGTCCGGTTCACCTTGCCCGGCTCAGCAGGTGCCGCCGTGTCGAATGCGATCTTGAAGACGGCGTCCTTGGACAGCCGCTCGGCATCCGGCACACTCGCCACTTTCCCGAAAGCAGGGATCGCCATACCGGGTTTGAAATCATCAGGACCCGCCAGCGCAGGCGCAACCAGCAGCAAAGCCGCGGTAGCGGAAAGGATTGATCGTATCATGGACATCTCCTCTAAGTGCCGCTGACCCTAGGCGGTGGCGCCAGCGACGTCGAGCCGCATTTGATATAAGGGCTTTTGCGTAGTCACCGGGCCGCCCACCATTGCTAGGACCATCGCCATGAAACAGGCATGGATTCCTTTCGCGTCGCGCCCCGTCCCGCGCTATACAAGCTATCCCACGGCGGCGGATTTCACGCCGCAGGTGGCGGAGACGGAGGCCGGGATCTGGGCCAGCCAGACTGCGTCGGACAAACCGATCTCGGTCTATATCCACGTGCCGTTCTGCGAGAAGCTTTGCTTCTATTGCGGATGCGCGACCAGCGTGCCGAATGGTTACACGCGCATTGCTGCTTATCTGGAGATATTGCATCGCGAAATCGACCTCTGGGCCAGGGCGCTGGGGGCCCATGACGGGATGGCGCACCTGCATTTTGGGGGCGGCTCTCCCAATGCGCTTTCAGCCGAAGACTTCAAGGACCTTGTCGCGCATGCAAGCCGCGCCTTTGGCCTGCGTCCCGGCGCCGAGATCGCGGTCGAGATAGACCCGCGTGGCCTGACCCCGGATTTCATCCACGCCATGGCGGCCTCCGGCGTCAATCGCGTCAGCTTCGGCGTCCAGACGCTCTCCGCCACCGTTCAGCAAGCCGTGGGCCGCATTCAGCCGAAAGTCCTCCTCAGCGAGGGCATCGCCCGACTGCATGAAGCAGGGATCGGTGCGATCAATATGGACCTCATGTATGGCTTGCCCCACCAAACGGTCACGGATGTCGAGGAAGCCGCGCATTTCGCCGCCGAGATGGGCGCCGCCCGCATCTCGCTGTTCGGCTACGCGCATGTGCCATGGTTCGCCAAACACCAGGCCGCTATCGACGAAGATGCCCTTCCCGGCCTTGAAGCGCGCTTTGAACAGGCCGAGGCAGGCGCGCGCACGCTGGAACTGGCAGGCTACCAGGCCATTGGCCTTGATCATTTCGCTCGCGCCGACGACTCGCTCACTCAAGCCGCCCGCACGGGCGCGCTTCACCGCAATTTCCAGGGTTATACGGACGATCCATGCGATACGCTGGTCGGCATAGGCAGCACGGCAATCTCCCAGTTTTCGGGCGGTTACATCCAGAACTTCAAGGAGCGGACAGCATGGCGCGCAGCGATTGAAGCGGGTCGCCTACCGGTCGAGCGTGGTGTCGCGCTGACTGAGGATGACCGCCTGCGCGCCCGCGCCATCGAGACGCTGATGTGCCAGATGGAAGTGGACGTGGACGGGCTCTGCCGCGAAATGGGCGCTGCCCCCGACAGCCTCGCCGACGCGCTTGAAACCGCCCGCTTTCTCCAGTCCGCAGGCCTGTGCCGGATCGCCGGCAGCACTATCCAAGTACCACCAGACGCACGCCTTTTCCTGCGCACGGTCGCCCAATGTCTTGATGGTCGCTACAAGCCCGCGCCGCGGCGCCATACCAAGGCAGTCTAATCCCGCGCGTTTGGACATATGGCATCCGACATATGGCATCCCTTGCAGATACTCGATCTGGTGTTACACGCAGGCTCTACAATCCGGAGCGCGAAATCCCATGGCTGAATTCCTGGTCCTGCATCAGAAAAACAATAACAAGGTGCGCGTCGTGAATATCGAGCATGTACGCATGCTGCGGCCCCATGACGAAGCCGGCACGTGGCTGGAGTTTGGTGGCGACAGCGAAATATCCAGCCTCCTGGTTCGGGAAGATCTGGATGACCTGATCACTTTTCTGGAAGCTGAACACGTTTAGCCAGAGACGCTCTGCAGCGCCTAAGCCCCCAGCGCTCGCGCATGATGGGCAATATGCTCGTCCATATAGGTCGCGATGAAATAGTAATCGTGGCCGTAGCCATCGCGCATATTGTAATCCAGCCGCTGGCCATGCTTTGCGCAGGCGTCGGTGAAGATTTCCGGCTTCAGTTCGCGCTCCAGAAATGTGTCGGCCGTGCCGGTATCCACGAGGATCGTCGCCTTGGTCTGGCGCTCCTTGACGAGTTCGGTCGCATCATACTGCTCCCATGCCACGGAAGGTTCGCCGAGATAGGCGGTGAAGGCCTTCTGGCCCCAAGGAACCTGCGCCGGGCTTGTGATCGGGCTGAACGCCGAACAGGATTTGTATATTTTCGGATGCTTCAGGTGCAGCGTGATCGCGCCATGACCGCCCATGGAATGACCGAAGATGCCCTGCCGGTCCATGTCGGCATAAGGAAAGTGTTCTGCGATCACCTTGGTCAGCTCATCCGTGATGTACTGATCCATCTTGTAGTGCTTCGCCCACGGCTCTTGCGTGGCCGTCAGATAGAAGCCCGCGCCCTGACCCAGATCATAAGCCTCATCATCCGGCACATCGTCGCCACGCGGGCTCGTATCCGGCGCAATAATCATGATGCCGTGCCGGGAGGCTGCCCGCTGCAGTCCGGATTTCTCCATCACATTCGCCCAGCTGCAGGTCAGGCCGGAGAGATACCACAGCACCGGCACTTTCTCCGGATCGGCCTGCGACGGCGTATAGACCGCAAACCGCATCGTACAGTTCTGCAACGCGCTCTCATGATCATGCACGGACAACGTGCCGCCAAAGGATTGCCATGCGGATACCTGGGTGAGGGTCATGTGCTGAGGTCCTGTCCATTCGAGTGAAAGTAACCTCACTGATGTGGCCCGGTTGAGCCTGCAGGACAAGGCCCCGCCGCGCACATGGTCGCCCGAGGTCAGCCTTGCCAGCCTCGCCCCGCTAGCCCAAAACAGGGCCCAGCCCACCAAAGCCTTCGGAGGATCTATGCCCGGCTATACATTGTACGGCGCCGACGTCAGTTATTACACGGGCAAGGCGCGCGCCTATCTCGACTGGCGCGGCGTGGACTATGTCGAGGAGCTGGCAACCCTACAGGTTTATCGCGACATCATCCTGCCCTCGGTCGGCTGGCCCGTGATCCCGGTGATGAAGACGCCGGACGGCGAGATTGTCCAGGACACGACCGACATCATCGAACACATCGAAGCCGCCGAAGGCCTCTCCCCGCCTGCGATCCCGGACGGCCCGGTGCAGGCCTTTGTCGCCCAGCTGCTGCAACTCTATGCCGATGAGTGGCTGGTCATTCCCGCCATGCACTATCGCTGGAACTATAATGAAGACTGGGCCTATCAGGAATTCGGGGCAATCTCGGCCCCGGACCGCCCGGCGCCGGAACAATACGAGATCGGCAAGCGCAATGGCGAACGCTTCAAGGGCGCCCTGCCCCCGCTGGGTGTCTCGCCGACCACTGCACCGGCGATCGAGCAGAGCTATGAGGCTTTCCTCCGCGAATTCTCCGCGCATCTGGAAGTGCATCCCTATGCGCTGGGCGGCCGCGCCACGCTGGCCGATTTCGCCCTGTACGGCCCGCTCTATGCGCATCTCTATCGGGACCCGGCTTCGGGTGATCTGATGAGGCGCTATGCGCCCAAGGTCGCCGACTGGGTCGAGCGCGTGAAGGCAGGCTCCCCACCTCAGGGCGACCTGCCCGCCAATGACGAAATCCCCGTCACGCTGGTGCCCATCCTCGCCCGCCAGATGCGCGAGCAATTCCCGGCCCTGCACCAGACCGCGCAACTCTTCGCCAACTGGGCCGAGACCGCTTCCCCCGGCACACATGTGCCGCGCGCGGTCGGCCAGATCGAGATCGACATTGAGGATACGCAAGGTCCAGCCGCTGCGCGCACCTTCCCGCTGTGGCGTTTGCAGGCAGCGCTCGACGCCTATTCGGCGCTTGACGGCGACGCCCTCGCCCGCGCCGATGATCTGCTGGAACGTGTTCGCGGCAGCGCGCTAAAAGAGTTCATCCTGCCGGCCCGGCTTGCGCGCGCAGACTATCGCCTCGCACTCGCCTGATTGGGTCAGGGCGTGACGGCGAGACACTCGATCTCGACCTCTGCCCCAAGAGCCAGACCATTGACACCAAAGGTCGACCGCGCCGGTTTGGGGCCCGGCAGCGCTGCGTCATAAGCCGCGTTCATTGCGCCATAAGCCGCCATGTCGCCCAAGAAAACTGAACATTTTACCACATCAGAAAGGTCGGCATCGAACTCGGCAAGGGTCCGTTCGATATTCGCAAAGATCATGCTGGTTTCAGGGCCTACGCCTCCGGACGCGAGTTCATTCGTTGCCGGATCAATGCCCAGTTCGCCGGAAAGATAGATTACGTCGCCCACGCGCACGGCCTTGGAAAAGGGCAGATCCGTTCCCGCTTTGGTGACGCCGGGAAAATGGGAAACTTCGGGTGAGGTGTTCACCTGAATGTCCTGAACATCCATAGCGACGCAGCCACTCAACAGCATGGCCGCTGCGCTCACCCCCAAAATTCTCATCATGTCCGCCTTCCCCTCAGTGAATCCATTTTGGCTCTTCGCCCTCGATCCCATCCTCCTCGTCATCGTCAAGGTCCGAATAGGTCGTGAACTGAACATCGTATCCGAAGGGCTGGTCTTCCGCTGGCACGTCCGGCTCGGTCACATAGACCTGCAACTCGCCGTCCATCTTGAAGCCAAGCCGCTTGCCGATGACAGAAATCATGTCCGCGGCCTGTTCCGGGTCGGTCGCCCAGACCTTCATGCCCATGATGCACGGACCGATCTCGGTCTCGTAATCGGCGTTCGGCTCGAACACCTGCCCGTCCGCAATCAGCGTATAGTGAGTAAACTCCGTCATGGAGAAATCATTACCCGCTTTGCAGCCAAGGTCGAGCCCGTGGGGCCAATTTCCGGGGGCTGGCGCGCACAAAAAAGGGCGACGCGTACAGCGCCGCCCTCCAAAGTTGACGTGCGTCCCACGCTAGCCGCGCAACATGGTGCAGATCTTGTTGCCGTCCGGATCGCGCAGATAGGCGAGATAGAGCTTCATGCCGCCGCCTTCTCGCCAGCCCGGTGGGTCTTCGATGGCCTTGCCGCCTGCTTCGATCCCGGCCTTGTGCCAGGCATCGGCCTGTTCGGTGCTGTCGACCGCAAAACCGATCGTGCCGCCATTGGCATGACAGGCTGGCTCGCCATCAATCGGCGGCGTGACAAGGAATGTTCCGCCATTGTGGAGATAGATCAGTCGCCCCTTCGGATCGACAATCGCCTCGCGCCCGCCCAGCGACTTGAAAAGCGCGTCGTAGAATTTCTTTGATTTTTCCAGATCGTTCGTGCCGACCATGACGTGACTGAACATGTGTTTCCTCCTTGTGGATGGGGAATTTGTGCCTCAGCCGCCGAAACAGCGCCAGAGGGATTTCGGCCTCCCCCCGCGTCAGCTTGCCATAGCCGCCGCCAGCAGCGGACGCAGATGGCTCAAATAGTCTGCTTTGCCGATGGCCAGCCCTTTGGCCCGCAGGATGTCGTAGGCGGTGACGAGATGGAAATAGAAGTTCGGCGTCAGCCATTCGTCGATATAGTCTTGGCCGGTCATGGAAAGCGTCGGCATGCCTGGCAGTTCGAGAGAGGTCTTCGCCTCGGCGAAGCTTTCCTTCGTGTCGGTCTGCGCCTCGATCCGGGAAATCGTCTCGGCCACAAGGGCTTTCAGGTCCGCGAAGCTCGCCGTATCAACCTCGAACTCTTTCACAGGCGTGTCGTTTAGCTTGCCCAGAAGTAATTCTGCCTGACGGCACGTGAACCAGAGCTGGTTCGGCAGAGGCAGCATGTCCTCGGCCAGCCGCGCCGTCAGCAGGGCTGTCTTCGCCGCGTCGTCCGGAAACAGCTCCGCCTCGGCCCGGCCAAGAATATTCTGCAGCGTGATCAGGCGCGTGCGGTAGATGTCGAGATTGCGTTTTACGATGGTCATTGGATAGTTCCTCCCCGGTCACTCTGAACGTGTCCGCCCTAGTCGTAAACCACCACGCTCCGAATGCTCTCGCCAGCATGCATCAGGTCGAACGCGTCATTGATCTTGTCCAGCTTCATGACGTGGGTGATCATCGGGTCGATCTGGATCTTGCCGTTCATGTACCAGTCGACGATCTTGGGCACGTCGGTGCGCCCTTTCGCGCCACCGAAGGCCGTGCCGCGCCAGTTGCGCCCGGTGACCAGCTGGAAGGGCCGTGTGCTGATTTCCTTGCCGGCCTCGGCCACGCCGATAATGATCGAGGTGCCCCAGCCGCGATGACAGCATTCCAGCGCCTGACGCATCACATCCGTATTGCCGGTACAATCGAAGGAATAGTCCGCGCCGCCATCGGTCAGTTCGACGAGATGGGCGACCACATCAGCGGTCTCCTTCGGATTGACGAAATGCGTCATCCCGAATTTCTCGCCCCATTCCTTCTTGGAATTGTTGATGTCGACACCGATGATCTTGTCGGCGCCCGCCATCTTCGCGCCCTGCAGCACGTTGAGGCCGATGCCGCCCAGGCCGAACACGACGACATTGTCACCGACCTGAACCTTGGCCGTATTGGTCACCGCGCCCACGCCCGTCGTCACACCGCAACCAACATAGCAGGCCTTGTCGAAGGGCGCGTCGGTGCGGATTTTCGCAACCGCGATTTCCGGCAGGACGGTGAAGTTCGAAAAGGTCGAGCAGCCCATATAATGATAGATCGGCTGGCCCTTGTAGCTGAAGCGCGTCGTGCCGTCGGGCATCAGACCCTTGCCCTGCGTCGCGCGGATCGCGGTACAGAGATTGGTCTTGCCGGAAAGACAGCTTTTGCACTGGCGGCATTCCGGCGTGTAGAGCGGGATCACATGATCGCCCGGCTGCACACTCGTCACGCCCGCGCCGACTTCGCGTACAATGCCTGCGCCCTCATGGCCCAGCACGCTCGGGAAGATGCCCTCACTGTCCAGCCCGTCCAGCGTGTAGGCGTCCGTATGGCAAATGCCTGTCGCCATGATCTCGACCAGGACTTCCCCGGCCTTCGGGCCTTCCAGATCCAGTTCGACAATTTCCAGCGGTTTCTTGGCTTCAAAGGCGACAGCGGCGCGCGTTTTCATGAGGGAGCTCCATAATGTTTGGGTGCCATACTACTCTTGCGCTCTGCGCGATAAAGTACGTAATTCGCAATTCATTGTTGCAGGACTGGGATAATGCAAACGGATTGGGATGGTATTGAGGAATTCGTGGCTGTGGCGACGTGCATGGGCTTCAAGCCCGCGGCGGAAATGTTGAACGTCTCAACCTCGCATGTGAGCCGCGCCGTTACCAGACTGGAAAACGCCATTGGCGCGCCGCTATTCTATCGCACCACCCGCAAAGTCTCTCTCACCGATACGGGCCGCACCGTGCTCAGCCATTGCCAGCAACTCATCGAGTCGCGGGACGAGCTGTATGCCGTCGTAGGCGGCACCAATGAACCGCAGGGAGAGATCAAGATCACCTGCCCCACATCTCTGGGCGAACGCTACATCTCGCCCATCGTGCGCGAGTTCAGCCAGGATTATCCCAAAGTAGAGATCACGCTCGACCTCTCCAACCGGCTGGTCGACCTGATCGCCGAGGGCATCGATCTCGCAATCCGCACCGGCATGCTGGAAGATTCCCGCCTGATCAGTTCGCGGGTGGCAAGCCGGCAATTTCTGGTTTGCGCATCCCCTGCCTATCTGGACGCCCACGGCACGCCCGAACGGCTTGACGACCTGAAATCCCACAATTGCCTGACAGGCTCCTCCAGCACATGGCGCTTTCGGCAGGGCGGCCAGCACGAAACCCTCCGTCCACGGGGCAATTGGCGTTCAAATTCCGGCGCATCCGTGCTGGACGGATTGCTCGCAGGCAAAGGAATCGGACAGCTACCACTTTTTTATGTCGCGCCGTATCTCGAGAACGGGCGACTGATCGAACTGTTCAGGGAACTCCGGCCCGAGCCAGAACCCATCTGGGCAGTTTACCCCCAAGCCCGTCACCTTCAGCCCAAAGTGCACTTGCTGGTAGATCGCATCCGCGCACAATTGCAGCCCGCATTCGAAGTGCGCATCCAGCATCACCTGCGAGGATAACCCGGTCACCCCCCGCTAGGCGCAAGACTCCAGATTGGCATCAAACGCGCCCATACGGGAGATTTTCGGCCCATCTTCATGAATATCGCATCGGTCGATCCGCAACTCTCCCTCTTCCAGCCGGATCAGATTGAACGAAGGCGGCTCAGCCCGCAGGCGCACCGATAACGTCCCGGATGAGACGGCGAGATAGCAACCATTGGCGCGCTGGCGCACGACGACCGAGGGCGTGTGGACATGCCCCGTCAGCACCATCTGTACATGGCTCGCCGCCACCATATCGCTGGCGCGTCGGCCTCTGCGGGTCCGTGTGCGGAGCGGCGCACCGGGCAGGGAATGAAACGGATGATGGCAGGCAATCAGTTTGACCTCTGCCCGTGACTTGCCCGCGCGAACAATCGCCTCATCCAGGTCGTCCAGATTGACAGACCCCTCGGCCCAGTTCCGCCGTGCCTGCCAGCCGCGCGCCGTGTTGAGGCCGACAGCGATCGCACCGCCAGCCTCGACGACCTCAAATTGCTGATTGAATCGCCGTTTGAATCGTTTGAAGGGTTCCGCCGCCCGCGCCGCGACATTGAACATGGGGGTGTCGTGATTGCCGGGCACAACGAGCTTCGGCATGTCGAACCTGTCCAGCCACTCGGCCGCAGCATCGAACTCACGTGTACGTCCCCGCTGGGTCAAATCTCCGCACACGACCAACATGTCAGGTTTGGTGGATTTGATACAGGCTTCGGCAGCTTCAATCGCGTTTTCGTCTTCGGCGCCGAAATGAATGTCTGAAATCTGTGCAATAACTGTCATCAGGACATGTCTGGAACGAAGATTTTCACCGCAGAATCGATCCGCCGGAACCTCAGCGGTGTGTCCATCTCTTTGAGCTCACCATCCAGCGTGACATTGATGCGCCCCTTGTCGGTCTGGTGCACCTCGATCTCGTCAGCAAGTTTCAGCGCAACATCCTCAGCATTGCGCCAGCCATCGAACATCATCTCCAGGCCAAGCTTGGCGAGGTCCAGCAAGCCCTGAGGGTCAATACTCGCAATCTCCAGCTTTCCGGGCGTGTCCGGATTGATGTTCACCGTCAGAGTGGTGGCGGTCTCGGCGGCCTTGCCGGGGGCGTTCCAGGCAATGTTGGATTTCAGAGCCAGAGCCGAAGAGTCGTGCACGATCTCCGCGGCCTCAAGAATTTTCCCCTCGCGCAATGCTTCGCGTGAATTGGTGAACCGGGTCATGTCACCCATCATGGCCGCCACGAAGAAGCGGGGTCCGCCGACAATCTCGCCACATGGCATCGGGCGTACCTTGCCGCCCTGCAGCGCGCGATCGATCAGCACGTCCCACTCATGGTCGCCGCCCAGGGCGCGAGTGGGCAACATATTCATCGTCCCGCCCGGCAGTGGCAGGACCGCCGGACCGAGCAGACCGGCATGCGACAACGCGCAGGCAATCGTGCCATCCCCGCCCCAGACAATCAGCGTGTCCGGCTCTTCAGCGAGCGCCGCTTCCATGAGCAGCGCAAGATCATCCTCACCGACCGTATGGATCGAGGCAGCGTCCGGCAGGCCTGAGAGTTTTTCACGCAAGAGATCAGCGGCTCCCTCGGGCGTGCTGCCCGAGAGCGGATTGATCACACAGGACACACGGCCAAGCCGCGAAAGCACATTTGTTGGGGTCATGTGCGTAGAACGCGCCAGATGACAAATTTGTTCCCGGCGTTCAGCAAGCTCTCGCCCTGCGGGAAAACCTCGCTATAACGGCGCGCATGACAGAAATGACACCTTCCGATTCGCTCCGCGTCGCCATAGCCGGCGTCGCGGGTCGCATGGGCCGCCAGCTGGTCGGCGCCGCGCTTGATGCTGGCCTTACCGTGGTGGGCGGCAGCGAGGCTCCCTCTTCCGAACATCTCGGCGAGGATATTGGCGAACTGGCAGGCCGTCGCCTGTTGGACCTGAAACCGGCAACCGATCCCGTCGCAGCTGCGGCAAAGGCTGATGTCTGGATCGACTTCACCCGCCCTGCCGCGACCCTGGCTGCGCTAGACTCCCTGAAACACACAAGCGTGCGCGCCGCCATCATCGGCACGACCGGCTTCACTGATGAAGAAGAGGCCGAGATTGCGCAGGCCGCGCAGTCCCTTGCCATCGTCAAGGCGGGCAATTTCTCGGTGGGCATCAATCTGCTGCAGGCCCTCACCCGCATGGCGGCCGAACGGCTCGGTCCGGATTGGGATATCGAAATCCTCGAAACGCATCATCGCCGCAAGGTCGACGCCCCCTCGGGCACCGCGCTCATGGTGGGCGAGGCCGCCGCTGCAGGCCGCGGAAAGCCGCTGTCAGACCTGCGGGCTGGCCCTTATGATGGCCCAGACGCCAAGCGGCGCGCTGGCAGCATCGGCTTTGCCGTACGCCGGTCTGGCGGGGTGATCGGCGAGCATGAAGTCAGCTTCGGCTCGGACATGGAAATCCTCTCGCTCAGCCATACCGCCATTGACCGCGCGGTCTTCGCGCATGGCGCCCTGGGCGCGGCCGCATGGGCGATGCGCCAGGATCCAGGCCTCTACGACATGAATGACGTGCTGGGGCTTTGAAGCAACGCCCACAGGTCACCATTCTCCCAACAGCTGAATCAGGGTTGACGCTCGTGTTCGCAGTGGCAGCATGACAAGTTCGTAAAGTTTGAGCACTGGGACCGGCATATGATCGGAATTGTGGTTGTCAGCCACGGAAAGCTTGCCCGCGAACTCGTCGCCGCCACGGAACACGTGGTCGGCGAGCAGGATCGATTCCGCTCGATCTCGATCGAAGTGGAAGACGACATCGAGGCGCGCCGCGATCAGATCCGCGAAACGGCCAAGTCCTGCGATGCCGGCAAGGGCGTCATCATCCTGACAGACATGTTCGGCGGCACGCCCTCAAACCTCGCCATGTCGGTGATGAATGCCGGCAATGTCGAAGTCCTGTCCGGCGTCAATCTGCCCATGCTGATCAAGCTGGCCGAAGTGCGCGGCGAGATGACCCTCAAGGACGCCGCCAAAGTCGCCGCAGAGGCGGGCCGCAAGTATATCAACATCGCCTCCGAACTCCTCGCGAAATCAAACTGATGCCCGACACGGAAACCCTCACCGCCAGCCAGCGCGCCATGATCGTCAACCGCAAGGGCCTGCACGCGCGCGCCTCTGCCCGCCTGTCCCGCCTTGCCGGTGAGTTTCAATCCCGCATCATCGTCTCGCACGAGGGCGAAACCGCCGATGCGCGCTCCATCATGGACCTCATGATGCTGGTCGCTCACAAGGGCTGCGAAGTCGACATCAACGCCGAAGGCCCCGACGCGGCCGAGGCGGTCACCGCCATCGCCAGCCTCATCGCCGACGGCTTCGGCGAACAGGGCGACGCCGACACGATCTGCTGAAAATCAGGGCTCAATCGGAAACCACAAGCCGATCATGGGCCTCGACACGGAAGGGAGGCGGACCCGGACCCGTATTGTGCGTCTATTTCAACTGAAAGAAGCGCTCAGCGTTCTTGTAGAGGATCGCCTCGCGTTGGTCTTCGCTCAGCCATTCGATGGATTCCAGGCGGCCCAGGACCAATGCGGTTGGAATATTGTCCGTCCCCATCATGATACGGTCATCGAAACCGGCCTCAATCAGAATTCGCAAGCTTTCATCATACAGTTCAATAGGCAGCGGACCATTTGTGATCGAAAGATCGACATTGACCTGCGGATAATCGCGTAACAGCGCCAAGGTCTCGTCCCAGTGCGGCTCATAGCTCCCTGCGCGTCCGGCTCCGACATGCTGTATCCAGACTCTCAGATTGGGATGACGCTCCAGCACCCGGCGCAACAATGCCGGATTGCCCATTTCAGGATCATAGTCCGGGCAACAATCGGAATCACTGCGCATGGAGTTTATTGCTTTTGGTGGCGGGCCGCGCTGAGTGTGGACGCCGACGGGTAGATCGTATTCCTCCGCCAATGCGAAATATGGATCATATCTCGGATTACCGACCGAAACACCATAATAATTCGGAATGACCTCGTGGATGGCCTCGATTTTTCCGTGCTCGACCATTGTCCGCAGCCATTCGATATCGACCCAACCCTCATCCGCCGGGAAGCAGTTGTACCGGGGCTCCGCAAGATTTCGAGGACACCCCAGCATGACGCCAACCAGAAATGCATCCGGTGCCACATTCTTCCAGGTTTCGACATCGTCATAGTCCGTGATGGAAATTACCGCCAACCGCACACCATTCTGCGACATCTCGCTCAACATTTGCGAGCGGTAAGCATCATCATCCCCTGTCGGCCAGGTGCCATGGCGATGCACGTCAATGATCTTCGCGACAGGTTCCGGCCGCTCTTCCGTGCCGTCACCATACGCTGGCGACAAGAGGGTACAGCTCGTGAGCGTTGCCAGTGCTGCGGCCAGTATCAGAATGTTGTGTGAGCGCATTCACTGTCCCCGTGAAGTCTGGAGTTCACTTGTCGAGGATATCCAAGGCCTTGTCAAAACGACCGCGGGTCGATGCCGGGCTCAGCGCTGATGCTGACATAGAGCGGACTATTTGAAATCGCCTTTGCCATAAACGGTCGAGGATAAAGAATAAATTGCGGGCGCCGGGCCCTGTTGACTACCATCTCAATTCAATTGAGAGTTGCGCAACATTCACGACTGTCGTTTTGCACAGGGGATAAGCTTACAATGAAAACACTGACCATTTGCGCTTTGTTTCTAACGATTGGAATGGTCGGTTGTACGTCAAACGAAAACAGCACATTCACCGATGAGAACGGGCAAGAGTGCAGGCGAACTTACAATCAAATCTATCAGCCACCTGTGACAGTTGGGGGTGCGGGCACAACAATAAGCGTTCCTGGTGATACAGTTTGTACCGACCCCGAAGATGCGGCGATACCAGAGGACGCAATTGTTCCTACTCAAGATGAAGCATCTCGCACGGTGCAGTCCATCAACCAGGCGCAGCGCCAAACACTTTCCTTCTTCGAATCCGCGAATGGTCCAAACCTTACGTGCAAGATCACGGATCGCGGTGAGGACCGTGTTGAATCGATTGAGTGCCAAAAAACGTCCGGCTCTGATTTGTGCCTACGCGGAATGTTCGAAAATGGCGTTGCTGAAAACTTGGAGCGGTGCTTTGACCTACCAGCTCAGGTGACACTTTTCGATTCAACCCGGTACGATTTGGGGGCTGAGGAATCTCATCTTTTAGAATCTTGGGCCGTTTGGGGGGCTGAGGAAAATGACCCTGTTGTTTATAATACCATGTTCGCAAGCTTTTCAGGAGCAGAGTGGCAACCAATGTTTGCTGGCTTTGGCCAACCGTCCAAAAAAATTGCCCAATTCATGGCACCGGAATGGTTGAATCGCCCAGAATCGAGAGGGCGTGTGGTGCCGCCGAAGAAGCCAGTATTAGTGACTGAATAATAAAATACCGAAGCGAAGTTCAAACCTTGGTTGAATAAGTCGGGAGAACTCCAGACCCTCTTCGGCTGGAAGCCCCCTCCTCACCATCCCGGGAAGCCGGGAGGGCATATGCGGGCCCTAGACTGGCTCACTCCAAACACCTCCCCCCTTCCAAAACCCCCAAATCATCCCTATATTGGT
>TARA_R100000935_G_scaffold15425_1_pt1 | contig 43268 bp, 33 predicted proteins | sample TARA_R100000935 | Tara Oceans TARA_R100000935 (sample SAMEA2621502) | marine metagenome | biome: marine biome (ENVO:00000447); feature: surface water layer (ENVO:00002042); material: "saline water (ENVO:00002010), including plankton (ENVO:xxxxxxxx)" | depth 5 m
AACATGGCCTATGGCCTTGGAGCTTCTATTGTAATTTTAGGAGCATTATTTAAAATCCTTCACTGGGAGATAGGACCACTTAACGGAGGTGTTCTTTTGGCTGTAGGACTTATTACCGAAGCTATTATTTTCGCAATTTCTGCTTTTGAACCAGTAGATGATGATTTAGATTGGTCTTTGGTATATCCGGAATTAGCTGGAGGAATGACTTCAGGAAAAAAAGAAGCGCCTAAAGATGCGGAAGGAATGTTGTCTCAGAAATTAGACAATATGTTGAAAGAAGCTAGAATTGACGGAGAGTTAATGGCTAGCTTAGGAGACAGCATCCGTAACTTCGAAGGGGCTGCAAAAGGAATTGCTCCAACTGCAGACGCTATGAACTCTACTAAAAAGTATAGCGAAGAAATGGCACTGGCAGCAGCACAAATGGATTCATTGAACAGCTTGTACAAAGTACAAATTGAGTCTACAAGCCGTCAAACAGAAGCAAACGAAAGAGTTGCTGAAAATGCAGAACAACTAAAAGCACAAATGGAGCACCTTGCTACAAACCTTTCTTCATTGAATGGAGTGTACGGAGGTATGTTAACTGCAATGAACAGAAACTAAGATTGTTCTTTTCACCTATTATAAACTTATAAAAAGATAAAAATATGGCAGGAGGACAATCCCCCAGACAGAAGATGATTAACCTAATGTACCTGGTTTTCATCGCAATGCTAGCACTTAACATGTCAAAAGAAGTATTATCTGCTTTTGGTCTGTTAAACGATAAAATTGAAAAAGCAAATACTGAAACTAGCGCACGTAACTCTGCCTTTATGGAAGGGTTAAATACGAAAGCTTCTGATGAGCCAGCGCAATATGCAGCAGTGTACGCAAAAGCACAGGAAATAGAAACAGTATCTAATGAACTGGATTCTTACCTTACAAGCTTGAAAAGCAATGCTATTCAAGACCTGGAAGATCCAACCGATTATGAGGTAATGGATAAGCCTGATCACTATAACAACTTGTTTTTTACTGGAGACAACTACAAGCCAGAAGGTGAAGAGTTTATTGCAAAAATGAACCAGTACCGTACCGAGATGATGGCTATTTTATCAGATACAGCAGTAGCGAAAAAAGTGGCTGGTGTAGAAGATTTAAAGAAATCTATTGAAAGGAACTTTTCAACAGCTCCAGAAACAAATCGTGATGGAAAAGAAGTAGAATGGTTAAACTATAACTACGAAGGGTTCCCGCTTATCGCTTCTTTAACAAAAATAACACAACTACAAGCAGACGTAAAAACAACAAAGAGTGAAGTGCTTTCAAAAATGCTTTCTGGAGAACAGGCAGCAGCACTTTCTTTTAGTAACTATTCAACTATTATGGATGTAGAGAAATCTGCATACTATTCTGGTGAAACATTTAACGGAGCTATTCTTTTAGGACGTACCGATGCCAGTACAGTTCCACAAGAGGTGAACCTTACATTAGATGGAAGAGAACTTACCGAAGATCAGTACTCTGTTCAGGGAGGTAGAGTTGTTTTAAATGTTGGTGCTGGTAGCCCTGGAGATCACAAGATCGAAGGAACACTTGTATACGGTGAAGGTGGAGAAAAGGTAGAGGTTCCTGTGAAGACAGGTTTCGCTACTATTTCCAAGCCAAATGCAGCCGTGATCGCAGCCGATAAAATGAACGTGGTATACCGTGGGGTTGTTAACCCAATGACCATTTCTATCCCTGGTATTCCAGATAATAAAGTTTCAGCTTCTGGAGCTGGATTATCTAAAGCTTCAGGTAGTAAGTATAATATGACACCTGGTTCAGGTAGAGAAGTTACCATTACTGCTAGCGGTACCTTACCAGATGGACAGAAAATTAGTACGAACTCTGTGTTCCGTATTAAAGATATTCCACGTCCAACAGGAGCTATTAGAGGTGAAACCGGAAACGGTGGTGCTGTACGTATGCAACGTCAAGGATTAGAGATTTCAACCGTGAGTGCTGTATTAGAGGACTTCGACTTTGATCTAAACCTTCAGGTAACTGGATTTAGCTTTAAAGTATCCGGACAACCAACCATTATTGTAAATGGTACCCGATTAAACGATGGTGCTAAAGCAGCGTTACGAAGAGCTAAGCGTGGCGATGTTGTTCAAATTATTGATATTAATGCAAAAATTGCTGGTAACTCAGGATATAAGTTGAAAAAGATTTCCCCTATAGTTATCGAATTGACAAACTAGAAATAAAAACTGATTTATGACTTTTAAAAATGTTGTTTTACCTGTTTTTGGTCTGTTGTTATGTGCAACTACAGCTTCGGCTCAGTTGAACGTATTAAACGCAAAAACACCGGAAGATATAGGCAAGAAGACTGAAGCGCAGATTGCTTATGACAATGACGAGCCGTTGCCTTATGGGTATACAGATGAGCGTGATATCCTGTGGTCTAAAACCACCTGGGAGATCATCGACCTTGATGAGCGTGTAAACTTTCCGTTGTACTATCCTATAGACACGAACAACATTGGTGGTGAAAGACGTTCTTTGTATGATGTTTTGGTAAAAAACATCAAGAACGGAAACATTGAAGATGTATATGCAGATTCTTATTTTACTGAAAAGCGAACGTTAGGAGACTTAAGTGCTTCTTTAATGTACAGCGATACTACAGATTACGGTATTGAGCAGTACAACGCTGAAGGTACAGTAGATGAGCAGTTCATCCGTAAGTTTACGCTGGATGCAGGTGATGTTGAAGAATGGAGAATTCGTGGAATCTGGTACTTAGACAAGCGCCAGGGCGAATTAAAGTATCGTTTATTAGGATTGTGTCCTGTAGCAAACGAAGCACGTTCTAAAGCATTCCCGGATGAGAACATGGATAGTAAAGTAGAATTGTTCTGGGTATGGTTCCCGGGAGCGCGAGAAGCATTGCACAAAGCAAAAGCCTTTAACCGCAAAAACACTTCACAGCCTATTACCTATGATCATTTGTTGAATTCCAGACGTTTTAACGCCATGATCTACAAAGAAGACAACGTCCAGGGTGACCGTGGTGTACGTGATTATATTAATGATAACGCATTAATGCAATTACTGGAAGCCGAGCGCATCAAGGACCAGATCAGAAATATGGAAATTGACCTTTGGAACTACTAGTAGTTTTAAAGTGAACTATAACAAGCCTCTCACCTTAATTGTTGAGAGGTTTTTTTTATGGAATACCTTTTCACAAAATAATAATTTATCATATATATGGCTCCTTCCCGTTTAAAGGGAAGGTGGTTCAGCTTAGCTGAATCGGAAGGGTAAACCCATAGCGGAGCGCTTTTTTTAGAGTTTTAATTTAGTAACCCGAATCCTTGTTTGTCCCAATCCTAAAGGATCAAAAATTCTCTAGCTAATGAATACATGAAAAATAAGCCGTTCTTTAGGTTTGAGGAAAGGCTTATTTGGCTTTATAACCGCTAAAAATCACTTTTTAAGCCTAATTTTACCCAGAATGAAACACGTAGACTACATATTAGTAGGATTAGGCATCGCAGGCCTTTGTTTTGCTGAAACATTACTACAGCAGGGAAAAACCTTTCTGGTGATAGAAGATGGTGAAAAAGGGGCTACAACGGCCTCTGGAGGTGTCTTAAACCCTACCGTACTAAAACGCTTTACGGCAGCCTGGAATGCACAGCAGTTTTTCGATAAAGCAATACCATTTTATGATGCAATAGGAGAAAGGCTAGAGAAACAAGTTTTGAACCCAATAGGCATTCAGCGAATTTTTAATAGTATCGAAGAGCAAAATGACTGGGTGGTAGCCAGTGATAAAAAAGAATTGACGGCCTTTCTTTCTTCTGAAATTCAAAAAAACACAAATGAGTCAGTAAAAGCTACATTAGGGTTGGGTAACGTAAAAGGAGGTGCATTACTTCATCCAGCTGAACTCATTGAGCGCTATAGAATGTACCTTCAGCAAAATGAATTGCTAGTATCAGAAAATTTTGACTATGATGCTTTAGAGACTGCTGAAACTACCAATACGTATAAAAAGTATACCGCGGAACAGATTGTGTTTGCTCAGGGAGCAAAGGTACGGGAGAATCCTTTTTTCAACCTTTCAGTATCGCCGGAGGGCTCTAGAGTTTTCGTTGGGAACAAAGGGGAGTATGTTATTTTTAAAGCCCCAAACCTTCAGCTTACTACCATTTTAAAAGGTCCGGTAATGATTATTCCACTCGGGAACGATCTGTACAAAGTGGGAGCCAGCTACGGTCGGGACGATTTTTCCGAAGGAACCACCAATAAAGCCAGAGAAGAAATTGTTTCAAAACTAAAAAAAATGATTTCCTGCAATTTTGAAGTAGTTGACCAGGTTTCAGGAATACGACCCACCGTAAAAGATAGAAAACCTTTGCTGGGTAATTTCCTGGATCACCCTAAGCTATATTTTCTAAGTGGCCTTGGAACGAGAGGTCTTTCCATGGCGCCCTTACTAAGTGAATGGTTGTATGATTACATAGAAAAGAATGAAGGGTTGCCCAGAGAAGTAGATCTAAAAAGATTTCTGTAATCATTTCGATACTTCGACAGGCTTAGTAGAGGCTGACAGGAGAAATCCCATTTAAGTAAGCAAATCCTATTTCACATGCGTCTTAGCTAGTTGTGTGACCTCTCCTGCGTCGAGGTGAATCGTTAGTCATTTCGACACTTCGACAGGCTCAGTGCAGGCTAACAGGAGAAATCACACACCCTTGCGTTAGAATGAGAGAGGGTTGTTTACAATTGTTTTTAGCTAGTTGTGCAACCTCTCACTGCGTTTCGAGGTGACTATATTTTCCGTTCATCAAACTTAAAAAAGAAATTAATCCAGATGTTGCGTGAAATCCGTAAAATAATTGGGAGTAATACTACTAAAGTGCCTGTGATCACAAAAAAGGTATGCAACCTGCCCAGGCCAATAAAAAAATAGGCAATTATAAAAGCAGCGATGGCAACAGCTACACCAACGGCATAACTCACGTACATGGCTCCATAAAAAAAGGAAGGCTCAATTTTAAATTTAACATTACAATGTGGGCAGTTTTCGTGCATTTCTAGGGTTTCGGAGAATTTGTATGCATTGCGGGTTTTGTACATTTCCCCGGTATGACAAACAGGACAGGTGCTTGTGAATATGCTATAGATTTTTGTGCCTTTTAAGCCCATATATTCTTTATGCTAAGATGATTTTTTTTGCAGTACAAATTTAAGCATCTTTGCACCCAAATTTTATCACCCCCTATCATTATATTTTATGCTTAATATTCATAACTTATCGGTTTCATTTCAAGGCGAATACCTTTTCGAAGGCATTACTTTTATGCTGTCTCCAGGGAACCGCGTAGGGCTTGTTGGTAAGAATGGAGCAGGAAAATCTACCTTGCTGAAGATAATTTCTGGTGAGCAGGAGTATGATGAGGGTGCCATTGCTACCGATAAAGAAATTTCAATTGGGTTTTTAAAGCAGGATATAGATTTTACCAAAGGGAGAACCGTTCTGGAAGAATCGTATGAGGCTTTTACCGAAATTAAAAAATTAGAGAAACAACTAGAAGAGATAAATACACAGCTAGCTACCAGAACCGATTATGAGAGCGAAAGCTACAATCAGTTAATGATCGATTTAAATGAGGTGCAGCACCAATACGAAATTCACGGAGGTTATAATTATCAAGGAGAAACCGAACGTATTTTACAAGGGTTGGGATTTCAGCGGGAAGATTTTGGCAAAGTAACCGAAACCTTTTCAGGAGGGTGGCGTATGCGTATTGAACTGGCAAAACTATTACTTCAAAACAATGATATTTTGTTGCTGGATGAGCCTACCAACCACCTGGATATTGAGTCTATTCTCTGGCTGGAAGATTTCCTGAAAAACTACGCAGGAGCCGTAGTAGTGGTGTCTCACGATAAAATGTTTCTTGATAACGTCACCAACCGAACTATTGAAATTTCCCTCGGAAAGATCTACGATTATCCAAAACCGTACACAAAGTACTTAGTACTTCGTAAAGAACTGCGTGAGCAGCAATTGGCTTCTCAGAAAAATCAGCAGAAACAAATTGAACAAACTGAAAAGCTCATAGAAAAGTTCCGTGCCAAAGCCAGCAAGGCAACCATGGCGCAATCACTTATCAAAAAACTGGATAAAATAGACAGAATTGAAGTAGATGAAGATGATAATGCGGTGATGAACCTTCGGTTCCCTATTTCAGTAACACCTGGTAAAGTAGTGATCACGGCTGAAAATGCTTCTAAAAGTTACGGCGACAAAAAAGTATTAAGCAATGTTGATCTTTTGATTGAGCGTGATTCCAAAACAGCATTTGTTGGCCAGAACGGACAAGGAAAATCTACCCTGGCAAAAATGATCGTGGGTGACATTCCGTTTGATGGAAAAATAGACCTGGGTCACAATGTACAGATAGGGTACTTTGCCCAAAACCAGGCCGACTATCTTGATGGTACCAAAACGGTGGAAGATACTATGATCGATGCTGCCGATGAAAAAACACGACCCCGTGTTCGCGATATTCTGGGTTCTTTTCTTTTTAGAGGTGAAGAAGTAGACAAGTATGTGCGTGTACTCTCTGGAGGAGAACGTAACCGTCTGGCATTGGCAAAACTATTACTACAGCCTTTTAACGTGTTGGTGATGGATGAGCCTACCAACCACCTGGATATTAAGTCTAAGAACGTTTTAAAAGAAGCGTTGCAGAATTTTCAGGGAACGCTTATTTTGGTTTCTCACGACAGGGATTTTTTGCAGGGATTAACCAATAAAGTCTACGAGTTTAAGGATCACAAATTAAAAGAATACCTGGGCGATATAGATTATTTCTTAGAACAACGTAATCTTGAAAATTTACGTGAGGCCGAAAAGAAAACAAAAGTGGTTTCAGAAGAGAAAGCTACAGCATCGTCTGGTAAACAAAGTTACGAAGATCAAAAAAAGCTGAAATCGCTTCAAAATAAGCTCAGTAAAACCGAAGCACACATAAGCAAGCTGGAAAAGGAGATCAGGGAAATTGATGTGGAATTGCAGGTAAACTACGAAGAGACCATAGCAAAACCAGATTTTTTTGATAAGTACCAGGCAAAAAAGGACAAGCTCAATGCCTTGATGGAAGATTGGGAGAACGTAACGGAGGCATTAGAAAAGTTTCAACTTTAAGATACTTTTAACTTCAAAGGAGTTGTACCGCAGTATTTTTGAGTTTTTATAAACTTATTTGCTGGCAATGCGGAAACTTATACTATATGGCCTTGGAATTGCAATACTCATTGGAGCTTTTTTTGGGTCGAAATACCTTATAGATAACAACAATAAACCGAAACCGACCTTCGACAAGGTAATAAAAACGGTATTTGCTGAGACGGTAACCAATAGTACGGTGCCTATTATAATTCCTGCAAATGGAACTCTTCAGGCCAAAGAACGACTGGAGCTATATTCTGAAGTACAGGGTGTTTTTCAGGGTAGCGCTAACGATTTTAAAGCGGGACAAGCCTACAAGAAAGGACAACCTCTTATTCGAATTAATGCTGCTGAATACTACGCCTCTGTGCAGGCATCCAAGAGTGAGTTTTATAATCTGGTAACTTCTTTAATGCCAGACCTTAGATTGGATTACCCGGAAGCCTTTCCAAAATGGCAAGCCTATTTAGATAATTTCGATGTAAACAAAGCTGTGCCAGCGCTGCCTGAAACTACTTCAGATAACGTCAAGTATTTTGTAACTGGTCGAGGGGTGTATTCCTCCTATTACAATCTAAAAAATCTGGAGCAACGTTTGGGTAAGTACACTATCTACGCCCCTTTTGACGGTATTTTAACGGAAGCTTTAGTAACCAGAGGAACCTTAATCCGCCAAGGGCAAAAACTGGGAGAGTACATTAATACTTCAGTATATGAGCTTGAGTTAGCCATTGGAAAAACATTTAGTGATCTCTTGCAGTTAGGGGAAAAGGTAGAACTTTCCATTCCGCAGAGCTCTAAAACTTATACAGGAACGGTAAGCCGTGTAAATGGTCGTATAGACCCAGACACTCAAACCATAAAAGTTTTTGTGGAGGTAAAAGGAGAGGATTTAAAAGAGGGTATGTATCTGGAAGCGCAATTAGAAGCTCGCGAGCAGGCAAATGCTATTAAAATCTCAAGGAAACTACTAGTGGACGAATCTGAAATATTCATCGTAAGAGATAGTATTCTTGACCTAATTCCAGTAGAACCGGTGTATTTTTCACCCAAGGAAGTTGTGGTGCAGGGAGTGCCGGACGGGACGACCATTTTATCCAAATCCATCCCGGGAGCGTATGCTGGTATGTTGGTAAAAATAAATGAAGATAGTTCCTCAGCGACCAGCCAAACCGAAACAGTAGAATAGCATGAGAAAGGTTATTAGTTATTTTATTAAGTACGAAGTAGCTGTAAATGTCATGCTCTTTGCTTTTATAATTTTTGGGGTAATAGGAATGTTACAACTAAAATCTTCCTTTTTTCCGCTTCAGGAAGCTGAAATTATAAGCATTAGTGTAGCATATCCTGGCGCTGCACCTCAGGAAATAGAAGAAGGTGTCGTTCTGAAAATTGAAGATAACCTCAAAGGGTTAATAGGTGTAGAGCGGGTCACCTCTACTTCCCGAGAGAGCGGAGGGAGCATAACCGTTGAAATTGAGAGCGACGAAGATATAGACGCAATGCTTGCCGAGGTGAAAAATGCTGTAGATCGTGTGCCTAACTTCCCCACGGGAATGGAACCGCTAGTGGTAGCAAAGCAGGAAAGGATCAGGCAGACTATAGATTTTGCCATAAGTGGCGATAATATAGAATTAAGTAGCTTAAAACAAATTGGCAGGCAGATTGAAAACGATTTGCGCGCTATGGAAGGGATTTCCCAGATAAATGTCTCTGGATATCCCGAAGAAGAAATTGAGATTTCTGTCAGAGAAAACGATTTACTGGCCTATAATTTAAGTTTTACGGAAGTAGCCGCTGCCGTATCCCAGGCAAATATTCTGACTACAGGCGGAAACATTAAGACAGACGCTGAAGATTATTTAATTAGAGCCAATAATAGATCGTACTACGGCGATGAGTTAAACAACCTGGTAGTACGGGCCAATCCTAACGGGACTGTAGTGCGTTTGCAGGATGTAGCCAACGTAAAAGACAGGTTTTCAGAAACACCCAACGCTTCTTACTTTAATGGCAACGTAGCTGTAAATGTAGAGATAACCAATACCAACAACGAAGATTTAATTTCTACCGCAGACCAGGTAAATGCCTATGTGGATGAATTTAATCAAAAATATACAGGCGTTAAGATCGATGTGGTGAGTGACTCTTCTATTCGTTTGAATGACAGAACAAACTTGCTTCTTGAAAACGGAGCTGTGGGAATTATTCTGGTGCTTATATTTTTATCGCTTTTTCTCAACACACGACTTGCTTTTTGGGTAGCTTTTGGATTGCCAATTTCCTTTTTAGGGATGTTTATTTTTGCAGCGCAGTTTGATGTCACCATAAACGTATTGTCACTTTTTGGGATGATTATCGTGATTGGTATTCTGGTGGATGATGGTATTGTGATCTCAGAAAACATCTATCAGCATTACGAAAAAGGGAAATCTCCTGTTCAGGCAGCTATTGATGGGACGATGGAAGTATTGCCTCCTATTATTTCAGCTATTTTAACTACAGTTTTAGCGTTCTCCACCTTTCTTTTTCTCGATGGACGAATTGGAGATTTTTTCAGTGAAGTTTCGGTTATTGTAATTTTAACTCTTGTGGTCTCGTTGGTAGAAGCACTTATTATACTGCCAGCGCATATTGCACATTCAAAAGCATTAAAGCGAGAAACCCAAGAAGAGAAAAGCCAGAAAAAAGGCATTGCAAAAGTTTTTCAAAAACTACGAATTATTAACGAATACGGGGATCGGTTTATGCGCTATTTGCGTGATAATGCCTACAGCCCGGTATTGCGCTTTTCCCTTAAAAACAGGTTTGTGACTTTGGCTGTTTTGTTGGGGTTAATGATCATAACCATTGGCTCTTTCCAAGGGGGAATTATACGTGGCGCTTTTTTTCCAAGTATCGCTAGTGACCGTGTGAGCATAGATCTACTGATGCCAGAAGGCACCAACCCAAAAATCACAGATAGTATAATTACTGCCGTGGAAACAGCCGCCTGGAAAGTAAACGAACGCTTTACTGAAAAGCAAACAGGCAATGTACAAGTTGTTGAAAACATTATTAAGCGTGTAGGCCCCGGAAACAATAAGGCATCTTTAAATGTAAATTTATTACCTGGAGAAAAGAGGGACTTTGGTTCCCCCGAAATTACCAATGCTATTCGTGATGAAGTAGGAGAGGTGTACGGGGTAGAGCGACTTACGTTTGGTTCGGGAGGAAACTTTGGTGGGAGTCCTGTTTCAGTTTCCTTATTAGGAAATAATACAGAAGAATTAAAAGCAGCGAAAGACGATTTAAAAGCGGTCCTGGAGAACAATGCACTTCTGGCAGATGTTACAGATACCGATCCTGAAGGAATTAAAGAAATTAATATTGAACTAAACGAAACTGCCTATGCACTTGGATTAAACCTTCGGGATGTAATGAGTCAGGTTCGAGCAGGGTTCTTTGGGTTACAGGCACAGCGTTTTCAACGCGGACAAGATGAAATCCGGGTTTGGGTGCGGTACGATCGCGCTAACCGTGAATCTATCAACGACCTGGACGATATGCGAATCATTACTCCGGGTGGGCAACGTGTTCCATTTGGCGAAATTGCTACGTATAACATAAAAAGAGGAGAAGAAAGTATAAGCCACCTTAACGGTCTCAGGGAAATACAGGTGAATGCAGATATGGACGATCCGAAAGGAAGTCCCACCGAAATTCTGGAAGACCTTCAGGACAATGTGATGCCTGAAATTTTATCTAAATACCCAACAGTTTCAGTGCAATACGAAGGGCAAAACAGAGAAGCCAAAAAACTAACTGATTCTGCGTGGACTGCTGTGCCTATTATACTTTTTTTAATTTATGTGGTAATCGCATTTACATTTCGTAGTTATAGCCAGCCATTTTTATTAATGATTATGATTCCGTTCAGTTTTATTGCTGTGGCCTGGGGGCACTGGATTCATGATTTCCCAATTAATATACTTTCTATGCTGGGGATTATTGCCCTTATAGGTATTATGGTAAACGACGGCCTGGTGCTTATTGGTAAATTTAATAGCTATCTGCGGGAAGGGATGAAATTTGACGAAGCCTTATACGAAGCAGGGCGTTCAAGATTTAGAGCTATTTTCCTTACCTCATTAACTACTATTGCAGGTATTGCTCCCTTGCTATTGGAAAAGAGCAGACAAGCGCAATTTTTAAAACCTATGGCAATCTCTATTGCCTATGGAATAGGAATCGCAACCGTATTAACATTGCTTATTTTGCCTTTGTTATTGTCCATCACAAACAGTACTAAAACGGGTGCAAAATGGTTGTATTCTGGTGACAAGGTGCCTAAAGAAGATGTGGAACGCGCTATCAAAGAACAAAAAGAAGAAAAAGAACATGCGGCTTAAATTTAATGTACTACTACTTGGCCTTATTGGCTTTGGAAGTGTTTCGGCTCAGGAAATGCTTACCAAGCAAGAAGCTATAGAAGAAACCTTGCAGAATAATTTCGGAATAGAGATAGCCAGCAACGACCTTGAAATTGCTGAAAACAATAAGAATATTTTAAACTCGGGGTTTTTACCTTCTTTAACAGGGGTTGCAGGTGGGAATTATAACCTGGAAGATCAGGAGGTGACGTTTAACGATGGCTCTACAAATGTGGTAGATGGTGCCGAAACAACACAATACAATGCCTCTGTTAACCTTAATTATACCTTGTTCGACGGTTTAGGTAGGTGGTATAATTATAAAAGCTTAAAAGAGACCTATGATCTGGGTGAGTTACAAGCCAGACAAACCATTGAAACTACTATTTTGCAATTGTTTTCTGTGTATTATGAAGTAGCACGTATTACTGAAAATATTGAAGTTTTAAAACAGACGTTAGAAAACACAAAAACAAGACTTACGCGAGCTGGGTATGCTTTTGATTATGGGCAGGTAAATAAACTAGAAGTGCTGAATGCTGAAGTAGATATCGTCACAGACAGTATAAACCTTTTAAATGCAAAACAACAATTACGTAATACCAAGCGGGATTTAACAGTAGTCCTTAATGCTGAATTGGACAGAAGTTTTGAAGTAGACACTTTGGTAGCCTTTATTGGAGAACTGCAAATTGAGCAATTCATTAAAAAGGCTGATACAAACAACGTTCGTTTATTGCAAGCCAGAAAAAACATTGCGATAACCGATTATAATTACAAAGCCAGTAAGTCTGTTTTCTTGCCCTCGGTTGGACTTAATGGATCTTACGGCTGGAATAAAGGAGAGTTTCCGGTTACTAGCTTTGCAAGCTCGCGAACAACTACTGGTTTTGCAGCAGGAGTGAGCTTAACATGGGATTTGTTTGATGGGGGAAGCGGCATTACCAATGTAAAGAATTTACGAATTCAAAAAGACTCACAGCAACTGTTGCTTAAACAAATAGAAAACGAAGTAAAACGAGACGTGGCTAATGCAAATGATGCGTACCAGAATAGGTTGGAGGTTTACAGACTTCAGGAACAAAATGTAGTGACAGCAACCAACAACTATGAGCGTTCCCAGGAGCGTTATAAATTAGGGCAGATCACTTCGGTAGAGCTTAGACAGGCTCAGATAAATTTGCTGAATGCCAAAACCAATAAAAACTTAGCAAAATACGAAGCAAAGCTGTCGGAGTTAGAATTGCTACAGCTTACAGGACAATTACTTAATATTGATTTTTAAAACCTGACGAGTATACATAAAAGTAGTAGATATTTTATTTTACCTATCAACCGAAAACCAACAACCGACAACCAATAACTAATATGTACGAGCACTACTTTCAATGCCCTTATTGCTGGGAGGAAATTTCAATGCTGTTAGACCCTTCGGTATCACAAGCGTATGTAGAAGACTGTGAGGTATGTTGCAATCCTATTACCATTTCCGTAGTCTTTGAAAATGGTGAGCTGCAATCCTTCTCAGCTGAAAATTTAGGTCAATAGCTAATTATTTGATTTGCAGGTATTTTTAAGCTGTTTTTATAAGAATTTTAGAAATTTATCGTACATTTAAATATGTACGATAGTTTTAGTCTTGCCGAAAACTCTGTTGGGTTTATTCTAGATGGTTCTTTTAATGAAGAGACTATGAATCGACTGCATCAAGCTATTGAAAATAAGCTTAAAAAATTTGAGAAAATTAAATTATACATTGAAGATGATGATATAGAGACATTTTCTGTCGAAGCTATTGCTAAAAATATACTATTTAAATTCAAAAATTCGGATCGATTTTCTAAAGTGGCTTTTGTTACAAACCGTAAATGGATCAAGGCTTGTGCGACGATAGAAAATTTATTTTTAACGGGTGAAGTTAAAGTATTTACTTCGGATGATAGGTTAGAAGCTATAAATTGGATAACCAGATAGTTAAAGGAGGCAGTTTTTTAAAGCTCCCGATATGTTTAACCAGAGATAGTTAAAAAAGGATTTTGTTCGGTCTGGTGTTACAGTAGCAGAACACTCACTAAATCCACTAGTACTACTATTACTATCTTTTTTTACAAAGATATTTAGAAGCCCGGATAATAGCTTGCTTTGTTTTCTTCCGTTATCCCGTAATATTTCAACCTTAAAATGATCATACTTCATCCTCATATTAATTTCAGATTCAGAGGTATTTCCATAGATCGATAAATAGGTTTTTTGGGTTTCTCCCTCCAATTCGACCAGGAGATTAGGTTTTGTAAAAGAGTTCATTTCATTAGCCGGAAGCATTCCCAATTCTGCTTTAAATGTAAAATCATCTGCAGTACTATTTACATCAAAATCCCAATCCACATGCAAAGGTGCACTATGCATAAACCGCGAATCTATTACAATGCGTGTTTTGAGCTCTTCACCATATGTATTACTAACATTGCTTAGTTTGGCTTGGAAATTATCGAAATAAATAGTTCCCGCAGGTTGGTCTTCCTTCACTTTTTCCTGATAAGTAATAGCACTATTTTCTATTGAAAGTGAATCTACTGTAAGATCTATGGGGAGTTCCCGAAGCATTTTGCTATACAAAGGCTTGGTTGTAGGGTCGTCTGCTACTAATTTATTCCGGTAAATAGTGGCATCCACTTCAGTTAATTTTACAAGGCTGCTTTTGGCGAAGAACTTTCGGTTGTTAAAGCCGAAATCAATGTTATTTACTTTAATTTGTTCTAAGGCTACATTAAAATGATCTCGCTCTTGTTTCAACATACTGGCATGTTCAGCTTTTGAAAATTTTGTAGCAAGATGCAATTTGTCTATAATAGCTTCTTTATTCTTTAATTTGAAATCACCAACAGTCAGATTTTCAAAAGGACTTATTTTTAGAAATATCGAATCTGCTTCCGCTTCGTAATTTTTGAAGTCAACAGGAAGCCTCTTATTTAAAGTGCTATTGTTTACCAGGATATCATCAACCTCTACGGTAATGTCTTTAACATGCAAAAGGGTATCTTTTTTACTTTGGTCAAAAAAAGTTACTAAAGCATTATCTATACTAAGCTCGTCTACCAATAGCGGTTTATTTAAGGTTAGGAATGCTTTGGGTTTTGTTGAATCCTTAGCAACAACAAGCAGGTTTTTATAATATTGAATGATGGGCGATTTAATCTTTATATCTTCAATATGTATTTCTTTCTTAAACAAATAGTCCCAATAGCTTACGCCCTCAATAATCACTTTTTCAGCCGAAAGATAGGTATGTGTCGTGTCGTTGGATTTGTTTTGGAGGGTTACTGAAACATCATTGTAGGTTAGGGTTCCGTTCAGTAAATGAAGGGAAACACCTTCAAAGTTTGCAGTAATATTTTCGGGAAGCTGGTCTTTTGTAAACTTCGCAATTTTATTTTTAATAATAATATTGCTGGCGATAAGGATCCCGAAGAAAAGGACGGCAAGTCCTAGAACAACAAATGTAGTAAGCCGTAATTTTTTAGACATATTTAAAAATAACAATATGGAATTGGTTCCTGAAATTTTTGTGAGTTATTGTTAAAATATAGGTGTAATAAACTTGTGGGAATCTAAAACCTTTGTATCTTTGCAGTCCAATAATTCTGCTGGCATTATGAACTGGCACAAATAAGATGCATTGGAGCATACATCGCGGGATAGAGCAGTAGGTAGCTCGTCGGGCTCATAACCCGAAGGTCACTGGTTCGAGTCCAGTTCCCGCTACTAAGGAGAAATCCAACACCAGAGCGGTTTAGCGAAAGCTAAACCGCTTTTTTTATGTCCTCATTATCGAATTTTCTTACATTTGAATACGATTTGGAATACGTTTTAGAATACGATTTGAAAAAAAAGAAACAATTTTCACAACCAAAAATCTATGATGCCAACGGCGATCTGTCCAAAAGATGGTACGTCTATTTTTCCTTTCGCGATCCCGAAACCGGAAAGTTGAAACGCCAGGCTCCTGTCTATGGCAATGCCAACAGCTATTCTACAAAAGGGGAGCGGTTAGAGGTGCTCACCATGTTGCGCCGTAGTTTGACGGACTTCCTGAAAAAAGGATACAACCCATATGCACCGGATGTACGTCCCCAGCCTACCCCGAAGGTGAATACCGATAGGAATACGCCGATCCTAACGGCCCCCGTTGCAACGGCCGATAAACCCAAGCGCAAAAAGAAGGGAATGCCAGTGGGGGAGGCCTTTGAGAAGGCATTATCCATCAAACAGCACGTGGTGGCAAAATCGACCATCGTCAACTACCGAAACAAGGCGAAGCAATTGGAGCGCTATCTGGAAAAGAACGTAGGCAAGAAGGTAACGATAGAAGAAGTGGCCAAGAAACACGTTGTAGGCTTCTTAAATGAGGTTTTAGAGCGTTCCAGTGCAAGAACTAGGAACAATACCCGAGTAGAGCTTAGCAGCATCTTTCAGACCTTGGTAGACAATGAGATCATCCCTATCAATTTTATACAGTCCATCAATAAATTACCTACCCGTCCCGAGCGTCACAAGACGTATTCGGATGCCAGGCAGGAAGAGATCTATCAATACCTGGAAAAAACGGACCCCGTTTTATTGCTGTTCATTCAATTTATCTCGTTCAATTTTTTGCGTCCGGTGGAAGTATGTCGTTTACACATCAAGGATGTGGACCTAAAAGAAAAACGGTTGTACGTGCGTGCCAAGAACAAACCCGTTAAGATCAAGATCATCCCAGATATAATGCTCAAAGCAATTCCCGATCTTTCTAATATGAACCCCGAGCACATTTTATTTACCCCCGATGGAATTGGAGGCGAGTGGGATGCAATACCCGTTAACCGCCGTGATTATTTTACCAAACGGTTCAATATGGTGGTGAAGAAACATTTTAAACTAGGGAAGGAGTACGGACTGTATTCGTTCCGTCATACGTTCATTACACGCCTCTACAAGGAGATGATCAAGAATGCAACACCTTTTGAGGTAAAGAGCAGGATCATGCTCATTACGGGCCATTCGAGTATGCAGGCGCTGGAAAAATACCTGCGTGACATAGATGCCGCATTACCAGAGGATTATTCTAGCTACCTCACCTGAAAAACGGCGGTTCAACCGCGCCGTTGATAGAATTTCAACCGTGGCCGTTGTATAGGGGTTGACATAATAAAGTGAGGGAAAAAATTTAATCGAATGCCAATTAAAAATCCATAAAGCCAATTTTTTCAGAATGTGCGATGGCTTCGCTACTATTTTTAAAATACAGATAGTCAACACCCATGGAACCTATATTTTGCAATACTGCCTGGACCTCTTCTTTCGGTCTTTTTCTTGTTTGGCGTATGTAGATAGTTTTAATGTTTTTAGGAAATACTTTACAAATGCGCTCATAAAGAAAGGGGTCCCGTTGGGAGTCGTCCCCCAGAAGTACGTAGTCCAATTCGGGGTAAAACGATATGATTTCTTTGATTTTTTCAAATTTATGGTCGTGGCTTCCACCACCCGTAAATAAAAAATCTCCTAATCCTGTTTTTATTTTTTTCAGTTTGAGAACGGCTTTTGGTAAACTATATTTATTGGCAATAGCCACGATAAAAGAGTACAGGTTCCATTCACTACTAGAAACATAGAAAAAAGAATTATATGAATCATCATCCGTATGACCAGCTTTGCTAAGAGCCTGGTAATGTTTCGGGACATCATCGAATACTTCACGGTTATCAATATTTTGGGTCAACATCACATAGAGTTTCTTAAAGAAGCTTGCACTGTGGGATACCAAAAAAGTATCATCGATATCCGAGATTATACCATATCTACCCGGATGTGGCTTTAGTATTTCACCATTCGAAATGATATTGAATGTGCCGATGTCACATTTTATGAAACAAGGATGCCAACCGCTATCCAATTTTTTGTTGAACGGTATTTTAAAATTGAAGTAGCCATCTTTGAGTGTTTTTGTGGAGACTGTTTCATCTTTGAATTGAAGAATCACAGTCTCGTTGGGCATTGGTTTTATGGTAAACATTTTTAGTATGGATAAGCTATGTTTTATGGCTCGCTTTTCAATACTGTATTGGCTGGGTGCCCAGGACCTGAATACGTGTCCCGAAATTGTCAATTCTTTATCGTTCATGTATCCCCGATAGATACTGATGTCTACTTTCATATTGATTAATCCTAAAATTTGGATAAATTTATAGTACTAAATATATCGAATTCAAATGAAATCAAACCTGCTCTTTGTGATTAACCCCGCTGCTGGATCGATAGATGCTGGTAAAGTGGAGGATACAGCCAGAAAATTTGCTGAGAAGTATGAATTTGACATAGAATTTTACTTTACAACGGGAACGGAGGACGCTAAAAGGATTGAAGAAAAATTAGCTTCTAAATCATATCAGCGCGTGATCGTGGCTGGTGGTGATGGCACCATTGCTATGGTAGCTTCTCAATTACTTCATAAAAATATCATATTGGGAATTCTGGCGTGTGGTTCTGCCAATGGATTGTTGACGTCTTTGGATTATCCCAAAACATTGCCCGAACAATTTGAGATAGCATTTGGCCATCATACCCAAACCATCGATGCCATTTGTGTTAACGATACAATTTGTTTGCACATTGCCGATATCGGAATTAATGCAGAACTAATTTATAACTACGAAAAATCTAATTCCCGTGGCATGCTGGGGTATGCGGTACATAGTTTACCCACGCTCTTCAAATCGGATTATCCGTATAAATTTAAGATACATCTCGAAGATAAAGTCATTGAGAGTACTGGCATATTATTAGCGTTTGCAAATGCAAATAAATATGGTACGGGTGCCAATATAAATCCGATAGGAAATATAGACGATGGATTTTTCGAGGTCGTTTTGTACAAAAGATTGAGTTTTTGGGAAATTATCAAAACATTCTTCAATAAAACATCCAATAAAGGGCCGTACATACATATGTACCATGCAAAGTCAGTAAAGGTGGAGAGTACACATTCCATCGCCATGCAGGTAGATGGGGAGTTTATTGGAAACTTTGAAACCTTTTCAGCTAACATACTTCCAAAATGCTTACCATTAGCACTAGTGGACCCAGCCAAAAAGTGAATTGAATACATCGGTTTTGGTGACTTTGAAATCTAAGATGCCTATAGATTTTGGAGCCTCACTTCAAAACTCTCTTAGTGTATTTTTAAGTTTTTCCCTTTTTAAATAAACTTAACAATTCAGGTTAAAAAATGCTAATGTGTTTATGAGAATTTAGTTTTCGTGGTACTTTTAATTAACAAAACAACTATTAAACTCGCACTCGGCCATTTGGTTAGTGCTTGACCAATACTTTACTCATGAAAAAATGGTTCTCCACCGATCTGGAGTCGCTGCTTGCGATCTCTATCACCACACTTGTCATTTATATTGCCGTGATCTTTTTTACCCGGATTTTCGGAAAACGTAGTTTTTCCAAAATGTCGAGTTTCGATTTTGCAATGACCGTTGCCGTTGGTTCCCTTATAGCTACTACAATTTTATCAGAATCTGTTTCCCTTCTCGAAGGGATCACAGGTTTGTTTGTGGTTTACCTATATCAGCTTTCAGCGGCACTCTTACGTAAATGGAAACCCTTCAGAAAAGCTATCGATAATAAACCGCTTTTACTGATGGATGGACCAACTATTATAGAAGATAATCTTTTAAAGGCCCGTGTAACCAAAGGTGATCTTCGCTCAAAACTTAGGGAGGCAAATGTTCTCGATCTATCGCAAGTGCGGGCTGTAGTTTTTGAAACCACGGGCGATGTCGTCGTATTGCACAGCAGCGATCAATCACAAAGTTTAGAACCTTGGTTATTAAAAGATGTGAAGAGAAGCTGATGCAGAACTAAACTTTAGCATTGTTGAATTGCTGGCTACTGTGTTTGTGTAGGAAAAAGAAGATAGATCTATGGATACGACCAAAATAATAGGAATACTGGCAGGAGTCTTTACGACCGTTGCCGTTATTCCGCAGATTTACAAAGCGATCAAGACAAATAAAGTTGATGATATAAGCCCGGTATTTTTTAGCATTTTACTATTGGGTGTCGGACTCTGGACCGTCTATGGAATTTTAAAAACAGATTGGCCTATTATGGTGACGAATGGAATTTCGTTCATGTTGAATGCAACCATGTTGGGAATTTATATAAAAAACAAGATAAAAAAATGAAAGCTATTGTTGAAAGTAAAGAAGATATTGAAGAATTGGTACGTGAATTTGTACTGGATGACCACCCCTGTGTCATGGCGCAGAGTGTCATTGCAGACGACAACGTAACCATTCAATCGTATGGTAGTATGGATAATTTTTGTCCAAATACCTTGATGAAAGATTTAGAGATGTATGTGGATGACGTAGAGCAGGATTCTATGAAGTTTCAGACGTTTATTGCTGTCTTTGATGATTCTCATTTTGAAACTGAAAAGGAATTTGAAAACTCACTTTGGAAACTACTATATACATTACACAGCATGGATACCCATGCCTGGGACGAGACAACAAATTCAGACCCTGCTTCACCAAAGTTTAGTTATAGTTTGTTCGGCACCTCGTTCTATATCGTTGGGATGCATCCCAATTCTTCTCGCTGGGCAAGGTCATCTCCTTTTCCGATGATCGTGTTCAACTTACATAGTCAGTTTGAACTGTTACGAAGCTCTGGACGGTATGGAAGGGTTCGTGATCTGATACGTAAAAGAGACAAGGCATATCAAGGCTCTGTTAATCCCATGTTGGAAGATTTTGGTGAGAACAGCGAAGCCAGACAGTATAGCGGTAGAGCCGTGGAAGATGATTGGAAATGTCCCTATTTAACTAAACAATAATTTTATGTATTGCCCGGAACAGTATAGTAAACAGGATAAGAAATATCGGTACGATTTCCTTCAGCAATACCCCTTTGCTACGATGGTGCTTCAGGGTGAGTCATTGCTGGCTACACACATTCCGGTACTTACCAAGGGCGGGCCAGAAGATTTCTATCTGTATTCCCATATCGCAAATAGCAATCCGCAATATGCGCATATCGAGGACGGCACAGAAGCCCTATTTATTTTTCAGGGTCCGCATGCATATATCTCGTCATCCTGGTATACCCATGATGATATAAGCACTTGGGATTATGCAGCGGTGCATATCAATGCGAAAATTTACAGACAGACCGCAGCTCAACTCGAAACATCATTACAGGAATTGGTTTATTTTTTTGAAAAGGATCAAGAGAAACCTAACTATTATCACGACATACCACAGAAACTTATTCAAGAGCATTTTCCCAGAATTACCGGGTTTACCGCCAAGCCTACGAAAATACAGGCGATAGCCAAATACCATCAAGATTTTGATAGTGAAAACGTAAAGAATATTTGCCGTAAATTAAGTACGACTAACAACGCTATGGATGATCAAGTTATAAAAAATATAAAAAAGGAACATGAATAACATAATTAAGCCACAAACAGGCACCGCATTTTATTTAAAAAAAGGGCAAAAGTTAAAAATAATTGATGTCGAAGGGCAACAGGTTAGTGACATGGTTTTATTCAATGCAGAAGATACGAGAGAACGGATTTCTTCTGGCAAGACATTAGATTTTGAGGAATGCATACAGATAACTGCCAATAATTTTTTGTGGAGTAACCGTAGCAACAAGTTGGCAGCGATAGAAGAGGATACCAACGGACGAAATGATTTCTTACTTGCGCCATGTTGTAAGCAAACCTTTGAAATTATGTACGATCATAAAGGCTACCATCCAAGCTGTAAAGAAAATCTGGAAACGGCTCTGGCGCCTTTTGATATAGCACCGGATGATATACCTACTGCCTTTAATGTCTTTATGAATGTTCAGTATGATAGCGATGGGAATCTATCGGTATTACCACCCACTTCAAAAGCGGGGGATTACCTTACTATCCGGGCTGAAATGGATCTTTTGGTAGGTCTTACAGCCTGCTCGGCAGAAGATAGCAACGGCGGCACCTTTAAGCCAATAGCCTATGAAATTATAAAAGAGTAAAAGAATATGGAAGCATTACATAGTTTTAAAGATTTCTTGAAGAAAAATAAGAAGGCATTCTACGGTGGGATAATCGCCACACTTTTTTTAGGGCTGGGTGTTTTTCTTCTGGGTAGTGTTTCGGGCTATGAAGCAAAAAAACTAATCACAAGTTCCCTTCCTGGACTCAACATGCTCTGTAATACCATTGTTTTAGCGTCTGCCACTATTTTGGCACTGTTGCTCACCCTATTGGGTATAAGTACGGGAACAGAAAATAAACTGAAGAAAGCACATTACAAGCAAGTGCTTAGTATTGCTACTTTTGATACTGTTTTGTTTGTGGGGTCTTTGATCCTATTTCAGCTATTCAATATTCCTATAACCGAAGCTGAAAATGTACCTACCACCTGGTTTGATGCAATTTATTGGGCCACATTGATATCATCTTCCATCCTCAGTGGAATGATGATCACTGTTATATTGATGCTCTATACAACGGTGACGAACATTATTAATATTGTGGGGTTGGGGAAAGATCACTACTTAATTTCAGATGAGGAAATAGAGGAAGAAGAAAAAGAGTCAGGTACAGAATAATTCTTTACAACCACATTTTCAAAAAAGAATCGTAGAATCGTTCCATACCTATTGCTGCCATTCCGAAAAAAATATGTGCAATAACAAGTTGAATATGGAACAGGCGGGTATGGGTTGGCGGATCGGTATTGGCGAGTTTGTAAAGTGCTTTCCACATCATAACTCCAATTCCTCCTAGCATACATCCAAAAATAATTCCCCATTGCACAGAGATTGAAACGTTCGTAACCGAATACAATGCTATTAACAGCACTAGGAATACTATTCCAGTGAGGTAGTGTACAAGCCAGCCCACCCAGGTTGGAAGCTCAACATTCAAAATCTTGCCTAATAGGTCGGCTAATAATTTGGGTTCCTTGAAATTTTCATTTAATAGGGTGGAGAATACATAACTAAACCCTGTCATGCAGGTGGTAGCAACAATCCAAGCAAGAAAGAGTGTAAAAAGCATACCTAAAGTTACAATACTTTTTTGGTATTAAACTATCAATAAAATAAAAAGATAATAAATAAAATCGGATAAAATTTATAACAAACACTCACCAAAACAGTCAAAAAAGTCAGATCGGGAACACGAGGCTTCTATGGGTAAAATAGCTGAAATATAGTGCTTTAAATTATTTACAGTCTTTAAACAACGGCTATGCAACCGCTCATTAACGGGCCGTTATTTAATTTCAACGGTGCCGTTGTCAATTTCTCAACGGGCCGTTTCTTCTTCCGTTTGCCTCAATACATCACCACTTAATCTGCGCGAAGTCTAACAAAGTGTAACAAAGCCTTACAAAGAGTGACAAAGACTTACAAAGCCTGACACCCAAAGTTTAATTCTTGGCATATTGCGGTCAATATTACTGCAATCATGAACGCCACTATTGTTTTTAGCATCGTACAGGCACTTCCCCAGGAAGAGCAACAGGCGTTGTTGAAAATGATGAAATCTGCGGTTACACCATCACCGTTGCAACCGCCACAAAAAGAAAAGTTACTTACCCGAGCTGAGGCAGATGCGTTTATTTTGAGGACGGTTTTTGGTTAATATAGTTAAGTTAATGCTTTTTATATATTGAATCCAGCCATTCACAAAAATCCATTAAAAAGCTCTCTATTTCTCTTACATATTGCTTGTCTTGATAAATTAAGTCACTTATATATTCACCATCTTTTGCGTATAACGTAAAGCGCTTATTGTGTTTTTCATTGTACAATCGAAGGCCATTAATTCTTTCCGGTGGAATTGGATTAAATAGATTAAAAATTTTGTCTAATACAACTTCTGAATATCGTGGGTAAATTTCAAATCTATTGTTCACAACGACTGTGATATTGTCATAAAAGTTTTCACAAACAGGATCAAGCTTGAAATTAGAAAGATCAATATTAAACTTTTTGGCTAAAAAATTTCTGCTTAAAATTTTAGCATTATCGTGGGCTATCTCTAGCCTGTTTTTTAATATTTTAAAGTCTAGGCCATTTTTTAAAACTTCATTTGATGCTTTATGAATTGAACTACCTGAAATAATTTCATTTATTTCTCTAATGCATTCATCTGCATCTAAACTGTTCCCAGAATCCGAACGACTGAACATGTACCCTGCTTCCCGATTATACTTCTCAGAGTAATCATATAAATTCATTGACCCTAGTAAAATGTTGTATTCATTTAAATAGATTTTTGAGTGCAAATTTGGATGCGTGAGAACGGTCATTCTATCAATATCAGCTAATTTTTGCATTTGTGTAGGGTTGACCTTATCTTTTCTACAAACAATACATATTTCAACACCCCTGTCACTACATTCTTTTAAAGCGTCATGTACTGCAATGGTCATTTTGACGTAGGGTACAATTAACACAAGTTCTTTTTGGGATTCATCAAATAATGTAAACAAAAAGTTTACAAAGGTTTCTTTATTTAAAAACATAAAATAGTATTTGGGGGAATATTATCTTTTGGAACTTTGGACAGCAAGTAGTTATTTAGTCATTATCTTCTAATACAGTCATTATTTCTTGGAAACTGGCCAATCCTGACTCTAAATTTTCAACAATTTCATGAGCTAAAATATCTGGATCTGGAAGATTGTCCAAGTCGGTTAAGCTTTTATCCTTTAACCAAAAGATATCGAGACTTGTTTTATCTCTCGCAATAATTTCATCATAATTGTATTTTCTCCATCTACCTTCGTCATTTTCTTCGCTCCAGGTTTCTTTTCGTTTATCAATATTTTCACCATTATACAGATTTATAAACTCGTCTAAGTGTTCTTGACGCATTGGACTTTTCTTTGGTGTGTGATGTACGTTGGTTCTGTAATCATAAAACCAAATATCCTTCGTCCAAGCTTCTTTGCTTGCAGGTTTATTCGTAAAAAATAAGACGTTCGCTTTTACCCCTTGGGCGTAAAATATACCTGTGGGCAACCTTAGAATAGTATGCAATTCGGTTGTTTTCATTAATTGCTTACGCACTTCTTCGCCAGCTCCACCTTCAAACAATACATTGTCGGGAAGCACCACGGCTGCTTCTCCATTAATTTTTAACTGGGTTTTTATATGCTGTAAAAAGTTTAGCTGCTTGTTAGAAGTAGTTTCCCAGAAGTCTTGACGGTTATAACTTAAATCTTCCTTTACGATCTCACCTTGCTCATTGGTAAAGGTCATGCTGCTTTTTTTACCAAATGGTGGATTCGCCAATACATAATCATAACGTTCACCATCATCGGCAATTAGAGCATCATTAGGGTTTATAAATGATTCTCCATCTATTTCTCCTATGTTGTGCAAATACATATTCATTAAGCACATTCTACGTGTATTGGCAACAATTTCATTACCGTAAAAGGTTTTATTCTTTAAAAACTCTTTTTCTTCTCTGTCTAATTTATTGTTGGCTACAATCCAATCGTAAGCAGCTAAAAAGAAACCACCAGTTCCACAAGCTGGGTCAACAATAGTTTTTAATGGTTTTGGCTGAATACAAGCTACCATTGCTTTTATTAAAGCTCTTGGTGTAAAATATTGCCCAGCGCCACTTTTGGTATCTTCTGCGTTTTTCTCTAAAAGACCTTCGTAAATTTTTCCCTTTATATCTGCTCCCATCATTGACCAATCTTCTTTATCGATTAGATTGATGACTTTTAGCAATTTAGCGGGATCTTGTATTTTATTCTGACTCTTTGTAAATATCTGCCCAAGCGTTCCTTTTTCTGTAGAAAGTGTACGCAATAATTGACTGTAAAAAGACTCTAATTCTGCACCACGTTTACTGGATAAGGTTTCCCAATTGGCTATTTCTGCATCTGCAACCTCATTACCTTCAACATCCTTTAGTTTTGGGAAAACCAAACCTTTGTTATAAGGTGGTTTATTCAATTCATCTGCCATTTTTAAGAATAGCAAATACGTGATTTGTTCTAAATAATCGCCATAGCCAACCCCATCGTCACGTAGTACGTTAGCGAGGTTCCAGATTTTTGATATGATGCTTGAATCTGTCATTTAATGTTTTTTAAATTTTTTACTGAGTATTTTTTCCTCAAATGAATATGACCAATACGTCAAGGGCAATTCAAGTATTTTTTTTAATGAATCTAAATATTCTAAATCTCTTTGATTTGGTTCAGCAGGACCAACAATTAAAAGCTTTTCAATGACAACTGATTTATCAAGTAGCGCATATTCAATAATTTGCCCTAATGCTAAGCGAACATTCATTAGAAATGAATTTGTAGTTTTAGCTTCAAATAAATGCAATTTCCCCCCTTTTTTCGCTGCACAATCAACAAGGTTGTTCCCTATTTTAGTCCTTTCAGTAGATATAGAATATCCTTTGTATTCACTAGACGCTAAAAGAAATCGATGAAGGTCGTTAGTTATATCGGAGTGTGTTCGATTGACATTTCTTTTTCCTCCTGAAACATTTTGTGAATAAGAATTTGAACCTGTACCGTTACCTTCATTGAAATTTAATTTAGGATTTTTAAATGATTCGTCAATCTCACCTACAATATTAGCTAAGTTTCCTTCTACCTTATTGGGAATGAATCTATGAATTTTAAGAAAGTCATCTGGTAATAATACAGAATCTTCATAATTTAGGACATCGTTTAAATCAAAAGAAAGGTTGGGTTTCAAAGGCATATTTCTTAACAATTTTGTATCTGCCTTAACCTTTTCTAACTCCAAAAGCATTTCATCTCTACCAGATTCAAAAACATCCAAAACAGCTTCCCCGATATCTTCTTCATTTCGAAGAATATTAACATTTTTAAGCTTTGCTACTAAAAACTTGTTATTTGTTTTATGGTCTAATGTATATAGGTATAACTCATTTATAAAGCTGGAATTTTCTGGCATTGTATCAATACCTCTAACATAACCATACTGAAAACCGTTAATCAAATATCTAGGGTTAAAAAGCCATTCCTCAAAACCAAAACCATATTGATCGTGATGTGCCTTATCTGTTCTTCCTTGCCATTTAGGATTCCAATAACGCTCTATTGGAGACTGCCAATTATTATCATTATAAACTAAGCGCATTAGCCTTCTTTCAGGCCAAAGTGCATAATATATTTCTGTGTACGTTGATAAATGACTCGTAAAAAACTTATCGGATTTGTCTATTAAAGATCTCCAAGAGTGTTTAGATACATCACTTTTTTCAATAACTTGAAAACTGGCTTTATGTTCTTCCCTTAAATTAAAAAATAAGTCTTTCTGGCTTTGAGTAAAAGATTTATCATTCCATTGGATATCCATTTTATACTCTAGACTTCCAGTGCTTCCAACTCCAACAGTAAACAATAATAGATTATTTTCTCCGTCTTCAGGCTTTAAGCTACACCAAGCATATTGTTTGTAGGTTTGAAACCCTTTCTTTTGGTGCCTAGTATTCCAACCTTTTCTTTTACTAACTAATTTCCATCCTAATTGCTCCAATTTCTCTGCCCACAGTTGTGTCTTACTCCAAACAGTCTCTCTTAAAAAAGATCCGATATTAATATCAACTGCGTTTGTAGAATCATAGTCTTTACGGGCTAATAGTATTTGAAATGACTTTAATTCTTTTTCTGAAAAGAAATTATCTTGAATATTTGTCTCCACAATTGGAAAACCGAGCTCAAGCAATCTTTTTTGGGCTTGATCAGTATTAATTGATTTTCTATTAATAGTCTTTCCTTCTAATTCATAATGTTTTGTAATTACAAGTGCAGGAGAAATGAATTTATCTTTCCACCAGACAGCATATTGAGTAGTATTTATGCTTCCTTCTCTTATTAAAGTTTTAATGGCTGTAATTACATTTTCTTGTGTGAGTTCTGCAAACATATAATAGTTGAATTGTATATTTTTTTGAATCGTATTTACTTCAATTTAGAAAACCTCCTAAGCTAAATAAATTGATAGAAAGGCAGCTTATTGCATAATGGGTAGGTTAACACCTCTAATGTTATTATGTAATTCAAGCGCATAACTATCAGTCATACGAGCTACATAATCACAAATATTAACTGTTTGCTTATATTCCGATTTGTCCCATTCATTATTTTCTCCCAAAAATTGCTGGGGTATGAGCTTTCTTAATTTTTCAGATTTTATATACTTTGGGTTTTTACAAGCCGTAATAAATGTATCTATTAATCCTCCTAAAATATCAAATCCTGCTAATTCTATTTTTAATACAGTGGGATTATCAAAACCTTTGCTAGCAGCTGTCTTTTTCAAATTATTTACTAAATCGTAATGTTCAATTTCTTTAATTAATTCTCCGTGGTATTTTCCTTCCATAATCATATCGTATTTACTTTTAAATACCTCTATAACCATATATATTAAAGCATTAATCGCCTTTGCTCTTAAAAAACTAACTTTTTCGCCTTCATCTTTAATATTATCTAATCTTGACTTATTGTAATTACCTTCTTTTGATACTTCCCAAATCGGTAATAAGATTTTCACGGCCTCGTCTGTTGAAATAAATCCTAATTTATGTGTGTCTTCAATATCAATTACTCTATAACAAATTGTATCTGCGGCCTCAACTAAATATGCTAACGGGTGTCGACACCATATTTTTAAATCATTTTTCCCTAAATCAATTAATCCTAATTTACTAGCTATTTCATTGAAATTTTCTTTTTCGGTTTGCAAAAAGCCAAATTTACCTTTAACCACGTGTTCAAGGTCTAATTTTCCTTCTTCTTTATCTAATGAGGCTTTAGACTCCCAAGGATATTTAGTAAAAGCTCCGAGTGTAGCATAAGTTAGACGTAAACCGCCATCAATACCTGATAAATTATTGTTAGTGATAATTCTAAATCCTAAAGCATTGCCTTCAAAAAGCAACAAATCACTTCTCTCTTTGTCTTCTAAATCTTTTAGAATTTTTTTACCTTTTTCTGATTCAAAAAAAGATGAAATTGCTTTTTCTCCAGAGTGACCAAAAGGAGGATTTCCAATATCGTGTGCTAAACAAGCTGAATAAATAATATTTCCAAAATCTCTATCAGAAAATTCTGTATTCAAATTTTCTTTTTTGATTATATAATTACCAGCTAATAAACCTAATGACCTACCAACAGATGCAACTTCTAAACTATGTGTTAATCTATTATGTACAAAATCACTTTTAGGTATTGGAAATACTTGTGTTTTATCTTGCATACGTCTGAAAGCAGAAGAATAAATTATCCTATCTGTATCTCTCAAAAATTCAGACCGAGGATCTGGATTTGATTTATTTTCAGTCGTATCTTTAAACCTTTCTGAGCTTAATAATTTTTTCCATTCCATTTTCATATAATTTATTTTTTAATTCAATCCAAAAAACACTCGATGACTAACGATAATATTGTCTAATTACTAAATCTCTTTATAGATTAAGGTTAAAACCTTATTATTCATATTAAGCTGATATGTATTATCATCAACATTAACAGCTTCTGCCTTCTTTAAAAAGGCTTGTAAGTCTTTATAGTTTTTAGCTCCTACTTTGGGTTTGTAACCAGCTGTTTTAAAAACTAAAATTAATAGGATATGGATATCTGCATCAATAGATAAGGTGCCAGCCGTAGCGTATAAAAGTTGATACCTCAATTTAAAATCACTTGCCTTAACTATCTTAAAATTAAATTTCAATAATTCCTCAATTCTTTTTGGGAGATTAGTGTTTTTCCCATTTAGCTCCTTTGCTTTATATGTATGGTACTCAGATGCAACGGTAGCACCAAAAGACTCATCAACCTTAGCTTCAACTCCAATAAATGTTTTTTTTCCAGAATCTGTTTTTCCAAATATTGCTAAATCGTGTTCCCTACCTTGACCATATTTATCAAAACGAGTTTGGTATTCTGGATAAGCAACTTCTAGTGTAAAAGCCTCATTTATTTGGGCAGATACTAAACAATTAATTTTTTCCTCACCATTATTATTAATTATAAAGTTAGCTAAAGATGATGCGCTACGGTCTTCTTTCCAACCTTTAGCTTTTTTACCTACAAATACAAATTTTTGCCAATCAGCTAAATTTGAGATAGTATTGCCTTTAAATTCTATTTTCATAACCTTATTTCTTTTTCTTTTCTGCTTTTATCTTCTCCAACAACACACTAGCTGGCTCATATTCTTTATCTGCTTTACATTTAGCAATTTCTTCTTCACTTAACAATTTTCCCTCAAAAGCTTTCTTAAGAATGCTTTGGCGTAAGGCTTGGGCTTTTTCTAAACTGTCTCCAATGTCTTTTTCTACGGTATCGCAAACCGATAAACGACTTTCTATTTCTTGGACTATTTGGTGTTGTTCTTGCTTTGAACATAAAGGATAAGGAAGTTCTTTTATTATACCCAAATTTAGAATATCCATTGTTGCTCCGTGAGCTTTTAAACTATATAAACTTTTTAAGAAAGCACTTTCAAAATAGTATTTAAAAAAGATTGAATCATAAAATTTATTAAGTGATATTTTAACCAAACGAGGATTAATAATTCCATCCTCACAATCTTTGGGTAAAACTAATACTTTACCAACAGTACCAACTAAAGAAATTAGAATGTCATAAGGTTTTATAGAACAGTTTATTAAAGAATCATATTTTTCTTTTTTTACATAATAATTACCAATATTATAATTATTTGCGATTACTTGTTCCTGTCCATAAATCTTATAACCAGATTCTGTGTAAAATTCTTTTTTTAAAGATGAACCAAAAGGACCAGCTTTCAATGAACTAGATTCGTGACTTGCAATTTTATCTGCCTTAACCCAATGCCAATATTTATTTAAAGTTGGTAATTTCTCCAATTCTTCATCCGTTAAACTGATTAATTCTTTTATGAATTTTGGTTTCGCAGGTTTTTTATCATTTGCTCCTTCGTTTTTCCAAAGTTTAACCGCATCCTTCCATTCAGATAGTTCTTGTTCACAATAATTTTGTCGTTCTTCTTTGATTTGCTCTAACAATTCATCAGCAGAAGGTAAATTGGTTTGTTTCTCTCTCCATTCTTTTGTCAATTCTCCCTCAAAAGCCTTTTTCAAGACAGCTTGCCTATAAATTTCAAGTTTCTCTTGTGCTTTTTTAAGGTCAGCAATACCACTATCTAAACTGCTAAATAACTCTTCTATTTTTTTTACGATGGCTTTTTGTTCGACTAAAGGGGGAAGCGGAAATGGAATTTTTAATAAATCTCGTTTAGCTAAACTTGGAATAGTTGTGCTTTTATCAAGTTTTTTGAAATTAAAGTGTATACAGAAAAAATAGAGTAGTCTATTGTTCAAAATTGAAAGCGGATGAAACCCAAATGCCGTATCAACGTTCCAAAACTTTTCTTTCACATAAATTGGACTATTGATTGTCCCTTTTCTTCCTATGATTGTGGTTCCAGATTCACATAAATATTCGTTAGCTTGCCCAATTATTCCACCACTTCCATAAATAGGATACTTTCCATCTGAATCAATAACTTTCTTTTGATTTTTACCACTAACAATACTTACAACCTCTGCAAAAACACATTCAATCCAATCTTCTCTCATTATTTCCCTCCCATTATTTTTTCAATTACACTTCCTCCTGGCATTGTGGGTGATGCATCATCTTTTAACAGCCCTGAATCTGCACGGCTAAATAGGGATTGCATGATTAAGTGGCGTTCGGTATCATCAATGCTTTGATTATCTTTCAAAGATAAATAGACATATGCCAATTGTTCGCGTTCTTCTGCATCCCTACTAAGATGATAGCTACTTAGCATAAGCTTTGCAAACATCCGTATAGCATATGCTAAAAAGGATACAAATGTTATAAATACTACGGACCATCGAATGGCACTTCCTGTTTTGTCAAACAAATCCTTTAATGTACCATCTGAAATAAAGTAAAGTACCGTTCCAAGTGATATAATTGCAAGAGCAGTTACAACTACAAGTCCAATTAACCAATTTCTGCCCTCTTTATTCAATTTCTCAGCTCTTTTCCTCCAATAGTCTGCAGGAGCTTCAAGTTTGAGTTTTTCACGATACAACAATTCTAAATCCTTCACGCGGTCAAGATGCTGCTTCGTATATTCTTGGTCATTTATTTTGCATTGTTCAACCCAAGTTTCATATTCTTCAGTCTTTTTTTCAACAAGTTCATTAACATGATTTTGTTGCTCTCTTGTTTTTTGAGCAATGAGATTCATTTTTTTTGTAAACTCTTCGTCAGAACTGGAGAAAAAGTCATTTACTTTTTGTTGTGTTTCGGTAAATTTTCTCTCGAAAGCATTCCTTATTAGGGCATTACTCGATTTTTCTTTGCTTCTTCTATTAGAAATTTTGGTTATGTCCTCAAATTGAAATTCATAAGCCATCATTGCTCCAACGAATTCCTCGCTGTTTCCAAAACTCAATGTTGAATTTCCAAACCAATATTTATAGGCGCCATTAAACCTAGAAGTGCTCTCTTGACTTAACTCGATTAAAAAAAGGGTCTTTGGATGATCTGCAGGAAAAAAGTTACTCCTGTTTAATTCATTGACTGTTTGGGTTATGTTATTCCAATTTGACTGAAGAGTAGAGTCATTCTGTTTTAAACCATTTTTTAAAAAAACCTCAAGTCTTGATTGTATAATGCTAAATTGATTCTTCGACTGTTGAAGATAATTATGAAGATTTACTTCGATTTTATCCCAAGCACGGACCTGTCTTTTTACATATGTGTAAATATCTAAAAAACCACGCTTTTCAACTTCTAATTCTAGTTGATTATATTTAAATTTAGCTTCTACATTCTTAAACCAATCTTTCGAATCAACTTGTTTTAAGAGTCCTTGTATTTCTTTATTTGTCATAACTAAGCTACTAACGTGGTATTCAGTTCCTCAAGAATTCCGCTCATTTCATTACCAAAGAGCTGGTACATTTTTCCTTTGCCGCCTTTAGCATCAAAAGGGGTATAGTCTAAATCGTCAATCTCAATATGGTAACTGCTCACTACATGGTCTTTTATCATACGCAACCATGTAACTTGCTCAGCCGTAAAGCGATTGTGCTGCCCCGCATTTTGTTTAAACATCCAGTTTTTAAAATTTTCGTTAATCGTTTTATCAAACGGTGTTAACTCTTTCTCTATTCCGCACACTTTGCGTATCAATGAAACCAAAGCGGTCAATTCGTCCTTAGGCTGTTCGCTTTTTACATCTTCCAATGCAGCAAAGGCATTCCAAACATAATCGGGAGCCAACGTTGGTTTTTCAAGCATCAGTTTTTCAAATACCTCCTTTATCATGTTAAAGGTGATGTTTCTGCGATTATAAGGTTGATCGTAGAAGATACTCAGTGCGGTAATTTCATCTTTGTTTGCTTCTAGATATTTGCTAAAATCTTTGATGATTTGGGTTGCTTTATCCACAGAAGTGGTTTCCCATTCACTCTTTGTAACGGTATCTATGTTTATGCTATCAATAATTTGTTCGTGTTGTTTACGAACATTCTCGAGATACTCGTTTAATTCGCCGTTAAACGATTTACTCGCTTCTAAAACCAGTTCTTCCTGAGCTTTCTTTTTGGCTTCCTCAACTAAAGCAGGCGTTTGGTCTTGTACGGGAATTTTGTCGATTTCTAGTTGCGCTTTGGTTTCAATGGCATCTTGATCGTATGCCGTAATGAGTTCTTTGGTGATCTGCTTTAAGTTTTTACCATTGGAAAATTCCAACAATTTATCTTTTTCTTTTTCCGTGATTTGTTTTTCCAAACGTATTAATCGATTGGCCAAGGACAAGAACAAATCTTCGTCGGCAACTCCCATGGTTACGGCCCCCAATAAATCTTTCAAGGGTACAGTTGGTTTGCGTTCTAAAGGTCTGCTGTCTGTTTTTTTAGACTTGGTAGCACCCACCGCGTCTACTATGACAAAATGTGTCTTTGTTTTAGCTGTTCTGGATACAAGTTGTAAAGAATCGCTATTAATGGTTCGTGTGCCACGACCTTTCATTTGTTCAAAATAGTTGATGCTTTTTACATCCCGCATAAACAGTAAAACTTCTAAGGGTTTTACGTCTGTACCTGTGGCAATCATATCAACAGTTACGGCAATTCGCGGATAATATGAATTTCTAAAACGGTTCAACACCGATTTTGGGTCTTCTTCAATTTTGTAGGTTACTTTTTTACAAAACTCGTTGCCTTCGTCAAATTCTTCTCTGATGATTTTTATGATGTCGTCTGCGTGGCTATCAGTTTTAGCGAAGACTAAAGTTTTAGGTACTTCGTATTCTCCATTTGAATCAATACGGTTTGGATAAATCGTAGTTTTCAAAGCCCTTTTAAATTCACGAATGATATTTCTGATTTGGCTGGGATTGACTACTTTTTTATCTAGATCATTACGGCTATAGTCGGTATCTTCATCTTCTTGTTGCCAACGTTTTTTACGCGTGAGTTTGTCGCGCCTGTCAACAAACCAACCAGCCATTACTACTTCGCCTTTCTGGGAGATTTCAGTTTCAATCGTATATACATCATAAGGAACATTCACACCATCGATTACCGATTCTTCATACGTATACTGACTCACCACATTTTCATTAAAAAATCCAAAAGTCCTTTTATCTGGTGTAGCGGTTAACCCAATGAGAAACGCATCAAAATAATCCAATACTTGTTTCCATAGGTTATAAATGGAACGGTGCGCCTCATCAATAACAATAAAATCGAATTGTTCGATAGGTACTTTTGGGGTGTACTCCACTGGCACGGCTTTGTTTTTGGCCATTTTCTGTTGAAGCCAAGAATTATCGTTTGGATTGGCCTCTTCTGCACTCTCGTCTAATTCTTCACCTTTTAGAATAGAGTAGAGGCGTTGTATGGTTGAAATGCATATCTGACTATCTGAAGCGATATAACTTGATGTTAAACGCTGCACATTATACAATTCGGTGAATTTTCGGTTGTCATCATTTGGTTGGAAGGTCATAAACTCCTGTTCTGCCTGTTCACCAAGGTTTTTGGTGTCTACCAAAAATAAAATGCGTTTCGCATCGGCGTGTTTGAGCAAACGATACACAAAAGTTGCTGCTGTGAAGGTTTTTCCAGCACCCGTTGCCATTTGGATTAACGCCTTGGGTCTGTTCTTTTTAAAAGAATTTTCCAGGTTATTGATGGCTACAATTTGAGCAGGGCGGAGTCCGGATTCATCAAGGTCTGGTATTGATAACAATCGCTCTCGAAGACTTTTATCTTTTTTTAGCCAATCGGCTAAAGTCTCGGGTTTATGAAAACTAAAAACATTTCTGCCTCTTGGTTTCGGATCTCGATAGTTGGTAAAGCGAGTAATGGTTCCAGTACTCTCGTACACGAACGGCTTAATTCCTTCAAGCGTAAACGAACCTATTTTGATTGCTTCAGTGGCATATCGTTCAGATTGTTCTTCAACCATCGTAAGTCTGTGCCCCTCGTCTTCACGCTTCGCTTCTATAACACCCACGGGTTTTCTATTAACAAACAACATGTAGTCTGCGGAGCCAGAAGCTGTATTTGTCTCTCGTAGGGCAATACCAATACTTGCTGATAGATCAACTTGATTTTTAGATTGCACAACCCATCCTGCCTCACGAAGCATTTCGTCAATCCGGTCGCGTGCAAGTTGTTCTGGGTTTTGGTTGGGTTCCAATGGGAGTTGCGTTAGTTGTTTTCCAAATATAAGAGAATCCTTGATTTTTTGGTATACGTAGATTCACTTAGTTTAACAAAAAAACCGCCACGGTTCAAACGTGGCGGTTTTTGCTCTATATTGAGTCTTATACTATCAATTACTTTTTAACCAAGCGTCAAAATCCTCTACCTTGTCTTCATTTTCATTCTATTTAACAGATATTTGTCTCTTAGGAAAGTAATCGATAATGCTTATGTGCCAATGATCTCCGCTTGCTAAGCTCCCTTAAATTTTTACGAATTTAAATGTCCTTGAGGTTGCATCCGTATCCGCTTTTAATTCTAAAAAGTAAATACCTGGAGATAGGGTAGAGAACTCTAACTGATTGTGAAACATCATGCTTTTAACCAAGCGTCCTGAGACATCATACAGAAGGATTTCGGTAAAGTGAAGGTTTGTTTCGATAGTAAGGGCGCCAGTGGTCGGATTTGGAAAAAGAACAACGTCTTGTTGATTAAAATCTGTAACGCCCAAAACAGAATCGATGACCTCAACAACAGCTGTTTCGTTGGCGGTGTTATCATTTCCATCGGTAGCCGACAGAAGTACCGTATACGTTCCCACTTCGGTGAAGGTATCTATATCGAGTGTCAATGAAATGCTCTCGCAATTGTCGGTACTGCCATTGTCAACATCTTCAGGATTGATACTTACAGATGCATTTCCTTCTAAGTCTACAGTGATATTCTCCGTCAGAACGTTGGGGGGCAGGTTGTCAACAACTGTTACAATTGCTTCTGCAGTGGCCGAATTACCAGATAGGTCGGTTGCCGTAAATTGCACTATGTTTTCACCAATAGTATTACAGTTAAACGAATAGGTGTCTAATTCAAAAATAAGTAGCTCTACGGGGGTGATATTATCTGTGGTACCATTATCGATATCATCGGTGCTAATGATGGCCACACCATCCTCGTTCAAGGCTACTGTAAAATTATTGACGATAACATTTGGCGGTTCGTTATCTACAACATTATTTACCGTCACCTGAATATCGCTATACATTGAGTTTCCCAATTCCGTAGTATATCTTGCGCGCAGGGTGTGTACGCCGGGAGAGGTCCACTGTACAGAGGCTCTAAATCTTTCTTGATCAGGATTGAGTACAAGATTTCCACCCGAAACCAATTCCCACTCCGTGTCACCATTGATACTAGCGGGAACAATATAGTGTGAAGTGGTAGCAAGATTGGTGTTAACGGGGCCATTCAAATAATCCGGAGCTTCAGGTGCGCCAAGATTGAGGCGTTCCATATATTCGTAGCTAAATAGAATAAAAGTTTCGCTGTCTTCAACATAAATGGGAGGGTTACCTGTTCCGCCTCCCGACAATTTGAGTTGCATGAAGTCTGCACCGTTATTATTGGTATAACGCAATCCGTCATTGTTGGTATATACGATAAATGAATTAGCATCCGTACTGTAAATTTTGTTGATGTAATCAGTAGTAGGTACCGCAGTTAGTATGTCGGTAGTATTATTGTACAGGTATATGTTATCTCCAGGATAATAAGGGTGCACGATAATTCTTTCAGGGTCTGAAAAATCAAAAGAATCATAACCATAGGTAAAGGTATCATTAGTCAGTGTAAACAGCTCGGTCCACGTAACTCCTCTGTCGTCTGTTTTAAAAACAACAGGAACATCGCTAGGGTTTCTACCATAGAGATAGGCAATTTCTGTAGTTACAAATTGCGATCTAAAACTAACAATTCCAGCCGGAGGAGTAATAACAGACCACGTTTGTCCAGAGTCTGAACTGAATTTAATGTCGTTGCCAATATTAAACCAAACTTCGTTTTCGGTCATCTGGTGCCAATAGTCTATGTAAGAGGACTCAGCACCCGAGATGATAGGGTCATCTTGCCAGGTTTGACCATTATCGAAAGAACGGGAAACTATCGCTCCTCCACCTGAATTATTTGGATCAGCATAGCGAATATGGCTTATAAAATCATCATTGGCATAGAGTATAAACCCTGCTGTGTCATACGTTTTGGTGACTTGCCAACTTGCTCCATCGTCATATGAATGAGTAACATAGGTTTGTGAGTCACCCGGATATGAATTGAGCAAACTAAGTACATAGGTATCTGACTGGGTTTTTTTTAGGAAGTTATAGGAATTACTAATCGACTCGTTTGTGCCTAGATGATCTATAATTTCCCATGAAATACCGCCGTCGGTCGTTTTGTACACAAAACGTCCTCCTGAACTAAGGGCTTGTGATTTTCTCACGGAATAATACCCAACATTATTATCTAAAAACTCGATTTCAGTGGCATAGCCCACTTGTGGAAAAACCGTCGAGGTTTCATTCGAACCATCGTGATTCGCAACTCGAATCTCATCTGAATATACTACGTAATAGATTTTCTCGTCCGTCACCTCAAAAAGGGTAGCCGATTCTGTGAAATTAAGTGGCTCCCAAGTTGCTCCACCATCAATAGTTTTGTAAACCGGACCACCCGTAGGGCCTTTTGCAAAGCCTAAGGTAGGTGATAAAAAGCGCATGGTAGAAACATTTAATCCTGCGGGCGCCTCAAGGAACTCTGTCCATGTTATTCCTCCATCAAGGGTAGTATAAATATCTGAATTTACCCGTAAAAAACCTTTGGTAGGAGTAGTGAAGTAGACATTAAACTGTGGATTGAAACCTCCAAGGCCTGAAATATTTGATGGTACGATTTGCCAGGTTTGTCCGAGATCGGTTGAAGTGTATAAGAATCGTCTTACGATATCGTTTTCGTCATCATAGCGCCCTACCATATACCCAATGTTGTCAACGAAATGAAGATCCATGATCCGTTCGTCGCCGTTGAACAAAGGAATTCTTTCCCAACTAATGCCTTTGTTTTCGGTTCGTAGTACCAAGCCCTTGTCGCCTACAACTACGCCTACAGTTTCGTTTACGATTGCAGCATCCCATAACGCCCAAATATAATTGAAATTATCTACGGGGGTAAAACTCCATGACGCACCTTGATCTTGGGTGTTCAATAGCGTATTGCCTCCTATGGCCATTGCCGAATTTGAGTCCCATACTTCTATATTACTAAAATAATTGGACATGGAGGCTGTAGAATTTTGAGCCACACTTTTGGTAAAGCAGCTACATAAGAACACAATAATAAAGGTTGGAATTAGAGAAAATTTGGGAGCGTGTAAATACATTGGTTTAAACGAATTTAGATATAAAAGCGCCAAAAATAGTTGTTCTTTATCATTTGGAGAAGAAATTTTAGCACTTACTGCAACTATTATAATTTTAAATTATTACGGCGAACTATAATGTATTGGCTATATGGTAAATAGCAGGTTTATCCTATATCACAAATGAGAATTTAGAAACTTGAAACTTTGTTTAACGCCCCCCTTCGATATTGAAGCTCAACATTCTTACCGTAGAGTTACATCATGGCAATGACTGGCGAAAAATGCGCCGTGGTGAATGAAAAGAAGTTAAAAGCGCATTATATCAATAAAAATCGATATAATATTTGACGATATTCTTTATAAGTAAAAGTTACGAAGCAACCGTTGGCGGTTTTACTTTATATTGAGTGTTTTACTATCAATTATTTTTTAACCATGCATCAAAATCATCAAGCTTTTCTCCATTTTCATTTAACCAAGCAACAGAATTTTCATTACCGATTTGTGAGATGTACTTACAATACGTGGTCATGTGGTTGCTCTTAGCAAGGTCATAAAAGAAGGGGGTATAGAAGGTCCACCAAATTTCTTTGTTGCGCTTCTTTTTTAGTTCACCCATGACAGTAAAGAATGACTCAGTGTTTTCAATAAATAACTCATCATCAGTTTTTCCTTTGTTTTCCTCTGTGGATTTTGAGGCCTCCAACATGGCAACCATCATCTCGGCAGCTCCCATCTGGTCATCGTCATTCGGTGTTAGCGTAATATTGATGGAGTTTGGTTTTTCTGAGTCTTTGGAAACATTGCCACCAAAATTTTCTTGAATCATGGCATAGGCACTTTTAGATCTATCGGTATCTGGCTCGAGAAAAAGGAAGTAATGCGCTGCCAATAAAGTCTGTACCTCATTTCCTTTTTGGTCGTGGATGTTTGCCAGCATTAAATGGCTGCTAGGATGGTTTGGGTTTGTTTCAATGGATTTGACAAGATTTTTTTCAGCATTGTCAAAATCTTTTATTTTGTAATAATTTAATGCGAGATTGTAGAATATTAAATAGTGTGGGTCCAGTTTTTTAATGCCCTTTTCAAATAGTTTGATGGACTCTTTCGTTTTTCCCAACATGTCGAGTGCTGAACCTTTGGTTACATAAGCTTGTAACAAAAAGTCATCATCATTTTTTAAAATGACGTCTGAGTATTCAATTGCCGCTTCATAATCGCCTTTGGTAAAATAGCTAAGCGCTATTTCGTAGTTCACGAGCATTGACTTCGGTTCTATTTTAAAGGCTTTATTGTACGTTTCGATAGCCTTGTCAAACTCGCCATTATCATGATATTGCATTCCCTCTCTTACCACATCTTCGACTGAAGTTTGTGCAATGCTTGGAACGGTTATGAAAAAAAGTGCGAATAAGAAGCAATTTTGTAGAAATCTCATTTAAGAAGTTTAAAGGTGAATTATTATTTATAGAAAGGAATATAAGGTTTTGAAGTTTAATTCAAATTGTAGTCAAAGAAAAATACTTTATTCCTTAATTATCTTTAGAGTCTTACGGTGTTCTTCATTTTCAACTTCCAACATATACACTCCAGACGAGTACTGGCTCATATCAATATTAGTGTTATTTGATTTTATTAAATAAGAATTTATGAATTCACCACTACCATTATAAATTTTTATGTTTCCAATTGGTAATTTGGATGTAACGTTTAATGAGTTTTGAACTGGATTCGGACTTGCTGATATCCCTATTTCAGTAAATTCGGTTATATCTAAGACCTCAGGCTCTAACTTTGCAATCCAAATGTCTCCAAGTGCTGGAGTAGGGTTAGATACGTTACCGTCGGACGACTCTGAGTAACCACCTAGTATGTAACCACCATCAGCGGTTTTTTCAATGGAATTGGAAAGTTCATAGTTGCTTCCACCAAAGGTACTCTCCCATCTTAAGTCCCCAGATGCATAAAGTTTTACAATCCAAACATCTGCTGAACCTCTATTATAGGTAACATCGCCATTGTTTGAGTGAGTACTGCCCCCTACCACAATACCGCCGTCTAGGGTTGCCTTCCCAGATAATGAATAATCATTTTCTGACCCTCCAAAATTCTTTTGCCAAATTATATTCCCCGTATCGTCTAACTTAACTACCCATACATCGAAGCCACCGTTATTATCAGTTACATCCACATCATTAGAAGCAGTATACCCAAAGACGATATAATTGCCGTCTATTGTAACCTGGATGTCACGAGCTAAGTCAACGTCACTACCACCATATGTTTTTTCCCACTCAATTTCCCCGGCGGCATTCAATTTTACAATCCAATAATCATCTTCTCCAAGGTGTTCCGAAACGTCTCCATCGCTTGAGTCTGTGTATCCAGCAACAATAAATCCACCATCTGGGGTATTCTTTATAGACTCGGCCCGATCATCTCTTGTTCCTCCCATGGTTTTTTGCCAAAGGAGATTTCCGGAGCCATCGATTTTTATGACCCAATAATCCACTAGACCTTGATGTCCAGTTACATCAACATCATTTGAAGCTGTATTTCCGGCTATAACATAATTATTATCTGGTGTCATAATTATAGATAGTGCTTCATCAAACTGAGTTCCTCCATAAGACTTTTCCCATTGTATTTCACCAATTGAATTTATTTTCACAACCCAAAAGTCAAATGTGCCAATATTACCTGATATATCGCCATCCACAGATTGAGAGCGCCCTACGATAATATAACCATTATCTGGAGTGGCGATTATTTCTCTTGGACTTTCCGCAAAACTTCCTCCAATTATTTTTTCCCATTCCATCTCTCCAGACGAATCTAGTTTTATGAGCCAATAATCAGGATACATGTTAGAGGTGAAAGTATGCCCTGCAGCGAGATAACCACCATCTTGGGTTGGTAAAATATGGAAACAATCATCATTACCGCCACTGCTAAAAGAACTTTCCCATTCTATTGTAGGAGCAGTTTGCGCAATAATGGAGATGTTCATCAGTATGATGATAAGTAACAGTAGATCTTTTTTCATTATTAGGTAGTTTTTAAGTTGCTAGCATTTTTGTATATGGTTCGTAGCGTGTAGATTACGAAATTGCTTTCTGGTAAATCACGAGTCAATTTTTTGTTTATTGTCTTTTTTCAATAAGCCAAATTTAAAAATTTGCCGGTCTTCTCAAACACAAAAAAATCTCTCGCAAAGCCTGCAATAGCTATATTTTATAGGATGCGTTGTTGGCAGTAGTTATTTATAGTCCTTCCGGAATCATCAGATTTTCAATAACTTCTTCTCGGTCACAATTCTTTAAAAAGAAGTAAAATGTAGAATCAATTATTTTAACAGAACTAGTGCTAATGTCATAGTCAAATATTGGTGGAGAAATATTTTTTTTAATTTGACTGGAAACAAGATTCCTTAAAAAATAACCCATGTCAGATGGTCTTACATTTTCTTGTCTATGGTGGATATCTTTTATTCTTTCTTGAATAGATTTTCTCTTCAAACCAAGTGTAATATTTTCGAATGACTCGTCCATTAATACTTTGATAAAATAGTAAGGAATATAAAGAGGTATCTCATCAGAACTTTTCGCTTTTTGTTCAATAAAACTTTCTAAACATCTAATGTGTCTACTCGCATAGTCGTTTAATTTTTTTTCAATTGCAGAATCCACATTTTCCTTTGTAATCTCCACTAATTCATCTTGAGTATCATTAACATTTGCAGAATAACATGACTCTTTGCATATTTCCTGAAAAACTCCAACACTATCAAAGCAACTTTCAATTATATAGTCTAAGACATCACTAAAATCAACATTTAAAAGCGGTAATCCTTCATCCGTGATTTTCGCTAAATCATTTTTTTCCCAAGGTTCAACAGGCACTTCGATAACTCGGTCAACTAAGTCTCCATTAAATTGTGATAATCTATTCTTTTCTCGCCAAATACCTAAAACTATAAAGAGAATATTATAATCTTCAAATATTCTTAAATCTATCGAGAGTTGTTTTTGGACCTCCTCTTCTAAATAATGAAAGTTCTCTAATATAATTCTCTTATCAAAATCAATTTCTCGCAATAATTCAGATAAGTCTTGAGCTAACGCAAGGTTGTAATCAACTACTTTATATGAAATTCCTTTTTCTTTTTGACCAGAAACAGTTGCCTCTGTTTCTGCATCAGTTCCACCGAAAAAAGGTATCTTAATTTTCGCTTTCAATCCAACTTTGACTTCACCGCCAACAGTTGTAGTTATATCTTTTGATTCAATAATATCAACATCTAATTGTCTTACAATAGAATTAAATAAATCTAAAGTAGTTGAAGACGGTGAACAATTAACTTTGACGTAATCACTTTCATTTAAATGTTTATTTGTTAGCGAAGTTTTTCCTTGTTTAGAAGCTCCGTATATTATTATATGTTTATTTTTTTGTAAGCCTTCTGTAAAAAGATTGTCAACTTTTGGACGAACTATATATGTGTCAATCAATTCATTTGAAACCCCAAATACTTGGTTAGTTAATCTCATTTTTTTATTTTTTAATTACAGGCAACGGTCTTGCATATGGCTAGGCGGGTGCCGCGCGGCTGATTCG
>TARA_R100000935_G_scaffold43415_1_pt1 | contig 43157 bp, 39 predicted proteins | sample TARA_R100000935 | Tara Oceans TARA_R100000935 (sample SAMEA2621502) | marine metagenome | biome: marine biome (ENVO:00000447); feature: surface water layer (ENVO:00002042); material: "saline water (ENVO:00002010), including plankton (ENVO:xxxxxxxx)" | depth 5 m
GGGCGGCGTCAAACACCGGGCGGTCGCCGTCCCGAGCCAGTCCATCCTGTTCAGCGCGACCCAGGGCGACGATCTCATCATTGGTCAGATCTTCGGCGAACTGGGCCTCGTCGTCATCGGAGTCGCCCACAGCGGCGGTCTCGTCGCGCACCGGGGTCATCTCCTCGAAGGTGCGCATTTCAGCCGGCGGGATGTCGTCGCCGGAGCCGACCGTGTTGTCCTCGTCAAGCACCTCGGCCTGATCCTGGCCTTCGAAGTCCGGTTGTTCGGGCGCGGGGGGCATGGGGCTCTCCAGTCTGTTGGGGGTCCCTTCACAACACCTGGGGCCCACACCCGTTCGATCCGGCGAGCAGTTTTTCCCCGGCGGACGTCCCACGCCAGTCATCACGAACCTAACCGGCCCTCGCGCGTTGGCTCAGCTGAACCCCAGTCTGAAGAGGTGTTGCATGGACAGGTCCGCCCTGCGCCGCGATTTCGTCACGCGGCCGATCTATCAGATGGCCAAGGGCGTCCTGCCCGAAATGTCCGCCACCGAGGCCGAGGCCATCGCCGCCGGCGACGTCTGGTGGGACGCAGCCCTGTTCTCCGGCGATCCCGACTGGCAGGCCCTGCTGGATGTGCCGGCCGCCAAACTCACGGAGGCCGAGCGCGCCTTCATCGACGGGCCCGTCGATCAGCTGTGCGCCATGCTGGACGACTGGAAGATCAATTGGGAGGACCGCGACCTTCCGCCCGAGGCCTGGGACTTTATCAAGCGCGAGCGTTTCTTCGGGATGATCATTCCCGAGGAATTCGGCGGCCTCGGCTTCAGCCCCTACGCCCATTCCGAGGTGGTGCGGAAGATCTCCACCCGCTCGGTCGCCGCCGCCGTGACGGTGATGGTGCCCAACTCGCTTGGCCCCGGCGAACTGCTCATGCAGTTTGGGACCGAAGCTCAGAAGTCCCACTGGTTGCCACGCCTGGCCGACGGCCGTGAGATCCCAGCCTTTGGCCTCACCAGCTCCGAGGCCGGTTCCGACGCCACGGCCATGACCGACACCGGCGTCGTCTGCGAAGGCGAGTACAAGGGCCAGAAGGTGCTCGGCCTGCGACTGAACTGGGCCAAGCGCTACATCACCCTCGGCCCCATCGCCACGGTCCTTGGCCTGGCGGTGAAGATCAAGGACCCCGACGGCCTGCTGGGCGGTGAAGAGGACCTGGGCATCACCGTGGTCCTCGCGCCCACCGACACGCCGGGGATCGAGATCGGCCGGCGTCACATCCCGTCCATGCAGGCCTTCCAGAACGGCCCAAATTCCGGGCACGATGTCTTCCTGCCGATGGATGCGATCCTTGGCGGCCAGGAGCAGATCGGCAAGGGCTGGATGATGCTGAACGCGGCGCTGGCCGCCGGGCGCGGCATCTCCCTGCCCTCCCTGTCGGCCGCCGGCGCGGCCATGGCGGCGCGCACCACCGGCGCCTATTCTCGGGTCCGCACCCAGTTCCGCATTCCCATCGGCGAGTTCGAAGGGGTGCAGGAGCGGCTGGGGCGCATCGCCGCCAACGCCTATCTGCTGGACGCCGCCCGCCGGTTCACCTGCGCAGGCCTGGCGCTCGGCCACCATCCCTCGGTGGTCTCGGCGATCATGAAGAACAGCGCCACTGAGCGCATGCGCATCAGCGCCAACGACGCCATGGACGTCCATGCCGGCAAGGCGGTCATCGACGGGCCGAAGAACTATCTGGGGACCTTCTACCGCTCGGTGCCCGTGGGCATCACGGTGGAGGGCGCCAACATCCTCACCCGCAGCCTGATTGTCTTCGGCCAGGGCGCCATCCGAGCCCACCCCTTCATCTTGAAGGAGATGGAGGCCCTGGCGGACGAGGACACGCAGCGGGGTCTGGCGGCGTTTGACGTCACCGTCTGGGCCCACGCCGGCCACATCCTGCGGACCGCAAAGAACGCCTTCATCCGTTCCTGGAGCGACGGCCTTATCGGGCCGGCGCCGGAGACCGGCCCCACCAAGCGCTATTACCGCAAGCTCAGCCGCTATGCGGCGAGCTTCGCCCTGGCCTCCGACGCCGCCCTGCTGAGCATGGGCGGATCGCTGAAGCGCAAGGAGATGCTGTCGGCGCGGTTCGGTGACATCCTGGCCGAACTCTATCTCCTCAGCGCCACCCTGAAGCGCTGGGAAGAGGACGGCCGCCAGGAGGCGGACCTGCCGCTGGTCGAATGGATCATGCAGGACGGCTTCCTGACCATCGAGCGCCGGCTGAAGGAGATCCTCGACAACTTCCCCAACCAGCCCCTGGCTTGGCTCCTGGGCCTGTTCGTCTTGCCCTTCGGTGTGATCCGCCGCGGCCCCAGCGACCGGGTCACCCGGGCCTGCGCCCGCCTGATCCTCGAACCCTCGGCCACCCGCGACCGCCTGACCGACGGCGTCTATCTGGGGGCCGGCGACGACGCCGTGGCCGAGCTGGAACGGGCGCTCGACCTAGTGGTCGCCAGCGAGCCGATTCGTGACCGCCTGAAGAAGCTGCGGGTCCGCGATCCCGATGCCGCCCTCGACCAGGGCCTCATCAGTCGCGAGGACCACGCCAAGCTGGCCGAGGCGGCCATGGCCGTGGCCAAGGTGGTGGCTGTCGATGACTTCTCGCCCGAGGAGATCACCGGCATGGCGACGCCGGCCGAACAACGCCATGTCGAGGCCGCCGAATGAGCCGTCCGGTCTATATCGTCGACGGCGCCCGCACCCCCTTCATCAAGGCCCGTGGGCGCCCCGGTCCCTTCACCCCGGTGGATCTGGCCGTCCAGTGCGGCCGACCCCTGCTGCTGCGCCAGCCCTTCGCCTCGACGGCGTTCGATCAGGTGATCCTCGGCTGCGTGAATGTGGTGGTCGACGAGATGAACCCTGCCCGGGTGGCGGCCCTGCGTCTGGGCATGGGCGAGGCCATGGTGGCCTTCACCGTGCAGATCAACTGCGGCTCTGGCATGCAGTCGATCGACACCGCCTTCCGCTACATCCAGCAGGGAACCGCCGACCTGATCCTGGCCGGCGGCGCAGAATCCCTGAGTCACGCGCCCCTGGTGTTGAGCCAGGACGCCACCGAGTGGTTCGCCGAGCTGAACAGCGCCCGCAATCCGATGGCGCGGGCCAAGGCGGCTATGGGCTTCCGGCCTGACTTCCTCAGTCCCGTCATCGGGCTGGAGCGCGGTCTGACCGACCCGATCACCGACCTGAACATGGGCCAGACCGCCGAGGTGCTGGCCCAGATGTTCGACATTTCCCGCCACGAGGCCGACGTCTACGCCTCCGAAAGCCAGCTCCGCTCGGCCCGCGCCCACCAGGAGGGCTGGTTCAATGGCGAGCTGGAGCCCGCCTTCGCACCGGACGGCGAACTCTATGATCACGACGACGGCGTGCGTCCGGACTCCAGCCCCGACAAGCTGGCCAAGCTGAAGCCGGCCTTCGAGCCCCCGTTTGGCAAGGTGACCGCGGGCAACAGCTCGCAGATCACCGACGGCGCCACCTGGGTCGTGCTGGCCTCGGAAGACGCGGTGAAGGAACACGGGCTTGAGCCCCTGGCCGAGATCGTCGACAGCCGCTGGTCGGCCCTGGACCCGAGAATCATGGGGCTTGGCCCGGTCCTGTGCGCCACCGACCTGCTGCGCGCCCGCGACATGACCCTGTCGGACGTGCCGATCTGGGAGATCAACGAGGCCTTCGCCGCCCAGGTCCTGGCCTGCCTGGCCGCCTGGCAGGACGACAGCTTCCGCCGCCAGGTGCTCGGCCTGGAGGGCGACTTCGGCCAGATCGATCGGGAACGGCTGAACGTCGATGGCGGCGCCATCGGCATGGGCCATCCGGTGGGCGCCAGCGGGGCGCGGATCGTCCTGCACCTGGCCAACGCCATGAAGCGCCTGTCCCAGCCCCGGGGCGTCGCCACCGAGTGCATCGGCGGCGGCCAGGGCGGCGCCATGCTGCTCCAAGCGGTCTGAAGGAGACATCGATGACGGACACCGCCTGGAACACTCTTGAACCGCGGCTGATGGAGCTTGGCCCCGACACGAGCGCGCCCGGACCCTGGAAGGCTTGGCGGCTGACCCGGGACGAGGACGGCATTGACTGGCTGATCGCCGACCAGCCGGGCGCCAGCGCCAACACCGTGTCCGAAGAGGTTCTGGAAGAGCTCGACCAGATCCTGGCCCAGTTGGAAAAGGATCCGCCCAAAGCCCTGGTGATCCGGTCGGCCAAGCCCGGCGGCTTCTTCGCCGGCGCTGATGTGAAGGCTTTCGTCGGCGCCCGCGACGCCCAGGAAGTGGCGCATCGGATGACCCGCGCCCATGAGGTGGTCGATCGCCTGGCCAATCTCACCACGCCAACGGTGGCGGTGGTCCACGGCTACGCCTTGGGCGGGGGGCTGGAGATCGCTCTGGCCTGCGATCACCGCATCCTGGTGGGCGAAGAGGCGCGCCTGGGCTTCCCAGAAGTGCAGCTTGGTCTGCATCCCGGCCTGGGCGGAACGGCCCGTCTGCTGGACCTGATCGACCCGCTGGAAGCCATGCAGATGATGCTGACCGGCAAGGCCAAGCGGCCGGGCGAGGCCAAGGCCATCGGCCTCGCCGACGCCGTGACCGAAGAGCGCCACGTCCGCGCCGCCGTCCGCGCCGTCGCCCAGGGCAAATTCCGCTCGGCAAAGCCTGGTCGCCTGGGGCGGCTGCGCCATCAGGTCACCGACCGCATCCTGCACGCCGATCTTCCCCGACGCGCCGCCGCCGATCGCATGCGCAGCCAGGCCGCCAAGCAGGCCCCGCCGGAACACTACCCGGCGCCGGGCGCCCTGGTGGATCTGTGGGAACGGCACGGGGATGATCTGAAGGCGATGCGGAAGGCGGAGATCGCCTCCTTCGCCCAACTGATGCCCACCGACGCCGCCCAGAACCTGATCGGCGTCTTCTTCCTGCGGGAGAAGATGAAGCGGTTGACCGAGGTCGAGGCGCAGCCGCCGCGCCACCTGCACGTCATCGGCGCCGGCGCCATGGGCGGCGACATCGCCGCCTGGGCGGCCTGGCACGGGATCAAGGTCACCCTGGCTGACCTGAAGCCTGAGATCATCGCCCATGCCGTCGGCCGGGCTGCGGCCCTTTATCCCAAGCTCGGCCACGACAGCGGCAAGACTCGCGACGCCCTGGACCGGCTGATTCCCGATCCCGATGGACAGGGCGTACGGCACGCTGACCTGATCATCGAGGCGGCGCCGGAAAAGCTTGAACTCAAAAGGCAAATCTACGCCGACCTCGAACCGCGCTTGAAGTCCGGCGCGGTGCTGGCGACCAACACCTCGTCCATCCGGCTGGAGGATCTGGCGCAGGGTCTGGCGCGGCCCGAGCGGCTGATCGGCATCCACTTCTTCAATCCGGTCTCGCGGATGCAACTGGTGGAGATCGTCACCCATGAGGGTGTGGCGGCCGAAACCCTGGACATGGCCAAGGCCTTCCTGGGCGCCATCGACCGCCTGCCAGCGCCCGTGCGCAGCGCGCCGGGCTTCCTCGTCAACCGGGCGCTCACCCCCTACATGCTCGAAGCCATGGTGATGATGCAGGAGGGCGTCTCGCCCGAAACCATCGACGCCGCCGCCGAGGCCTTTGGCATGCCGGTTGGCCCCGCCGAGCTGGCCGACCAGGTGGGCCTAGATGTGGGCATAGCCGTGGCCGACAGCCTGAAGGCGGGTCTCGACAAGCCCCTGCCCGTCCCGCCGGAAACCCTGCGCGCCAAGGTCACGGCGGGCGACCTGGGGCGCAAGAGCGGCAAGGGCATCTATGCCTGGAAAGGCGGCGAGCCACAGAAGGCCAAGTCCTTGGCCAAGCCCACCCAGGAGATGACCGACCGGCTGATCCTGCCGATGATCGACGCCTGCCTGGAATGCCTGCGCAAGGGCGTGGTCGAGGACGATGACGTGGCCGACGGCGCCATGGTCTTCGGGGCCGGCTTCGCGCCGTTCCGCGGCGGCCCCATCCACTATGCCCGCCAGGCCGGGGCGCAGACGCTCAAGGCCCGCATGGAGGCGCTCGCCGCCATGCATGGTGAGCGCTTCCGTCCCGATCAGGGCTGGGATCGTCTCACGTGAGTACAGCGATGCTGCGGATGAGCCAGGCCGACGCCGTGGCCAAGGCCATCATCGAACGGCTGGATGGCAAGGTGGTGCTGGGCCTGCCGCTTGGCCTGGGCAAGGCCAACCACATCGCCAACGCCCTCTATGCCCGGGCCGCTACCGACCGCTCGATCTCGTTGCGCATCTTCACCGCGCTGACCCTGACGCCGCCGGAGCCCGGCAGCCTGCTGGAGAAGCGCTTCATGGGGCCGATCCTGGAGCGGACCCTGGGGGGCTATCCCGAGCTCGCCTACGCCCAGGCCCAGCGCCGGGGCGGACTGCCGCCCAACATTGAGGTGGACGAGTTCTTCCTGCAGGCCGGCATGTGGCTGAACGATCCCGAGGTGCAGCAGAACTACATCAGCGCCAACTACACCCATGCCAGCCGCTACATCCTGGAGCGCGGATGCAATGTGGTCGCCCAGCTGGTGGCCAAGGGCGAGCCGGACGGCGCCGAGCGCTACAGCCTGTCCTGCAACACCGACCTGACCTTGGAACTGTTGAGGGCCAAGGCCGAAGGGCGGACCGACCTCATCCTCGTGGGCCAGGTCAATTCCGAGCTGCCCTACATGCCAGGCCCCGGAGAGCTGGAGCCTGACGCCTTCGCCATGATGCTGGAGAGCCCGGAGGTGGAGTTTCCCCTGCCCGGCCCGCCCAAACAGCCGGTCAGCCAGACCCACTACGCCATGGGTTTCCACGTCGCCAGCCTGATCCCCGACGGCGGCACGCTTGAGATCGGCATCGGCTCCATGGGGCATGCGGTGGCTCACGCCCTGATCCTGCGTCACCGCAGGCCGACACGCTTCGCCGCGATCTTGAAAGCTCTGACCCCGCCTGATGATCGTCTTGAGCGGCACACCCAGCCCTTCGATGAGGGGCTCTACGCCGCGACCGAGATGTTCGTGGACGCCTTTCTGGAGCTCTACAGCGCCGGGGTTCTGAAGCGCGAGGTGGACGGCGCCGTGCTCGATGCGGCCTTCTTCCTGGCGCCGCGGGACTTCTACGCCGCCCTGCGCGACATGCCCCTGGAGGAACGCGCCAAGTTCCGCATGACCGACGTGGGCTTCGTCAACGAGCTGCACGGCGCGGACTTCGACAAGCGGGTGGCCGATCGCAAGGGCGCCCGCTTCGTCAACAACGCCATGATCGCCACCCTGCTCGGCGCTGTGGCCTCCGACGCGCTGGAGGACGGCCGGGTGGTGAGCGGGGTCGGCGGCCAGTACAATTTCGTCGCCCAGGCCTTCGCCCTGCCCGACGCCCGGTCGATCATGACCCTGCCGGCCAGCCGACAGGCCAGCGACGGGCGAGAGTCCAACATCCGTTGGTCCTATGGCCACACCACCATTCCCCGGCATCTGCGCGACATGGTGGTGACCGAATATGGCGTCGCCGATCTGCGCGGGGCCCGTGATGCTGAGGTGATCGCCCGCATGCTGGAGGTGGCCGACGCCGCATTCCACGAAGACCTGGCGGGGCAGGCCAAGGCAGCGGGCAAGCTGTCAGCCAGCCATCAGATCGCCGGCTTCGCCGCCGACAACACGGCCCCGGTCTTGGCTGACCGCCTGGAGCCCTTTCGCGCGGCGGGAGATCTGCCCACCTTCCCCTTCGGGACCGAGATGACCGAGGTGGAGCAGGCCCTGGCGCCGGCGCTGCAGCAGATCAAGGCCGCGGCCGCGTCGAAGACCGACATCGCCGCCCTGGCGCTGCGCGGGGTGACCGCCGGTCGGCCCGACGAGCGGACGCAGCTGGCGCTGAAGCGGCTGGGCCTGGACCACCCCAAGGGCGTTGAGGAGCGCCTCTATGCCAGGCTGGTGCGCGGGGCGATGGCGCGGTCTTGAGCTTCACCGCGGCCCCGGGCTTGCAGTGATCGGTCCAAACCGTACCGAGAAGGGACGCCGCCATGTTCGAGAAAGCCAACAAGACCCCCCCTCGCCCCCAGGCTGAGGAGACGCCCCTGAACCGCAATGCGCCGTCGACCGCCGCCACCCCGGCCAAGCCCAAGGCGCCCTCGCTGATCGGTCCGGGCCTTTGCATTCAAGGTAATGTGGCCGGTGAGGCGGAGGTTCAGATCGACGGATTGGTGCGCGGCGACGTGCGCGTCGGCAAGCTCAGCCTCGGCCCCCAGGGCCGGATCGAGGGCTCGGTCGTCGCCGTGGTCGCCGAGATCCGCGGCCATGTGAAGGGCCCGATGAAGGCGCGGCAGGTGCGCCTCTATGGCACAGCCCGGGTTGAAGGCGACATCGCCCACGAGCAGCTGGCCATGGAGACTGGCGCAGTCTTCGAAGGCCGCAGCGTGCGGCTGCCGAAACCTGAGTCCGACGCGCCGGCCGCGATCCCGTCCGCCCCGGCGGTCTCGAGCGCCGCCTGAGGATCTAGGGTTCGGGGCGGGTCCACGCCTCGGGCATGACCTCCGAAAACGCTGTTCCAGAGGCGCCGGCGGTCTCGCCGGTCTCGAACAGACGGCGCATCGCCGCGGCCTCGAAGGCCAGGCTGTCGGCCCCAAGTTCGGTGGGGATGGCGGCGTAGCGGAGCCGCGCGTCGTTGCGGCTGGCGAAGGCCACCGCGGCGATCAGATGCGCGCGCAGATCGGATTTGGACAGGGTGTCGAAGCTGCGCATCAGGATTGGAAGCGTCGCCCCCCGCGTCAGGGCCAGACGCGGCTCGATCTCGCCATTGATGATCACATAGAGGTCGCCTGGCCGCATGACCTCCTCGGGCGTCCAGAAGGTGAGACTGGACGGCGCCAGGACAAAGGGCGTGCTGACCCCGCCGTCCACATGCATTTCGGCGGGGAGGAGATCGCCCTCGCGGCCCATCATCACCGGTGGAAAGACCCCAGGAATACTGGCGGACGCCACCAGGACATTGCGAAACAGCGCCACTGCCGCCTCAGACTGTCCCGGCGCCTGACCCGACAGCGCGATGGCGCCCATGTCCCAGAGCACGGTGGCCTGCGCGTCCAGGTTCGTGGTGGCCACCAGCAGCCGGCGCCCCGCCTGATGTTCGGCGGCGATGGCCTGCAGAAGCTGCGCATCCACATACTTGCCAACCAACGCCCGAAGCGAGCGGTCGCTGTACAGACTGGGTCGGGCGATCAGCCCCCAGCCGCCGGACGCCAGGCGCGAGACGTCCTCGTCCCGATAGGCCTCGGCAAGCCGATCGTCCCAGGCCGAACCGAGAAAGGCGAAGGGCGAGATCAGCGCGCCGGTGCTGACCCCCGTCACCAGGTCAAACACCGGGCGGTCCCCCGTCCTGGTCCAGCCCACCAACACGCCGGCGCCATAGGCCCCGTTGGCCCCGCCGCCTGAAACCGCCAAGGCGGTGATGCTGCGGGCGCCGCGGGCCTGGCGCTCAATCTCCCAGGCGCTCAGAAAGGCCTCGCCCGCCGCCTCGTCATTGGCGGCGAAGCGGAAGGGATCGAGGGGGGACGCCCCTTGGGCGACGGCCAGGCCCACCAGGCCAGCGTCGGGGCGTGAGATCGAGCCGCAGCCGGCGACCGCTAGCGACAGGGCGACAGAGAGGGCGGCGATCAGCCGGCCGCCAGGGGCCTTGAAGCTCGTGCGCATCCACATGGGACTCCAGTGACTCAGCCGGACGCCTCTGTCGAGGTCACACCACGTCCTGCGCAGCGCTCTGAGAGGCGACGGACCAGAAACTGGGCGAGGACGTCGACGCGGGCAGGCCGCGGACCCCCTGGCGGCATGACCAGATGGAGCGCCACCAGCGGCGGGCTCCAGCCTGAGAGCACCGCCTGCAGACGTCCGGCGGCCAGAGCCTCCCCTACAATGAAGTCCGGTTGAAGCGCCAGGCCCAGGCCCGCCTCCAGGGCCGGCAGCAAGGCCTCGGCGTTGTTGGCGCGGAGCGGTCCGGCCGGGCGTACGGAGGCCTCTTCGCCCGCAGCATTGACGAACCGCCAGGTCTCCGGCGTCGGCAGGTAGGCGTAGCCCAGGCAGGCGTGCTCAGCCAGGTGCGCCGGGTGGGTCGGCCGCCCGTGGGCGGCGAGGTAGGCGGGAGACGCCACCACGCGGCGCGTCACCGCCCCGATCCGCCGGGCCACCAGGGAGGAATCCGGCAGGGCGGCGATCCGCAAGGCCATGTCGAACCCCATGCCGACCAGATCGATCGCCTCATCGCTCATATGCAGGTCCACCGACACTTCCGGATAGGCGGCGAGGAAGTCCGGCAGCAGGGGCGCCACCTCCAGCAGACCGAAGGACATGGGCGAGGCCAGGCGCACCAGTCCCCGCGGCTGAGTCGACTGGGCCAGGACGCCATCCTCGGCGGCCTCGCCCGCCGCCAGCAGGCGGGCGGCCGGCTCGGCCAGTTTGAGCCCGGCTTCAGTGAGGGCCAGACGCCTGGAGGTGCGATTGAACAACCGCGCGCCCAGCCGCGCCTCCAGGCGCGTCACCGCCTTGGACACGGTAGCCTTGGAGAGCTTCAGCTCGTCGGCGGCGGCCGAAAAGGACTTCAGCTCCACCACCTTGGCGAAGATCGCCATGGCCTCGAGATCCGGCAATCGGCTCATGTCGGAAACGGTATCTTTCGATAGTTTCTATTTATGTCTCGATCATCCCCCCTATCTTGGCCTCAAGCAAGAGCGCCCCGATGGGCGCGGAGGTTTTCGAGATGATCGAACGCAGAGGTTTTGACGGACTGGGCGGCGCCGACCACGGTTGGCTGAAGGCCAAGCACCACTTCTCCTTCGCCAACTACTACGATCCCAAGCGCATGGGCTGGGGACCGATCCGGGTCTGGAACGACGACGAGATCGCCCCGAATTCAGGCTTCCCGCCCCACCCCCACGCCGACATGGAGATCATCACCTATGTCCGGGACGGGGCCATCACCCACCAGGACAGCCTGGGCAACAAGGGCCGCACCGAGGCTGGCGACGTCCAGGTGATGAGCGCCGGCTCCGGCATCCGTCACGCGGAATACAATCTGGAGACCGACACCACCCGCATCTTCCAGATCTGGATCGAGCCGGCCCGCACCGGCGGCGCGCCGGCCTGGGGCGCAAAGCCCTTTCCCAAGGGCGATCGATCCGGGCGGTTCGTGACCCTGGCCAGCGGGTTTGAGGACGACGAAGACGCCCTGCCGATCCGCACCCCGGCCCGCGTTCTGGGCGCGAGCTTGAAGGCGGGTGAGCGCACCGAACACGTCCTGGACGCCGCGCGCCACGCCTATCTGGTGCCGGCCAAGGGGCGGGTGGAGGTCAACGGCGTGACCCTGGAGGCCCGGGACGGCGCCGCCATCACCGGCGAGACGTCCCTGACCATCACCGCCCTGGAAGATTCCGAACTCGTCCTGGTGGACGCGGCTTAGGGCCGCGTCCCCTCCCCTCAATACTCAAGCTGCAGGAGCCCCTCATGACCAAGGTTCTGGTCCTCTACTATTCGGCCTATGGCCATATCGAAACCATGGCCAAGGCCGTGGCCGAAGGCGCCCGGGAAGCCGGCGCCCAGGTGGACATCAAGCGGGTCCCCGACCTGGTGCCCGAAGAGGTCGCCAAGGCCGCCCACTACAAGCTGGACCAGGAGGCCCCGGTGGCCTCCATCCAGGATCTGGCGGAGTACGACGCCATCATCATCGGGGTCGGCACCCGCTTTGGCCGCATGGCCTCGCAGATGGCCAACTTCCTGGACCAGGCCGGCGGCCTGTGGGCCAGCGGCGCCCTGAACGGCAAGGTCGGCGGCGCCTTCACCGCTACGGCCACCCAGCACGGCGGTCAGGAGACCACGCTCTTCTCGCTGATCACCAACCTGATGCACTTTGGCCTGGTGGTGGTCGGGATGGACTATGGCTATCAGGCCCAGATGCGCCTGGACGAGGTGACCGGCGGCAGCCCTTATGGCGCGACCACCATCACCGGCGGCGACGGCTCGCGCCAGCCCAGCCAGACCGAACTGGACGGCGCCCGCTATCAGGGCCGCCGCGTCGCAGAAGTCGCCAAGAAGCTGCACGGCTAGGTTGGTCGGCGCACTTGTCCCCTCGGGATGAGTGCGCCGACGCCGCCTGTCTAACCGACAAGTCTCGGCCTCAACACTGAGACATCACCAAACACACGAATGGATGACACCCGTCTGGCCTAGTTGAGGCCCCCGTCCGCTGATCACAGCAACAAGGGGGACGGACCATGTCATCCAACCATCTGCGCCACACTGCGCGCCTGCCTGGCGCGCGTCGACGCCGCGTTCTGCTGGCCGTCTCGGCCTCTCTGCCTATCCTCGCCGCCGCCGCCGCGCCGGCCCTGGCGCAAGACGCCGAGGTCTCGGAAGTCGTGGTCACCGCCACGCCGATCCGCGACTCCATTGAAGCCTCGCTGGACATCCAGAAGGCGTCGGACAACATCGTGAACGTCATCGCGTCCGACACCATCGGCCGCTTCCCTGACGCCACCGCGGCCGGCGCGCTCGCCCGCCTGCCCGGCGTCGGCGTTCAGCGCGACCAGGGTCAGGAGCGCTACATCCAGATCCGCGGCGCGCCCACCCGCTGGACCAGCGTGGCCCTTGACGGGATCAACGTCCTCGGCGCCGAGAACCGGATCTTCCGCTTTGACTCCGTGCCGGCTGTTCAGATTGACGAACTGATTCTGAACAAGACCCTCCTGCCGGAAATGCCCGCCGAGGCTCTGGCTGGTCGTGTGAACATCACCACCTTCTCGCCGGTGGAGAACCCTGGCCTGCACGGCGCCTTCGAGCTTGGCGGCGGCCAGATCGACATGGGTGAAGGCCCCACGAAGTCCTATTCGGGCCGCGTGTCCTGGAGTGATGGCGTCTGGGGCGTCATGCTGGCGGGCTCGCACTACTCCTTCGAGCAGCACACTGACAATTCCGAGCCGCGCTACGACGCCCAAGGCATCACGCAGCTCCGGATCACCAAGTACATCATCACCCGTCAGACGCAGTCCTACTCCGGCAAGATCGAATACGCGCCGAACGACAATCACTTCCTGTCGTTCAGCCACCTGAAGACCGAATTCAACGACTTTGAAGAGCGCAATCAGTTCCGGTTCCAGTACAATCGCGCCTTCCAAGAGATCACGCGCAATTTTGAGACCGCCGATCTGATTGGCGTGCCCATGGACGCGACGTGGGAAGACGGCGTCTACTCGAACGGCGTCTGGTTCACGGTCCTCCACGGCGAGCATAATTTCGGCGGGTGGGAACTCGACTGGAACATCGCCAACACCCGTACGCAGTTCAACACCAATACCCCGTTGACCGGCGCCAATGTGGTGACCTCGGGCCTTGGCGCTGTGCGGAACGCGTCTGACGCGCTTCTGCTTCCCTCCATGACCGTGGACGTGAATGCGATTCCTGGCGGCGTGCCGCGGCACAATTTCTACGACACCATCGCTGGTGCTGGGGGCGCGCCGACCCGCGGCGGTCGTCTGACGGGTGTGCCGCAGTTCTCCTTCAACGAAGAATGGGCGAGCGAGTTCTCGTCTTCGCTGGAGACCGAAGCTTGGACCTACAAGGCTGACATTGATCGCGATTGGACCAGCTTCGGCGTCGACTCTCGGTTCAGCGCTGGCGTCCAGTTCGATGACCGCAGCCAGGTCAATAATGTCGAGGCGCTGGTTCGCCCAGACGGCACCGTCGTGTCGGGCAACCGTTCTGGCTTCCCCCTGCGCACCGTCGCCGCGCAACTGGGCGTGCCCTGGGACTACACGCAATTCGTCTCCGCCGTGCCGTGGGACAGCAACTTCGACTTCGGCTTCACCGCCACCTATATGCACAACCCGGCCCTGTACACGGCTCAGCAGCAGGTGATGGACGCGGCGCGTGCGGCCAACGCCCAGGGCGGCAACTTCGCCGTCTATGGCAAGGACCCACGGGCTGAAAACACCGTCGATGAACGTGTTCTGGCAGGCTATGCGCAGAACCGTTGGGCCTGGGGCCGGCACTCGCTGATCGCGGGCGCCCGGGTCGAGCGCACGGAAATCGAAACCGATGGCTTCGCGCTCATCGCGGGTCAGCGCAGTCCGGTGACCTTCTCGAGCGAAGACACCAATATCTTCCCGAGCCTGCACTATAACTACGACTACTCCGACACGATCAAACTGCGCGCCGCCTTCATCTCCGGCGCGGCTCGTCCGTCCCTCACCGACATGCGGGCCACCGTTTCGATCAACGATGTCAGCCAGACCATCTCGGGCGGCAATCCGACCCTGAAGTCCGAGACCGCCTACGGCATCGACGCCTCAGCTGAATGGTACTTCGCGCCGGCCGCCCTGCTTGCGGTCAACGCCTATCACCGCGAGGTCAAGGATGTGCTGTTTGACGCCACCACTCTGATCACCGATGACAGCTATGACATCGGTGGCCAGGACCGCACGGGCTACACCTACAGCACTGCCGTGAACGGAAACGACGGCCAGCTCTCGGGCGTCGAGTTCGTCTACTACCACCCCTTCGAGTTCCTTCCCGGTTGGCTCTCGGGCTTCGGCTTCCAGGGCAGCCTGTCCTTCACCAAGGGCGAGTTTGAAACGCCCGATGGCTCCACGGTGGAGTTCCCTGGCACGTCGGACCGAATCACGGGCGCGACCCTGTTCTATGAGAAGTACGGCCTCTCGACCCGTATTTCCTACCAGCACCGCACCGACTGGCTGGACGAGGTCTTCCCCTCGGGTTCAGCTGCGAACTCGAACCTCTACTGGGACGAGACCACTCGTCTGGACTTCTCGGCGCGTTATCAGATCAATGACTATGTGGCGCTCTTCATGGACGCTAACAACCTGACTGATGAGAAGGGTATCCGCTATCGGGGGGTCGAAAACCGCCCGTACGAAGTGGAGAGCTTCGGCCGTAAGTATCTGTTCGGCGTCCGCGCCAACTTCTAGATCACCTGTCCAGGCCTGGCCGCGCGCAAGCGTGGCCAGCGCTCGGGCTGACCTTCAGGCGCCTCGGCCATGGCCGGGGCGTCCTTCTTTTTGGGTGTGATCGGATCGATGGAATGAAGGCTCAGAGCCGGATCAGATCGGCGACGACAGCGGCATGATCTGAGGGAAACCAGCCCTCACCGTCAGGCCGGTCCAGGGCGCGGAAGCGGCGCACTATCTTCCAGTCTCCCAGATGAACGAGCGCCAGGTGGTCGATCGCGGCGGACGGCGCAGGCCCGCCGCCAGCCCGCTCTCCCTGCAGGGTGGCGGCCGCGTGGTGATCGAGCTCGGCGGCGATCGGCGCCAACTCCGACGCCTCGGCCGTGGCGTTCAGGTCGCCGGCGACCAGCAGGGCGGACGGCGGCCGAAAGGCCTCAGAGATGGCCTGCTGCAGCTGCGCCCTGCGCAATTCGACCGCCTGAGGACCGCGCAGATGGATCAGATGCAGGTTCAACACCCGGAGGTCAGGGGCGACGTCGGCCCACTGGCCGATCCGCTCGCCGTCGGCGGGATCAGACGGAAGCTCGACCCGCCCTGCCTTCAAGGGAGGTTCGCGACAGAGCATGGCGAGGCCTGAGGCGCTATCGACCATCCGCCCCTGGTGCCGCCGAGGCTTCCGCCGCGCGGGCGCCGCCAGGGCGACCAGGCCAAGGGCCTCCGACAGGTGGGCGGCGGTATCCCAGCCCTCCGCGTGGAAGCACTCCTGCAGACAGACGACGTCGGGGCCTAGCTCGCCCAGGCCCTCGGCCATCAGGGCGAGCCGGCGCTCAAACTGGCCCTCATTCTTCCAGGTGTTGAGGGTGACGATCCGCATGGGCCTCAGGCCGCCCGGGCGCCTTTCGTCCAGACGCCGCGGACCAGGGGCAGGTCGCCGGCCAGCCGCACCCGCAACAGGTCGGCGCGCTGGCCGGGCGCGATCTCGCCACGATCATCGAGACCAACGGCGCGGGCGGGGGCCGAGGTGACCAGGGCTGCGGCCCGCGAGAGGCTCCAGCCAAAGGGCGGCTTGGTCATGGCGAAGGCGCACTCTACCAGGCTGCGCGGCACGTAGTCGGACGCAAACGCGTCAAGCAGGTCAGCTTCGGCCAGCTCGGCGGCCGGCACATTGCCGGAATAGGAGCCGCCGCGGATCAGGTTGGGCCCGCCCATGACCACCACCATGCCGCGTTCACGCGCTCGCCGGGCGGCTTCCGCGGTGACGGGGAATTCCGCCACGGTGGCGCCCAGGTCGCAGGCCTCGTCGATGTGCTCGAGGCTCTCATCGTCATGGCTGGCGAGCGGAATCTGGCGGCTGGTAGCTATCTGCGCCACGTGGCGGCGGTTGTCATCGGCGTTGCGGGCCTGACGGTCGCGCACCTGGGCCAGGCGCTCCTGGGCGGCGGTCTCGGTCATGCCGCTGGCCTGCCAATTGGCCATGTGCTTTTCCAGGTTGCGGTACTGTCGCTGTCCCGGGGTGTGGTCCATCAGGGAGAAGAGGACGGTCATCGGATGATCGGCCATGACGTCCAGGCGTCCGCGCAGATCATCAGCCGTGGTCTCACAGCGCCAGTGGATCCGGTGATCGGCCCGCAGCATCCCCTGGTTCTGAGCCTCATGCAGGCCGTCCACCAGACGCTTCAGATTGTCGGTGTTGCGCGCCGCCGAGGCGTTGAACGAGCCCAGGGTCAGGGAGTTGAGCACCGTCGTCACCCCCACCGACAGGCCGCACCCGTCGTGAGTCACCGCCGCCGAGACCGGGTTCCAGTCGATATTGGGGCGTGGAAAGTAGTGCTTCTCCAGGCTGTCGGTGTGCAGGTCGACGACGCCCGGCATCAGCACATCGCCCTCGAAGTCCTCCCCCACCGCGCCCGCGCCCCGGTCGACCTGGACGATGAGGCCATCGCGCACGAGAACCGATCCGATGAAGTCCTCGTCGCCCGTCACCACGCGCGCGTTTCGAAACGCCAGTTCCACGCTCTTCTCCTGGAAAATGCTTAGCTAAGTCAGTCCCGCTCTGGGTCCTGAAACACGATCTCGATCTCGCCGGTGGCGCGGGACTCGCCGAACTCCAAGGGCCGCCCCAGGCCGTCGACATTCAGATACTTGCGGATCATCAGAGGCACGTGGCGGGGCACATGCAGCTGCTCGGCCTCCTGCGGGGTGGGCAAGCGAGCTGAAATGGAGGTCTTCCGCCGCGTGTAGTCGGGCACCCCGCTGTCGCGCAGGGTCTGGGTGATGGTGCCGCGGACCCTGTACATCTCGATGAAGGTCGGAAACCGCTCGAAACTGAAGTGATGGAGGCCCAGCGCTGTGGGTTCGCCGTCCACAAACCGCAGGCGCTCCATGAAGATCACCGGCGCACCGATCCTCAGCCCCAGCGCCTCGGCCACCGCGCTGATCGCCGGGCGAACCTCCAGCCTCAGGATCTGAGTGGTGGGCTCGGCGCCCCGTTCCAGGACGGCTTCGGTGAACCGCGGACGCTTCTGCAGGCGCGAGGGCCGCGAGGGCCGGCGGACGAAGCTGCCGCGGCCCTGGGTCGACTCCACGATCCCCTTTTCCTGAAGGTCCGACAGGGCGCGGCGCACCGTGTGGCGATTGACCATGAACTGGCGCGAAAGCTCGTGTTCGGTCGGTAACTTGTCGCCGGGCGTCAGTTCACGCGACCGGATTTGCTGTTCCAGGGACTGGGCGATCTCGCGCCACAACGGCATTCCACCTGACATTCCACCACCTCGTGATTAGTCTACGTCGGATGTCCTAGACAAGTTTTACTAATGTAAAATAAGTTTCATACTTGGCTTGTTGTCGCCTATTGGGCTTTCGAATACCCAATGCATAGCACGAATACAACATTTTACTTACTTGTCGAGGTGAGGCATGCCGGTTGACCCGGTCAACGAGATGGCGGGCGACGAGCGCCGCCAGTGGTTGTCCATCCTGGCCAAGGCGCAGCCTGGCGAAGTGATCGCAGCCTGGGAGGATCTGTCTGAGCGGCCGGCCTATTCGGCGCTTCGGGCGCCCGAGACGGGCCTGGTGCTGGTGCGCGGCCGCATGGGCGGCGCCGGCGACGCCTTCAACATGGGCGAGATGACCGTCACCCGCGCGGCGGTGCGGCTCGAAAGCGGCGAGACCGGCATCGGCTATGTCGCCGGCCGTGACCGCCGCCACGCGGAGCTGGCGGCCGCCGTCGACGCCATGATGCAGGCCCCGGCCCTTCGCCCGACCGTCGAGGGGGCTGTGGTCGCCAGACTGGCCCGCGCCCAGGCTGAGCGGCGCGACACCGCCGCGCGCAAGGCCGCGGCCACCAAGGTCGACTTCTTCACCATGGTCCGCACCCGAGGCCCCCAATGAGCGTCGCGACCCTCGATCTCAGCCGCATCGCTCCGGCCTTCGCCGACCCCGTCCGCGAGAGCCAGGCGGTGTTCCGCGAGGTGATGGAGTGCGTGGCCAGGCCCGGCCGCATCACCCGGTTCGACCGCGCGCCCCAGGCCCCGAACGGTCTCAGCAAGGCCGCCGGCGCCGTGGCGCTGACCCTGTTCGACTTCGAGACCCTGGTCTGGCTCGACCCGGCCCTGGCCGACTCCGAAGCCGAGGCCTGGCTGCGATTCCATTGCGGCTGCCCGCTGACCGTGAAGGCAGAGGATGCGGCCTTCGCCATCGTCACCGACATGGTCAAGGCCCCGAACCTGGCCGCCTTCAACCAGGGCGACGCCAAGTATCCCGACCGCTCGACCACGGTGATCCTTCAGATCGCATCCCTTGAGGGGGGGCCTGTGGTGACCCTCAGCGGGCCCGGCATCCGCACCACCACCGACATCTCGCCCCAGGGCCTGCCCCAGGACTTCTGGACGCAGATCGAGACCAATCAGGCGCAGTTCCAGTTCGGCGTCGACGTTCTGCTGGTCGCCGGCGACCAGCTGCTCGCCCTGCCGCGCACCACAACCGCTCAGATCAAGGGAGGCTGACATGGCCTATGTTTCCGTCAAAGGCGGCGAGAAGGCGATCACCCACGCCCACCAGTGGCTGGCCGAGGATCGCCGCGGCGATCCGGGCGTCAGCGAGCTGGACGTCGCACAGGTGCGCGAACAGCTGTCGCTGGCCGTCGACCGGGTGATGAGCGAGGGCTCCTGCTACGACCGCGACCTGGCCGCGCTGGCGGTGAAGCAGGCCCGGGGCGACCTGCCCGAGGCCATCTTCCTGCTGCGGGCCTATCGCACCACCCTGCCCCGCTTCGGCGCCTCCCTGCCTGTAGAGACTGAGGCCATGGCGGTGCGCCGCCGCGTCTCGGCCGCCTTCAAGGACATTCCCGGCGGCCAGGTGCTTGGCCCCACCTTCGACTACACCCACCGCCTGCTCGACTTCGCCCTGGCGGCCGAAGGCGGCGCCGCGCCGGAGCCCGCGCCCCAGGCCGAAGAGCCCCAGGCCTATCCCATGCCCAACATCGCCTCGGTGTTCCGCCATGAGGATCTGCTGGAGCACGACGTCCGCGCCGACGAGCCGGCCGAGCCCTACGACCTGACCCGCCAGCCGATGAAGTTCCCCGCCGATCGCGACCAGCGCCTGCAGGCCCTGGCCCGGGGCGACGAGGGCTTCCTGCTCAGCCTGGCCTATTCCTCGCAGCGCGGCTGGGGCTCGACCCACCCCCTCTGCGGCGAGATCCGCATGGGCGAAGTGGCCGTCGAGTTCGTGCCCGACGAGCTCGGCTTCCCCATCGAGATCGGCGAGATCACCCTGACCGAATGCACCATGCTGTCGGGCTTCGCAGGCTCCGCCGAGCGCCCGCCGCAATACACCCGCGGCTATGGCCTGACCTTCGGCCATTGCGAGCGTAAGGCCATGAGCATGGCCATTGTCGACCGCGCCCTGCGTCACCGCGAAGTGGGCGAACAGGCCGACGCCCCGGTGCAGGACGAGGAGTTCGTCCTCTACCACTCCGACAATGTGGAGGCCTCGGGCTTCGTGCAGCACCTGAAGCTGCCCCACTACGTCGACTTCCAGGCCGACCTGCAACTGATCCGCCGGCTGCGCAAGGAGCACTTCGAGCGCCGCGCCGCCCTGAAGGAAGCCGCAGAATGAGTACGCCCGTCCCGGCTCGCGCCAATGCGCCCGAGCGCTATTACAACTACGCCTATCTCGATGAGCAGACGAAGCGGATGATCCGCCGCTCGATCCTCAAGGCCCTGGCCATCCCCGGATACCAGGTGCCCTTCGGCTCGCGGGAAATGCCCGTGCCCTATGGCTGGGGCACCGGCGGCATCCAGCTGACTGCCGCCATCATCGGTCCAGACGATGTCTACAAGTGCATCGACCAGGGCGCCGACGACACCACCAACGCCGTCTCCATCCGCCGGTTCTTCGCCAATGTGGCCGATGTGGCCACCACCGAGGATACGGCTGAGGCGACCATCATCCAGACCCGCCACCGGATCCCGGAAAAGCCCCTGAAGGAGGGGCAGGTCCTGGTCTACCAGGTGCCGCAGCCCGAGCCCCTGCGTGGCCTGGAAGCGCGGGAGACCGAGACCCGCGCCATGCACGCCTATGAGGAATACGGCCTGCAGTACGTCTCGCTCTACGAGAACGTCTCGGCCTATGGGCGCATCGCCGCCACCGCCGGCTATCCGGTGATGGTGGAGGAGCGCTACCTGATGTCGCCCTCGCCCATCCCCAAGTTCGACAATCCCAAGATGGCCCAGAACGAGGCGGTCATGCTGTTCGGGGCGGGCCGGGAAAAGCGCATCTACGCCGTCCCGCCCTTCACCCGCGTCCGCAGCCTGGACTTCGAGGACTACCCCTTCGAGACCCAGACCTGGGAGGAGACCTGCGCCCTGTGCGGGGCCAAGGACTCCTATCTGGACGAGGTCATCCTCGATGACGCCGGCGACAAGATGTTCGTCTGCTCCGACAGCCACCACTGCGCCGAACGCCGGGCTGCGGGCCATGTCGGCCCCATGGCCGGCCACACCCTGGACCAGGACGCCGCCCTGAAGGAGCCCGCCCAATGAACGCCATCCCTGGCAGAATTGCGCCCGCCCCGCTGCTCAGCGTCGAGGGCCTGACCAAGTGGTACGGCCATGTCCTGGGCTGCCGCGACGTGGCCTTCGACCTGCGGCCTGGCGAGGTACTCGGAATCGTCGGCGAGAGCGGATCGGGCAAGACCACCCTGCTCAACTGCATCTCCGGCAAGCTGACGCCGACCTCGGGCGAGGTCCGCTTCGACACCCGGCGCTTTGGCCTGACCGACATCTACGGCCTGTCCGAGCCCGACCGGCGCCGGATGCAGCGTGAAGAATGGGGCTTCGTCCACCAGAACCCCCGCGATGGCCTGCGCATGCGGGTCTCCGGCGGGGCCAATGTCGCCGAGCCGCTGATGAACCTGGGCAGCCGCCACTATGGCAATATGCGCCAGGCCACCATCGACTGGCTGGACCGGGTGGAGCTGGACACCCGCCGCATCGACGACAAGCCGCGCAACTTCTCCGGCGGCATGCAGCAGCGGATCCAGGTGGCCCGCAACCTGATCCATGGCCCGCGCCTGGTGTTCATGGATGAGCCCACTGGCGGCCTCGACGTCTCGGTCCAGGCCCGCCTGCTCGACCTGCTCCGCGAACTGGTCCGCGACCTGGGCCTGGCGGTGATCATCGTCACCCACGACATGGCCGTGGCCCGGCTGATGGCCGACCGCCTGATGGTCATGAAGGGCGGCGAGGTGGTGGAAACCGGCCTCACCGACCAGGTGCTGGACGATCCCCAGCATCCCTACACCCAGCTCCTCGTCTCCTCCGTCCTGCAGATCTAGAGCCATGACCGACAAACCCCTGATCATCGTCGAAGACCTGGCCAAGACCTTCGTTCTGCATAACGCCGAGGCGGCCACCATCCCGGTCTTCCAGGACCTGACCCTGCAGGTCGCCGCCGGCGAATGCGTGGTGCTGGCCGGAGAGTCCGGCGTCGGCAAATCCACCCTCATGCGCTCCATCTTCGGCAACTATCTGCCGACCCAAGGGGCGGTGAAGGTCTGGCACGACGGCGCCTATGTGGACATCACCCAGGCCAGCCCCCACGAGGTGTTGGAGGTCCGCCGCCGGACCCTGGGCTATGTGTCCCAGTTCCTCCGGGTCATCCCGCGGGTGCCGACCCTGCAGCTGGTCATGGAGCCCCTGCTGGAAAACGGCGTCTCCTTCGAAGAGGCCAAGGACCGGGCCAGCGAACTGCTGTCGGCGCTTCGCCTGCCCCAGGCCCACTGGGATCTGCCGCCGGCCACCTTCTCCGGCGGCGAGCAGCAGCGGGTGAACATCGCCCGCAGCTTCATCCGCAAATACCCGGTCCTGCTGCTGGACGAGCCCACCGCCTCCCTGGATGCGGAAAACCGGGCGATCGTCGTGCGGCTGATCAACGAGGCCCTGGCCGAGGGCGCGGCCATGATCGGCATATTCCACGATCTCGACGTCCGCGACGCCGTGGCCAGCCGGCTGTTTGAGGTGTCGCAGTTCAAGGCGGCGGCCTGATCATGACCGAGACCCGCATCTTCTCCGACCAGGTGATCACGCCCACCGGTCAGATCGCCGCCGAACTGGTGCTCCGCGACGGCGTCATCGCCGCCGTGGAGGCCCGGGCGTCAGCGCCAGCGGGCGCGATCGACTGGACCGGCGACGTGTTGATCGCCGGCCTGATCGACATCCACACCGACAATCTGGAAAAGCACTACCAGCCCCGCCCCGGCGCCCTGTGGGACGCCTATGGGGCCGCGCTCGCCCATGACGGCCAGTGCGTCACCGCCGGCATCACCACGGTGCTGGACTCGCTCAGCCTGCACGGGCGCAAGGATGGCCTCGACCGCAAGGACGCCCTGGGCCCCATGATCGGCGGCATGGACCAGGCGCAGCTCGACGGCGCCCTGCGCGCCGACCACCTGCTGCATCTGCGCTGCGAGGTCACCAATCCCGAACTGCTCAACCTGCTGGAGCCGCACGCCGACAATCCGCGGCTGAAGCTGCTGTCGGTCATGGACCATACGCCGGGCCAGCGGCAGACAGCCAATGTGGACCGCCTGCAAGAGCGGATGGCCGCGGCTGGCCGCTCGCCTGACGAAATCGACGAAATGCTGGCGCGGCGCCATTCGGGGCGCGATCCGGGCGTGACCTATGACAACCGCCGCAAGGTGGTGGCATTTGCCCGGGAGTACGGCGTGCCGCTCGCCGCCCATGACGACGAGACCCTGGAGCATGTGGAAGAGGCCCATGACGACGGCTGCGTCATCGCAGAGTTTCCGGTCACCCTGACCGCGGCCCGCCGGGCGCGGGAGTTGGGCATGTTCGTGGCCATGGGCGCGCCGAACTTCGTGCGTGGCGGCTCGCATTCGGGCAATCTGTCGGCCCGTGAGAGCGCCCAAGCCGGCGTGCTCGACATCCTCGCCTCGGACTATGTGCCCCTCTCCATGCTGCGTTCCGCCTTCATGCTGATCGACGACCTGGGCTGGGCGCCGCAGGCCGCCATGGCCACGGTCAGTTCGGCCCCGGCCCGCAGCCTGGGCCTCAAGGACCGCGGCGAGATCGCCGCCGGCCAGCGGGCGGACCTGGTGCGGGTCTCCCGCCGCAGCCAGGGCTGGCCCGTTCCGGTGGAAGTCTGGCGCCAGGGCGTCCGCGTGGCATGAGCCCCCGCTACGCCGCCTATTACGCGCCTGATCCGCAAGGCGACCTCTGGGACCTGGCCTGCGCCTGGCTCGGCCGCGATCCGCACCGCAAGGTGGATTGCGTCCGACCGGCCACCCCGGCGCTCTCCGACCTCGACCTGGACGCCCTGACCGCCAGCCCGCGGGGCTATGGATTCCACGCCACCCTCAAGGCGCCCTTCGAGCTGGCCGATGGGACGAGCGAGGCTGTCCTGCTGGACTTCGCCGAAGGCTTCGCTGCGCGACGGGCCCCCTTCGAGGCGTCGATCTCCCCCCAGGGCCTGGGGCGCTTCCTGGCCTTCCGGCTCAATGAGCCCTGCCCGGCCATGGACGCCCTGGCCGAGGCCTGCGTGCGGGAATTTGATCCCTTCCGCGCGCCCCTGTCGGAGGCCGACATCGCCCGTCGTCGTAAGGCGAACCTGACCCCGGCCCAGGACGCGCGGATGCTGGAATGGGGCTATCCCTACATCTTCGATGACTTCCGGTTCCACATGACGCTGACCAGCGCCATCGCCGACGAGGCTGTCCGCGCCCGGGTGCTGGAGACCCTTTCGCAGCTCTTCGCCTATGTGACCGGGCCGCACCGCTTCGACGCGGTCGCCATCTACCGCCAGGCCGACCGCGAGGCGCCCTTCGAGGTCGTGTCCCGGTTTAGCTTCGCAGCCTAGAACTTCTCACCGCGCATGACTTCCACGTCGGAGACGGCGGCGACGCCCGGATAGTCGGCGAAGAAGTCGGCCAAGCGGTCCAGCACCCGCTCGGCCACCTCGGTGGTCACCAGGGCGAAGATCAGCCGCTTTTCCTGGCCGGGTGTGAAGTCGCCGCTGCGCCATTCGCCGCTGTCGCCGGCCCCGGCTAGGCTGGGCAACACCGTCCAGCCGCGCACGCCCGCCTCGGCGAGGAAGGTCTCGACTCGGCGCAGAACCGGCGCCTCAACGATGATCTCCAGCTTCTTGCGCTTGGACAGTTGCATGGATCTCACCCGATGAGGGCGGCGGTGGCCGCCGTGTAGAGGGGAATGCCGAAGACCAGGTTGAAGGGAAAGGTCACGGCGAGGGACAGGGTCAGATAGACGCCCGGGTCGGCGTCCGGCAGGGCGATCCGCATGGCCGCTGGCACGGCGATATAGGAGGCGCTCGCCGCCAGGATGGCCAGGACCGCCGCATTGCCCGGCGATAGGCCCAGCGCCAGGGACAGACCGAGCGACAGCACCGAGGACACCAGCGGCATGCAGATCGCAAAGGCGATCAGCGGCAGGGTCAGCGACCGGGCCGCGCTCAGCCGTCGGGCCGCCACCAGACCCATGTCCAGCAGGAAGAGCACTAGCACCCCCTGGAAGACCGGCCCGACAAAGACCTCCATCTTGCTCATGCCCGGGTCGCCGCTGAGCAGGCCGACAATGAAGGCGCCGATCAGCAGGACCACCGAGCCATTGAGCGCCACCTCGCGGAACAGCTCGCCCCGCAGGCCCTGGCGCCCGGCCGCCCCGCCGCCCGCCAGGATCAGGGCCGAGAGGATGGCCGGGGTCTCCATCAGGGCCACGACGGCGACCATGTAGCCGCCGAAGGGCACGCCGCTGATCCGCAGGAACTCGGTGCCAGCCACGAAGGTGACGATGGAGACCGAGCCATAGTGGGCCGCCGTCGCCGCGGCCGTGGTCCGGTCCAGCCGGCTGATCAGCCTCAGAGCGCCGAAGGCGATAATGGGGATGCCGAAACTCAGGGTCAGGCCGACGCCGGCGGCCTTCAGGAAATCCGGGCTGAGCCCCGCCCGCGCAGCTTCGACGCCACCCTTGAAGCCGATGGACAGCATCAGCACCAGGGCCAGGGTCTTGGCCGCGCCCTCCGGCACGACCAGGTCGGACTTGAACCAGCCGGCCCCGAAGCCCAACAGGAAGAACAGAATGGCCGGGGTCAGCAGATTGGTCAGGGCCAGTTGTAGCGAGTCGACCACGGACGGCTCCTAGACAGAGGGCTGAAGGCCGGCCCTCTTAACAGCTCGCCCCTGCCGCTCCAGGCCTAACCCTCAATCATGATAGCTCTTATCATAGCCATGACGCCTGCTTCTCGTGACCCGTCATTGCGCAGCGCGATGACGTCGTCGCCAGTGACCCCATAGGCCTGGGCGCGGGCGATGCGATCGGCGATCTCGGTCTCGGATTCTCGCCCCCTCTGGCGGAGCCGTTCGGCCAGCTGCTCGGGATCGGCGCTGACCGACACCACCCGCACGGCGCCCAGCCGGCGTCTGGCCTCATCAATCACGCCTCTTGAGACATTGACGACCACCCGGCGGCCGGCGGCCAGATCCTGCAGGATCTGCGCGGGAACGCCGTAGAAAAGGCCGTGGGCCCGCCAGGACAGGGCGTAGTCGCCGGCGGTTTCACAACGCTGGAATTCCGCCTCGCTCACCGGCCGATGGTCCTCGCCGCCCGCCTCGGCCGGACGGGTGATGTCACGGCGGACGAATACGACCCGGGGATCATCGGCGAGCGCAACGCGGGCGCCGTCAAGCAGCGTATCCTTGCCGACTCCCGACGGGCCGACCACCAGGATCAGCAGGCCCGCCTCAGGCGTATTTTTCGACGAAGGCGTCGGCGTCGAGGGCGCGGAAGTCGTCGAGGGCGTCGGCGAGGCGTTCATGGTCCCAGTCCCACCAGGCGATCGCAAGAAGGCCGTCCTGCACCGCCTTGGGGAAGCGCTCGCGGATCGGCTTGGACGGCACCCCGCCCACAATGGTGAAGGGGGCCACGTCCTTGGACACCACCGCGCCCGCGCCGACAACCGCGCCGGTGCCCACGGTGACGCCCGGCAGCACGGTCACACCGTGGCCCAGCCACACGTCGTGGCCCAGGGTGACGGTGTGCGAACGGCGCCATTCGAAGAAGTCCTGATCGTCCTCGTCGCCCAGATCATAGGAGAGGGCGCGATAGCTGAAATGGTGCTGCGCAGCCTTCCAGGTCGGGTGGTTGCCGGGGTTGATCCGGACGTCGCGGGCGATGGAGCAGAACTTGCCGATCTCGGCATAGGCCGAGCTGGAATCGTTGACGATATAGCTGAACGCCCCCATGGCGGTTTCCGACAGGCTGGTGCGCGCGCCGACCCGGCACCAGGGGCCAAGAATGCTGTCATGCACCTGGGCCTGGGGATTGATGGCCGGTTCCGGCCCACCGGTCTTCTCACCCGGTTCAACCGGCGGCGTGAAGCGCTCGACATAGCGATAGCCCGGCGCCAGGGGCCGGTCGGCGAGTTTCAGACCCATCAGGCGGCGGCCACGGCCGGAGCGAAATCACGGCCAGCCCGACCTGTGCGCACCCCATAGATCCTGTCGATCACGTCCGGCGTCAGGCCAGAGGGCGCGCCGTCATAGATGATCTTGCCTTTGGACATGCCGATGACCCGGGTGCAGTAGCGCCGGGCGATGTCGAGGCTGTGCAGGTTGACGATGACGGGAATGCCCCGCTCGCGGCAGACGTCCTCCAGGGCCTCCATCACCACCTCGGTGTTGATGGGGTCGAGCGAGGCCACAGGCTCGTCGGCCAACAGCATGTCGGGCTGCTGCAGCATGGCCCGGGCGATGGCCACCCGCTGCTGCTGTCCGCCCGACAGGGTGGCGGCCCGTTGTAGAGCCACCTGCGCCATATCCAGGCGATCAAGCTCCAGGATGGCGCGGGCGCGGTCCTCGGCGGGGAAGATCTTGAGCAGGGAGGTGGCGGTCGGCCGCTCGGCCAGAACGCCCACCAGGACATTGGTGATCACATCCAGCCGGGGGCAGAGATTGAACTGCTGGAAGATCATGGCGCAGCGGCGACGCCACTGACGTAGGGGCTTGCCCTTCAGCTTGCCCACATCCTCCCCGTCCCAGAGGATCTGACCCGAGGTAGGATCGGCCAGACGGTTGATCATGCGCAACAGGGTGGACTTGCCGGCGCCCGAGCGCCCGATCACCCCGATGAACTCGCCGCGGTCACACTTGAAGGACACGCCGTCGACGGCGCTGACCTCCCCGAACCGCTTGGTCACGTTGCGCAGCTCCAGCATCCTGCCTCCAGGGTTCGGCGGTAAGCTCTTGATCCTTCGCAGCTTAGGCTTGGCCGGTGACCCCGGCGTGACGCCCTCTAAGGCCCTGTCGCGCACCAAGGGGGGATTTGTCGGCTGGGCCGTGGCGGGGTGTCTCGCCCCCGTCACCGCCTTGACCTAGTTGTGGTCTGCGGAGGCGAAACCATGGCGGACTTCCTGGTGATCGGCGCGCTCGCCCTTGACCGTCCGGTCTGGCTGGAGCGCGGACTGGAGCGCGGCGGGCGGGTGGCCGGACGCAGCCTTGCGGGGCGTCTGGAAGGCCGGTTGGGCGGCGGGGGCGCCAATGCCGGCGTCGCCCTGACCAAGGCCGGCCATCGCGTCAGTCTCGCCAGTCTCGTGGCCGCCGACGACGGCGGCGACCAGGTCGTCGCCTTGGCGGAAGCCGCGGGCCTGGACACCAGCCTGGTGGGGCGCCGCCCAGGGGAGAGCCGAACCACCCTGATCCTGATTGATCCGGACGGCGAGCGGCTGGTCCTGGGCCTCGACCTCGACCGCGCCCGGCTGGTCCTGCCGCCCCTGCCCTCCCCTGGAGATCACGCCGCTACTCAGGCCGACGGCGTCTATGTGCGCGCCGCCTTCCCAGGCGCCGAGGCGTGGGCAGCCTACAGTCGCGGCCCTGTGGTGGTCCACTGGCCGTCGCCCACCTACGCCGGGCCGGCCGATGTGGTGGTCTGTTCGGCCGACGATCTTGGGGCGGAGATTCTGGCCGATCCGTTCAGGGCGGCCCGCACGGTCTTGGGCCCCCGCCTGTCGGCCATCGTCGTCACCCATGGGGCGGAGGGCGCCTGCGCGCATACAGCCGATAACCAGATCACGGCGCGCGTGGCGCCGGTCCAGGTCATCGACTCGACGGCCGCGGGCGACGTCTTCGCCGCTGGGCTGCTGGAGGCTCTCAGCGCCGGCGCAGGCCTTGAGGCGGCCCTTCAGCACGCCTGCGTCTGGGGCGCGACCACGGTGGGGCTGGCGAGTTCGGCGCCCATAGACGCCCCGCCTCACGCCTTTCGCCCGTTCAGCCCCTAGGCCAGGCGATTGCGCAGCGCCCTCGACAGGGTGTCCAGGCCGGCCACAGCGATCATGTAGAGCAGGATGATGAAGGCCACCTCGTCGAAGGCGAAGATGCGGATGCGCTCGTCCAGCTCGAAGCCGATGCCGCCGGCCCCAACAATACCCAGCACGCCGGCATTGCGGAAATTGCCCTCCAGGAAAAACAAGGTCTGGCTGGTGGCGACCGGGGCAAACTGCGGCGCCAGGCCAAACCGCATCACGGCCAGGGGCGAGGCGCCCGCCGAGCGGACCCCCTCGATAGGCTTGGGATCACTGTTTTCCAGGGCCTCGGAGAACAGTTTGGCGAGGTTGGGAATGTCGGCCAGGGCCAGGGCCACGACCCCGGCGAAGGGGCCCAGGCCAAAGGCCGAGACCAGGATCAACGCCCAGACCAGGGCCGGCACCCCACGGAAGATGTCGAGGAAGCGCCGGAAGGCGAAATGCAGGGCGGCGTTCGACACGACCGTCTTGGCGCCGATCACCCCGAGCGGCAGGGCCGCCACCGCGGCGATCACCGTGCCGGCGAAGGCCATGGCGAAGGTCTCGGCCAGGGCCTTGAGGATCCGCACCGACTGCCCCCCGGTCGACGGCGGGACCATCTCGCCCAGGAACCGGCCGAGCTTGCTGAAGCCGGCCATCAGGGCGCCGGGCGCCAGCTCCAGGTCGATGGCCATGCCCACGAGGGCCGCCAGGGCGAGGATCAGCAGGACGGCGTCCCGCGCCCGACGGGTCCAGGGCGCGCGCAGGGCGTCCGGCGCGATGGCCAGGGCCTGATCATAGGCTTGCCGAGGCATCAGGCCTTCTCCAGACCGATGAGACGGTGGCGCACCGCCTCGGAGAACAGATCGATCAGGAAGATCATGGCGATGATGATCAGCAGGATGGCCAGATAGGTGTCGAATTCGGTGTAGGTGATGGCCCGTTGCAGCTCCAGGCCGATGCCGCCGGCGCCGACAATGCCCAGGGCCGCGGCGCCGGCCAGATTGCCCTCCAGCCGGATCAGGGCGTAGGAGGCGTAGTTGGGCAGCACCTGGGGCATGACCCCGTAGCGGATCTTCTTCAGGGGCCCTGCGCCAGCCGCCTGCAGGGCCTCCAGCTGCCGGGGATCGATCTCTTCATTGATCTCGGCGAACAGCTTGCCGAGACCGCCGAGGGTCGAGATGGTCAGTGTGAGCACGCCGGCCAGGGGTCCGACCCCGAAGGCCGCCACCAGAATCAGCGCCATGATCAGGTCCGGCAGTGTGCGGATCGCTTCGAGGATGCGGCGCACGACAAAGCGCACTGGCGCAAAGGGCATCAGGTTCTGGGCGGTGAGGAACGAGGCCCCCAGCGCCAGGATCGAACCCAGGGCCGTGGCCAGGATCGCCATCTCCACGGTCTGCCAGGCCGCCCGCAGCCAGATGGGCAGGGCGTAGAACCAGGCGTGCAGCGAGCCGCGGGTCTGGCGATCTTCGAGCAGGAGTTCAGGCTTCAGGCCTGGGTTCATCCGCTGCAGGAAGTCGGCCATGCGTCCGAGGGGATCGCCGCCGATATCGGAGCCGAAGAACTGGCTGCGCTGAAAGGAGACCAGCAGCAGGACTGTAAAGACGGCCAGGCCGACCGCCGCCTGGGTCCGCTGGCGAGCCAGCATTCGCCGACGGTCGCGTTCAAAAACCTCGACGGCGCTGGTCATGAGCCGACCGTCGGCCCCTGGTGGAGAAGCGCCTTGGCCTCCGTGGGCTCGAACTCCCCGGCCCCGTCACCGGCGGCCCAGGTGAAGGCCTCCCTCGCCTCATTGTGCATGGCCACATGAATGCCGATCAGCCGGAAACGGCGGTCATCGCTCATGTCGCTGCGGATCACCCAGGCCTTGGACGCCACAGGGCGCTGGCGCCAGACCACCCGCAGATCCTCGCACAGGTCCTCGCCCGGCTGGTCGCCGCGGCAGAGCTTCTGCCAGGCGCCCGCATGCAGCACCATCGCCTGGACCTGCCCCGCCCGCAGCCGGGCGGCGGCCTCCTCGTGGTCCTGAGCCTCGACCTGGTCGCCAAAAAAGTCGGCGCTCGCCCCATAGTCGGCCAGGGTGCGTCGGGGCACGTCCAGGCTGGCCTTGGCCTGACCGCCGAAGACCAGACTGGCCCCGGCCAGATCAGCGAGGGTCTGGGCCTGGACGGCGCGAGGCACGGCCACCACCACGGGCAGCCGGTTGAGATCTTCGGCGGCCCTGACTGTCAGGATGCTGCGGGTCTGGCCAGAGACCGGCGCAAAGGCCGCGCCGTCCAGCCATGCGACGTCGACGGCGCCCCCGGACAGGGCCTCGGCGGCGGCGGCGGCGTCCGCCATTGGACAGTTGAACACCTCGGTCTGCAGGCGCTTGACCAGCAGCGCCATATAGGCCCGCTGACCGGCCGGGGCGCTAGCCGCCAGCGGGGCGCAGGGCGTGGTCTCGCCCGTGACCTCGGCGATCCGTAAGGGCAAGGCGGGCGCCTGGGCCTGGGCGGCGCTGAGCAGCACCGCGCCCACAGCGAGGAACAGGCGTTTCATTGCCGCTCTCCGCTGCGGCGGGCGGCGATATCGTCGGCGCGCAGCTTGATGATCGGGGTGTAGTGCTCGCGGGTGACGGCGGTGTAGGCCGCGCCGTCAGGTTGGCCGATATCGCGCCAGACCTCCGGGTCGTCATATGGCAAGGCGGCCATGGCGCCGCGCACGGCGTCGATGAAGGGCTGCGGCCGGTCGGTGCGCACCACGACGGCGCTGTTGGGGATCGGCCCCGCTGTCCAGATGATCCGGAAGTCGTCGAGATCCACCACGCCCCGCCGGGCCATGGTGAAGTGGGCTCCGGTGGTGAAGCCGTGTTCGGGATCCCCACCGCCGGCTTGGATGATGGTGGCGTCGAACTGGCCATTGTCCAGGGCCATCACCGCCTGGGTGTGACCGCCAGCGAAGCTCGACTTGCCGAAGAAGGTGTCCGGGTCGATCCCCTGCTCGCGCATCACCGAACGGGGAAACAGGTAGCCGGAGGTGGAGTTGAAATCGACATAGCCGAGCGTCTTGCCCTTCAGGTCCTGGATCGAGCGATAGGGGCTGTCAGCCATGACCAGCAGGCCCGAATAGTAGCCCGTGTCGCCTTCGGCCTGGCGGACGGTCAGGATCGGCTGGGCCAGATCGCCGATCTGGGCGTCCACATTGGCGTAGCCGCCGCCGGCCATGGTGGCGATGTCCACCTGCCCGCTCGATAGCGCCTGGATCGTGCCGTTGTAGTCGGAGGATTCGTAGAGCTTCACCGGCAGCCCGGTCGCCTTGCCGATATAGGTCTTATAGGCGGTCAGACGGCGGGTGATCATGGGGTCGTCCTCGGACCCCCGGACCGCCATCCGGACCTCGCCCATCTGGCTCTGCCAGGCGCCGCCGGGCGCCTTCGCCTCCCCGCCGCAACCTGCAAGGCCAAGGCCGATCGCCGCCAGGATCACACCTGATCGTCGCCGCATGGGGAACCTCTACGCTGTCTTGCCCGGCGTCGCATAAGGCCAGTCGCCGGACCGGAGGTTTCGCATTCGGACGTGAAGCGGCGGTGACACGCGGCCCGTGCGACAGGCCAATGGCCGCCGCACTTGTCGGGTCGGGCGGCCCTTAGGTCGGGAAGACCAGCCGCACCCGGGCGCCGGGCCCGGGTGGGAAGTCGAGCTGGCCGGCCAGTTGCCCCGCCAGACTTTGCATGATGCCGAAGCCCAGGCTCGGTCGCCCGTCAAGACTGGGGCTGGCCGACGGAAAGCCTGGACCATCATCTGCGATGAGCAGGACCGCCTGCCCCTCGCCCTGAGGCAGAAGAGAGACGCTGACGCAGCCCGTGGGGCGATCGACGAAAGCGTGCTTCAGGGCGTTGGTCACCACCTCGGCCACTAGCAGAAACAGGGTCACCAGGCGGGGGGTGTCCAACTCGACGCCTTCGGCCGTGACATCGCAGACGACATGGCGCGCGCCCGCCGCCTGGACGAGGTCATCGCACAACTCCCGCAGGGAAGCCGCCACGCTCAGCTCCAGGGTAGCTGGGTCATAGAGGCGCCGGTGGATCTGGGCCATGGTCACCAGGCGCTCGCGGGCCTCGTCCAGGGCTGCCGCGGCCTGCGGACTATCGATCGTCCGCTTCTTGATCTGCAGCAGGGCCGCCACGAAGGTCATGTTGTTGGCCACCCGGTGCTGAAGCTCCTGGAACATGACCCGCTGGCGTTCATAGAGCTGGGCCGTCAGGCCCTGTTCCCGTTCCAGGTCCTTCAGGGCGCGGCGCATCAGCTCGATCACCGCGATGTCCACCGCCACCACAAAGACAAAGAACACCAGAGTCAGGGCGCTGGCCGCCGACAGGCTGAATCCGATCGGCGGAATGAAGAACCACCACGCCGCTAGGCCCGACAGGACCGCACACAGGATTCCAGGCCACATCCCGGCGAGGAAGGCGGTGAGAATCACGGCCGGGAAGAAGGTCAGATAGGGAAAACCGGGGGGGAGAACCCCATCGAGGGTCCAGCGGACGTAGAATCCCAATCCGGCGCTCAGGAGGGCGAGGCCATAGGCCAGAACCGGATTCTGCTGAAACAGCCGCATTTCGCCTCAATCGTCCTCCCACTCCAACGGCGTCGGCTCGGATGAAACTGGAGAAGGCGCGTCCGAAGAAGGCCCTCGGATCAACAGCTTCCACTCATCCGCAGCCGCTGAGCCGGTCGGGGCGACAACGGCTGTAAGGCCTCGCGGAAAGCTTGTCTATCCGGGCGCCGACACACCTTAAGACCCACGCCCCGAACCGAGAACGTTAACCTTGCCTTAACCATAAAAGCCGACCCTGTGATGGTCTTCCTTGAAGACACCCCACCATCACCAACCTTCTCAAGCCCGGCTCCGGCCGGGCTCTTTTTTTGACTTCGGCTGTGGATAGCGCGCCAACCGAGGCTTGCACCGCCCGCCGCCCCGGCGTATAGCCGCCGCCCTACGGTGCTGATCCCCGATAGCTCAGTTGGTAGAGCAGTCGGCTGTTAACCGACTTGTCGCAGGTTCGAGTCCTGCTCGGGGAGCCACCGTCCTCCGTCCGCCGCCTCAGCGGCGGACGCATTCTTCCAACAGTCTGACTACCACTGGCCCTCATTGGGCATGGACGCCCACGGCTCGGCCGGCGGCAAGGCGGCGCCCGCCTGCAACAGTTCCACCGAGATGCCGTCGGGCGAACGGACGAAGGCCATGTGTCCGTCCCGCGGGGGCCGGTTGATCACCACGCCGCCATCCATCAGGCGCTGGCAGGCGGCGTAGATGTCGTCCACCGCATAGGCCAGATGGCCGAAGTTGCGCCCGCCCTGGTAGTCCTCGGGATCCCAGTTGTAGGTGAGCTCCACCATCGGCGCCTTACGGGCCCGCGCCAGCTCTTCGTCCCCCGGCGCACAAAGGAACACCAGGGTGAAGCGGCCCCCGGCGTTCTCCACCCGCGAAACTTCAACCAGGCCGAGCTTGGCGCAATAGAAGTCCAGAGAAGCGTCGAGATCGCGCACGCGGACCATGGTGTGGAGATATCGCATCGGGTCTTCCATCTTCCAAAGGCTGGGAGGCGCCCAGTGCGGCGCCGTCGGGATCGCGTCATTCTATGCCCTGAACTGCGGTTCGTCAGGCACAGTCGACGCCCAGATCGTATCCTGTCAGCGAATTCATTTGCACGACCGCGACGCCAGCAGCACAAGGGCGCGAAATCCCGAAGAACGTGGGAATGCGGTCTCCGCGGCCTGATCAACGCCGGGGCGGCTGGGGGAAATTTACGGCATGCGTCTCAAGGCCTCACACATCTTCATCCTCGCCGTGTTCGGCGTGCTGCTGGTCTATTTCGTCGGCATGTCCCTGTTCGGCGGCGACAGCGCGCCGGCAGAGACGGCCAAGGCGGAGGCTGACCAGCCTCCGCAGGTCCAGGTGACCGTGACCCCTGAGGTCACCCGGCCCTATGTGGTCACCCTGCGGGGCCGCACGGAGGCGGCGCGCAGCGTCGTGGTGCGGGCCGAGACCTCCGGCGTGGTGGCCTCGACGCCGGCCCGGGAAGGCGCCTTCGTCCAGAAGGGCGCCGTGCTGTGCCGCCTTTCGGTGGACGCCCGTCAGGCGGCCCTTGATCAGGCCCGTGCGGCCCTTCGCTCGCGGGAGTTGCAACGCCGGGCCTCGGCCTCGCTGGCGGAGAAGGGCTACCGGTCCGAGACCCAGGTGCTGCAGGATCAGGCCAATCTGGACGCCGCCGCCGCGGCGGTCCGCCAAGCCGAGATCGCCCTGGAGCAGGTGAACATCCGCGCCCCCTTCGCCGGGGTGTTCGACAACCGCGACGCCGAGGTCGGGACCTATCTGTCGCCGGGCCAGCCCTGCGGCACCCTCATCGAGCTGAACCCCATCCTCATCGTGGGCAACGTCCCCGAGACCCAGGCTGGTCGGATCAGCAGCGGCGAGCCGGCCACCGCCACCCTGGTGTCTGGCGAGACCCTGTCTGGGCAGGTGCGCTTCGTGGGCCGCGAGGCCGATCCGCAGACCCGCACCTACCGGCTCGAAGTGATCGCCCGCAATCCGCAGCAGGCGGTCCGCTCGGGCCTGTCGGCCGACGTCCGCATCACCACCGCCTCGGGCCCCGCCCACCTCGTGCCCCCCTCGGCCATGGTGCTGGACGCCGAAGGCCGCCAGGGCGTGCGGCATGTGGGCCCGGGCGATGTCGTGGTCTTCACCCCGGTGCAGGTGACCGAGGAGAGCGCCGAAGGGGTCTGGGTCCGCGGCCTCTCCGGCGAGGCCCGCGTCATCACGGTCGGCCAGTCCTATGTGGAACAGGGCCAGAAGGTTCGCGTGGCGCTTGCCCGCTAGGGCGCGCCGCACAGGAGGCTTGAGAGTATGATCGGTCCGCTGATCGACGGCGCCATCAAGCGGCGGAAGGTGGTGTTGGGCGTTACGCTGATCGCCAGCATCTTCGGCTTCTTCGGCTACCTGGCCATGCCCCGGGAGGCCAATCCCGATATCGACTTTCCGTTCGTTTCGGTCGTCGTCCCCTACCCTGGCGTGAGCCCGGAGGATTCCGAGCGCCTGCTGGTCAAGCCGCTTGAGGTCGAGCTACAATCCATTGAGGGGCTGAAGGAGATGAACTCCGCGGCCCGCCAGAGCGTGGCCATCGTCAATCTCGAGTTCGAGGCCGACTTCGACAAGGACAAGGCCCTGGCCGAGGTGCGCGCCAAGGTGGACCTGGCCCGTGGGCGTTTCCCGCCCGACGCCGAAGAGCCGATCATCGAAGAGGCGAATTTCAGCGGCGAGCCGGTGATCGGCATCGTTCTGTCCGGCGCAGCCCCTGAGCGCGAGCTCTATCGGATCGCCCGGTCCCTGCAGGACCGGCTCGAGGCGGCCCCCGGCGTGCTGGAAGTGCAACTGACCGGCGGCCGCGAGGAGATGCTCGAGGTCACCATCGATCCGCTGCGGATGGAGGCCTACAACGTCACCACCGGCGAACTCGCCCAGGTGATCAGCCGCAACAACCAGCTGGTGCCGGCCGGGAACCTGAGATCGGGCGGCAGCCAGTTCGCGGTGAAGGTCCCCGGGGTGGTCGAGGAGCCGTCCGACATCCTCAGCCTGCCCATCAAGAAAAGCGGCGACCGGGTGATCACGGTCGGCGATATCGGCGAGGTGCGACGCACCTTCAAAGAGCCGAACTTCATCACCCGCTACAATGGCGAGCCGGCCATGTCGCTGGAGGTGGCCAAGCGCAGCGGCGCCAACATCCTCGACACCGTCGACGCCGTCCGCGCCGTGGTGGCCGACGAGGAGGCCCGCTGGCCTGAGACCATCCGGGTCTCCTACACCTACGACCAGAGCGATTTCATCCATCGCACCCTGGTGGTCCTGGAGTCCGGCCTGCTGATCGCCACCATCCTGGTGATGATGATCATCGTCTACAGCCTGGGCATCCGGCAGGGGCTGATGGTCGGCGCGGCGATTCCGGCCTGCTTCATGCTGGCCTTCCTGATGTTGAACGCCTCCGGCGTAACCCTGAACCAGATGGTGATGTTCGGGCTCGTCCTGGCCGTCGGCATCCTGGTGGACGGCGGCATCGTTGTGGTCGAGTACGCCGACCGGAAGATGGCCGAGGGCCTGCCCAAGGAGGAGGCCTTCGCCGCGGCCGGCAAGCGGATGTTCTTCCCGGTCCTGAACGGCACCCTGACGACGCTTTGCGCCTTCCTGCCGTTCATGTTCTGGAACTCGATCCCGGGCAAGTTCATGAGTTTCCTGCCCCTGACGCTGATGTACGTCCTGGGCGCCTCCATCTTCGTGGCCCTGATCTTCACCCCGGCGCTGGGCTCGATCTTCGGCCGCAAGGCCGCGGTGGACGAGGCGCACCTGGCCGAGATCGAGAAGTCCGAGCGGGGCGACCCGCGGGAGATGTCCGGCTTCATGGGCTGGTACGCCCGCACCCTCTGGACCCTGGGCGCGGCGCCCACCCGGACCTTCGCCGCCACCCTGCTGATCGTCGTGGCCATCGTCGGCTGGTTCGCTACCTCCACCCACCGGACGGAGTTCTTCCTGGAGGAAGATCCGGAATGGGCTCAGGTCTATGTGAAGGCCCGCGGAAACCTGTCGCCTGAAGCTCATGACGTGTTGGTCCGTCAGGTCGAACTGCGCCTGCTGGACGTGCCGGGTGTGGATTCCATCTATACCCGGTCTGGCGCCGCCAGCTCCGGCGGCGGCGGCGGCGGGCCGCCCAATGACACAGTGGGACGCCTGCAGGTCGACTTGGTGGACTTCGAGGAACGGGGCGAACTGGGGGTGCGCGGCGCCGATATCGTCAACGACATCCGCACCCGCCTGACCGATCTGCCAGGGGTCCTCATCGAGGTGCGGGAGCCCCAGGGCGGCCCCCCAGTGGGCAAGGACGTGCAGGTCGAACTGCGCAGCCAGAACCCCGAGGCGCTGAACGCCGCGGCCGATCTGATCCGCACGCGACTGGCCTCAGATCCGGACCTGTTCGAGCTGGAGGACAACCGCACCTCTCCGGGGATCGAGCTGAACCTGGCCGTCGATCGCCAGGCGGCCGGCCGCTACGGCGTCGATGTCCTGTCGGTCGGTCAGGCCATTCAGTTCGTGACCACCGGCGTGCTGGTGGGCCGCTTCCGTCCAGACGACGCCGAGGACGAACTGGATATCCGCGTCCGTTTCCCGGCCGAGGCCCGGAACGTGGCCGCCTTTGATGACCTGAAGATCTCCACAGCCCTGGGTCCCGTGCCGGCCAGCTACTTCATCCGCCAGGCGCCGGCCCAGCAGGTAACCACCATCCAGCGCCGCGACGGCCAGCGTCTGGTCATCGTCCAGGCCAATGCGGTGGAGGGCGTCGCCGCCAACCAGAAGATCGCCGAGCTGCGCCCCTGGCTGGAGCAGGCTGACATCAGCGATGAGGTCCGCTGGAAGTTCACCGGCGCCGACGAGGAGGGCCAGGAGGCGGCCCAGTTCTTCCTGGTCGCCATGGCGGCGTCCCTGTTCCTGATGGGGGTCATCCTGCTCTGGCAGTTCAACAGCTTCTACGGCGTGGTGGTGACCCTCTCTGCGGTGGCGCTATCTACGGTCGGCGTGTTGCTGGGCGTCCAGATCAACTTCCTGGGCACGTTCAACTATGTCTCGGTGATCATGCTGGGCACGGGCATCGTCGCCCTGGCCGGCGTGGTGGTGGGCCATAACATTGTGCTGGTGGACACCTACTACCAGCTGCGACGGTCCGGCTACGCCGCCGATGACGCCGCCGTCCGCGCCGCCACCCAGCGGTTCCGGCCCGTCATCCTGACCACGGTTGTGACGGTGGTGGGCCTGCTGCCGCTGATGTTCCAGCTGCATCCCAACTTCCGGGTCGGCCATATCGAGTACCGGGCGCCGGGTTCGGAATGGTGGGTGCAGCTCTCGGCCGCCGTGGTCTGGGGCCTGTCCTTCGCCACCCTGCTGACCCTGGTCCTGACGCCGGTCATGCTGGCTGCGCCCAAGGTCTATGGGGAGCGGCTGCGCCGGGCCGGCGGCTGGGGTCGCCGCAAGCTCGGCCTGCGGCCGCGGCAGGGACCGACCGCCCATGAGGACACCCTGCCCCGCGCCGCCGAATAGGACCTCAACGCTGCCGGGTCTGACGTCGCCACAGGGCGGCATATTCCCCGGCGGCGGCGAGCAACTCCTCGTGGGTTCCCCGCTCGACGACGCGGCCCCGCCGCAGCACGACGATCAGGTCGGCGTCGACAATGGTCGAGAGCCTGTGGGCGACCACCAGCGTTGTCCGCCCCTGGCGCACCTTGCGCAGGGTCGCCTGGATCGCCTCCTCGGTGCGCCCGTCCAGGGCGCTGGTGGCCTCGTCCAGGATCAGCAGGCGCGGATTGGCCAGCAGAGCGCGCGCGATGCCTACCCGCTGGCGCTCGCCGCCCGACAGCTTGAGCCCCCGCTCGCCGACCCGGGTCTCAAGCCCGTCGGGCAGTGACTCGATGAAGGGGGCCAGTTCGGCGGCCTGGGCGACGGCCTCGATCTCCTCAGGGCTCGCCTGCGGTCGGCCAAAGGCGATGTTGGCCCTAAGCGTATCGTTGAACAGGGCCACATCCTGAGGCACGAGCGCCACGGCCTGCCGCAGCGCTTCCTGCCGCACCTGCCTTAGGTCAAGCCCGTCCAGCAGGACCATGCCCTCCTGGGGATCGATCAGCCGCAGGGCCAGCCGCACCGCGGTCGTCTTGCCCGCGCCGGAGGGACCGACCAGGGCGACGGTGGCTCCCGGCGCGGCGACGAAGCTGACGTTCAGAAGCCCCTGGCTGCGGGCGTCATGACGGAAGCCGACATCCCGGAACTCCAGCCGCGCGCCGTCGGGGGCGGCCGGCGGCAGGGCCTTGGCCTGGGGGGCGTCCTGGATGTCGGGCGTCCGGTCGGTCAGGGCCACCAGCTGCTCCATGTCGATGAAAGCCTGGCGGATTTCGCGGTAGTTGAAGCCCAGCATGTTCAACGGCGCATAGATTCCGATGAGCAGCAGGATCGCCATGGTCACATCGCCGATGCGCATGGTTCCGGCCGCCACCTCCAGTCCGGCCAGGACCGTCATCACCGCCAGCCCCAGGTTCAGGATCACCGCCTGGGCGCCGTTGAGCAGGGAAAGCGAGGTGTTGGCCTTCACCGCAGCGCCCACATATCGGTTCAGCGCCCCGCGATAGGTGTCCACCGCCCGGGTCTCGGCCCCAAAGGTCTTCACCGTCTCGAAGTTCATCAGGGCGTCCACCGACAGGCCCGCGGCGCTGGCGTCGGCCTCGTTCAGCTCCCGGCGATGGGACAGCCGCCAGTCGGTGATCTTGAAGGTGACCACGGCGTAGACGACCACGGTCAGGAGGGCTGTGGCGGCAAAGCGCCAGTCCAACCGCACGATCATCACCCCCATGGCGAGCAGCAGCTCGATGGCCGTCGGGCCCAGGTTGAAGACCACGCTGCGGATCAGGAAGTCGGTGGACCTCGCCCCCCGCTCAATGATCCGGGCAAGCGTGCCGGTCTGCTTGCTCTGGTGGAAGTCCAGGGACAGGGAGACCGCATGGCCGAACCCCTCCACCGCCGCCCGGGCCATGGTGGCCTGGGAGACCACGGTGAAGACCGCGTCCCGGGCGAAGGGGGCGCAGGCCGACAGGAGACGCAGGCCCGCAAAGGCCAGGGCCAGCGCTATAAAGGTCGCGCCCACCACCACGACGCCGCTGGCGACGGAGAGGGTGTTGATCGCCTCCCCCAGCATGACCGGCGCGAGGACGGCGGCCACCTTGCCGACGAGCACCAAGATGACCGACGCGGTGAGCCGCAGACGCAGCTGTGGCGCGCCCGAGCGCATGACCAGGGCCCCGAGGTCGGCCATGGCGGGCCAGAAGCGGAAATCGCCCGCCGGCGCCAGATCGCCGCCGCCACGCCCGCGGGCCAGTCCAGGAGGATTCACGCCGGCGCTCCGTTCAATCCAGCAACAGGGTCGATTGCAGGCCGCCGCCTGGGGTCAGCCAGTCCACGCGCAGGCCATAGGGGCTGCGCGTGGCGCGGATCGCCCCTTCCTCCGGCGGCGCGGCCGGGGTGGCGTCCACCTCTGCGCTCAGGTCCAGGGATTCCCCCTGCACCCGAATCTGGTGGGGCCCTGGGGGAACAGGCGCACCGAATGGCAGGCTGAAATGGCCCGCGGCGTCGGCGCGACCGCTCGTCGACACCGTACGGCCGTCGATCCGCACCGACAGGATGGCGTCCGGCGGCGCCACGCCGGAGATGACCGCGCCGCCCTCCTCGTCGAAATCAAAAGCGGTGATCCCTTCATCGACGGCGCCCTCAACCACCACGGCCCCGGCCCCGGCCCGCAGCAGGACGAGGCGCCCGTCGGGCAGGACCAGCTGATAGCCTTCGGCCTGAACGGTGCGCTCGCCCGTCTGCATCGACAGGCCGAATATCCGAGGAACGGCGCTGGCCCCCAGGGCGATGCTCCAGGCTCCATCTCCGTTTGCCTGGGTCATGCGCACCTCGCCTTCCGGCGTAGCCAGCCGAACGCGCGCCCCAGCGGCCGCGGCACCGCTCAGAACGGGCCCCTCCGCGCCCGGACGCAGGGCCGAGGCGCTGGGGGGCGCCAGATAGGTGCTTGGGGCCTCAGCTTCGCGGTTCAGGGGCGAGACGGCCCCCACCTGACCTTCGCCGCAGCCGCTGAGCAGGCCAAGGCCGATGACGGCGCCCAGGGTCCGCGCCAGTAAGGTTTGCTTGAATCGCGTCATCTCACACCCTAGCTAAGCGGATTCCCGGCCCGCAAGGCGCGCCGGCAGCCTTTTTCCGGAGCCAGCATCCTATGGGCGCTTCGCCCCCCAGCATCGAGTCCGTCTGTGTCTTCTGCGGGTCGTCCGACGCCGCAGCTCCCGCCCTGCTGGCCGACGCCGCGGAATTCGGCCGCGTCCTGGCCGCCCAGGGACGGCGCCTGATCTATGGCGGCGGCGGAGTCGGCCTTATGGGCGCCTGCGCCCGGGCCGCCCATGAGGGTGGCGGCGATGTCCTGGGGATCATTCCGGAGTTTCTCACCAGCCGGGAACGGGCGCTGGATGTGGTTGAAACCATCGTCGTGCGCTCCATGCACGAGCGCAAACAGATCATGTTCGAGCGGTCCGACGGCTTCGTCGTCCTGCCGGGCGGCATCGGCACCCTGGAGGAGATCATCGAACTCCTGTCGTGGCGCCGCCTGGATCTGCATCGCAAGCCGGTGGTCTTCTACAGCCCCGATGGCTTCTGGGAGCCCCTGTTCAAGCTGTTGGAACACACGGTGGCCGCCCGGCTGACGCCACCGGACTTCATGGACAGTTGGGCGGTGGCCAGCACCGTGGATGAAATCCTGCCGCGCCTGGACGGTCGCCTCGCCCATGGAGACGCGGAAGCCGCAGCCCCGACCACGACCCGGGTGACCTGAACCCCGCGACCTCCGAACCCGGAGGCGACGTCGGACGTCAGTCGTCGCGGTGGACCCGCTCGCGGCGCTCGTGACGCTCCTGGGCCTCAAGGCTCAGGGTGGCGATGGGGCGGGCTTCGAGACGGGCGATGCCGATGGGTTCACCGGTCTCTTCGCAATAGCCGTAGCTGCCGTCCTCGATCCGACGCAGCGCCTCATCGATCTTGGAGATCAGCTTGCGCTGACGATCACGGGTTCGAAGTTCCAGCGCTCGGTCGGTCGCCGACCAGGCCCGATCGACGTCGTCGGGCAGATTCTCAGTTTCGTTTTGAAGGTGAGAAAGGGTTTCCCGGCTCTCGCGGAAAATCTCTTCCTTCCAAGTCATGAGCTTCTGCCGAAAGTACTCGACTTGGCGCTCATTCATGAATTCTTCGTCCTCAGACGGACGATAAGAACTCTCTAAAGCCATGACAGTGGTCGCCATAACGATACCTCACGCCCCTGGACTGTTCCCCGGAACTTGGGAGGCGGCTGTATAGCAGAACTTTGGGGACATTCAACGCGACTCCCCCACCGCCGGAAGACCGGCGTTACGGGCCATCTCCAATTTGGCCAGTTCCACCGCAGCCCGGGTCTCGATCTCATTGAGAACGCCCTCCAGGGCGGCATCCTCTGTCGCGGCGCGCTCCTCCCGCACGGCGCGGGTGAGTCGCTCCAACTGGCTGAGGGACAGCTCGCCGCTGACCAGGGCCAGTTTCACCTCGTCAAGCACGTCCAGGATTCGCCCGGCCCGGCTGACCGCCCGCCGGCGGCGCTCCAACGGTCCGCCGGTCTCCTGCAAGGCGAGCAGGGCGCTCAGGCCGCTGACCGAGGCCACGGGGCCCGCCGGCCCCGCCGCAGCGGCTGGCGCGGCGCCCGCAACGTTGGGCAGACGGAACCCTTCGCCGCTCGACGCCCCCTTGGCGC
>TARA_R100000935_G_C2842063_1_pt1 | contig 42323 bp, 32 predicted proteins | sample TARA_R100000935 | Tara Oceans TARA_R100000935 (sample SAMEA2621502) | marine metagenome | biome: marine biome (ENVO:00000447); feature: surface water layer (ENVO:00002042); material: "saline water (ENVO:00002010), including plankton (ENVO:xxxxxxxx)" | depth 5 m
GTGCGTCTTACTGACTTCTCAAAATTGAGTTTCACTAATAAAATACATGGCAATTCCATACCATCTTTCCCTTACCCAAATTTATTCCTAAACTTAAAGGGGGACGAAAATACATTTCCACTACACATCTTAAATATGGATCTCCTATAGCATCGGCATATGACCTATATCATTGTTTTGCCTGGAGAATTACTCTACTTTAATAAATGACGGTATAGCCGAAAACTATTTTTCCAATCCTAAAAGGCCAATGTCTGGGCCTAAAATTGTTGTGAACGAAAGTTGGTGTATTTAGGAATTATTCCTGGAAATACCGTAAAACTACTCAATACAAAATATCATTATAATGTTAGTAAAAGACCAAAATAACGTTATTTCCATCCCCTTAAAACACCTAACATTAAAGGCTAATTTGTACATGCCTGAAAATGCCAAGGGTTTGGTAATCTTTTCCCACGGTAGTGGTAGCAGTAGGCTTAGCCCCAGAAATAATTACGTTGCCAACATACTTAATCAAAAAGGATTGGTTACCTTATTGCTCGACTTACTGACCGAAACCGAAGACGAAAGCTACGAAACACGCTTCAACATCGACCTTTTAACCAGTCGTCTTATAGCAGTAACAAAATGGGTACAACAACAAAATGAAACCGAGGGATTTCCCTTGGGCTATTTTGGGGCCAGTACGGGTGCAGCGTCGGCCCTAAGAGCGGCCGCCTTTTTTAAGGATACTATAAAAGCCATCGTTTCCAGGGGCGGGCGACCGGACCTTGCCCTGGATGAAATACCCGAGATTAGTGCTCCAACCTTATTAATAGTTGGCGGAAAGGATTCGGTAGTACTGGAACTGAATATTCAAGCCTATGCCATAATGGAATGCGAAAAAAAAATTGAAACCATTCCGGGGGCAAACCATCTTTTTGAGGAACAAGGAAAACTGGAGAAGGTGGCCGAACTTTCCGCAGCATGGTTTGAGAAATGGTTAACAACTAAAAACCCATAAAAATGTTTAAGGACAGAATCGATGCCGGGCTACGGCTGGCGAAAAAGCTAAACTCATACAAGGATAAAGAGAATGTAGTGATCTTGGCAATACCTAGGGGCGGATTACCCTTGGGAGCCATTGTGGCCAAATCATTAAACGCCAAATTGGATGTGGCCCTTTCAAAAAAAATAGGTCATCCCTTCAACAAGGAATTTGCCATCGGGGCTGTTAGTCTCAATAATATTATTCTCGACGATAACGTTGAAATTTCGATCGGTTATATAGAGAAAGAAAAGAAACGTCTTCGCGAAAAGCTAAAAAAAAGACAAAACCAATATTTTAGGAATAGATCCCCCATTGCCTTAAAGGATAAAATAGTTATCATAATAGACGACGGTATCGCCACAGGAAACACTATACGGGTCACCGCACAGCTGGTCTATAACCAAAAACCGGAAAAAATAGTCATCGCCATACCAGTGGCCCCCAAATCTACAGTACAAAAATTAAATGCTACATCTTATGTAGACGAAGTAGTATGCTTGGAGACACCCTTTAATTTTCAGGCCGTGGGACAGTTTTATATGGATTTTGATCAGGTATCCGATGAAGAGGCCATTAAAATATTGGAAGAATTTAATGCTTGAAAATCAGAACAATGGCCAAAAATTCCCCAGAGTTCAATCCCAATAATAGATATTGAAAATATCCTACAATAAATTAGCAGTCAAAATTCATCCACACCTCGGATATTACTAGGGTTCAATGCCCTAATGCAAAAAAATGAAAAAAAGTTGCTTGAACTGATCTAGGTCATTTTGCATTCGGGTAGCGTATTATATTTTAGCAGTGTTTTAAAAGTTAAATAGTTCTTTGAAAAAATAAAAAGGAGTTTTGAATTATAAAGTTCAAGATTCCGAAGAAATAGAAACGGTCAAGGGCACCCTTTAAACCATTTGAATTGCGAACGGATCTAGTGATAGTTCCTAATAGGGATCAGTATAAGAGGTCATTGGGCAGAATTGACAGTTTCTTGGAAACCGGAACATCTAGGTGTTCCGGTTTCTTTAAAGTATTAAGTCATTGATCGCTATCATCGCAAGGTGTTAACGATCCTAGTAAAGGAGTGGCCAAGGTAAACTCCGTAATTGAACAACTAGGGTATTTTAGCAATAGAATGACCTAAACGTCCAGTTATGGGTAAAAACGTAGTCCATTGCTTTATGGGAAACAGGAGGTTTCGGCCTCCTGTTTTTTTCTTATACCACATGACCTACAAACCTCTAAGCAGTAATGCCTTAGAGGTCATATAAAGGTATCGCGATTTTTTCCGTTGGTTATAATAACATCCAAAAAAAACGTAGCTAGTACGTTTCAAATCGGTTTTTGTTGACCAGAAGGACATAAATCAAAATACCTGAAGGACCGACATATCCCAGACATGCCGGTCCTTTTTATTTATATATATTCTAGGAAGCCCTTCCTAAGCAATTACCCAAAACCATTCCATGGATCATAAATTTTCTTGGTAACGCATTATACGTCTTTTCCAGAAAATAGATTTCATTGTATTTTTAACTAGTACGTCACATCTTGGGCGGAATAATGTGTATACTGACTTTAATCATTGAAGTAATCCACCCGCTTTAGTATATTTGGCTAACTTTGATAGTGCTCCGTACAAGCCATTATTAGTAAACCATGACAAAACAAAAAGCGACCAATACTATCCCGGCCCATAAAAAAAAAGCATCCATAAAAAAGAGAGGGCCAGTACAGGACAAGGAAAATGATTTCCTAATAGTGGGTATGGGTGCCTCTGCAGGAGGATTGGAAGCTTTCAAAGAATTCTTTGAAGCCATGCCTTCAACATCGGGAATGGCTTTCGTATTGGTACAGCATTTAGACCCCACACATAAAAGTCTTATGGTTCAGCTTTTGAAAAACCATACCAAAATGGAAGTAACCCAGGTTAGGGACAACACAAGGGTGCTCCCTAACCACGTTTATATAATACCTCCCAACAAGGACATGGCCATTTTTCAGGGGGTATTGCATCTTATGGAGCCAATGGCTCCAAGGGGCTTTCGTAAACCGATAGATTTTTTCCTGAGATCTTTGGCCGAAGACCAGACCGATAGGGCTATAGGAATTATCTTATCTGGTACCGGAAGAGAGGGAACACTTAGCTTAAAGGATATAAAGGGCAAAGGCGGATTATCTATAGTGCAGGACCCCGAAACCGCCAAATATGACGGTATGCCAAGAAGTGCCATAGAAGCAGGGGTAGAAGATTTTATATTACCGGTTAAGAAAATGCCGGAGGTGCTCTTAAAATATGCCAAGAATCGGAAATTTGAACCAGAGGGAATTCCAATTCAGGTGCAAACGCCCAACCAACTTTTGGAAAAGGTATTTATCCTTTTGCGCAATGAAACCGGTTGTAACTTCGCCGATTATAAAAGTAGTACTGTTGTACGCCGCATTGAAAAACGTATGGCGCTCAATCAGATCGAAAAACTGGAAGACTACATTAAGTATCTCCAAAAAAACCAAGAGGAAATACAAAAACTGTTCAAGGAACTGCTTATAGGCGTTACCAGCTTTTTTAGGGACAAGGAAATATTTGACAGCCTAAAAGAAAAAGTAGTTAAAAAAATTATAGCCAACAAAAATGATGGTGACACCATTCGTTTGTGGGTCCCAGGATGCTCTACCGGGGAAGAAGCTTATTCCCTGGCCATACTATTTGATGAAGTTATAAAAAATCAGTCCAAGGCTTTAAAGGTTCAAATTTTTGCATCGGACTTGGACGAAAATGCTATTTATACCGCCAGGCAGGGAGTTTATCCTGAAACCATCGCAGTCGATATTGAACCTGAAAGATTGTCCCACTATTTTCAAGGGGACAAACATACCTATAGAATAAAGAAAGGGATCCGGGACCAAATCGTATTTGCGGAACACAATATTATAAAAGACCCCCCCTTTTCAAAACTGGATATGATAAGCTGCAGAAATTTGCTTATTTATCTAAATGTGGAAGCACAAAAAAAGGTTTTTGCCATATTCCATTATGCCTTGAATCCCGAAGGCATCTTACTTTTGGGAAATTCGGAATCCCTAGGCGATTATGCCAGATTCTTTGAGGTGTTGGACAGAAAACATAAAATTTTCAAATTCAAGGATGCCCAACGAGCGGATATGCCAGATATTGGACATCTTTTCCAAGAACCCATTCCCATAAAAACCGTAAACATCCCTGCCCAAAAACGGGAATGGCAGTCCAGTTTGGCCAATATAACCTCAAAAGTATTGCTGGCCAACTATGCCCCCGCCTGCGCTATTATAAATTATAAGGGAGATGCGCTATATTTTTCAGGGAATACGGGTAAATACTTACAGCCCTCTCCTGGAGAGGCTAGGCTGAACATTATAGACATGGCACGCGAAGGTCTTAAAAGCGATCTTAGCGCCCTAATTTCCAACAGTCGCAAAATCAAAAAAATGGAAATCAGAAAAAATGTCCTTGTAAAGACCAATGGCACTCTGCAGACCATTGACATAACAATCCGACCCCTGACCCAATTGGATTCCAACATGGAATATTGGATGGTAACCTTTGAAGATGTAGAGACCCCAACGGAGAAACCAAAAGTTAAAGTTGAAAAAAAACCTGAAGATATTACAGAAATTCAGGCATTGGAGCAAGAATTGGCCGCTACGAAAGAGTATTTGCGGTCTACCATAGAACAATTGGAAGTATCCAATGAGGAACTGAAATCCTCCAACGAAGAACTCCAATCCAGCAATGAGGAGTTACAGAGTACCAATGAGGAAATGGAAACCTCCAAAGAAGAATTACAAAGTGTAAACGAAGAAATAGTAACCGTAAATACGGAACTCCAAGGTAAAATAGACGAGTTGGCCAGGGCCTATGACGACATGAACAATTTACTTGCCAGTACCGAAATTGGAACTATTTTTCTGGATTCCGATCTAAAGATAAAACGGTTTACACCTGCTATGTCCAAAATAATAAATCTTATTAATTCGGACGTAGGCAGGCCTATAGACCACCTGTCCTCCAATCTCATCTACAACGGTATTACCGAGGATGCCCAAACTGTGCTTAACAAATTAACCCCCTATAAAAAAACTGTAAAAAGTAGTGATGGACTTTGGTACCAGATGCAAATCATGCCCTATCGCACCTCCGAAAATGTTATTGCGGGCGTTGTTATAACTTTTGTAGACATCACCCAAGAAAAGAAGTTGGGAGAACAATTGCTCGACTTTAAAAAAGAGTACGAGCATATCCTGGAAATGACAAAAACTGTGGTGTATACCCAAAACGATCAGTTGATCTATACCAGTATGGCCAACATACATTCAGATTTCCAGTTTAGAAATATAATAGGGAAAAAAGATGGCGATTTATTTTCCAAGGAGGATGCCAAAAAATTGGATAATATTAAACGAAAAGTACTAGATACGGGCAAACCCCAAAGGGCCACACTGGAGTTAAAAATTAGTGGGGAAGCCCGGTATTATGACCTAATGGTCCGCCCCATTGGCGAGGATCAAAAAATAACCGGAGTAGCTTGTTCTTCCATAGATATTACAGATCTTGTCGCTGCTGAAAAAGAATTAAAAACCCTAAAAGATTATAAAAATGGTCGATAAAGGTTCCCATTCCAGCAACTTGCGTTCCAAAGCAGAGGCCAAGATAAGTACAACACCATCAGGTGGACCGGAACTAACCATAGAGGAGGCCAAAGAACTAATGCACGAACTTGAAGTGCATCAAGTAGAACTGGAAATGCAGAACCAGGAATTGCGTGAAGCCCAGCATCGCTTGGAGGACATTCGCGATCAATATACGGACCTTTTCGATTTTGCACCAATAGGTTATATCATATTAAATGAAAAGGGAGAAATAGAAAACATAAACCTAACCGCCTGTTCCCTGATAGGTATTGATAGGACGAAAATTTTAAAAAGAGCCCTATCTGCCTTTATGGGGGCAAACGAGGCTCACGTACTATTTATTAAATTGAAGGAAGCTTTCCAGAACGGGATATTAAAACCCTTTGAACTAGAATTTAACCGAAACAACAGTGGCTCTTTTCATGCTCTTGTACAGGGCTCCATTACAAAAAACATAAAGGGGCTGTTGCAATGCCGCCTGTCCATGCAGGATATAACGGAGGTTAGACAAGCCAGAATAATTCAGCGACAGCACAAAGCCCTTCAAAGTGAAAAGGAAAAAATTCAACAGTATTTAGATCTGGCCCCAGTGGTATTTATACTATTGGACAAGGATCACAAAATTCAAATGATCAATCAAAAGGGATGCGACCTATTAGGTTATGATAGAGTGGAACTATTGGGCCAAAACTGGTTCGATTTTCTAATATGTAAAGAAAACGGAAAGGAATATGATCCAAGCCTAATAGATTTTGAACGTAAAAAAAAATTATTGGCCCCTGAATTGGAGTGCAAGGTGAGGTGTAAAAATGGGGAAGAACGTATGATGTCTTGGCACAATACCACCTTATTGGGCAAGAATGGCGACCAGATAGGGGTACTAAGTGCAGGTGAGGACATTACCGTGCGAACTAAACTGGACGAAGAAAAGCAGATTTATACCGACAATCTAGAGTTAAAGATAGAAGAACGTACCAAAGAGTTGATCAAAGCCTTGGAAGCGGAAAAAAGGATCAATGATTTAAAAAGTAACTTTATTACCATTGCCTCCCACGAATTGCGCACTCCCATTACCATTGTAATGTCGTCCATTATTTTAATTGAAAGATTTAACAGCTTGGGGCAGTATGATAAATCCAACAAACATATTGCCCGAATCAAATCTTCCGTGGACCATTTTGTGAATATTTTGGATGACTTTTTATCCTTACATCAGTTGGATAAGGGAATTATACAGATACATAAGGAAGTTTTTGATCTGGAGCCGTTTATACAAAACATTGTCACCGATATAAAAGGCCTTCTCAAAAAAGGCCAGCGTATCCATTACAGGCATACGGGGTCCAAAAGGCTTAATTTGGACCCAAAAATTCTAAGGAATATCATCCTAAACTTGCTGTCCAATGCCTTGAAATATTCTAATGACCAAATAAACATTAAGAGCGCACTCAGGACAGATCATCTTACAATAACCATTGAGGACCAAGGTTTGGGCATCCCGGAGGAAGATCAAAAAAATCTCTTCACAAGTTTTTTTAGAGCTAGTAACGTAGAACATATCCAAGGTACGGGCTTGGGACTTAGTATCGTTCAACGATATCTGGAACTATTCGGTGGAAATATTCAATTTAAGAGTGTTCTAGGAAAGGGCAGTGCTTTTACAATTGTAATTCCAATTTCCTAAACCCTCAAAATTACCTTTACAAATCGAATTTTCATTCGGTCCCATTTAAAATAACAGCTAAGATTATTGGCATTTTAGTCAAAAAATCATTAATTTAAAACTATCTCATTAACTCCCTAACAAACTAACAATGGACCATGGCTACTATTCTAGTTGTTGAAGACAACCGCACCATACTTGAAAATACCTCAGAACTTTTGGAAATGGAAGGCTATTCGGTTATAACGGCCACCAATGGAAAGGAAGGCTATTCCAAAGTTTTGAAGTTCTTGCCAGATCTTATTGTCAGCGATATCTGGATGCCGGAGATGGATGGCTTTGAACTATTGAAAACTTTGGGAACCCATGCTGATCTGAAAAATATACCCTTGATTTTTTTTAGCGCTAGAAGTGAAAAAAAGGATATTAAAAAAGGTATTGACATGGGGGCCTATGACTTTATTGTAAAACCATCTGACCTATCAGATCTCCTAGTCTCGATCAAAAATTGTTTGCTAAGCAGAAAACTTACTTAAATTACAGTAAGGTATGCTTGTCCAAATCTAAAAAACCCTTTCAATCATACGATACCATAGGTGTTTAGATCAATGTCCGACATCCGTAATAATGTGCAAAGCCTTTATAAATGACTTTGGAAAAACAAGCTGCGAGCTAATATGTACGCAGATATTTTATTCTTTAATTTCCATTGCACAGATAGATAGGGTTAAACAATCAACGATACAAAAATTGTTCAAAAGAATTGGAAGCTACTTTAGACCATGCCACACTTTCAAAGGGTAAATAAAGAAAAATTAATATCTGTAAAGGGCATTAATTATGGAAAACGCATTTGGCATATCTTCTTTTTCCATTAAATAGACCTTTCCTCCATTCACAAACGTTTTCATGGCCGCCTTATTTAAAAGGGATACATTGGAAGGAAGCAATTCCTTATCCACTCTAACCGAATTTTTTTTAGGTTCATAAATCCCCCATATATCTTCATTTTTCTGAATAAATAAAGCATCTATTTTTCCTTGAATGGCAGCAGGCAAAATCTGCTCTATATTGCTGGATGTTCTTGCGGTCCCGTCCAGCTTTTTAAAATTATCTATTTTTTCCAAACGCTCCTTGTCGAAAACAGGACTCAACTTATCCCACGCCAATTCCCGCAACTTGGACACATTCATTTCCGTTGGATCCAATGAAATATGATCTGCTAAGAGATATTTGAAGGTATTTACCTTCTGATAAATGGGGAACAAATAATCCTGACAAGCTATAATCAAGGGGTTGTTTTCATTTTGGATCAGGGTCATTAGTCCCTTGTCCAAAGCAGAAAAATATCTCTCAATCTCATTCTTACGATCGCGGTCTGCCTCTTCATGGCCATGAAAAGCAGCCGCACCGTGCCCTTCCTGCTGACTTCTGAACTGCAAGCTCTTCTGCTCAAAATCATACCCCACCCTCTCTTCCATTCGGCTAGGGGTTATATTCTCAATGAACACTTCGGCACTACTGTAACGTGTGTTTTTGTACAATTTTACCTTTTCCAATTGTAACCAAAGTAAAAAAAAGGATTCGTCCCCTGTAAACAAAGGCAGCAATGGAACAAGATATAAACTGTTCGCCACATGGTTGAAAGATTCGAAGGAAATAGGAAGCGAATACATTTTAACAATGCCATTGGTTAAAAAAAGTGCCAATCCATTGGATTGGTGTCTCCAAAACTCCCCGTCATGGATCAGTTCTTGAATAGGGGCGATTAATTCTGCAATTTCTCTTTTACCCAAAGGTTCCCGCTCCAATTTATTTTTAACTTCCTTTAAATGATTTTTCAGCAATTTAGCATCCTCCTGTTGCAAAACCTCTTCCCCCTTTTGATGGGTAGGCATATAAATGGATATGCAATGCACATTGCGTATACTTTCTAAATCCTGGAGCTCTTTTTTAGTTATGATTGCCATTTTCCCATGTTTTTCAAAATTATTTACTTTCAAAACAAGGTAATTGTTCTTGGAAATTTTTGAAATGATTTAGGTCAGGAATATCAACATTTGCAAATAATACCCCTTAGATTTAGGTAGCCCAATAGTATAAATAACATTAGTCACAAATACCACGGTATTTTATTCCGCATCAATAGGCCGCAATGAAAATTGAACAAGTTGATCCCCTTCTATGTCAAAAAGCGGCGTGCCAACAAAATCTGGTTCCACATTTTTAGAGGTTTCACTCTTTAAATAAACCAACGATCCTTCAAAATTTGGATATTTCTTCCTGAGAATATCGTATTCAGGATTAACACAGTCTTTTCCCCATATGCCCAACATGAATTTCAAACCGGCCTCATCCTCTCCGTATTGTCCTTTGTCATCGGTTTCCAAAACCCATTGATTTAACACAGAACGGTATTTCTCCAATACTTTGGAATATTGAGGATTTTGCGCCAAATTGTTCAATTCAAAAGGATCGGCATTTATGTCATACAATTCTTCCGAGGGCCGCACAGCAGCCATGAAGCGATCTTGTGCCTCATTCAACTTTCCTTCCGCATGTAATTGTTTCATTACCCCTACAAACTCTACCTTATCAAAATCCATATATGTAGGTTGTGTATAAGGCCTGTCCGTCATAAAGTTTCGGATATACTTAAACTCCTTGGACCGCACGGACCGTATCCGGTCTATGGTAAAATCGCAACGATCTCTGGTAGAAATAACAAACTCTCGAGGGCCTATGGACTCATTAAAAATATCCCTGCCTTCCATATTTTCCGGAATAGGGATTTTGGCCAAAGCAAGGGCAGTTGTTCCCAAATCCAACCCGGCAATCAGGTCGGAATTCACGGATCCAGTTTGTATTTTTGATTTCCCTTCCCTAAAATCGGCAATGATCAAGGGCACCTGTAGTCCCCCATCATAAAGGAATTGCTTATTCCTGGTCAAACGCATTCCATGATCGGAAAAAAAGAAAACTATAGTGTTCTTTAACAGATCGTTTTCCCTGAGTTTACCCATAATCTCACCTACTTTTTCATCGGTAATCTGAATGGCATCCAGATGGTTGGCGTACTCATCCACTATAGCCGGGTGATGGGGCAAATAAGGTGGCAGTTTTATCTGGGAACGGTCCACCAGGGAAGCCACGTTCTCCTTGAATTTGGAATTGAAAATTTCTTTTCCCCCGTACATCTGAATCTGCCCAAAAAAAGGTTCTTTCCCTTTCAAGCTAGCCAGATCTAACCGTTCACCACTTTTCCCATACAAGGGATGGTATACATACTCTTGATCATAAAGGTCTTTCCTATCGTACACAAAATTATAATCGTCCTTGCCATTATTGAATGTGAAATATCCGGCCCCTTTAAATAGTTCGGGAATCGTTTGCGCCTGTTCGGGCAAATATATGGCCGACTCAGTAGTCCTGGAACTATGATGGTTTTGTGCCCCGAAACTAGTAGACATCATACCGGTGATGATACTGGACCTACTTGCCGAACATATGGGGGCGGGCATAAATACATTTTTATAGAGCACTCCCCTTGTGGCAAGACTGTCTATATTGGGAGTGTCAACCAATGGATCTCCATAACAGCCCAATAAAGGTGCCGTGTCCTCCAAATAAATCCAAACAATATTGGGCTTGTCGGAAGTGTGGTCCCCCTCAATTTTGTCCACTTTATCACCTTTACATGAAAAAAGAAATGTCACTGCCAATGAAAGCTGAAAAATGCTTTTTAAATTCATTTTAGGGATTTAGGATTATGATAATTGTTCCATGTATAAACTAAGACAAGGTATTGAGCATAGCTATACCCCGAATATAAGAATTTTATCATTGTAGATAATTGGCACAGCAATTACCAACTAAATGGCCCTTCATATCTTTGCAATTACAACTTGGCAACCATGAGGACACAACAGGGTTTTTCACACTAAAATCTCCAATTTCTTATTGTGTTTTTACAAAATTGGAAGCAAATTCTTTGCAATATAAAATAATACGTATCCTATTATCGACCTCCCCTACTTCACCATTATTCTTTCTATTAATGTTTAAACTAAATAGTTATATTTATGAAAAATATGACTTTTAGCCCAATAACATGATAAATCCACTTCGGATGGCCCGTTTCCTTGCTACATTAATAATCCCCATATGCTCCATATTCCTATTCACCCAATGTGAAACCCAAAAAAAAGAACCCGAGTTTTTGATGCGGACCGCTCTATTGGTCAATGAAGATCATGCCTGGTACAAGGCCTTTGCCTATTTTGCGGAAATTGTGGAGGAGCGTTCCGAAGGACGCATTAAGGTAGAGCTGTACCCCTCGGAGCAATTGGCCAAAGAGATCGAGGCCATTCGCCTGATCCAGGCCGAAGTTATCGATTTGACCACCACCGGATCCACTTTGACCAATTGGTTCGAAGTGGCTACTTTTTGCGAGTTGCCCTTTTTAATGCAGGACTCTACCGATATGAACCGCTACATAAATGGTCCGGTAGGCAGATTAATGGAGGAAGAAATGATTAATAAGGCCGGATTGCGTGCCCTTGGCCATTTTGAAAGGGGGCCACGACATTTAACTTCAAATAGGCCAATACGCCATCCAGATGATCTTAAAGGCTTAATTGTCAGGGTACCTAATGTTCCCGCATTTGTAACTACCTGGAGCGCCTTGGGTGCCAAACCTACCCCAATGGCCTTTTCAGAAGTTTTTACCTCACTGCAACAAGGCACCATAGAGGCCCAGGAAAATCCTTTCGCCATGATCGATAATGCCGGTTTTTCGGAAGTACAGAAATACCTTAACCTTACGGGTCATGTTATTAGTTGGGTGTACCCCGTAGTGGGTGAAAAACAATTTCAAAAGCTACCCCCGGACCTACAGGAAATATTCCTACAGGCAGGTAAAGAAATGCAAGCCTATGAACACCAGCTCTATCTTGAAAACGAAAAGAATGTCCAGGAAAAATTAAAGGCCGATGGGATGCAATTTATAGAGGTGGACAAAGAAGCCTTTGCAAAAAAAAGCGAAAAGGCTATTTATGAAAGTCTCTCTCCAGAAATGCAAAAAATTTATCGAGAACTCAAAAAAGAAAAAGACAATGCCAAATAAAACTATTGGGCGCCTGCTCAAAATAGGGACTTTATTAAGTACATATGGACTGCTGTTCACTGTTCTGCTTCAAATAATTTGTCGTTTTACTCCTATCAATACTCCTCCTTGGACAGAGGAGGCCTCACGTCTCTTCTTTATTTATGCCATGTCTTTCGCCGCAGGTCTGGCTATGAAGAATGAATTTTATGTGCATTTGGACATGTTTTACCATCAATTCCCAGAAAGGATCAAAAAAATATTAAATCTGGCAGTACCGGCAATTACCCTGGTTCTTTTCGTAGTCATGGCCATATACGCCATTAAATTCGTGATTTTGGGAATACCGGAAAAATCCCCCAGTATGGGCTTCAATATGGGCATCGCCTTCTTTAGCATCTTTATAATGTCTGCATCAATTACTTATTACCTCCTAATAAAAATTATGAAAATCATGAAAAATTCTAGACCATGATTTGGATATTGGTTATCGTTTTTATTCTTGGTCTGATACTTCGCTTTCCTATTGCCTTCGCCTTAGGACTTGCCTGTTTAAGCTATTTGGTTATCAAAGGGGTTCCTTTGATCATTGTACCCATGAAAATGTACTCGGGCATAGATGTCTTTGTATTGCTCAGTGTTCCTGGGTTTATACTTGCCGGAAATCTGATGAACCAAGGTGGGCTCACTGAAAAGATAATTAAGTTCTGCAACCATCTTTTAGGTCATATTCGCGGTGGACTTTCCCTGGTCAATATTGGTGCTTCCATGCTTTTTGCAGGAATTTCGGGTACGGCCATTTCAGATACGGCAAGTATGGGTTCCATTATGATCCCTGCCATGAAAAAGGAAGGTTACGATACGGACTTTTCATGTGCCGTTACAGCAGCTTCCTCCACCATAGGCCCCATAATTCCACCCAGTGTGCCCATGATCATAGCCGCAACCTTGAGCGGCCTGTCTGTAGGGAAATTGTTTTTGGCAGGCGCACTCCCTGGTTTGTTATTGGGCGTTGGTCTTATGTTCACCGCCTATTTTATATCCAAGCGAAAAAAATACCCAAAGCACAAGCGCAGCAGCTTAAGGGATATGGCACGCAGTTTTGTAGATACCTTTTGGTCGCTATTGATGACCTTTATAATCCTTTATGGAATTGTGGGCGGAATATTCACTCCAACAGAGGCCTCTATTATCGCTGTAGTCTATGCTATGATTATTGGAAAGTTCGTTTACAAAAAATTGAATTTGAAAAACACACAGGTCATTATCCTGGACAGCATGAAGACTTCGGCCTCCTTGATGGTCTTGGTAGGTTTTGCCAATCTATTTGGATATATCTTGATTACAGAGCAAATTCCCCAGGAGATATCCGCTGAAATTCTGGGGTTTTCGGACAACAAATATGTGGTTTTACTACTGATCAATTTGCTTTTGATCGTAGTAGGTACCTTTATGGAAACCATTGCCGCATTACTGATACTTTTCCCAATTTTATTAAAAGTGGCTATGGCCGTGGACGTTGACCCCATACATTTTGCCGTGATAGCCGTGCTGAACTTAATTATAGGATTAACTACTCCACCCGTAGGGGTTTGCCTTTTTGTGGCCTCCAGTATTGGGAAGATTTCCATTGGAGCGGTAAGCAAGGCCGGACTACCATTTTTGTTGGTCAGTTTTTTGGTGTTGATTTTGGTTACCTTATTTCCATGGTTCTCACTGGCATTGCCCAACTTATTTATCGATTAAATTGAGATGACCAGGTGCATTTTGAAATTGCTTGGGAATAGAGCATTAATATTGAAAACTTATATATTATAATTAAAACCTTTAAACCAATGAAACCTATAAACACAGCTTTATGCTCTTTTGGAATGAGCGGATACGTTTTTCACGCTCCCTTCATTGAGGTACATCCGGCCTTCAATTTATACGGAGTTTGGGAAAGGACCAAAAACAACGCCCAGGCCAAATATCCAAACATAAAAACCTTCCGCACCTTGGAAGAAATGTTGGCAGACCAAAATATTGAACTGGTAGTTGTAAATACCCCAAGTGTTACACATTATGATTTTGCCAAACAGGCAATCAATTCCGGAAAAAATGTAGTTGTAGAAAAGCCGTTCACTGCAACTGTTGAACAGGCGGAAGAACTGATCCAGTTAGCGAAGGAAAAAAATGTAGCACTTTCCGTTTACCATAACAGAAGATATGACAGTGATTTTAAAACGGTCAAAAAGATTTTGGATGAGGGATGGCTAGGAAACATTGTTGAAGCAGAGATTCATTATGATCGTTATGATCCAGGGCTGAGTTACAAGCTTCATAAGGAAATACCCACAGCCGCCGTTGGAAGTATATATGACTTGGGTTCACATTTGATAGATCAGGCCTTGGTGCTGTTCGGTATGCCAAATGCAGTCTTTGCCGATCTGGATACCTATCGCCCCAATTCCAAAGTTGGGGACTACTTTGATATAAAATTATTCTATAGCACCCATAGGGTCATTCTAAAATCAAGCTATTATGTCCGAGAGGCTTTGCCAGGAAATATTATGAACGGAACCAAGGGCACTTTCATTAAATCCAAAGCCGATATTCAGGAAGCAGAACTTCAGGCCGGAAAAATACCGGGATCCAAGGATTGGGGTGCAGAACCGGATAAGGAGAAAGGACTATTGCATACCGAGAAAGATGGTAAGATCATTAGGGAACAGGTCCCTACCCTCAATGGGGATTATATGGAATACTATGAAGGTATTTACCAGGCCTTGCGAAATAATGGGTTAGTCCCGGTCACAGGAACGGAAGGCATAAATGTCATTAGAGTCATAGAAACCGCACTAAAAAGCAATAGGGAAAAGAAGGTCATTGATCTATGAAAATCAGAAATTTCAACCCCTGTTTTTACTTAAACAGCTAAAATTAGGGTCAGGAACCGTGATTGCAAGGCTATAACAAGCTGGTGCCGTATATAGGTTAAATAGTGGATAGGTAATAAAATTATGCGCTAACCTGCTTGTAGGCTTATGCATCTTGAAAAATAAACAACTCAGATCCAATTTCAAAAAATTGGAATTATCATAATTTATACTACTTTTGTGCAATCGATTACAAAGTGTTGATTGTACTGAGCATTATGGGTTTGGGAATCACATACACGGAAAACCAACAAAAAAACAGGAGGCCACAAAAATTATCAAAAGAAAGACCATGAAAACATTGAACAGAAAAAACACCAATTTAGAATCGACCCCGCCAATTAAAATCATACAATTTGGTGAAGGAAACTTTTTAAGGGCCTTTGTAGATTACGCCTTCCAAAAATTAAATCAAGAAGCCAATTTTGATGCGGGCATAGCGGTGGTGCAACCCATAGACCGGGGAATGGTAAAAATGCTGAACGATCAGGATGGACTTTATACTCTATTTTTAAAAGGAATTCAGAAGGGCAAGGAGATTCAACATAAAGAGCTTATCACCAATATTGTAAAAGGAGTGGACCCTTACAGCAATTTTCAAGACTACCTGAGCCTAGCCAAAGAAGAGGAGCTTCAGTTTATTATTTCCAATACTACGGAAGCGGGTATAGCGTATGTAAATACGGATACTATGGATATGCAGCCACCAAGTTCATTCCCCGCCAAACTCACCCTGCTGTTACACGAGCGCTTTAAACATTTTAAAGGGGATGCCAATAAAGGTTTAACTATAATTCCTTGTGAGTTGATCAATCATAATTCGGACAATCTCAAGGAAATAATATTGAAATATGCCGATGACTGGAAACTGGGAGAAGACTTTAAAACTTGGCTTAATACGCATTCCACATTCCACAATACTTTAGTTGACAGAATAGTGCCTGGATATCCAAAGGATGAAATTGAGGCTTACAATTCCCAATTGGACTACAAGGACAATCTAATTGTAGCAGCAGAAACATTTTTTCTTTGGGTGATTGAAGGTGATGAAAAACTTAAAGAAAAGTTGCCCTTTCATAAAACCGATCTGGATGTAAAGATTGTTGCGGACATGCAGCCCTATAGAACAAGAAAGGTTCGTATCTTAAACGGTGCGCATACCGCTATGGTGCCCTTCTCCCTCCTATATGGAAATACTACAGTAAAGCAAACGGTAGACAACGCTTTTACGGGTACATTTGTTAATAACGCCATTTTTAATGAAATTAACCATACGCTCCCAATGGCCAAGGAAGAGCTGGACAGCTTTGCAGAAGAGGTTTTGGACCGTTTTAGGAATCCGTTTATTATTCACAACCTATCCAGTATCGCCCTAAATTCTGTTTCCAAATTTAAGGTGAGGGTCTTACCCAGTTTATTGCAGTATGCAGACACCCATAAAAAAATACCCACCAATCTCACCTTTTCCTTTGCAGCCCTTATTCGTTTTTATAAAGGCAGCTGGAAAGGAGAGAATCTACCTGTAAATGACAGTGATGACATAGTGAATGCTTTTGCCAAAATCTGGGAATCCAATAATTATTTGGAAATAGCCAAAAAGGTCTTGAGCAATGCAGAGTATTGGGGAGAAGATTTAACTCAAGTCGTTAATCTTACAGAGGCGGTGGCCCTTGCTTTGGAAGAAATTGACACAAATGGTATTGAAGTTGGATTTGCCAATTACAGCAAAAGGTATTAGGCCATTAAAACAAAACTAATTAGAAGTAATTAAAATGAAAAGTAAAATTATAAAAGTAAATTCATCGGATAACGTTGCAGTTGCCTTGGTCAATTTAAAGGCAGGAGAGGTAATTTCCTTTGAAGGCGAGGAAATTACAGTGATATCGGATGTCAAATCCAAACACAAAATTGCCCTGCACAAATTTGAAGCCGGGGACAGTATCTTTATGTACGGAGTGCTTGTTGGAAGTGCCAATGGTAGAATTGAAAAGGGAGATGTTCTCACCACCGAAAATGTAAAACACCAAAGCGAAAAGGTTTTTGGAAAAACGGAAACCATTGGTTGGACCGCACCCAATGTCGAAAAATGGAAAAATAAAACATTTCTTGGCTATCATAGGGAAGACGGACAGGTAGGAACGGAAAACGTATGGCTATTTTTTCCTTTGGTCTTTTGTGAAAACAGGAATATAGAAATCCTCAAGGAAGTTTTTGAAAAGGAGCTTTTGAAACAAAAAGTGAATCCCCACCAGATGTTGCTTCGCTCCTTGGTGAACAATAGCCCTGAAGAAGCCTCGGTAGAAAGCAATTCCACTAATGTATTCGATAATATTGATGTGAAATTTATAACCCACCCAGGGGGCTGTGGTGGCATACGACAGGATTCCGAAAGCTTGGCCAAACTATTGGCGGGCTATGTTAACAATCCCAATGTGGCCGGAGCCACAGTATTGAGCTTGGGCTGCCAAAACCTGCAGATAAGTGTTTTTAAAGAAGCCTTGAACACCATCAATCCAAACCTCAACAAACCTGTTCTTATTTTTGAGCAACAGCAAATGGGTACGGTAGATGAAATGTTATCGGCCATTGTAAAAGAGTCCTTTGAGGCCATTAAAAAAGCCAATAATGCCGAGCGTAAACCGGCCCCTTTGTCCAAATTACGGGTTGGGTTGGAATGTGGTGGATCTGACGGTTTTTCAGGTATTTCAGCAAACCCCACTTTGGGGGCGGTTTCTGACTTGTTGGCTGCTTTGAACGGAACGGCCATATTATCCGAGTTTCCAGAATTATGCGGGGTAGAACAGGAATTGGTAAACCGATGTGTGGAAGATGAAAAGGGACAGAAATTCTTAAAGCTAATGAAGGCCTATGAGAAATCGGTAGTAGATGCAGGTTCAGGTTTCGACATGAACCCATCACCAGGAAATATTAAGGACGGCCTTATTACAGATGCAATGAAATCGGCAGGAGCCGCCAAAAAAGGGGGAACCTCCCCGGTACAGGATGTTTTGGATTATGGGGAATACATAACCAAACCCGGCCTTAACTTATTGTGCACACCTGGAAACGACGTGGAAAGTACCACGGCCATGGTAGGCTCGGGGGCCAATGTGGTCCTGTTTACCACGGGATTGGGGACACCAACAGGAAATCCTATTGCCCCAATTATTAAGGTATCTTCCAATACGGAACTTATGGAAAGAATGCCAGATATAATCGATATTGAAACCGGAGCGGTAATACGCGGTGAAAAAACCATAGAGGAAATGGCGGAAGAAATGTTGGATTTTATAATCGAGGTAGCCAGTGGTAAGATTCAGACCAAGGCCAAATTGTTGAATCAAAACGATTTTATTCCATGGCGTAGAGGAGTATCCTTGTAGCCATAGGCTTAATAATTATATTTTGGAAGGTTGAAGTAATAGATAATTACTTCAACCTTCTTTATGTTTTAAGGACGATTTTCTTACAATCAATTCAGGGGTAAGCACTATATTTTTGGATATTTTGGTGTCCTGGGTATTGCTTACCTCTTCCAAAAAAACTTGGGCCGCCACTTTCCCCATTTCCATAGGAAACTGGTCTACTGAAGATATAGTGGTCAATTCCATAAATTTGGTAAATGGTTCGTTGGAAAATCCAACAATACAAATGTCCTCCGGAATTTCAAGTCCACTCTCCTTTATTTCCTGTAAAGCTCCTAAAGCCGCAAAATCACTGGAAGAAAAAATAGCATCGGGTGGTCTGTCCATATCCAGCAATGCCCTAGCGGATTTTCTGCCCTCCACCACCTTACTCATGGTTTCTATAACCAGACTTTCGTCGAATTCAATACCATTATCAAGTAAGGCCTGTTTATATCCTAAAAACCTATTGTTGAAAATTTCAAACTGTCGGTCGTTGGACAGGTGGGCTATACGCTTGCACCCTTGATCTATTAGGTGCTTGGTGGCATCATAGCCACCCTTAAAATCATCTATGGTCACTGAGCTAACCCCTTTTAAATCCTTTTTTCTATCAAAAAATATTAAAGGAGTCCTTTTACTTCTAATTAACTTATTAAAGCCCATATTATTCTCCAAATTGGCGTTGGAAATAGACATTAAAATTCCATCTACCTGTACATTTAAGAGCGAGTTTATTTTTTCAATTTCTATATTTTCCTGATTATTGGTCTGACATATAATTACATGATATCCCTTAGGATGCAACTCTTCTTCAATACCGCGGATAACCGATGAAAAAAAATTGCTGTCTATTCTGGGAACAATTACCCCAACATTATAGCTTTTCCCACTTTTTAAGGCCAAGGCTACTTTATTCTGTTCATAATTCATTTCCATAGCCGTGTCCAGAACAAGCTGCCGGGTATTTTTGCTGATCTTCGGATTGTCGTTTAAGGCCCTGGACACAGTGGCAGCCGTAAGACCAAGTTTGGTCGCAATGTCGTAAATGGTGGTTTTCTTTTTCATTAACTAAATCAATTCCAAAAATCTTGTTTGGTATCCTTTGCAAAATTGGATGCCTTGTTGGACGATATCTCCAACCCTCTAGGTTAAAGTAGTTGCAAAATTAGCGTAATTATACAACACCTTGCTATGCTGGACTGTTCAATCATAATTCTTAATACCTATACTCGCTAATCGAGATTAAAACCTGCCTGCCTTTGTCCGTAGACAGGCTTGCCCAGAGGTAGTTTACTGTAATATAATAAAGGGCTACAGCTTGATTGACATATATGGTTGGTAAGATATAATTTTTTATCTATATTAGTGTAATCGATTACAAATATTGTTTTAAAAGAAATCCAATAGGTATCTTACACTACTCCTGCAGATGAAGTATGAACCCGCACAAAACTCACAGTAATGCTCTTTTCCAACAAAACCTTCCTTCTAATTTTACTAGTGATGCCATTTAATGGGGCCCAATCTACTTCCCCGCATGACCCATGGCCAAAATGGATTGCATATGTTGAACCATATGAAGTTACGGTAGCCAAAGATGGCAGTGGAGATTACACAACTATTCAAGCCGCTATTAACGCGTCCAAGGCATACCCTTCCCCACGTGTAATCATAAAGGTAAAGGCGGGAATATACAAGGAAAAAGTACATGTATACTCCTGGAACCCAAAATTGTCCCTTATTGGAGAGGATAAAAATAACACCATAATTACTTATGACGACTATTTTGACAAAATAGCTCTGGGTAGAAACAGTACCTTTCATACACCTACCCTTCTTGTGGAAGGGAACGATTTTTACGCTGCCAACCTAACTATAGAGAATACGGCCGGACCAATAGGCCAGGCTGTTGCCCTAGCTCTAAGTGCCGATAGGGTTTTGTTGGAAAACTGTAACATTTTGGGAAATCAGGATACCTTGTATACCTCTGGAGAAGGCTTTAAACAATATCTCAAAAACTGTTTTATAGAGGGAACCACCGATTTTATTTTTGGCAATGCCACGGTTGTTTTTGAAAAATGTACGATACATAGTAAATCCAACTCTTTTATCACAGCGGCCTCCACGCCCCAAGGCATAGGCTTCGGTTATGTCTTCCTAAATTGCATACTTACGGCTGATCAACAGGCCACAGAGGTCTATTTGGGACGGCCATGGAGAACCTTCGCCAAAACAGTTTTTATCGAATGTCACATGGGCAATCATATACTGCCCATTGGCTGGGACAATTGGTCCAATACAGAAGCGGAAAAAAAATCGTTTTATGGGGAATATAACTGTGATGGTCCGGGTTATCAACCTACCTCAAGAGTCGCTTGGTCACACCAATTAACTAAATTGCAGGTAAAAAAGTATACCTTAAATAATATTCTGGCAGAAAAAAACCCTTCTTTGCCAACGCATTGGTATCTAGATTCCAAAATTGATTGAAAATAACTCCCCATATAAGTTGAACTGTACCTTTTAAAAAACTAAAGATTAGCTTATGAAATACCTTATAGTTTGTTTTTTCGCCTTTAGTGTTTTGGGACATTCCCAAGAAAAATCTACCTTATTCCTCATTGGGGATTCTACCATGGCCGATAAACCTGACCCTGAACACAATCCAGAGCGCGGTTGGGGGCAGATGCTGCCCCACTTATTGGACGGTGCTGTCCATATACAAAACCACGCCGTAAATGGCAGGAGCAGTCGTAGCTTTATTTCAGAAGGGCGGTGGCAAAAAGTATTGGATGCCATAAAACCTAAAGACTATGTATTTATCCAATTTGGCCATAATGACCAAAAGCACCAAGATTCAACCCGATATACCAACCCGTATACCCAATACCGTTATAACCTCGAACGCTTTGTAAATGAAACTAGGCATAAAGGGGCTTTCCCTATTCTTTTAAGTTCCATTAGCAGACGAAATTTTAATGAAAACGGTGTATTGATAGACACCCATGGAGCCTATCCTTTGGTAACTAGAATGGTTGCCAAGGATTTAAAAGTGCCTTTTATAGACTTACAATTATTGACCGAACAAATGGAAATATCCTATGGTGTTGAAGGTTCTAAAAAACTCCATCTACATTTTGCCCCTGGGGAAAATGCGCATAGGCCAGATGGCATTGAGGACAATACACACCTATCGGTAACTGGTGCAACATTGGTTGCCCAAATGGCCCTTGATGAATTGGAAAGGCAACATATAAAATTCTAAATTCCTCCAAGAAATCCCGGAACTATTAACACCTTTTATTATTGCACAAAATTACTTACTATCAACCACCTTTTAAGGGACTCTGGCCAATAAGTATTGGTTCCTTCCCTACCCAATCCAAAACCATGGCCTCCATTTTCATATATATGCATTTCTGTAGGCACGGTATTCTCCTTAAGCCCTAATAGGTAATTAATACTATTTTCTACAGGTACAGCCTTATCATCCACAGCATGTATCAGAAAAGTTGGAGGTGTTTTGGAATCTATTTGTCTTTCATTGGAATATTTATCAATTACATCAGCACTGACATTGTCTCCCAACAAATTTTTTCTGGAACCATTGTGCGTAATACCATCTTCCATTGAAATTACTGGATAAATTAAAATAGCGAAATCCGGCCTGGCGCTTATGGTATCGGATGCATAAACCTCTTCCCCGTAATGGGTGGCAAGCGTTGAAGCAAGATGGCCACCGGCAGAAAAGCCCATTATGCCAATTTTATTAGGATTCAATTTCCATTTGTCCGCATTCCGCCTTAGCATTCGTAAAGCCTCTTGTGCATCTTGAAGGGGCCCGATAGTCTTGTCTATCATAATAAGGTCACTAGGCAGCCTGTACTTTAAAACGAATGCCGATACTCCAATACTATTAAACCATTTAGCTACTTTGTACCCCTCCTTATTGATGGCCAAATGGGAATAACCTCCTCCTGGGCAAATAACTACGGCAGTACCACTGGATATATTTTCATCGGCCAAATAAGCAGTCAAGCTAGGGTTGGTAACCTTACTGACTCCCCTAACTTCTTGGGCATCATCATAGGTCAGCAGCTCTTTGTAATCCTTATCCTCAATGGAATTTGGCACTGCAGCGGGCCAAACGGGAACAACTTCTTGGGCGTTTGCCGATAATCCTCCAAAAAAAGTAAAAATTAGAATTATTAAATAGGTGAATAATTTTACTTCTTTTACACGGATCATATTTTCATTTTATATATTTCGCTGCCTGCCAATAAAAAACACCCAAGGCCATAGTCCTCAAAATCAGGGACCTTATCATAGGACAGTGGCTGACCATCCTTTGGTTCTTTACCGGTAGATTGCAGATATCCTAAAAATCCATTGGTATGCATACCTTCCTCAGTCATAGCTTTCCAACCTTTTTCTATAACAGGAAGATAGGTTTTTTTGTCCAAAATGCCATTATTTACACCATAGGTCATGGCATAAATAAACAGGGCGGTACCCGACAACTCCTTTCCTCCATAATTCTTGGGGTCATGCAAACTTACATTCCAAAATCCGTCTTTTCTCTGAATAGGGACCAGGGCTTCCGCCATTGACTTCAGGTCCTTAATATACTGATCTCTATGGGGGGCATCATTAGGGATGATACTTAACACTTTTGCCAAGGCCGCTATTACCCATCCGTTTCCTCTACTCCAATAACAATCTTCACCATTGGGTTCCGCATAAGGTGGATCAAAATCCGCATCCCTCCACCATAGTCCATCTGTGGGATTAAAAAGTCCATTATCGCCGTGCTTGTTCCTGGTATATACATACATCCCGTACATTTTCTCAAAGTATCGGTTGTCCTTCTCCAAAACGCCCAATTTAGCAAAAACGGGCATTCCCATTTGAATGGCATCTATCCAAGACCAATCGTCCAATTGCGGGGTGTTCAGCAGCATATTAATACAGGCCTTGGTGTTCTTCAATTTTTTGGGGTCCGGCTCCAAATTGTACAGATCTATATAGGTCTGGGCAGCACAGTAATCATCCGCGTTGCGATTGGCATTGCCATTTCTAAAACCCCATCCGTGAAATTCCGCCCAATCATAGGCATAATCGTAATAGGCTTCCTTAGGATAAATTTCATGTAATGCCATAAGGCCTTCATAATATACTCCCCGTGTCCAAATATTGCTTGGGCGTTCCTTATTGGTTATGATCGTTTTGCCTACATCTGGCCATTTATTCATAAAATAATCATTGGCCAATTGCATTTGCTCCAATACTTGGGCCTTATCCGAAATCTGGGCAAACATCGATTGTAATGTTATGGCCGCTACACATATAAATAACAGTTGCTTTTTCATTTTTTATGAGTTTAATTCATCTATTTCTTTTTTAAAGGAACCAAAGTAACAGGGCCTAAAATACCCGAGGGCATTGGTTTCCATTGGGTAGCATCGAACTTTTTGTAGTCCTTGTCTACCATATTTATTTCGTAGAAATTTTTCCATTCCTCACCTCTAAGTTCCATTGCCCTGATTCTATTGGCGGACAAATTTGTAACCTCAAGTGTTATTTTATTGGTGCCCTTGTGGAGTGCCCCAATGTTTATTTCGAAGGGATTGGCCCATAAAGTTCCAAGATAGGAACCGTTGACCCAAATTTTGGCACTTTCACGTACTTCACCCAACTTTAATAACCACGCTTGTACAGTGTTGTCTGGATTTTGAAACTCCAATTCATATTTGGCTGTTCCGGAAAATTCCTCTGCATCCTTCCCTAAGGAGGTCCAAGATTTTAGGTCGCTAATAGTATCATTTTCAGGCAAAACTGGCCCGCCCCTTAAAAAAGATATCTTCCAAGGTGCCGATATACCGTAAGTAATTTCACCAGCTTCAAAATATTCCCAATCCTTGTACTCGGAGTTTTCTCCTGTTTTCAAAAATAATGTTTCGCCGGGCTTCAATTGTACCTTCACCATCGTCCCAACATCCTTAACCTCTATTATTGCTTTCCCGTAATTGGATGTATTGGGGTCGAATATAAGCACCTCCTTATATATTCCGTTTATTGGAATGTATTGGTCGATGGCTTTTGAGGTGTGATTTACCAGATAATAAATTTTGTCCCCTTCCAAGTCCCTTCTGATAAATTTCAAGCCGCTTTCCACCAACTTTTCGGGCAGAACCTTAGCCATTTCCAAATCGGAAAATATATTCCCTGAAGGAGAAATCAGCGATTTATTTTCCAACAGCAATTGACGCATTTCACTATTCCCAGCCTCATAGTTATTAAAACCTGGCACGTTTTCGGGAAGGTTTTGAAAAATAATATGTGCCCCCTGCCTTTTTAGGTCCACTAGCTTTTTCAAAGTGTTGAGTGGCATATACTCGGTGGTAGGAACTACCAAGCTTTTATAACTCCCTCCGGGCAAATGAATTTCTCCATTCCCAAAATGTGCCTTTTCGATAAATCTATCGGAAATAAAATCCAATCCAAAACCCGACTTCATGAGACTCTGTGCAGTCCCGTAAAAAGGTTGATTGTGCAGCCACTCCTCCAAGGAATGTATTTTGAATTGGAAGAACAGGTTTCCATCCAAATAACTGTTCCATACATCGTGGATAGGCCAATACAACAAGGTTTCGTTGTCCGGTTTGCCCGCTTGCAAAAAGGATTGGCAATTGGCGATATAAGAAAACAATTGCTCTTCATCTTCTCCCAAAGAAAGATTGGGGTTGAAATTTACTGAGGCATAAAATTTCCACCCTGGCCATTGGGCACGTTCCGGAGAATAGGTAGTGCCATGTAAAAAGACATGATTCACGCCGTTCAGAAAAAGATCTTCCACTTCTGGCTTACATTGGGACAAGGCAGTTTTAAAATGATCCCGCAACCAGGTAAAGGTCTCCGACGAGGTTAAGGGCTTTCCTGCAATATGAGCCGCCGAGGAAGAAAATTTCAGCATTACAGGATCTGCATCGCCTTGTCTAATATCTTCCATTTCCCTACGCAGTCCTGGTATATCGTAAGGCATAGATCCGAAAGTTTCACATTCAGGAATATCTGCCGAGGCATAGAGATCGATCAGATTTCCGGGAGAACCATGTGCCTGAAGTCGCGACTTAAAATTTTTACTGTGGGCCCAGTCGGTCCAAGGATTATCAAAATTTAACAACAACAAATCCGAAAGCGTTTCCCTATAATCACTTTTTATCCTATTACCCTCTTCCTTATCCTCCTTGCTCAACAATAATGGAAGAAAGGGTTTTAGATCGTAACCTCTATACTTTTCAAAGGCTTCAAAAAAACCAGGTGTATAATCGGTCCCATAAACTTCATAGCTATCATTAAAAATGGAACGAATTCTACCTTCAAACCCAGTTAAAGCTTCATTAAAAGGTTCTACATATGCCTTAAGAGCATTGGTTGAATAATGATCGAGGGTGAAACCACTACCACCTGGAGCTGCCCGCTTTACCTCCTGCCCTGTTTTACCCTCAAATACGGCATATATGGTGTAGTCTTCTTTTTTTGCCTTCCATTTTATTGAATTCTCTTTTAATAAAGGGGTCAAGTCTGTATACCCCCCTTTATTTCCATAGGCCAGTAGATATTTTAAGGTGGCGGGTTGCTTTTCCTTAAGATCCTTGACCTGTATGTCCTCGGAAAAAACCACGCCTCTTTTCACCTTATAGGTCTGGGCAATAAGCTTGGTTGCGGCATATTCAGGGGTTACTTGTGGCCCACCATAAGGCCATCCGGTCCCCAAGGTTAAATCTACCTGCATCCCTAAACTATCTGCAATGCGGATTGTATAATCCAACATGTCCATCCATTTGGGAGAGAGGTAATCTATAAAATTTGGCTCTTCACCTCTTACCCCGTATATGGGGGCAATTTCTACCCCTCCTATACCCACATTGTGCAAGTCGATTAAATTCTGTTTTAAATTTAAAGTATCCACAGCACTGCCCATCCACCACCAGCGGGTAAAGGGCTTTACGGTTTTGGTTTGGCTGGGTACAATTCCGGTGTAATCTTGGGAGTACCCCATTAGAACAAGGAGAGAAAACACTATTAAGGCAACTGCCGATTTGTTGAATGACCTACTGTTCATTTTGGATTTAGTTTTTAATTTCTAATGTTCGAATAAGCAATCCTATTATTTAATAAGCTTCGTTTTTATTAGCAGTATACATCTATTACCGGTACCCAGCAAGACCTCTTCTAAAAGAAATTAACCATGTGGTAATCGATTACATTAGTTCCAATAAGAATAAGATTATTATTTCAAAAACCTAAAAATAGTATCTTCATTTACTTCCGGCATCCTGTGCCATCCTGTATTCTTCAAAATGAAATTGATGGGTAATCTTTCTTGTACGATAACAGTGCTTCACATTTATGTTACAGCATAGTACAGGATACTAGTACAGAACCAATCCATTATCTTTGGTCGTTTCATTACTCAATATTAAGTTCTATTTTTTATGTTTTTCTTTCCATTTTAGGTAGTTCCCCTGCTTACAATTCACTCGGCTATTATGGATTGCCCCCAATTGGAACCAACTAAAATTGATTACTGAGTTGGGCCAGGAGGATTTTTATTAAGAATTTAACAGTCCATATATTAAATAATAGAGACCAGATTAAATAGCGTTAACATTTCCGAACAACCAAAAAGACAACCTTATGAAAGCATCTCTTTATTCCCTATCTCTTGTTTGGCTGATTGCCTTTACATCCTGTAAAAAAGAAGTGGAGAAAGGCCAGCTCATACAATTGACCAATACATCAGAGGTGGAATTAGTGGACAAGCCCATTTCCATTGGGAAAAAATTACTGTCACTGAACGACAGCCTTGTAAGGTATCCCCTTGTTTTATCCCAAACAGATACCATTCCATCTCAGCTCAATGATACGGATATGGACGGACAATGGGACGAGCTTTTTTTTGTGGCCGATTTTAGGCCAAAAGAATCAAAGGCTATTACACTTATTTGGACGGATAATGAACCTATTTACGAGCCCAGAACAAGTGTCAGGTTTGGCAAAAGAACGTCTGCGGACAAAGCTGTGCAACCAGCTACCAATGAAACCATGTTGGCCAATGAACTGCCCAAAAGCCTAGGTTATCAGCAATATCAGACAGATGGCCCATCTTGGGAAAATGATAGGGTGGGGTTTAGACATTATTTGGACGGCAGGAATGCAAAGGACCTTTTCGGCAAAAAGACTAGCAGCATGTCTCCCGAGGATGTTGGTCTAGATGCCGCTGGTGCCGTGGAGGATAACTACCACGTTATGGAAGATTGGGGCAGGGACATTCTTGCGGTTGGCAACTCTGTAGGATTGGGCGGATATGCCCTTATCAACGAAACCGAGTTTATGAGGTTGGGAGTAACCGTGGAAGATTCTATAAACAATGTGGAAAAAACTACCTTCCACATAGATGTCGAGGGACCGGTAAATTCCATAATATCCTATGGCTATAATAATTGGAAGCCCAATAACAGGACCTATTCGGTAAAGGAAACCACCTCTATCTGGCCCGGCATCTACGGTTTTAAAAATACAGTATCCGTATCCGGACTTACAGGCGATGAAGATTTAGCCGTTGGACTGGTGAACATTAATACGGACCATTCATTGGGCGTTCTTGATGACAACAGTAAATACGTGGTTCTGTACACTCATGACAAACAGACCTATAACAAGGAATGGTGGTTGGGCATGGCCTTGATATTGCCAAAAGACAAATATTTGGGATTTACCCAAGCCCCAAAAACCGGACCGCTTTCCAATAGTTTTCTAGCTAAACTTAAAATCGAGGACAACCAACCTGTAAGCTATTATGCCATTGCCGGATGGGAACTAAGCGACGAAAAATTTAGTAACGAAACCTACTTTACGGATTATCTAAAAAAACTAACCGGGCAACTCTCCGCTGTGGTCGAAATAGAAGTAAAAAATTAATTGAAAATTAAAAAGAAAATGAATTTACCTAAACGTATAAATATCAAAAATTTGTCCATCCTACTATTGGCACTTTCTGCACAAACGGAAACTATAGCTCAGGAGCCTGCCAATGATGTTACCACTCCCCTACATTTGTTACAACCGGACTACCCCACCCCCTACGGTGCCAAATCTGTAGAAGAAATCACTGCAACCTTGGATAGGGTGTATAATTTTTTGGATGCTTCAACGCCCGCAACCTTAGTGGACAGTAAGTCCAATAAGGAAGTTACCAACCTAAAAAAGCTGGATGAAAATACCATTTTCGCCCCTGGTGCATTCCGACTTACCAGTTACGAATGGGGTGTTACCTATGCTGGTATGTTATTGGCCTCAGAGGCTACTGGCAACCCTAAGTATACCAACTACACTAATGATAGGATTAAGCTCATAGCCGACATTGCCCCCTATTATTGGGAACAACTTAAAAATAATAAGGATTTCCCCTCTCCCATATCCTCTGTTCTTAAACCCCATGCCCTGGATGACGCAGGTGCTATCTGTGCAGCCATGATCAAGGCGGAAAGGGCAGGTATTAAAGCCGACCTAAGGCCGCTCATAGATAATTTTATAGATTATATAAGCAACAAGGAATTTAGGTTTTCAGACGGAACCCTGGCCAGAAATAGACCGCAACCCAATACTTTATGGCTAGATGATCTATTCATGAGCGTCCCGGCATTGGCCCAAATGGGTAAATTGACTGGGGAAGCAAAATATTATGACGATGCCGTAAAACAAGTGGCCCAGTTTTCCGAGCGTATGTTCAATAAGGAAAACGGTTTGTATATGCATGGCTGGGTAATGTCCATGGAAGAGCACCCGAAATATCATTGGGCCAGAGCTAACGGTTGGGCGGTAATGACTATGGTGGAACTACTGGAAGTATTGCCACAAAACCATCCTGGATACACTAAGGTGTTGACTCAATTACGTGACCATATAAAGGGATTGGCACCATATCAAGACGGAACAGGATTTTGGCACCAGCTTATAGACCGAAACGATACCTATTTGGAAACTTCCGCAACTGCAATTTATACCTATGCAATAGCGAGGGCCATAAATAGGGGATATATTGATAAACTGGCCTATTCACCAGTAGCCTTATTGGGCTGGAATGCCGTAGCCACAAAGGTGAATTCCAAAGGACAGGTAGAGGGCACCTGTGTAGGTACTGGAATGGGTTTTGATCCAGCCTTTTATTACCATAGGCCCATCAATGTGTTTGCGGCTCACGGATACGGTCCTGTAATGCTGGCCGGTGCCGAGATAATACACTTATTGAAAAATAATGATTTTGAAATAAACGACAGTTCCCTACAATTGAAAGTGAGGAAATAAGATTTTAATTAGTGGACCAAGCCCTCAAAGAACTAAAACATTATATCATATTTAGTTGCCTATAGGCGGTGGTATGCCTAGAAAAATTAAAGGAAATAACCCTAGGGCCATCGCCCTTGTCATTTTTATCCGTGAAATTCCATACCAGGTAAACCCAGGCCTTGAAGCTGACAGTCGGCTACCTTGAAAGAGGCGCCAACACCAAAATGGCCTGTAACAATGTTGCAATTTTCAACTATTTCATGTTAAATAGTTCTTCAATTTAACATGAAACAGTTGATACACTTGTCCGTTCAGAAAAGGAATAAGGTCTCTGCTAGTTTTCTTCCTAGGTCAAAAGAGGATCCTTTTCCAATAATTATTTATTCAATACTAAACTCGCCAATATAAACGGCCCGGTTCCCTTAGGGTCGTTGGGGCGAATAATTTCGTTTACATAATATTCATACGAACCATCCCTATACGGATCCCCTCCCAAACCGGCCACACCGCAAACTTGATTTAGATTAACCACACCGTTATACTCAATAGAAATTAGATTATCCAATATTCCGGCATAGGCCTTTTCCGCGACCTCTAAATATTTTTCGGGCAAATATCCTTTCTGGGCGCCTTTTGCAAAGGCGTAGGTGAACATTGCACTACCAGATGCCTCCAAATAGTTACCTTCACGATTACCTTGGTCCAGCACCTGGTACCATAGACCTGATTCATCCTGATAGTTGGTTACAGCTTCGGCAAATTGATTGAGGTAGGTAATTATTCTATCGCGCCCAGGGTGATCCTCAGGTAAAAAATCCAGAACATCTACCATGGCCATTCCGTACCAACCCATAGCCCTGGACCAGAAATGCGGGGAGGTCCCAGTCTTTTTATCTGCCCATTTTTGCTCCCTACTTTCATCCCATCCATGATATAAAAGGCCCGTTTTTTCATCACGACTATGCTTTTGGATCAAATCGAATTGAAGTAAAATGTCATCGTAGATTTTTTTGGCCTCAGCAGGATCATTTTCAAATAGGTTAGTGTAACGGGCGTGAAAAGGTTCTGCCATATACAGCCCGTCCAACCACATTTGGTAAGGATATCGCTTTTTGTGCCAAAAACCACCATCCGAAGTTCTGGGCTGGGACTCCATTTGGCTACTCAAGGTCTGCATGGCTTTTAGAAAACGCTCTTCCCCTGTCTTATCGTAAAGGTATAGCAAAACATCCCCGGACTTGATCATATCCAAATTCTGGTCTTCCAGGGAGTATGTTTTTATAGTCCCTGTACTATCTATTAAATCATCGGCATACGCATAGATATAATCGTAATATTCTTGCTTGTTGGTCTGTTCGTAAACCTTGATAGCGGCAGATAGGACCAAGCCGTTGGTATAGCTCCATCGGGGTTTATCTACAAAGTCGAGTTTGGTGGCATCGGGAAAACGTTCAATTTCAGAAATCAACATTCTCTCCGACCATTTTAAAACTTCGGGAACCAATAATTCGGCCGTGGTTGCCGTATTAGTTTCTTTGGATTTATCTTTTGCCTCCTTACAAGAAGTGGCCCATAAACCAATAACTATAACAAAGGCAGAGAGAAAAGTTCTTAAATTTTTCATGATTTATCAGTTTAAAAGGTTAGTTGTATTTAGTTTTTCCAGTTTTTTATCCAAATCCAAAATAAACGAAGCCTGGTCCTTTATCCCATTGGGTTCCTGATCCCATGCTCCGAGAAAGTAGTAAGCAATTGTTTCCGTGGTCGGTTTAAAAACTACAAGGTGGTCATTGACCCCTTCCTTTTGCTCCACCACCTCATCGATTTTATAAAAAACAGCCATTCCCAATTTATCTGTTTCTGTGGCCAAAGTTTGGGTGCCATAAGTTGCAATATACGCCCATTTTACCCCATCCTTTTTAATTAAAGGTATATCATCGAATTTTACTATTCCCGTACATATGCCGGAAATATCCTTGGAGGGCGTCAATGTTGCTTTGGTAAACCTGTCTTCCTGATAAATGGTCAATACCACATCCAAATCTATGCGCTCATCGCCGGTATCCCACCCCTCGTAATCAATATGTACAGAGGAGCTATTTTCCGAGTTTTCAATTCTGGCATAGGTGTTATCTACCTTTCTAAAATGGGCAACCGTATCGTTTACCAATCTGCCGTAACCCCCTATTCCCATAGATTTTCCCGCCTTTAAAATATCCTGCCCCCAGTCGGCGGGTTCATGATAGGAGTCAAAACCATCTTGGCCAACATAGGGCAACACCAAAGAATCTACTTTCTTGCCATAGATATCTATGGCGTTTCTCCAGTCCAAATACAACCTGTAACCAACTTGATTGTTTTCCCATCCCGGTCCCTCATAGCGGATAAAAAAAGAATGGTCTGTATGATTTTTTGGAACTTGAAGTTCCTGTACATTCTTAAAGCTATCCCCGCCCACATATTTTCTTCCGTTCCATTCTCCGCCTTCCTTTATGGATATTTCAGCATAGGTTTTAAGCGGTTTGCCCTCAACATGCACGGCATTTTCCTCTACATCAGTATTGATGTCGTTTTTGGATGCTTTCTCTTTACAAGCCATCAATGCCAAAAAGGCGAGACATAAAATTGTAATTTTTTTCATGAGATCTTAGTAATGGTTAGTTATAGTTTAATAGTCAACTCCGTTAATAGTGGTATTCTTAAAGATAATGGGTTGTGAATTTTCAACTGATAGCGGCGTTTTGGCTCCTTTTATATGAACATTGGTCAGGGTAACATTTTCAACCGGGCTCTCCACCCTTCCTTTAATTAAAATTCCATATTCCCCACCATTTTCCACCTCAACATCCTCTAAATGGATATTTTTGATCGAAGGAATAAAATCGCCTTCCTGATTGGCATAAATGGCGTAGTAGGTATTAATTTTGAGCACCGCCTCCTTTACTTGCCCAACCTTAATATTTTTCACAAAAACATTTTCTACAAAACCCCCTCTCAGCGTATTGGTCTTTATGCGAATGGCCCTATCCAGATTGGGGCTATCCATATTACAGTTTCTAACATAAACATTCTTTACTCCAGCAGAAATTTCACTTCCAATAACAACACCACCGTGACCATCCTTCATTTCGCAGTTCTCTACAACAATATTTTCACTCGGTATATTAACCCTTCTTCCTTCATCATTTCTCCCAGACTTAATGGCAATACAATCGTCTCCGGTATCAAAAACACAATTGGCGATACGAACGTTTTTGGAATACTCAGGATCGCATCCATCATTATTGGGCCCATGACTTTTTACCGTTACCCCATCAATGGTAATATTGTTTGATTTAATAGGGTGCATCACCCAAAAAGGAGCATTGGTAAAAGTTACCCCTTTAACCAGAATATTTTCACACTCGAAAGGTTCAAAAAAGCTTGGACGTAATTGGTAACCTTCCCCAAACAAACGGTCTACAACCGGTGTAGCCTCTTCATTCATCTTACGTAACCTGGGCAAGTTATGGTCATCCTTTTGTTGAGGTTCACCATCAATATAACCATATCTCTCCGCGCCACACCATGGCCACCAATTTGCTTTATCCGCTTGACCATCAAAAATACCCTTCCCGGTTACTGCAATATTCTTTTGCTTGTAGGCATAAATAAGTGGAGAGTAATTCATGAGCTCCACCCCTTCATAAGAAGTATGCACCACTGGCAAATAGGCTTTGGAATCTTTGGAAAACAAAACCACGGCCCCTTCCTCCAAATGTAGGTTAACATTACTCTTTAAATGTATGGGTCCGGTCAAGAAACGGCCTGAAGGAACAATTACCTTGCCGCCACCCTCGGTGTGGCAACTTTCAATGGCCAGTTTAATGGCTTGGGTATTATCGGTAGTACCATCGGGTACTGCTCCAAAATCCATAATACTATAATTCCTGTCGGGAAATTCCGGCACAACAATATCGTTGACAATCCTATCGGCCGCTGCAAATACATCAACAACCTCCGATTGCTTTTTTGGTGCTTCCTTGCAAGAGTTAAGGGTAAGACCTGAAATTAGAAAAAAGAGAAATATACCTATGGAAAATAGTTGTCTGGTTATCATAATATTAAATTCATGTAATCGATTACGCTAAAATAATAAAGATGTGCATGCCAGCATAATTTTAGACGTTAAAATTGAGGTGAACCAAAAAGTCGGAATCTACCAATCTGGCCTCTTTCATCTTAATAAGAACCTATCCCGGTCCTAAAACAATTGATAAAACTGGAAAATATGGAGAAACCTAGGCAACACAGCCCTAAGCCCATTACAGAATTTATATTCACAAAATAATTACTTCAGGTAGCGCTCTACAAAATCTTCCTTAAAGGCACGCCCAATAGGCACATAGGTATCTTTGTCAAAAATGATACGCTTGCCAGAAACCTTTGAAATTTGCCGTGTGTTAACAATATAGGATTTATGTACCTGGGCAAACTGATCCGAAGGTAGGGTCTGCAACCAATACCTTAAGGAATGGGAGGTCAGATGCTTTTTTTCAGAGGTGTAAATTTCGGTATAGTCCGCTTCGGATTGGATATAAAATATATCCGCAACGGCGATTTTAAGATGCTCGTAGCCCGACTTTATAAAGATTACTTCCGGCAATGTCTTCCTTTCCACATCATTTTCCACAGACGATCTTTGTAGATTGGGCATCGGGATTTTGGAAACGGCCATTACAAATCGCTCAAAGGAAAACGGCTTCAACAGATAATCCATCACATGATATTCATAACTCTCCAGTGCGTATTCAGAAAAGGCAGTTGTTAGTATTACATGAGGTTTTTTGTTCAATGCCCTTAAAAAATCCATTCCCGAAATCTTGGGCAAATGGATATCCAAAAAAATCAGGTCTACCTCTTCGGTTTTTAGATAATCCATGGCCTTGAGGGCATCTGCAAAAGTAGCTTTGAGCTCCAAACTCTTCATTTCACCAATATACTTTTGAAGTACCCGTTGTGCCGGCGGTTGGTCCTCTATAATGATACAGCGAATCATGAACTGCCTTTATTAAGATCAATGTTTAATACAACGGAGTAGGTGGTCTCCGTTTCTTCAATAGATAGACTATGGGCATTGGGATAAATCAACCCTAAACGCTTTTTTACGTTCTCTAGACCGATCCCATGCGAAAGATCATCGGTATTGGTTTCACGCCTAAAGGAATTGGTACATTCAAATTTTAATAGGCCCTTTTCGGTTACCTCGATATCTACACTAATCAATATATCTTCGGATTGGCTTGCGGTACTATGTTTGAAGGCGTTTTCCACGAATACGGTCAATATTAATGGTGCAATTCGGTATCCGGAACCTGTAATATCCGTTTTAAAATCTACGGTTCCCCTATTTTCAATTTGTAATTCACTTAATTGCGTATAGTTCTTCAAGTGTTCTATTTCCTTGGATAGGGGAACATACTTTTCCTTGCAATCGTATAACATATACCTCAATACCGAGGAAAGTTCCAAAATAATGGTAGGCGTCTTTGGGGAATTATCAATGGCATATGAATAAAGATTGTTCAAATTGTTGAACAAAAAATGGGGGTTGATCTGAGATTTCAAAAATTGCAATTCATTTTCCTGTGCCGACATTTTCAACTTTTCCACTTCACTTTGGGAGCTTATAGCGTCCCAAGCAAACTTAAATCCCGACAAAATTCCAATTACCGGCAAAACATCGAAAACGGCATAATAGATCCCAGGGACAATATTTGCTCTTTTGGTTCCTGGATAAAAAACCATTTCCAAAAGTTCCTCGGCCCAGATAACCCCAAACAACACCAACACGACCATGCCTAAAAACTGCCAATATTTTTTTCGATATAGTAATCTTGGCATCAAAAAGTAGGTAATAAAAGCGGCAAAAATGGTATAGACCAAAAAGAAAACCAGTTGGGCGAAGGTAATACCCGGATTGTACTTATCAAAGGAATAGAAAAGCAGCACCAGGATATGGAGCACGATTTGAAAGAAAAGTTCCTTCCGGGAAATCATGGCTTTTTTCATTCTGCAAAATTAAGCTATTGCCGTGGTTTCATAAAATAGAGGCCTCCCAACGGCATAATTAATCCCCTAAACAGCGTATCCCAAACCAAAAAACTAAAGGCGGTCGTTCAATGGAATACTTTTGTCGTTCACAGAAAATACCCCACCCTTCTCAATAAAAAAATAAATCTTTGTAACTCTTACAATTCCAATTTAAACCAATTAAAGAAGCAATGAAAAAAATTTCGGTACAAATCTTAATCGCATGTTCATTCCTGCTCTATGGCCCTGTTGCCATGGCGCAGGTAACTATAAAGGGAACAGTGGTGGAGGAATCCAGCGGACAGCCAATTGCCTATGCCACGGTAATGGTCGGCGATAACGAAACCAAGAAACCCCTTGATGGTACTACCACTATGGATGATGGCAGTTTTAGTTTGGAGACCGATGCGACCGACTACTATATAGAAGTAAGTTTTTTAGGTTTCAGGACCAAAACATTTGGCCCGCCACCAACACAGGGCAAAACTATAGATTTAGGGAAGGTTGCCCTTTCAGAGGATGCAGAACAATTACAGGAAGTAGTGGTACAGGGAGAAGTTTCACGTACCGAATTTAAATTGGACAAACGTGTTTTCAACGTAGGCAAAGATCTTAGTACTACTGGTGCAAGTGCCTTGGAAGTTTTAAATAACGTACCTTCCGTTAACGTTAACATAGAGGGGCGTATTAGTCTTAGGGGGAGTCAGGGCGTGCAGATCCTCATCAACGGCAAGCCATCGATCATTGCCAGTGATGAAGGAAATGCCTTGGGCACCATTACGGCAGATATGATCGAAAAGATTGAGGTAATGACCAATCCTTCGGCCAAATATGATGCAGAAGGAACATCGGGTATTATCAATATTGTTTTGAAAAAGGAAGAACGAAAAGGACTCAATGGTTCCATTTCGGTAAATACCGGGGCTCCGGATAGCCATAGTGTAGGAGTAAGTCTAAACAGAAGAACAGAAAATTTCAACCTGTTCACCCAACTAGGGGTAGGTCTTAGGGATATGCCCAACGACCTGGAAACGCGTAACGTAGATCTAATAAACAACACTACCATTCTTAGCAATGGTACCGAGTATAGGAATGAAACCTACTATAATTTTGTCCTTGGAACAGACTATCATATTAATGACAATAACGTATTGACCCTCTCGGGAAACTTTGCCATGGAAATGGAGGACCAACCCTCCAACACCAGTTTTGTAGCCTTGGACTCCAACAATGCAATTAGTTCGGAATGGGAACGCACCGAAGTTACAGATGCGAAAAACCCAAAATTTCAGTACGAACTGCAATACAAAAAGGATTTTGAAAACCATGAGGACCATACCCTGCTCTTTAGTGGTTTGGGAAATTTCTTTGGGAAGGACCAATCCTCCGAATTCTTGAATACCACCATCTCGGGGGATGACAATGATTCTAGACAACAGACTAGAACCGATTTTAAAGAGGCTATATTTACCTTTAAACTGGATTATACCAATCCTATTACTGACGAATTGACCCTGGAAACAGGGGCACAATATGTCATGAACGACGTAAGCAATGATTATGAGGTAAATAATTTCACCAACGGAGCCTTTGTAAACGACCCGGGTCTGACCAACATTTTTGAGTTCGACCAAAAGGTGCTAGGTCTTTACGGTACCGGTTCTTATGAAGGTAAAAAATGGGGTATTAAAGGAGGTCTTCGCTTGGAACAGACAGATCAGAATACCTTGCTGGTTACTACAAGTTCGGCCAATGAACAAAACTATGGCAACTTTTTTCCCAGTCTTCACAGCTCCTATAAATTTAGTGACAAGGTTTCCCTCCAAGCTGGTTACTCCAAGCGTATTTACCGACCAAGAATGTGGGACTTGAACCCCTTTTTCAATATCCGGAACAATTTTAGCGTACGCCAGGGTAATCCCGACTTACAGCCCGAATTTACCGATTCCTATGAGATAACCAGTATATACATTTTAGGTCCTGCCAGTATAAATTTTGGAGTGTATCACCGCTATACCACAGACGTAATAGAACGTATTACCACCTTCGAAAACAACGTTAGCACCACTAAACCAGAGAATATTGGCACCAATAGGGCTACGGGAATAGAATTCAATGCAAAATATAGTCCTGCCAAATGGCTTACCCTGAACGGGGATTTTAATTATAATCAATTTAAAAGGGATGGCAACTTCGAGTCCACCGTTTTCGATTTTAGCAATGACCAATGGACTTCCAAATTAATGTCAAAAATTAAACTTCCATCGGATTTCGATTTGGAGATGACCGGTAACTATCAATCCAGTTACCAAACGGTACAAAGTGACGTTAGCGATATGCTCTTTATGGATTTGGGGCTGCGAAAAAACATTATGAAAGGCAAGGCCGTACTCAATTTAAGCGTAAGGGACCTGTTCGCCTCCAGGGTGGACGAGAGCCAAATTGCCCAGGCCAGTTATGAGGTTTACAATCGACGTCAACGGGGCACATTTGTGGCCCTTGGCTTTAGCTACGGCTTCGGTAAGGGAGAGGCCATGCAGTATTCCGGGCAACGCAGGAGGTAATATACATCTTATTGGTGATTACGTTAACAAAAAAATCCAACCTAGTTGAATAGGTTGGATTTTTGATTTTGCTCCTTTCTGTGTCTCACTTCGTCTCAGTCCAGGGTAGCTTTCTCTAACCAAATGGACAAAAAAAAGACAGCCTTTATGACTGCCTTTCCAAGTAATTATTAACCTGTGCTGTTGTTATTGCAAAGAACATCATGAGTTATCTTCAACTGTTGCCTCAGCTGCATTTTTCTTCACCGAAGCTATACCATTTTCCATGGCAGTTGTACTTGAATACATTTCGCTCTTACCGATGACTTGACCATTGGAAGCCTTAAGGTTAAAGTAAGGGCTGCCATCCTTGGCCGTATTGCGCTCATATCTGCCATCTTCCTGCGAATTTTTTCTTACGGATGATATCCCATTATCACAAGCTGTTTTCGTGGTATAGGCCTCACTTCCCAAAATGATCTGTCCGTTGGATGCCTTTAAATTAAACCGAAACTGTCCAGATTTGTCTTTTTTAATTTCAAATTTTCCCATTTGTACTATTTTTTATTAATTCTTAAATATAATATTTTTTTTGGACAGCCTTGGGTAAAATCTGATACCCACTTACATCCGCCCTCGGAACTTCCTTTAACCCATTACAATTTCTACATGAAAAGTTTAACAATTACTTCATCTGGCAACATAGTCTATTTTGATGAGAAAATCTTCTAAGCTATTTTAGTGGACATAAAAGGAATGAAGTTAATGGCTATATAGAGTTGTTGGCACTAAAGTAGAGCAATATTCCCAATTCAAAGAAAATGACCCAATCCGAACTTATAATTCTAAACTTTACAGAAATAAGGAGAAAAAGCATAAAACTTTGGAAAGAACTTCCAAAAAGTCATTATAATTGGAAACCTGACGAAAAAGCAATGACTGCCATAGAAATGATTAGGCACGTTTTAGAAGCGGATTATGGCTGGAATATTATAATCAACAATGGGAGTTTGACAGATTATAAAACGCCTTGGGAAAATCGACCTTTTGTTAGCGTTTCTGACGAACTTGAATTTGCGGAACCCTATAGACAAACATTTTTAGAAAGTGTAAATCAATTTTCCGATAGAGAATTAAACAAAACCAATATTATTCATCCTGGAAATGGAGAAATAAAAATTCTTGGAAAATATTTATTGCGGATTGGATATCACGAATCTGTTCACGCAGGACAATTCCTTTCGTATTTAAGAGCAATGAAAATTAATCGACCTGAGATATGGGACTAAAATAAAAAATCCAACCTATTTTCATAAGTTGGATTTCCACTTTTGCTCCCCTCTTGGGCTCCCTTCGACTCGGCTTAGGGTAAACCTTTCCACGCCAAGTGTATAAAAAAAACTTCCATCATTGTTAACGCGACATTATCCTTGTTATGGTTTCTTTTGGTGGTGAATTCCTCCATATAAAAAGACCAAGAGGGTTTCCATGTTTTCTTTCAAAAACTTCATAACCAAAATATTACTTTTAGATCCCATCGGGCAGGGTAGGTTTATTCCCATCGACGAATTCATCATTCAATTCTTTCATTTCTTCAAGGTCAATGGCATGGTACATTGAGGCAAAAGCAGCAGAAATCCATATAATGGAAAATACAATCCCAACGATAAAACAGAGGAGTCCACCTATAACTATAGGAATTATAAGCAGTCCCATTCCAAAAATTTGCCAACCATGTCCTTTGGTCATTTCCCAGCTTTTTTCTATGGCGGTAACAGGTTCCATATTTTTATCCATGACCAGATAGGAAACGAATGCTAACCTACAGGCCAGAATAATTCCGGGTACAATTAGCAAAACAAACCCTAAACCTATAATCGCAAAGGTGAGCAAATTGGCAAGGATGATATTGATGTAATTCTTTTTAAAGCCATCGAACATCTCACTGATTTCGAATTTTTCATTACGAATGGCACGTAAGTACATTAAATTGCCACCGTATTTCACGACGGAAAAAACCAACAACCAATAAACCGCTGCCAGAATCTGTAAAATTATCATTCCAGGAGAATTCTCGGCATCGGAATCCCGAACAATGGAAGTGGGAGATTCGGCAATTCCCACAATGATCAACACTAAAAACAAATACAAAAAATGTTTCCACATCTGCTGCCAACCATAACCGTAACTTCCAGTAATAGTTGCTTCAGGTTTTCTTTCTTCTTTGATGATTTCCATAAGTGTCGATTTTAAATTCATACAAATTTAAGTCCGACTTATTCAAATTCATACCAACTATAGTAGTGAAAATAAAATCACTACTAAGGTAGGGGTTGGTATTAGCTGCATTTTTATACTTTTAACCAATAACATACATATAGTTGCTCAGTTTAACCTTCATAGTAGTATTTGTTTTTTGTGCCGCCGTTGCAGCGGCAAGTATATTGGTGGGCCACCAATTCATTACCACTTACAATACCGAATTTAATCGCAACTACTTTTATTATTTGGTCACATTTTATTCATTTGCCTTTTATGGTATTTGGGCACCGATCATAATGCGGGTTATACTCACTTCAATTGAGGTTGATGCTTATTCCGTGAAAACGGTAACCAATTTTATACCTGTTCTTGGTGTACCCTTTTTGCTTATTTCCTGGTACATGTTGGTTAAAATGGGATTTTCCCTGGTTGGCGAGAAATCAAAGGTTAAAGCGTTTCGTAACTATGCCTATTTATTGGCCATTGTAATCGCTGTAGTTACAGTAATATACTTTTTAGTGGATCCCATTCCAGCTTTTATATTAGAACATGCCATTAAAACTGAAATGGCCATATTCCTTGGTTTGGAACTAGGCTATATGCTCATATTCGCTGGCATTGTCCGGCACTTTTTAAAAAGTCAAAAACAATCCAATAAAAAAATTGTGATCCGTTTTGGTTTCTTGATGCTTTTGGCACTCGCATTAAGAGTGGCGGTATTGCCCTTTGCCTTTACTAATCCTTGGGTAGTTGCCCTATTGATATTAGTGTATTTTATTTCAAATTTTATCCCCTTGTTCTATCTGAAGCTCAATTCCCAATTCGTTTTTACCCCTTTGAGTGCCCAAAACCCGAAACAAGATAAAAAAGAATATATATACCGTAAATTTGAAATCTCGAAGCGTGAAAAGGAGATTATTGAGCAAATCTGCTTAGGCAAGACCAACCAACAAATTGCTGACGAACTGTTCATAAGCCTTCAGACAGTAAAGGACCATACTCACAGGATTTATAGCAAAATCGGTATTAATAATCGCATGAAGTTGATGCAAATGGTGAATGGGTAGCATTGAAATTCATTACAACTATAACCTAGGTTAGGGCCCAGTTCAGAGGCGTTAGAAACACAGAATTCTTCCTGTTTCGATTGACTCAGTTGTTTGCATAAATATCAAATACCCAGAAATTGTACTTGATCCCTTTTGGCTAGAAAGTGTTCTTATGGTCTAAAACATAGGTAGTCCCCATGCTTACTAACCAAAAATCGGATAGGAGGAACGGGATTAATTCCCGCTCCGACCTTCCAC